>Ga0187892_10008757_pt1 | contig 13663 bp, 10 predicted proteins | sample MA1701073metaG_FD_139345 | JGI IMG/M metagenome (GOLD analysis project Ga0187892, IMG submission 139345) | Bio-ooze microbial communities from a basaltic lava cave in the Kipuka Kanohina Cave System on the Island of Hawaii, USA - MA170107-3 metaG ...
CAAGTCATCGAATGACTAGGGGTGGGGGGCTCTCTCTTCCACGCTCTCGCCGTCAATCATACAGAGAGCGTCACATATAAGGGGTGGGGCGCGGGAACAGAATGAAAGCGGACGAAGGCTTCAATATGGAATGGCTGAGGCGGGAGGTCGGCCGATGATTTCCGCGATCGGTCAACTCATTCAGCCGCAGCACCCACTGCATGAGCATGCTCGGGCATTTGGATTGATGCAAGGTCAGTGCCGACCAACGGAGCGGTCAGATAGTCCACACCGTTCGGGTCGGTGCCCTTGAAATAGATGCCCGTCTGATCGACTACAGTGCAGCGGCCGCCGAGTTCGATCTTCTTCCAGTTTCGAGACCAAGACTCATCTTCCACGGCGACATGGTTGAATTCGTCCCAGTCGGCAATCCTGCCTTCTGCCTGGATGAGGCTCGGCAAGTCCTGGTGTCTGACCATGAAATACTCGCCAACGTTGTTATCGATGCGGAGGCTGACCGGGGATTTCAGTTCGTGAGACATCAGCTCGGCTTCGTTAACCAATATTCGGGCGTTAACCAGAAAGTCCGACGTCATATCGATGATGGCGATTTGTGCAGCATCCGAATACTCGGCTTCGATCACTTTGACAAGTAACTTCATTTGACGGGCCTCCATGAAATGGATAGGACGCTGCAAAGGAACGGAAGGAAAGCTGTTGTGTCTCAGACGGATCGCTTACACTACAGATAGTATTCAACTCTGATGTCAAACGCAACATATTGTAGTGCGATTTTTGCGCCGGGCCTTAGGGGCCGTCTCACAAATCGTCTCTGGACCTCTTGGCAAACGAAGTATGGGAGCAGAAGATCGGTTCCGCCCCGCGGTCTAGACGGTACGCTTCTAATGGCAAGGACTTGGAAGGGCTGGACAGAGGCGCGAGGAAGGGCGCAAGGATTTTGGAGGATTTTTGCAAGACTTAGCGTCTGCCTCGGCGGTGTAGTCCGCACGCACAAATGCCGCAAAAATGCGAAAAATTGCAGTCTTATACGCGCTGTTTTCAGTTTCTGGTATATTACATGTGCATAAACTCGCATAATACGCGATTTTAGGCATACAGGGTATACCTCGATGGCAGACCCAGATCGTTTTTCGTCCCGAGCACGGGCACGGCTTTCAGCGGTGCTCCAAACCGCCCGCGACCTTGTGACCACCGAGGACACCATGAAGGCCCTCGCGGTGGACCGGCAGGCTGCTTCCAAGATTTTATCCCGCTGGCAGAAACAGGGATGGGTCAAGCGCGTGGGGCGCGGAAAATATGCTCCGATTCCGGTCGATGCCGCGACAACGGGGCAGGTGTTGAAGGACCCCTGGATTCTCGTTCCGGCCCTGTTCGCGCCCGGCTACGTCGGCGGCTGGACGGCCGCCGAGCATTGGGACCTGACCGAACAATTGTTCCGCAGCATATTCGTATTCACGGCACACGCCTTCCGCGGCAAGGAGCAAACAGTGCAGGGCGTGCCGTTCACCCTCAAACGGATCCCGGAGGAGGCGCTGTTTGGCCTCAAGACACTCTGGCGTGGTCAGGCTCGTGTGTCGATCTCCGACAAACACCGGACCATCGTCGATCTTCTTGCAGACCCCTCGACGGGGGGAGGCATTCGGCACGTTGCCCAATGCCTCAAGCACTACTGGCGCGACCCGGATGTCAATCCCGACACTTTTATCCGCTATGCCGACAATCTCGGCAACGGCGCGGTTTTCAAACGGCTCGGTTTTCTCGCTTCACAGATGCCGGGACATGAATCCCTTGCGCAGTCCTGCCGCGAACGCCTGACCGAAGGCAACGCCAAGCTCGATCCTGCGCTGCCCTGCCGCCGGCTGGTCAAGGCCTGGCGGCTGTGGATTCCCGCGAACTGGGAGGCGGAGGCGCAACGTGATTGATCGCCGTGAACTTCTTGCTACGGCCGCCAATCTCGGCCTGCTGCCGAATGTCGTCGAAAAGGATTACATTCTCGGCTGGGTCTTGGCTGGAATCTTCAGCCATCAGAACCTCGCGGACAAATGGATCTTCAAGGGAGGCACATGTCTGAAGAAGTGCTACTTCGAGACTTACCGTTTCTCCGAAGATCTCGACTTCACGCTGACCGATGAATCCCACTTGAATGTGGATTTTCTCGCGACCAGATTCCGCGAGGTTTCAAGCTGGGTCTATGAACAGAGCGGCATCGAGCTTCCGGCCGACAAACTTCACTTCGAGGTGTTCCAGAACCGCCGCAACCGAATGGCCGGGCAGGGGCGCATTTCTTACCGCGGGCCGATTGCACCTTCTTCCGGCGACCTGCCCAGGATCAAACTCGATCTGACGGCCGACGAAATACTGGTCCTGCCCCCCGTCGACCGTCCCGTTTTGCATCCGTTTTCCGATGCGCCGGAAGCAGGAATAATGGCCCGCTGTTACAGCTACGAAGAGGTCTTCGCGGAGAAGCTGCGCGCACTGGCAGAGCGTGCGCGCCCGCGAGATCTGTATGATGTCATCAATCTCTTCCGACACGACGAGTTCCATCCCGCTCCGCAGGTTATTCACGATACACTGGCGAAGAAATGCAACTTCAAAGGAATACCCTTTCCGACGACAGCAACGCTTTCACCGTTGCATGAAGAACTTGTCGCGGACTGGTCTGTCATACTCGCTCACCAGCTTCCCTCGCTCCCTCCCGTAGAAGCCTTCTGGGGAGAACTTCCTACCTTGTTCGCCTGGATCGAGGATCGCCGGCAACCGGCGATCCCGGCAGCGTATCCGTTAACACCTGGCGATGTCGTCATCCGCGCGCCGGCAGGCACATTGTCCGTTCCCGGCATGGCGACAACGGCGCCGGTGGAGGCGATCCGCTTCGCGGCATCCAACCGGCTGTGCGTCGAGCTTGACTACGTGGATGAGCAGGGGAGGAGAGGCGTCCGGACTATCGAGCCGTATTCTCTGAGCCGCACGCAAGCCGGAGAGATCGTGCTCCACGCCGTCCGGGTTGATAATCAGCTTCACCGCAGCTATCGCATTGACCGCATCCGGGGGGCGCGCGTCACCGGGCAGACCTTCACGCCGCGTTACGCGATCGAATTGACGCCGTCAGGTCCCATTTCCGCGTCAGCCGCTCCCTACAACACGCGCATATCTTCTCCACGTTTGTCCACGAGAACCCGCGCGACGCGCTCCGGGCCGACCTACATCTATCAATGCGGGTATTGCAACAAGCGGTTCGAGCGATCGACGCGGGATTCCACCCTGCGTCCGCACAAGGATAAGGACGGATGGCCCTGTTCAGGGCGTCACGGGATTTGGGTGGATACGAAATGGTAGAAGCTAACAGATGCAACGAAATGTTTACTGCCGCTTATAAGAAATACCTGAAAGCAGAGAAAATAGGTAAACGACTAGAGAATCGAATTCGGCGCTTTGAGAAATACAAATTCGATTGGCTCAACAAAGACCTTGAAGGCTGGGAAACAGGCAGAAAACTTCCATCCCGTATAGCGGTAATCGGCGAAGACGGCCCCGGCGACGAAGTGTTCTATGTCCGGTTCGCTCGGTCCTTGGCCGAACGTTCGGAGGAGGTGATATGGGTTCACAACTGGAAAGAAGATGGAGTTTCCACAGACGATAATTCAAGACTCTCTTCTTTATTCGAAAGGAGCTTCCGTGATTGCGCGACTTTGTCGTTCACCAGTTTTACACCCCGAACTCCTCTGAGGTATCCCGTCATTTTTTCTAAAGAACTGCTTACGTATTTCGGCTCAACGGAGGAAGACTGGACGCGGCTTGCACAGAACCCGTATCTCACAGCGGCACCGGCTCAGGCGTTAAAGGATTGTTATTCCAAAGGCAGCAAAATTGGCGTTGGGTTGGCGTGGAAGAGTGAGGGAGGAAAGCCGGGAAAATCCTGTCCGTTAACCGAAGCGGGCTGGAAAGAGGTTTTTCAAGAACAGATCAAAGAGCGGTGTTCTTTCATAAGCCTACAGTACGGCAATACAGAATCTGACCTGAAATATGCGCGCGATCACTACGGGGTGGAAATCCACCGTGATTCTAGAATCGATCACTTCAACATGGAAGATGCTTCCATGCAGATCAGTGCATGCGATGTCGTCGTTTCAATCAGCACTACCGCCGCACACTTGGCGGGTGCGCTGGGTAAGAAAACATTCTTACTACTTCCTGCTGACCCTATCGTGCACTGGGAATTCCCAGGCCCGTATCCAATGATGGATAAGATTGAGAATCTATCCCTCGAAGAAGCTGCTCGAAGACTCAGAAGTGTAGTTGGCCTTTGAGAAGTCGTCACCGCCGGGGTTCGCGGACTGCCCCTTGGGCGGCCTGAAGTCGTCTTGCGGAAGCACGCTGAACCCCAGCACGTGCAAACGAATCTCCAAGTCGCCTTGCCGGCTTGCGGTGCGTGCGATTGGTTGATAGCGCCTCTTCCATATTGCGCCACGTGCACGCCACAGCCTGGTTTGAAGATGATACCTTTTGGGCCGCAACCTAAACAATACGTGACTGTATTTGCGAAGTAGAGCAATAAGGTGCCAAATCTCGACAGTCGCCGGATGTGGGCCTGCTTTTTTTCAAGTCTCCGAAACTCGTGTGTCGTTCTGCAGCAGTGGTAAATAGTCGAGATCGATTCTTTCGGCGTATTCTGGCTCGTCAAGTTTGACCGAGTTGACCTTTCTCGATACCGGATAGCAGTCGAGGAAACCCTCGGGCGGGGGTTTCAGGAGCTCGCTGAGTTGCCGAGGATCTGAAGCGGTGGGATCGAGCCAAGTGTCGATCTGATCATCCAGGAGGATGGCTGGCATTCGATTGTGAATCCTCGCCATCCACTGACTGGGTGCAGTCGTAACCACGGTAAACGTCAACATAGGTCGGCCTTGCGAGGCAGTTGGTTTCCAGTAGTTGAACAATCCCGCCATCGATAGCAGTTTCCCGTCAGCGCGTCTGATGTTGAGGGGCTGCCTTTCCTTCTTCGGCCCCACCCACTCATAGAACGCTTCAGCAGGCACAATACAGCGGCGTTTCAGGAATGCGTTACGGTAGGCTGGGCGCTCGCTCAGAGTCTCGGCCTTGGCGTTGAACGTTGAAGCCCTATTCGCGTGTTCTAGGCTGTCAGCCCACGGCCCCATCAAACTCCAGAGTCCTGCCGTCAAGGAGCGCTTTCCATCGGACTCCGAGACCACAGGAGCCATTTCACGCGGCGGGATGTTGTATTCCCGCTTCCAGATTTCGAGGTCTTCGACTTGGTCAATCTCGTAATAGTCCTCAATCTCCAGCATCCGGCGTTTGGTCAGTCGGTATCGTCCACACATAGAGTCAAACTACCACAACAGCGGAGGAAGCTGAATGCCTTCGCTGAATGGCTAGTGGGTCAGTTTCCGGTTACGCCGTTCAACTTGGCTTTTGTAAATGCTAGACGGCAAGGGAGAATCCATCGTCGGACACAAGTGGGCTATCCTTGGCCTAGTGGTGAACTCAATTGTGGGGGCTTGCGGTGCGGTATTCATAGCGGCATCCCTTGCATGGCAACCTTCAATCTGTATCCGATGGGTTTTACCACTTTGTGGCCTAGCACCTTGTGGGCACTTTCCTCAAGGAGCGCCTTGATCTCGCTCTCGCACGTACGCTTGTCCACCACACCAGTGTAAGACACGGCGATCTTACCAATGCGGTCAATCAACAACGTCATTGGCATGTAGAGCTGGCTGGAGATCATGCGAGCCAAGGAAAGTGTAGCCACTCTTCGGCGCGTCCACATACCTTCTCCCCTTGACACTCTACAAGTGACTCAGGTATTCTTTCTGTAGAACATCTAGGAGACAACATGACCAAAGCGAATGTCGACCTGCTTCAGGGGACGCTGGACCTGCTTATTCTGAAAACGGTGGCTCTGGAGCGGATGCACGGCTGGGGCATCTCACAACGCATTCAGCAGATTTCCCAGGATGTGCTGCGAGTTCAGCAGGGCTCGCTCTACCCAGCACTCCACCGGCTTGAACAGCAAGGCTGGATTGCTTCGGAATGGGGTGAATCGGACAACAGCCGCAGGGCGAAGTACTATAGCCTGACCAAGAAAGGCCGCAAGCAACTGGAAGTCGAAACGACCAATTGGGAGCGGCTCGCTGCGGCCGTCGCCCAGATTCTGGAAACGACTTGACGGCAGTGACGAGTGGCGAGTGAAGAGTGACAAGTGGGGAGTGCAGTTCGGAGGGACGTTGTGTGATTCCTCCCGTCAGGCTGGACAGCATGACCAGGGAAACCGATGCGATTATTTGGGTTCGAAAGGCTTCTCCGCTCGATTTGGAGACTGTCTCGTGGAGATCGCCGTGAAGGTGAACTCGCAGCCGAGTTGCAGTTCCACTTACAGAAACAGATTCAGAAGAACATTGCAGCGGGGATGTCGCCTGAAGAGGCTCGGTACACCGCACTGCGCAGCTTTGGAGGCGTGGATCAAGTGAAAGAACAATGTCGTGATGTGCGAAGAATGAAACTCATTGAAAGGGTGTGCCAAGACCTCCGCTACGCAGCGCGAACAATATCAAAGAACCTGGGGTCCACGACGGTGGTCGTGCTATCGCTTGCGCTGGGCATCGCAGCGAACAGCACCATGTTCAGTGTCATCAATGCTGTTCTGTTTCGGCCGCTCAATTTCAAGGAACCAGATCGCCTGACAGTGCTCTATGAAGTCAAGCAGGAGCAAAGGCAGCAGAGACGAAACCCCATGCTGTCCAGCTACCTGGAATGGCATCAGAGTCCCTCTGCCGTTGAGCGAATGGAACTGGCGGTCGCCGATCTGGAAACGTACACGCTTTCAGGTTCTGGAGAGCCCGAGCGGGTCCGGGGCCAGTTCGTAACTCCTGGCCTTTTTAGTTTGCTAGGCGTCAGGCCATCTCTCGGGCGGGATTTTGTGGCCGAGGACCTCACTCGGGAGGGAAGCACTGGAATCATCATCAGTAACGGCCTCTGGGAACGACGATTTGGCAAGTCTCCCAACGTGCTCGGCGAAAAGCTGAACGCAGGCCGCCGAGTCGGTACCGTTATCGGGGTGATGCCGCCCGGCTTTTGGGTTTTCCCATTCACCAAAGCCACGGACATCTGGATCGCCCTCAGTCCGACTGACAATCCACTTACACCCACCACACGCTGGTTCACGGTTTTGGCGCGCCTTAAGCCAATAATTTCGCTCAAACAGTCTCAGGCCGAAATGGACATTCTTGCCGAACGGCTGGCGCACGATCACCCCGAAACGAATAAGGGGTGGGGGCTTCGCATCGAGCCACTTTCGGAGGCCTACTCCAGGGGATGGGAGGAGGTTCTCTATCTCTTGCTGGGAGCTGTCGGGTTTGTCCTGCTCATCGCCTGCGTCAATGCCGCGCATCTCTTGCTGGCCAGAGCGGTCAAACGCAGAAAGGAATTCGCCATGAGGCTGGCGTTGGGGGCGTCCCGAAGGCGACTGATCCAGCAGTTGCTGACGGAAAGTGTTCTGATGGCGCTGATCGCCGGTGTCTTAGGCGTGGTTCTGAGTTACTGGGGTATTCGACTGTTTGTTTTTCTAGCGCCCGAATGGTTTCCGCGAACGGAAGAGATTCGTATCGATCGCACCGTCATGTATTTCGGATTGGGAATTTCACTCTTGACAGGGTTACTGTTCGGCTTGATCCCGGCCTGGCGGGCTTCAAAAGCAGATTTGAACGACGCCATCAAAGGAGCTGAGGGCTCTGGGGAGCTACGCGCGTCAACTGCCAAGCGCGGTCTGTTCGTGGTGGCTGAAGTTGCTCTCGCTTTGGTTCTTCTCATGGGCGCTGGATTGATGTTCAGGAGCTTCCTGGCTTTGCAAAACATTGATCCGGGGTTCAATCCTCATAATGTGCTCTCCATGCAAATCCAGCTGCTGGGACCAAAATACCGGAAGATTCTGGACGGCGACATGAAACGGGTCACTCCGGAGGCAGATGCTTTCATCCAGGAAACGCTTGAACGCATCGCAGCCTTGCCTGGAGTGACGTCCGTCGGTATCAGCAGCGGGGTATTCCCACATCCGATCAAGATCGTTGGACAGTCTGATCCCCCCACTGGCGGGAAGCCGATGGCCGGGTTGGCGGAGGTCAATCCAGATTACTTCAAAACGCTACAAATACCCCTTCTGAAGGGCCGGCTTCTCAATGAGCAGGATCGCGAACAATCCCCCTGGGTCGTAGTCATCAACCAGGCAATGGTCGAACGCTACTTCGGCAAAGAAGATCCCATTGGGAAGCCCATTCATGTGAGCTACGACGCGGCAGGGATTTCAGTGAGCGAGAGCGGCCCTCGTCTCGTGGTTGGCATTGTTGGAAATATAAGACACCGGGGCCAATGGAACGATCCAGAGCCCACCATGTACTCCTCCTGGCGTCAACACTTGTGGGAGTACCCAGGTGGCGACGCCAATATACACCTGATTAAAGACTGGCTGGTACGAACTGCCGCCGATCCCACGGCTCTGGCTTCCCCTGTGAAAGCCGTAGTCGCTCAAGTGGACAAGGATCAGGCGGTCTTTAATCTCATGACCATGGAGCAACGGTTGTCCGAGTGGCTTTCCTCCCAGCGCTTCAACTTGAGGCTGTATGGCACTTTTGCCGCCATGGCGCTGACCCTGGCTGTACTCGGCGTCTATGGTGTCATGTCCTATTTCGTCAGCCAGCGCACGCGTGATTTCGGAATCCGCATGGCGCTGGGAGCCGGGCGCAGTGACATTCTTGGCTTAGTGCTCTGGCAGGCACTCTATTTGAGCTTGGCAGGTGTCGGGATCGGTGTCCTGTCTTCGCTGGGACTCACCCGACTAGTTGAAAGCCAGCTTACGAGCCAGCTCTTCGGAGTCACCGCCACAGATCCCTTCACGTTGGTCGTCGTGTCGCTCATCCTGGCTCTCGTTTCGTTGATCGCCAGTTACCTCCCCGCGCGACGCGCAGCCAAGGTCGATCCGATGCTGGCACTTCGGTATGAGTGAAGCAGTGGCGGTGATTGTCACGAGCGACCAGAGACGCAACCGATGTCAACACCAAGACTCTTTTCTTACCTCAAGTCGCTGTTCCGCAGGCGTCGAACAGAAGACGATCTCTCCGAAGAGCTGCAGTTCCATTTACAAAATGAGACCGAGAAGAACATCGCTGTAGGTATGACTCCTGAAGAAGCGCGCCACGCTGCGCTGCGCAGCTTCGGCGGTGTGGAGCAAGTCAAGGAACTATGCCGGGACGAACGAGGCGCTCGTCTGCTGGAAGAATGCTTGCAGGATATACGCTACGGATTTCGAATGCTGCGCAAGAATCCCGGTTTCACGGTCGTGGCTGTGCTGACACTCGCTCTTGGTATCGGGGCCAACACAGGAATCTTCAGTATCGTGAATGCTCTGCTGATCAAGTCACTGCCAGTGAACCAGCCTGAGCAGCTTGTCCTTTACGGCGATGGAAGTAGCTGGGGATTTTCTTCTCCGCCGAGTGGGAAATGGAACATCTTTTCCTACCCACTTTATCAGCACTTGCGCGACCACCAGGCGTCTTTCCAAGACGTCGCGGCGTTTCGAACGCAAATCGACCGACTGAGTGTCAGGCCATCAGGCAGCGAGATCGGGCAGTTAGCCTGGGGAAAGCTTGTTTCTGGTAGCTACTTTTCCGTGCTGGGAGTAAAGGCTGCGGTCGGACGCGAGCTGTTGCCGGAAGACGAGCACCCTGCTGCCGTACCGGTCGCTGTTCTCAGCTTCGACTATTGGAGCCGACGGTTCCAACGGTCCGCTTCGGTGGTAGGTCAAGTGATGAACATGAACGGTGTCTTAGTGACGGTCGTGGGCGTCGCGCCAGCCGAGTTCTTTGGAGAAAGCCTGGAAAGCGAAGTGGCGGACCTCTGGCTGCCACTCACGCTTCAGCCGCGCATTATGAGGCGGCAGTCGGTGCTAGAGGATTCGGAACAATGCTGGCTAAACCTCATCGCACGCCTGCAGCCAGGCATTAGTATCACCCAGGCTCAAGCAGACGTGAACGTGACATTTCAGCAGTTTCTGGCGCAACGGGCGGGCGCGATTCCTACGTTCGACCAGCAGGAAGAGATGCGGCGCAGCTACGTCGAGCTGACACCTGGAGCCAGCGGAGTCTCGGTGCTGCGAACCCGTTACTCGCAGCCGTTGCACATTCTGCTGGCATTGGTTGGGTTCGTGCTCTTGATTACGTGTGCGAACGTCGCAAACCTGTTGCTTTCCCGCGCCGCAGCTCGTCACAAAGAGATGTCCATGCGGTTAGCCCTGGGTGCGAGCCGCAACAGACTGCTCCGGCAATTACTGACGGAAAGCTTGCTGCTGGCCGGTTTAGGGGGCGCACTCGGCGTGTCCCTCTCCTCGTGGATGATCCGACTGCTGCTCGGGGGTATTTCGACCGGAGACCAAACCGTCCCACTGAGCGTTTCTCCGGACTTCAGGGTTCTTGGTTTCACAATGACGGTTTGTCTCTTGACCGGCATTCTGTTTGGCTTGGCGCCGGCGGTCCGAGCGACCCGGGCAGACGTTTGGCCAGCACTGAAGGGGTTGACCTCGCCTGGGCGTGGGCGCTTGCGATGGGGACTCGGCCAAACTTTCGTCGTTGTTCAGGTCGGCCTCTCCCTTCCTCTACTGGTCGGTGGCGCTCTGTTTGTCCAGACTCTGCGGCAGCTCCGCTCGCAGGACTTCGGCTTCAGGCACCAACAGGTTCTCGAGGTGGGGATCGAGCCCAGCGTGGCCGGGTACCAGCCGGATCAATTGGAGGCCCTGTACGGAAGGCTACTCGATCGTGTCAATAGTATGAGCGGTGTGAGCGTGGCGAGTCTTTCACTGTACAGCCCGATGAGTGGGAACAATTGGCAAGGCGGAGTCGTGGTCGAAGGCTACACGCCGCCTCCGAGGCAGAGCGCCTTCACACAATGGGTGTGGGTGGGACCTCGTTATGCAGAGGCCGCGGGAATGAGGCTGCTGTCGGGCCGCGATTTTGGCCAACAGGACACACAAAACTCCCGCAAGGTGGCCATAGTGAACGACAGCTTCGTCCGCCGCTACCTCAGCGGCCGGAATCCGATTGGCCGGCAATTCTCTCTCCGCGAAGAAAAGATAGAAATAGTAGGTGTGGTGGCCGACTTCAAATTCAACGATCCGCGCCAGGATTTCCGGCCGGTCGCTTTCATGCCTTTAATACAGTCCTCTATCCCTCCGGCGCGCTACGCCAGGTTCCTGGAGGTCCGAACTCTCGGTGATCCGGTCGGCCTGGCCGCGGGGCTTCGCGAGGTCATCAGGCAGGTCGACCCCAATTTGCCTGTGACGAGCATCAAGACACTAACTCGACAGGTAGACGAAGCGCTAGCCCGGGAGTCACTGATTGCGGGCCTGTCCAGTTTCTTTGCCGTACTGGGACTTCTGCTCGCGTGCGTCGGACTCTATGGAGTGCTTGCCTACGCGGTCACGTGCCAGACCAGAGAGATTGGTGTTCGCATGGCGTTGGGGGCGCAGCGGCGAGATGTCCTATGGCTGGTTCTGAAGAAAACACTGGCCCTCACGTTGGTGGGCATTCACGTGGGCCTTGCTCTGGCTCTCTCCTCGACACGTCTCATTGCGAGCTTACTGTTTGGATTAACCCCGACTGATGTGACTACTCTGTGTTCGGCGACTCTCGTGATGGCAAGCGTTGCACTTTTGGCGGGCTATTTTCCTGCGAGAAGGGCGTCACGCGTTGACGCGATAGTGGCCCTGAGACACGAGTAAACCTTTAGCGAGCATCAAGTGACGAGCAGCAAGCCGAGGCTCCGATGTTAGGTACACAATTCCTTGCCCGCCTCAAAACTCTATTCCACAGAGGTCGAATGGAAGATGACCTTTCCGAAGAGCTGCAGTTCCACTTGCAAAACGAGATTGAGAAGAACATCAAGTCGGGCATGAGCCCCGAAGAAGCCCGCTACGCGGCACGACGGGCATTCGGCAACATCGGTTTGGTTAAGGAGGACACACGCGCCATGTGGGGATGGAGTTCACTTGAGGCACTCGTCCAGGATGTGCGCTACGGAGTGCGACTGCTCCGTCGTAGCCCCGCGTTCACCCTGTTCACCGTTGCCTCGCTCGCGCTCGGCATCGGAGCTACCACCGCGGTTTTCTCTCTGTTTGACGCGATCGTCCTCCGCTCACTGCCCGTGAAGGAGCCGGATCGGCTGATCACGATGTCTTTCACGCGCCCCGGAGGCAACCCGAACTACAACATGCCGTACCCTCACTTTGAGCGGATGCGCAGCTTGAATTTCACCCTCGACAGAATGCTCGCTGTCACCTACCTCGGGCAGGTCAATGTCACGTTTCAGGGGCAGTCCCAAATAGCGATAGGCCACTATGCCACCGGCGATTACCATGAGACGCTCGGCGTCCGTCCGGATCGCGGTCGCTTGTTTACGCCGCAAGACGACCGCGCTGGCAGCACCGTTGCCGTCATCAGCTATGGCTATTGGCAGCGCCGCTTCGGCGCCAGTCCGACCATCCTGGGCTCCGGAATTCTCATAAACCAGGTTCCATTTACCATCATCGGAGTCGAGCCGCGCGGGTTCTCCGGCGTCGAAGTTGGCCGCCCTCCTGACATTACCGTTCCTCTGCGAGCGCGAGACCGTCTGTCGGAAGGCGCTCCGCAGTGGGAGGAAGCCTTCTCCACCTGGATTTTGATCATGGGCCGCCTGAAAGATGGCGTCACTCTCCAGCAGGCACAACAGGAGTTAAACCTCATCTACCGTCGGGTAAACGGGGACGCGGCACGGTCGGCGACCGAGCAACGCCTTGCCAAGGAGTGCAATTTGATCGTGGAGCCTGCCGCGACCGGCGCCTCAAGCGCCCTGCGTGCCAGCTACGAACGGTGGCTACGGCTCCTTCTGATTCTGCTTGGGGCCGTGCTGCTGCTCGCCAGCCTGAACGTGGCTACGCTGCTACTCTCGCGCTCCGCAGCCCGAGAAAGAGAAATCGCGACCCGCCTGGCGCTAGGGGCCGGACGCTGGCGGATTGTCCGGCAGTTGCTCACGGAATCGGTCGTGCTCGCCGGTCTCGGCGGAGCGCTGGGCCTGTTGATCGCCGCCTGGGGCAGCAGAACCCTGCTCCGAATCGCCACATCCGCCACTGAGAGACTGGCGGTCGATCTGGCGCCCGATCCGCGCGTGATTGCTTTTATCATTGGACTGTCCTCGCTGACGTGCCTGGTGTTCGGGCTGATTCCCGCGCTCCGCGCTACATCGTCGCAGCGCATCACTGCGGCCCGAGAGGTTGGCGGCGGCCGCCGGCGGCGCTTGCTCGACCGCACACTCGTTGCTGCACAAGTGGCGCTTTCGCTCGCCTTACTCGTGTGCGCGGGACTGTTCCTTCGCAGTCTCCAGAATCTCTGGGCCCAGGATACCGGCTACGATCGGAGCAGCGTCTTGATGTTCTCCGTGGATGCAAAGCTCGCCGGCAAGCGAGGCCATGACGTGCCGAACACCTACCAGAAACTCTTGGATGAGCTGCGCACCACACCGGGCGCACAAGCGGTGAGCATCTCTTCGGTTCGGCCGGTGAGCGACGGGTATTACTTCATCAGCGTCGTGACGAGCGTCGGGGACAGGGATCTTCCCGACGATCAGAGCATTC
>Ga0187892_10008758_pt1 | contig 13663 bp, 12 predicted proteins | sample MA1701073metaG_FD_139345 | JGI IMG/M metagenome (GOLD analysis project Ga0187892, IMG submission 139345) | Bio-ooze microbial communities from a basaltic lava cave in the Kipuka Kanohina Cave System on the Island of Hawaii, USA - MA170107-3 metaG ...
ACGACCTTGCCGACCGCCGCCGCCGGCGTGGCCGGGAGCCCCCGGCCGATGGCGGTGTAGCGGGCGGCCGGGTCCACCGTCTTGACGAGGAGCTGGTGCAGCGAGGCCGGCTCGACCCGCAGGAGCGCCGTCTCCCTGTCGATGAGCCGCTCCCGCACCATCTCCACCGCGATGCGCACGGCGGCGGCCGCCGTGCGCTTGCCCGAGCGGGTCTGCAGGATGTAGAGACGCCCTGCCTCCACCGTGAACTCGATGTCCTGCATGTCCCGGTAGTGGCGCTCCAGCCGGTCCTTGATTCGGACGAGCTCGGCGTGGATCTTGGGCAGGCGGCGCTCGAGGTCGGTGAGCTGCTCGGGCGTGCGGATGCCGGCCACCACGTCCTCGCCCTGGGCGTTGACGAGGAACTCCCCGAAGAACCGCCGCTCGCCGCTCGCGGGGTCGCGGGTGAAGCACACGCCGGTGCCGGAGGTGTCGCCGAGGTTCCCGAACACCATGGCCATGACCGTCACCGCCGTGCCCCAGTCGTCGGGGAGCCGGTGGATCCGGCGGTAGTCGACGGCCTTCTTCGCGAACCAGGAGTCGAACACGGCGGCCACCGCCAGCCGGAGCTGCTCCGCCGGATCCTGGGGGAACGGGCGTCCCGTCCGCTCGGCGACCACCTGCTTCATCTCCGCCGTCAGCTCGCGCAGGGCGTCGGCCGGCACCTGGGCGTCGCTCTGGACCCCGGCGCGCGCCTTGGCGCGCTCCAGGAGCTCGTCGAAGGCGCGACGCGCGATGCCCAGGACGACGTCGCCGAAGATCGTCACGAACCGCCGGTAGCAGTCCCAGGCGAAGCGCTCGTTGCGCGTCTGGCGGGCGAGCCCCTCGACGGTCCGGTCGTTCAGGCCCAGGTTCAGGACCGTGTCCATCATGCCGGGCATGCTGAGCCGGGCCCCCGACCGCACCGACACCAGGAGCGGCCGCCCGGGATCCCCGAGGGCCCGGCCGGCTGCCCGCTCGAGCCCGGCCAGGGCGCGCTCCACCTGCGGCCAGAGCCCGGCCGGGAGCTGGCGGCCGGCCGCGTAGGCGCTCCACGCCTCGGTGGTGATCGTGAAGCCGGGCGGGACGGGCACGCCGAGCGTCGTCATCTCGGCCAGCTCGCACCCCTTGCCCCCCAGGAGCTCGCGCATGGCGCTCGAGCCCTCGGCCTTGCCGGCGGCGAACGCGTAGACGTACCTCGGCGCTCGGGATCGGGTGCCTCGAGACGGCTTGCGCGTGGCCCTGGCCCTCCCCGAGTGCGGCATGCGAGTCCCCCTGGCGGCGACGCTCCGAGCAATCCTCGCCCGGCGCGGGCGAGGATGATTCCGCCATGGTACGGAGCCATGCCGGCGATGTCAACGATTAATCATGCGCCACGGGCACTTACACCGAATGCCGTCGGCGGCTCGGTCCGCGACGGCGGGCGCGACGCGCGCCCCGCGTCGGCCGAGGCCCACACGCTGTAAGCACGCGGCGCCCCGCGCGCGCAAACTTGACTGCCTCCGCGACGCGGTGTCAGCATCCTGCGTGACGTGACAGGCACTTCCGCGCACGCCCCGCGCCCGGCGCGGGCGCTCTCCGGGCGGGGCTGGCCCCGGAGGATCGGGTGAGGTTCCGGAGCCTCGGCGGGCGCCTGACGGCCGGCATCTTGGCCCTCGTCCTCCTGAGCGTGGGCCTGATGGCGGCGCTGGCCGTGTGGCGCAGCGCCGACGCGCTGCGCGAGCGGGCGCAGGGGGCCAACCTGGCCGTCGCCCTCGAGGTCGCCGGCGCCGTCCAGCAGCACCTCGAGAGCGCGGTGAGCGTCGTGACGGAGGCGACCACGCGCCCCAAGCTCCGGCGCGAGCTCGTGGAAGGGAACTGGCCCGAGGCCGCCGCCGCCCTCGAGAACATCGTCCGCCACTTCACCTTCCTCGACTACGCGTTCGTCCAGGACCCCCGCGGCGTGATCCGCGTGCGCGTGCCGCCCGCCGCGACCGTCGGCCAGGACTTCTCCTTCCGGGAGTTCTTCCGGGAGGTGATGCGGACGGGCCGCCCCCACCTGTCCGGGCTCTACGTCTCCCGGGCCGCCGGCCGCCCCGTGGTCGCGGTGGCGGCGCCCGTCCTCGACGCCGACGGGCGCATCGCCGCCGTGCTCACGGGCGCGCTCTCCGTGCGCGCGATGGAGCGCCTGGTGGCGCCGGCGGCGCCCTGGGACGGCTGGGCCATCACCGTGCTCCTACGCCGTCGTGCCGCTGCTCACCCAGGAGGGGCTGATCGGCTCGCTGAACCTCGGGGCGCGCGACGAGGACGGGGTGAGCCCCGACGACCTCGCGGCGGCCCGGGAGGTGGCCGACCAGCTCGCGGTGGCGCTTCGAGGCCCTCAGGACCGCGCGGACCGGCCGCGCCGGCCCGGCTCCGCCCGGCGCGCCGGGTCCTCGGCATGGGCCTCGGTGACCAGCCGCTCCACCGCCACCAGGTGGTCCAGCATGGCCTGGCGCGCCCCAGGCTCGTCGCGCCGCCGGATCGCGTCCAGGATGCGCCGGTGGTCCTCGTGCGAGCGCGTGGGGCGTCCGGGCGTGTGCAGGGACTCCTCGCGGCTCTGGGCCAGGAGATCCATCAGCGCGTGGATGATGCGGGTGATGGCCCGGTTGTGCGCGCTCTGGGCGATGGCGTCGTGAAAGGCGGAGTCCTGCGCCATGCCGGTGCGCCCGGCCTCCACCTCCTCCGCCTGCGCCTGCAGGATGCGCTCCATCTCGGCGAGCTCCTCCCGGGTGGCCCGGCGCGCGGCGAGGGCGGCGATGGCCGGCTCCAAGAGGCGCCGCGCCTCGAACAGCTCGCCCACCGCCTCCCGGTGGGGCAGGATCACCAGGGCCAACGGCTCGATGAGCGTCTCCACCGAGACGTCACGCACGAAGGCGCCCTCCCCCGCCCGGATCTCGATGAGGCCGCGGCTGCCGAGGGCCCGGAGCGCCTCGCGCACCGAGGTGCGGCTGACGCGGAACTTCTCGGCCAGCTCCCGCTCGGGCGGCAGCTGATCGCCGGACTTGAGCTTGCCCTGGGCGATCAGCTCGTGGACCTGGCGGACGATCTCCTCGTAGATGCGGGTGGACTTGACGGGGGCGATCTCGACCGGCTCGGCCGGCGCCCCGGGCCGGCCGGGCCCCTCAGGCATTGCCGGCCGCCGCCTTCGGCCCCGTCCGCCGCTCGGACCACCAGCCGAGCCCGAACAGGCCCACGCCGAGCAGGATCGGCACCGGATAGTGGAGCACGTCGGCGACGCCGCCCAGCCGATCGTGCACGACCCGGTCCTTGAGCATCATCTCCCCGGCCACGTACCCGAGGATCCCGCCCCCGAGCCAGATGATCCACTGGTAGCGATTCATGAGGCGGGCGAGGATGCCGCTCCCCCACACCACGAGCGGCAGCGACAGCGCGATGCCGAACACCACCAGCACGAGGTCGCCGTGGGCGGCGGCGGCGACGGCCAGCACGTTGTCCAGGCTCATGACCACGTCGGCGACGACGATGATCCACACCGCCTGCATGAGCGACGTCCCCTGCCGGACCGTGCCCTCCGCCCCGTGCTCGTCGGTGCCCTGGCGGACCAGCTTGACGGCGATCCAGATGAGCAGGAGCCCGCCCGCGAACTGCAGGAGCGGGATCTGCAGGAGGTAGGTGATGATCGTGATGAACACCAGGCGCAGCCCGACCGCGCCCACCGACCCCCAGATGCGCCCCCAGAACTGCTGCCGGGGGGGCAGGGTCCGGACGGCCAGGGCGATGACCAGCGCGTTGTCGCCGGCCAGGGTCAGGTCGATGATCACGATGGCGATCCAGCGGGCCCAGAACTCGCCGTCGAACAGGAAATCCATCGGGAGCTCTCCGGTCAGTGCGGCGCCGTCACCGACGCCTCCGCGGACCGGCCGCGCCAGCGGCGCCAGTAGGGCGTGATGCCGGGCAAGGCGAAGAAGAACACGGCCACGGCCGTGATGAAGCCGGCGATGGGACGCGTGAAGAAGATCGCCAGCGACCCCTGGGACATGATCAAGCTCTGGCGGAGCGCGTTCTCGGCCAGGTCGCCGAGGACCAGCGCCAGCACGAGCGGGGCCAGCGGGTAGTCCAGCTTCTTGAAGGCGTAGCCGATCACCCCGAACACCAGCATGTACCACACGTCGATCATGCTGTTGTGCACCGAGTAGGCGCCGATGGCGCAGACGGAGACGATCAGCGGCGTCAGGATGGCGAAGGGGATGCGCAGGATGGACGCGAACAGGGGCACGAAGGCCAGCACCATGATCACCCCGATGACGTTGCCCGTGTACATGCTGGCGATGAGCCCCCACACGAACTCGGGGTTCTCCTTGAAGAGCATGGGGCCGGGCTGGAGCCCCCAGATGATGAGCCCGCCCAGCATGACCGCCGCCGTCGGGCTGCCGGGGATGCCGAGCGTGATCATGGGCAGGAGCGCGGCCCCGCCGGCGGCGTGGGCGGCCGTCTCCGGCGCCACCACCCCCTCGAGCTCGCCCTTGCCGAACCGCTCGGGGTGGCGGGAGAACCGCTTGGCGAACGCGTAGCTCATGAACGAGGCGGGCGTGGCTCCGCCCGGCTTGAAGCCCATCCAGAAGCCGATGAAGGACCCCCGCACGAAGGTGCGGGCGTAGCGGGGCAGCACCTTCCACGTCTGCCACACCACGCGGGGGTTCATGCGGGCGCCCGTGCCCTTGAAGGCCAGCCCCTCCTCCATGGTCAGGAGGATCTCGCCGATGCCGAAGAGCCCGATCACGGCCACGATGAAGTCGAAGCCCTTCATCAGGTCCGTGAAGCCGAACGTCAGCCGGAGGGCCCCCGTCACGATGTCGAGCCCCACGGAGGCGAGGATGAAGCCGATGAGGATCGAGATCAGGGACTTGAGCGCGCTGCCGCCGCCGAGCCCGATGAACGACGAGAAGGTGAGGAGCTGGATGGCGAAGAACTCCGGGGGGCCGAAGCGGAGCGCCACCTCGGCCAGGATCGGGGCGAAGAACGTGATCAGGACCACCGAGAAGAGCGCGCCCACGAACGACGACGTGAAGGCCGCGGTGAGCGCCTGGCCTCCCTGCCCCTGGCGCGCCAGGGGGTAGCCGTCGAAGGTGGTGGCCACCGACCAGGGCTCCCCCGGGATGTTGAACAGGATGGAGGTGATGGCGCCCCCGAAGAGCGCCCCCCAGTAGATGCTGGTCAAGAGGATGATGGCCGACGTCGGCGGCATGGCGAAGGTCAGCGGGAGCAGGATGGCGACGCCGTTGGCCCCGCCCAGCCCCGGGAGCACACCGATGATGGTGCCGAGGGAGACCCCCACCACCGCCATGAACAGGTTGTAGGGGCTGAGCGCGACCTGGAACCCCAGGATGAGGTTGTCGAGCCCCATCGGCCTCAGCTCACCCCGCGCGCCCGCCCAGGGGAGCCCCGTCGCCGGACCTCGCCCCGCCAGAACCCGCCCGGCTCCCCTGGACGGGCGTGCCCCGCAGCGACGCCGCGCTGGACCCCATCAGTAGCCGAGCCAGGACTCGACGGGCCCCTTGGGCATGGGCACCAGGAACCAGGTCTCGAACGTGAAGAAGGCGATGACCGAGAAGGCGACGCTCACCAGCCCCACCGCGCCCCACGAGTGGCGGCCGATCCACCGCATGTAGACGGCCATGTACACGGCCGCCGCGACGTAGAGGCCAAGGAACTGGGTGAGGACCACGAAGGCCGCCGCCGGGCCCAGCACGGTGAGGACGGGGCGCAGGGCCTCCCGCCGCAGGAACGGCCCGCCGCCTGCCCGGAGCCCCGTCTGCAGGAGCACGCCCAGGCAGGCGGCGATCATGCTCGTCGCGAGCCAGAACGGGAAGAAGCCGCTCTTGGGCCCGTCCGTGCCCCAGCCGATGCCGAGGCGAAGGGCGTCCCAGAGCACCAGCGCGCCCACCGCGATCAGCCCGAGAGCGACGACGACGTTGGCGGCGCGCATGGGGCGAGGGGGCTACTTCTTCAGCAGCCCGCCCTTGGCCATCAGGTCCTTGTGCGTCTGCTCGGCCGCCTCGACCCACTTGACGTAGTCGGCGCCCGTGAGCCACGACGGCTTCAGCGCCCCCTTGCCGAGGTAGTCCTTGAACTCGGGGGTGTCGTACACCTTCTTGAGGAAGCCCTGGTACCAGTCCAGCGCCTCCTTGGGCATGTCGGGCGGCCCGAAGATGCCGCGGAGCATGAGGTACTGGATGTCCGCGCCCAGCGCCTCCTTGACCGTCGGGATCTCCTTCCAGTCCGCCGCGTCCATGCGGCTGCCGTCGAACACGGCCAGCGGCCGCACGCGCCCGGCCTTCCAGTGGCTCGCGCACTCGATGGGGTTGTTGACGGTGGAGTCCACGTGCTTGCCGACCAGGTTCACGCACACCTCGCCGCCCCCCTTGAACGGGACGTAGGTGAACTTGGCGCCCTGGGTCTGCTCCAGCAGGATCGTGATGATCTGGTCCTCCTGGGCCGAGCCGGTGCCGCCCATCTTCATCTGCTTGTCCGAGCCCGCCCGCTCCTTGGCCGCCGCGATGTACTCGTTGGCGGTCTTGTAGGGGGTCTCGGCGTTGACCCACAGGATGAACTGGTCGAGGGCCAGGCGCGCCACTGGCGTCAGGTCACGCCAGTTGAAGGGCACGCCGGTGTGGAGCGGGGTCGTGAACAGGTTCGACAGCGTGATGATGATGGTGTGGGCGTCGCCCTTCTTGCCCTTGACGTACAGGAAGCCCTCGGCGCCGGCCCCGCCCGACTTGTTGACGGCGATGATGGGGCGCGGGGCCAGCTTGTGCTTCTCGGCGATGCCGGCGACGAGCCGGGCCATCTGGTCGGCGCCGCCGCCGGTGCCGGCGGGGATCACGAACTCGATGGGCTTGGTGGGCTCCCAGGCCGGCGCCGGTCCGGGGATCCCGGCCACCACGACCACGGCCAGGCACAGCGCGATGAACGATCCCCCTGCGAGTCTCATGGCGCTCCTCCTCCACGTTGAGGTCCGGGGTGCGTCCGAGCGCTCCCGCTTGCGAATGCGAACCGCCGGCCCCGGACGAGGGTTCCAGGGCCGGACACGCGAAAGGCCAGGCCCCGGCACGACCTCGGGGCCTGGCCCGACGGCGTCGCCCACCGGGCTACTTGGCCTTGGGGCGCTCCTTCCAGAAGGGGATCACGCCGGGGATCTCCCACTTGTCCCACATCTCGTCCACCTTGGCCTGGAAGTACCCGAGGTCCTCCTCGGTGAAGTGGGCGAAGCGGCCCTGCTTGAGCAGGTACTCCCGGACCGGCTTTCGGGGACGGCCCTCGACGATGGCCTTGGTCTTGCCGTAGTGGCGGACCACCCCGTCCTCCACCTCGTAGAGCGGGAACACGCCCGTCTCCACCGCCAGCTCGCCCAGCTCGTGGGAGAGCATGGGGTCGTAGTCCCAGCCCTTGGGGCACGGGTCCAGCGAGTGGATGAAGGTGGGCCCCCCGATGGTCAGGGCCCGGCGGACCTTGTTCATCATCTCGACGGCGTAGGACGCGCAGACCGTCGCGACGTAGCGGCACTCCGGGTGCCCGGCCGCCAGCATGCCGGCCGTGTTCTTCTTCCAGCGGGTGTGGATGATGCGGTGGACCTTGCCGGGCGGGCTGAAGGTGGTGTTGGCGCCGTAGGGCGTCGACCCCGAGAGCTGGATGTCGGTGTTGGCGTACGACTCGTTGTCGTAGAGCAGGATCAGCGAGTTGTACTCCTTGTGGGTCAGGGTGGCCGAGATGGCCCCGAGGCCCATGTCCGCCCCGCCCCCGTCGCCGCAGAACGCGATGACGTTGATGGGCTCGGCCTTCATCTTGCCCTTCTTCATGAGGGCCTTGAGCCCGGCGGCGGTGCCGAGGGCGGCCGATCCGGAGGAGCCGAGCTGGGTGTGCATCCACGGCACCACCCAGGGCGTCGTGTAGTAGGTGGTGTTGGCCACGTACATGCACCCCGTGGCCCCGAGCACGATGGTGCGGGGGCCGGCGGCCTTGACCATCAGCTTCATGACCAGCGCGGACTCGCAGCCCTGGCAGGTGCGGTGGCCCGAGGTGAAGTACTCCTCGAGGGTGACCTTCTTGACCCCCTTGAACGGCTGGAGGATCTGGGTGGCGTTGTCGAACGTCGTCTCGGCCATCGCTGGTCTCCTTATTCCCGCACGCCCAGCCAGTGGGTCCGGGGCTCGGCCTTGCCGGACTTGGCGGCAGCGTAGCACATGTCCGTCGCCTTGTAGACGTCCTCGAGGGTGACCTCGCGGCCGCCCAGGCCGCAGATGAACGAGAGCAGCGGCGGGCGCCGGTCGGCGTTGTACATGGCGGCGCGGATCTCGTTGGCCACGACGCCGGAGAAGAAGGGCGAGCCGAAGGAGTAGTCCCGGTCCACCACCCCGATGGCCTGGGCCTTGGACAGCACGGCGGTGAGCCGCTCGGTGGGGAACGGCCGGAACCACCGCGGCCGCACCAGGCCCACCTTCCTGCCCTGGGCCCGCATGTTGCGGATGCCGACCTTCATCGGCAGCGAGATGGTCCCCATGCCGAGCAGGATGACGTCGGCGTCCTCGGTCATGTACTCCTCGAACCACGGGTTCTCGGGGCCGCGCCCGAAGACCTTGCGGAAGTCGGCGTAGGCCTCCTCGATGACCCCCACCGCCCGCTTCATGGCCTCGTCGTTCTGGCGGCGGATCTCGATGACCCAGTCCTCGTTGGCCTGGGGGGCGACGGTGATGGGGTTGTCGGGGTGCAGCAGGAGCTCGCCCCGGTCGTAGCGCGGCAGGAACCGGTCCACCTTGGCCCTGGTCGGCACCTGCACGAGGGTCTGGGAGTGGGTCAGGAACGCCCCGTCGGCCGACATGGCCAGCGGCAGGAGCACCCGCCGGTCCTCGGCGATGCGGTAGGCTAGCAGCGTCGTGTCCAGCATCTCCTGGGCCGTGTCGACCCAGATCAGCATCCAGCCGAGGTCCCGCACCACGAGCGCGTCGTTGTGCTCCACGCCGAAGGCGCCCGGGTCGTCGAGCGCCCGGTTGCCGACCATGCACACCATGGGCACGCGCAGCGGCGGGGTCACGGTCAGGCACTCCATGGCGTACATCCAGCCCACGCCGGAGGACCCGCAGAACACGCGGGCCCCCACCGTGGAGGCGTGCTTGACCACCTCGAACTGGCTGTGCTCGCCCTCGGCCACGATGTACTCGGCCACCAGCTGGCCGTTGGCGATCTTCTTGGCGATGGCCTGCATCACGGTGTCGTACGGCCGGATCGGGTAGGCCGTCACCACGTCCAGGTCCGCCAGGGCCAGCGCCTCCGCGCAGGCCTCGCTGCCCGAGATCAGGAGCTCCTTGTCGTCGGTGACCGTGGGGGTCGCCGTGCTCGCGACTGCCATGTCCGCTTCCTCCCTATGCGCCGGGCGCTTCGGGGACGCCGGTGACGATGGACGAGGCCGCCTCCGTCTCCCGGGCCTTGCGCGGCGCGTTCTCTCCGGGGATCCCGTCCGTGATCTCGATGCCGCCCACGTCGCGATCGGCCACCAGCTCCTTCTCGTACTGCCCCCGGAAGCGGAAGCCGTGCGAGCGGACGGTGTGGGCGCGGTCGCTGATCTTCTGGGTCATCCACTCCGCGTAGGCCGTCTTGTCCCGCCGCCACATCTCCCACTGGCTCTGGTTGTCGTCGAAGGCGGCCTCGTTGACCATGGTGATGCAGTCCTTGGCCGGGCACACCGCCTCGCAGACGCCGCAGCCGCAGCAGGACTCCATGTTGGCGTCGTAGAGGCCGTCCGGGGTCACGTCGAAGCAGGAGTCGGGGCACTGGATCCAGCAGAGCGTGCACTTCACGCACTTGTCGAAGTCGATGACCGGCCGCATGGTGCGCGTGGTGAACTTCTTGAAGTAGGGGTTGCGCTCCGGCACGTAGCCGCCGCCGCCCTCCATGGGCTTGCCCACCGGGATGGCGGGGATGGAGACGCCCTCCCGCATCTCCCACCACTTGGGCATCTCGAACGCGTACGGGGTCTCGTCGTTGCCCTCGGTGACCCGCACCGGCCGCACGGCGAGGCGCTCGTGGGCCTTCCGGGCCGACTGCACCTTGAGGTCCGAGCCCCACTCCTGCTCCTTGATGGCCTCGCTCACGGCGTCCAGCGACAGGAACTCGGGCTTGATCCGGGCCAGCGCGCCGAGCACGCGGGCCTCGGTGTGGTCCTCCCGGTAGACCCAGAGGCCCGAGAAGGAGGCCTTGGCCGGGATGATGGCCAGGTGGTACGGGTCGCTCTTCTTGTGGATGTCGCGCAGCAGCGAGTCGGCGGTCCGCAGCGAGGTCACCACCAGCGTGCCGTTGGCCACCGTGACCCGGTTGATGGGCTGCAGCCCGTACCACGCCCACGACTCCACGCCCTTGGCGAGGGTGTCGTCCAGGCAGATGGTGACGTCCACCTCCTTGGGCTCGTAGCGGGCCATGTTCTGCTCGAGCTCCTCCTGGCTGTCGGCGACGATGGCGAAGTCCTTGGCCGGGATGCCGTTGCGCTGGGGGCTGTCGCCGTAGCGCCCGAAGGCGATGCCCCAGCGGCCCGCCTTCCGGGCCGAGAAGACGATGCCGCGGCAGATGCGCGCGGCGAGGTTCTTCTGGAAGATGCCGCGGTACACGACCTCGCACGTGAAATGCGCCATTCAGCCCTCCTGCGCGTGGGAGCCGCCCGCTCCGCCGGCTGGGAACGATGGTCTGCTGGTCTGACCACCTAGAGTGGCCGGTCCCGCCGGCCCTGTCAAGGCCAAATTCCCGGGGGAGCAGGACCGGGGCCCGGCCCGACCCAAAGGGGGGCTCTCAGGTGAGGTCTTGCAGGAACTCCGACGCAGGAGCGACCCCGGTGACCAGAAGGTGGTCGCGAGCTCGAGTGCACGCCACGTACAACAGGTGGCGCTCGGTGTCGTACACGTCCTCCAGGTCGCCCTCGTCCGAGACTGTCTCGATGCGCGCCTGGAGCGGCAGGACCTCGTCGTCGCAGGCCATGACCGCCACCGCACGGAACTCCAACCCCTTGCCCAGGTGCATCGTCGCGACCGCGACGCGGTCGCGAATCATCTTCAGGCCCTCGTCGAGCATGGACAGAGCGAGCCCGGCCGTCTCCACCGCCGCCTGGGCCCGGGGCACCTCGACGTCGGACCGCACGAACACCGCCATCCCGCCGGGCGCCACCTCCTCGGCCGCGCGCGCGGCGAGCCACCGGCCGACGAGGGCGGACTCCTCGGCCACGCTACCGGCCACGCGGATCTCCGGGACCGGCCCGTTGAACACCGAGATCGTCGCGCGCCGGTCCTCGACGTTGCCGTCCACGTCCGCGATCTGCCTTGCGAGCAGGCGGTCCGCCTGGGTCCTGATCTGGTGGGACGTCCGGTAGTTGATGCGTAGCGTGGCCGACCGGCCCCGGATGTCCACGCCGAGCGACCGCCACGAGAAGGGCACCTGGAAGATGCGCTGGCCGAGGTCGCCGGCGAACAACAGGGCATCGGGGCGGTCGGCACCCAGCGCGGCCACGAATCGGAGCTGCGCCACGCTAACGTCCTGCGCCTCGTCCACCACCACGAAGTCGTAGGGCGGCGGCGTCCCGCCGGCCAGGCGCGCGGTCAACCGTCCGTACACCTCCGCCTGCGTGTAGAGCCTTCGCTCCCTCAAGCCCGCCCGCACGCGCTCGAAGATCGCCCAGGCGGCGCGGCGACGCCTCTCGGGCAGGCGCGTCCGACGGCCGAGACGGGCGACGTCGCGGTAGGACTCCCACGAATCGAGCCCCCAGGCATCGACGACCCCGCTCCATTCCGCCACCAGGAAGGCTGGCGCGAGTGTCGGATCAGCGCCCGCACGGCCGGCCTCGTGGACGAGCTCTCGAACCACTTCGCGGGAGGCGACCTCCACGCGGCCGAGCATCCGGTCGTGAAGCCGGCGTGCCACGACGTCGAGGGGCTCGACGTCGATGCGCTCGCGAAGCCTCGGCTCCGACCCGATCAGCCGCGCCAGCTTGGTCCGAAGCGCGCTCGCCAGTTCCTCCGAGAAGGTGGTCAGGAGGACGCGCGCGTCGGGGTTGACGCGGGCCACGTGGGCGGCCCGGTGGAGCGCGACCACCGTCTTGCCCGTGCCCGCCGAGCCCGCGATGCGCGCCGGGCCCCCGAAGCGGCGCTCGACCAGGTCGCGCTGGGCCGGATGGAGGAAGACGATCCAGCGCTCCCACGGGTATTCCAGCGCCCGGGCCAGCTCTTCGACATCGCTCACGACCCGGAAGCGGCGCTGCGCATCGGGATGCTCGAAGGGATCCGCCGGCGGCGGCGCGGGCGTCGGCTTCCTCGGCGCCCCGCCCGTGGCCAGCTCGAGCAACGCCTCGGCGGCCTCGGCCGGAAGATGATCCGCCAGCGAGAGCACCGAGTCCTCGGTGGCCCGCCGCACCTCCGGCAGCCACTCGGCAGGCACCCCATAGCTCAGCAGCTCGGCGTCCGCGATGTTCCCGAACAGCGCCCGCCCGGGCGCCGGCGCGCCCGGCTCCGCCACGTACCGCGCGACGGCGATCTCCTGCACCCGCTCCCGGACCTCCACGAGCTGGGCCGCCCCGGTGGCGGGATGCGTCTCGAGCTTCCGGCGCTCGGCCCACGCATAGGCGCGATCGTGGTGATCGACGTAGCACAGCAGCAGGCTCCGCCCGGTCCGGTGCACGATCAGGCGAATATCCTGGCTCACCCGGACCGACGAGAACCCCTTGTCCCGCAACTTCGCCAGCTTGTGAAAGCCCAGTCCCGAGCTCTCGGGGTTGAGCTGCAGGTCGAAGGCGGCCGTCTTCACTGCTTTCTGCTCGTCTCCGGTCAGCCGCGCCAGGCTGTCGGTGAACGTGTCCGCGATCCGGAACTCCATCGCCATGGCTCATGCGCCGGTAGGTTCTCAAGCGGCGAGGTCACGCTCGCTGCCGATCACCCAGACCTTCGGCTGCTGCAGGACGCGTGTGACGAACGCGTTGTGCTCCTTCGACCGCGCCGCGAGCTCCTGGCGCGAATAGATGGTCGGAGCGACCTTGCGACCGAGCCGAGAGGCCGCCGCCTCCAGCGCCTCGAACAGGTCCGCGCAGCTCAACCGGTCACTCACCACCAGGAGCTCGATGTCGCTCGACGCGTTGTCTTCCTCTTTCGCGACCGAACCATAGACGAACGCGGCGCGAATCTCATGGGCCACCGCGCGCAGAGCCTCGCGCAGCACATCGGCGAGGCCCGACGTCTTGAGCATCAGCGCCCGGACTTCCCCGAACACAGATGAGGCCGAATTGGCCTGGTAGTGCTTCTGTCGGCCGATCGGGGTCACCGTGACCAGCCCCGCGGCCTCGAGCCGGGCCAGCTCGCGCTGCACGGCCCCCGTGCCGCACCGGGCCAGCCGAATCACCTCGTTGGCATAGAAGCTTCGAGCGGGATTGCCGAAGAGGTCCAGTCTTTCTCCGTCTGAAGTCGTGTGATTCTTCAAACTGACGAACGTGCCTGAGGCAAGCTCGGCACGTGAAAATTCCGCTCTTCACCAGAATCTGTAGCGGGCCCGGTGTTCATGCGGCCTGACGGAGGCGGCGAGTGGCGGTCGCCCGCTGGACCTTGAGGAGCAGGTACTCGTGATCGCGATAGCCGCGGCCGCG
>Ga0187892_10008760_pt1 | contig 13662 bp, 11 predicted proteins | sample MA1701073metaG_FD_139345 | JGI IMG/M metagenome (GOLD analysis project Ga0187892, IMG submission 139345) | Bio-ooze microbial communities from a basaltic lava cave in the Kipuka Kanohina Cave System on the Island of Hawaii, USA - MA170107-3 metaG ...
ACGCGCCACCGAGATCGAGCTGATGGACCCCAGGCTAGAGCACTATGATCTGGTTCAATTGGGGCAGGCGATCCGTCCAGAGCGTGATTTTCAATTTACCTACTTGGGGTTACAGACGCTCTACGACCGCTATTTCTTGCATAGCGGCGGTGTTCGCTTCGAGCTGCCACAAGCGTTTTTCATGCGGGTTGCCATGGGCTTGGCGATCAACGAGATCGATCCCATCGCTCGCGCGATCGAATTCTATGATCTGCTTTCCAGCTTTGACTTCATGAGCAGCACCCCAACGCTGTTCAATTCCGGCACGCTGCGACCCCAGCTTTCCTCTTGTTATCTGACCACAGTCCCCGATGACCTCAACGGGATCTTCGGCGCACTGAAGGACAACGCCCTATTGTCCAAATTCGCCGGTGGCTTGGGTAATGATTGGACTCCCGTGCGCGGCATGGGCGCCCATATAAAGGGCACAAACGGCAAGTCCCAAGGGGTGGTGCCGTTTCTAAAGGTAGCCAACGACACGGCCGTGGCCGTGAATCAGGGGGGTAAGCGCAAAGGCGCGGTCTGTGCCTATCTAGAAACTTGGCATGTCGATATCGAGGAGTTCTTGGAGCTTAGGAAAAACACCGGGGACGATCGGCGGCGCACGCATGACATGAATACCGCCAATTGGGTGCCGGATCTGTTCATGAAGCGCGTGTGTACGGATGAGGAATGGACCTTGTTCTCTCCCGATGAAGTGCCCGATCTGCACGAGCTATACGGACCGGCGTTTGAGCAACGCTACGCGTACTACGAACAAAAGGCGGTGCGCGGTGAGATCAGGAACTTCAAGAAAATCAGCGCCAGTGATCTATGGCGCAAGATGCTCAACATGCTGTACGAGACCGGCCATCCGTGGCTCGCTTTCAAGGATGTCTGTAATCTTCGTTCCCCGCAGCAACACGCCGGGGTCGTGCACAGTTCTAACCTGTGCACAGAGATCACCTTGAACACTTCTCTTAATGAGATAGCCGTGTGCAATCTCGGTTCGGTCAACCTCGCACAGCATGTGTCTGAAAAAGGACTCGATAAACAAAAGCTGGCGAAAACCATCGGCACTGCGGTGCGCATGTTGGATAACGTGATCGATTATAACTATTACAGCGTGGCGGCGGCGCGCAATTCTAACCTGCGGCATAGGCCCGTAGGGCTTGGGATCATGGGCTTTCAAGACGCCTTGTACAAACAACGCATTCCTTTTTCCTCGAACGAAGCGATCGAATTTGCCGATCGTTCGATGGAGATGGTGAGCTATTACGCCATCAAGGCGTCCACCGATCTGGCGGAGGAGCGCGGCCGGTATTCCAGTTTTGAGGGGTCTTTGTGGAGCAAGGGCGTATTGCCCGTCGATTCCATCTCCTTGCTGGAGCAAGGTCGCGGGGGTTATCTCGAAATAGATCGCTCGGTTTCTCTAGACTGGGAAGCCTTGCGCGAGCGGGTGAAAATGCTCGGCATGCGCAACTCGAACTGCCTGGCGATCGCGCCGACAGCGACGATTTCCAATATCTGCGGTATCAGCCCATCGATAGAGCCTACCTACCAAAACCTGTTTGTTAAATCCAATCTCTCGGGAGAGTTTACCGTGGTCAATCCGTATCTGGTGCAAGACTTAAAACGGCTCGAGCTGTGGGATGAGGTGATGGTTAACGATCTCAAGTACTACGACGGCAGTGTTCGCTCGATCGATCGGGTGCCCAACGCACTTAGAGACCTATATGCGACCGCTTTTGAGATCGATGCACGGTGGCTGGTCGAAGCCGCTGCGAGGCGCCAGAAATGGATCGATCAGGCGCAATCGTTGAATCTTTATATGGCAGAGCCGAACGGCAAAAGGCTGGATAATCTTTACAGGCTGGCATGGGTGCGTGGGCTCAAGACCACGTATTACCTGCGCACCATCGGCGCTACCCACGTGGAGAAGAGCACGCTTGCGGATGACAAATTGAACGCCGTGAACCGCGACGGCGTCGCGGAAACGCCAGAGGCCTGCTCCCTTTTGGACCGCGCGTGTGAGTCCTGCCAATAGGTCCTAAGCGCAACAAATCAAAGAGGGCTAAAGACATGGTGGACTGGGAAGACCCAATCGCAAAATTTGCAACGCCGCCATTCGCTCCCGAACCCATGGAGATCCCTTTCAATGAGACTCATCGTTTCTTTGCTGAGCAAACAGGCGAGCAGGGGGTAGCGCGCAATGCTCCTTCGATCCATGGAGCGACGGGTTTGGAAGACATCGAAATCGGCGCCGCGCGGATCTGCGTGGACGACAAACGGATCATCAACTGCCGTGCCGATCTCAACCAACTGGTGCCCTTCAAATACAAGTGGGCCTGGCAGAAATATCTCGACGCCTGCGCCAATCACTGGATGCCCCAAGAGATCAACATGAACGCCGATATCGCGCTTTGGAAAGATCCTCATGGCCTGAGCGAAGAAGAGCGCATCATCATCAAGCGCAACCTCGGCTTCTTTTCCACCGCGGACTCCTTAGTGGCTAATAACCTCGTGCTTGCGGTGTACCGGCACATCACCAATCCGGAGTGTCGGCAATACCTGTTGCGGCAAGCCTTTGAAGAAGCCTTGCACACCCACGCCTACCAGTACTGTGTGGAATCTCTGGGGCTCGATGAGGGCGAGATCTTCAATATGTACCGGGAAGTACCTGCCGAGGCGCGCAAGGCCGAGTGGGCCTTACGCTACACGCAATATCTCTCCGATCCCCATTTTTGCACCGGAGCCCCGGAGAATGACCAAAAGCTATTGCGCGAACTGATCGCGTTTTATGTGATCTTCGAGGGCCTGTTTTTCTATGTAGGCTTCGTTCAGGTGCTGTCCATGGGAAGGAGAAACAAAATGATGGGCACAGCGGAACAGTTCCAATACATCATGCGCGATGAATCCATGCACATGAACTTTGGCATCGATGTGATCATTCAAATAAAAATCGAGAACCCAGAGCTTTGGACTGCTCGTTTCAAAGAGCAAGCGACAGAGATGATGCGCGAGGCGGTAGATCTCGAAACCCGGTATGCGTACGACACCATGCCCAGGGGCACCCTGGGCCTGAACGCCAAGACGTTTGAAGAATATCTGCATTTCATCGCCAATCGGCGATGCGCTCAGATCGGGTTGCCCGAGCAGTTTCCTGGGGCAACGAATCCCTTCCCTTGGATGAGCGAAATCGCCGATCTGAAAAAAGAGAAGAACTTCTTCGAGACTCGCGTCATCGAATACAAAACGGGTGGCGCGCTCAATTGGGATTAGCCGAGAGTAAAGAGAGGGCCTCCCTCAGGTGCGCGGTGTGCCTGCTACTCAACGTTTTGGGGGCATGAGCTCTAGCCTCCAGACGTTGGGATTTTTTCTTTCTTCATCTGCCTAGCTTTCCAAGGATGTGCGTGACCTAGGGGCCCTTGGCCGTGACCGAGACCGGGAGCATGGCGCAGCGCGTGGAGCACATAGGCTTTAGCTCGCTCGACTGCAGAAACCAGGGTAAGTCCCTGCGCTATACCTGCCGCGATAGCGGAAGCCAAGGTACATCCCGTTCCATGTGTGTGACGGGTAGGGATCCGAGGGGCAGCGAAGACATGTTCTTTGGCCTCAGTAAGCAGCACATCGCGGACCTGCTCTCCCGCCAAGTGCCCGCCTTTGATCAGCACGGCGCCCGCACCCAAGTCTAAAAGGCTTCTTGCCGCTGTTTTCGCCTCCGCGAGATTACTGATCTTCAAGCCCGTCAGATATTCGGCTTCTGGTACGTTAGGGATCAACACAGTGGCGCGCGGGATAAGCCAACGCTTGAGAGCTGCACACCCGTCCAGGTCCAACAATCGTTGCCCGCCTTTGGCAGCCATTACCGGATCAACAACCAGAGGAATATCAGGATATCGGTCCGACAGCTCGTCACACAGGGCCTCGACGACATTCGCACCGACCAACATACCTGTTTTTAGGCAGTCGGCTCCTATATCGTCTAATACCGCCCGCAGCTGCCGCAGCACGACCCCGGCCGGCACCGTCATGATCTCGTAGACCGTCCGGGTATCCTGGGCCGTTAAAGCCGTGATCGCCGTGGCCGCATAGCTACCTAGGGCCGTCACCGTCTTTATGTCCGCCTGAATTCCCGCTCCACCACTGGGATCCGATCCGCCGATGAGTAGCACCCGTCCGTTCATATGGTTAAGGCGCGATCGACGGTCGGGAATTTAGGTGCCGCGGTCGTCAAGTTCGGGCACGGCAAAAAGCACGCCCCGACCCATGCGAGGCGTTTCTGCCTGGACACCAGTCTGTGCTTATTGCGCTAGGTCCGGGGCTGCAAGTGGCAAGCCTCAGTGAGAATAATGCCCGTACAAACCGTGCGTCACTATCGCATCGATCGCATGATGGATCAGCGGCTTGTAATAGCCCTGGGAATAGAAGCCCGTAGGCGGACAATAGTATCTGTGCGGCCTGAAATAGGGATAATGCCGGGGCCCGTGTCCATAAAAATGGGGTCTGTAATGGTGCCGATACCCGTGGTGCGGGTAATAGTGTCCGTAAGGTTGATAGTAATGGTGGCGGGAATAACCGGTCGCTTCTGCCGGTCCAGCCAAACTAATACCGGCTGCCACCAAAAACGACAACGCTGCGCTTGAAATGAATCGTTTAACTGACATCGCCAGATCTCCGCTCTCATGTGACCCCCGCGATGCTAGGACAGCCAGCCTGAATCCGCACTGAACGCCGACTGACCGACTTTGCTCCATCCCTGCGCTTCAAAACTTAAAGCTGTTCCAGGTCCAGGGAGTGGAACCCCTTCTGAACGAACCGGACCTGCGGTTGAGCTTCGCGTCCCCGAAATAAACCAGGTAGCCAAAGATCCCAGACAGGAAAAGGAAGCTCCAGTATTTGAGCATCACTAAGCAGGCGAGCTGAGTCCCAAAATCGGGGTTTTCGACGAACAACACCCTCATGCACTCAAACATTGCTAAGGCCACAGCCTCTCGCTCTCAGGCATCGCTAAAACGGCAGCCCGTGCCCATGGGCCGTCATACATAAAATCATGGGAATAGAGAGCACGGTGTTGGTGCGAGAAGTGAGGAAGGCTATCTTCCTCGCCTTGTCCTTCTCAGCATCAGTAGCCGGTTTGAGACCCAAAACCTTCTTCTGGTTCGGCCAGATCAAACCCCAAACGTTGAACAGCATGATAGTACCTAACCACGCGCCCATCCCGATGATCTGTGATCCGGGCTGAAAGGTGAAAGCTTGAACAAACCCGCCGGTGTAGCTCAAAGCCCAAGCGCCGCTCAGCCAGGTGACGAGTGCGGCCCAACGAAACCACAACAAAGCGCGGGGAGCGACGTATTTTCCGATCGCCGCAGGCCCCGGGCCTTTCTTGTCGGCGGTTGCGGCGGCCATCGCCGGAACCTGAACGAAGTTGAAGTAGTAAAGCAAACCGATCCAGGTAATGCCGGCGAGCACGTGGAGCCACACGGCCAGTTCCAACAGTTGTGACTGATTCACCTCTGTCGCCTCCCTTAGCTCATTAGCTTGAGCAAAAACGCGATCAAAACGCTGAGAACAACCCCGCTAATGATCGTGCCTGGGATTGATTGTAGGGGATTCATGTGTTGCGCCCTCCATCGTCGGTATTTGGAACCATTCTATTACGTTCGAGCGGCTTGGACAACGAGCTTGTGCATGCGTGGAGATAGCGCATCATAGGTCCACTTTTTCAGTAGATTTTTAGTTGACCTGGACCAGAAGTCGGGTGCGCTGTCGATGCCTGTGGCGTCGGCACCTCCTTGCTGGTCATCGCGATGAAATCTTTTGCCGGATTCGCTGCTCATGCGCAACACGTGGATGTAAACTACGCTCTCGCGGGGATGCTCATCCGTCCTCGGCTCTGGCGGTGGATCGCCTGAACAGCGCCCGTTTGAAGCAAGGATGAGGATCTTTTTTCGGACCGGCCCATAGCCCGGTGACGCAGCCGCACGGTGCACCCTCAGTGGCTGGCGTGAGTTCAATAACAAACAGAGTGGAGGTCATCATGCTTAACCATCTCAAACCCCTACGTTACATTGCGACATTCGGCGTAGCCACCTGCGCGGCGGTCCCAGTGGTTGCGGAGGAGACTGCGCAAACTCCGGCGCAAGGCTACAACATCCACGTCGTCGCGCCACACCGCCATGAGGATGGCACGGTACACGGCCCCTATCACCACTACTGCAAGCCGATCAAACCCGAGATCTTGCAGTGCATGATCTTCCTCTCGGCCGATCCCAATGCCGAGCTCGTCGAGATCGAGTACTTCATCGACAAGAAGCTAGCGCGCACCAACGTCACCTTGGAACAATGGAACAAGCACTTCCATGATCACACGGAAGAAATAGCGACCGGACGGGTGCAAGTACTAGATGTAACACCGGAGAAGGCCAAGGAGATCGCGGAAGCGGCCTCGAAGACCGATGGCATCATCTTCCACCTCTGGCCTGTGGGCGCCAAGATCCCGAACGGTGAGGTGATGTTTCCCACCGCGATCAGCCACAAGCCGGTGGAAAAACTGGAAATACCGGAGTAACAACAGCTCGCAACGCGGAGGGGCGCCTAGCCCCTCCGCGCATTCCATCGAACGGCTCGCTATTCGCCTAAAATGATCGAAAAACCGTCCTCGATTTCCCACTCGCCTCGCTACCATCCCCTAAGGCCGACAGGCTTCTAGGCCTTTCAAGGCACGGCAGTCGGTGAAGACCTCCATTTTTCGATTGTTTGATCGATCTGCTCCGCCAAACTTGCTACGCCTCTCTCTGTGAGTTTTTTCAAATAGCCTTTGATCTCGACCACATAGTCACCGATCAGTCTCTGAGTTCCGACATTCACCAGACGCACTTTCAGATAGGCGAACAAAAAACTTGGCTTGTGCACCCGACCGACGGCAACCCAATCCACCTGAACCCGCCGTCCCAACTCTGACGCAAGCTCCGGGCGTTCGAAAAGATAACCAAATGACACATCCGTTTCTGCTTGCATCGCCGGATCGATGCTCACCAGCTCATAACCGTACTTTTTCGCTAATGCCGCCCGCAGCAAAGGCGCGATCGAAGCCGTCCGCTCCATTTCTTCTGGGGCGCGCGGTAAGAGAGTCAAATCATTTAAATCGAAATCCAATACCGCAACGCGCGTATCCGCCGATACCGGATAGCTTAATAGCAGAAGTAAACCGAATACCGAATGTGTCAAGTGCGACCCCAATGCTTTGTCTCGGGTTGTTAGTTGCTTGCAAACGGGGTCTCTGGGGGAGAACATCCGTAGTCCTTTGGCAGCTCTTCTTAGGCGATCACGCTATCGACTTGAGTGATTACGCCAGCCTGTGAGGGGTCGTAACCGGGGAGCGCCCCGGCTCGCGCTATAAACTCCGCGCTGCGCAGCATGCTTAATAGCTCCGAGACCGCGAAGCCTGCAAGAGCGTCGCGTTTGAGCGCGAACCAGTAGTTCTCCCAAGTGACGGGGATGAAATCGAGGCCAAAGTGACGCGCTGCCGCTTCGATCCCAAAACCCGCGTCCGCAGCCCCGCTCGCGACCATGGCCGCAACGGCCAGGTGGGTGAATTCTTCTGCGCTATAACCCTTGATCCGCTCGGGCGCAATACCACTATCTTGGAGCAGTAGATCGAAGATCATGCGCGTGCCTGATCCGGGCTGGCGATTGACGAATTGAAGCTCTCCCCGCCCCAGATCGGCTACCGACCGCATTCCCTTAGGATTGTCTTTTGGGGTGATCCACCCCTGCCGCCGACGTACCGCATGAATGAGCACGTCGGTCTTGGGGTCCAGCCAGCGCCGGAAACGGGGCGCCAAACGCGCGCCAAGCGAGCCCTCGGGAACGTGAAAACCCGCCACGTCGCATTTGGAGCTTCTGAGCGACCGCACGCTATCGAGACTGCCCCGAAACTGCAGATCGAGCCGTATTCGTCGCTTTGCATGCAAGAGCTCGCGCAATAGTGGGATGGCTAAGCCGTGGCTCGCGAAAACGCGCAGTAGCGGGCTCTCTATCTGCATGGCATCCCGCAGTTCCGCGGCGAGCTCCGAGGCGAGGCTCTCGAGCTCCGGCCCAAGGCGCGCGTTGATCCGGCGTTGCCCCCACAAGAGCTTGTGTCCGAGGGCGGTGAGTGTGGCACCCCGACCCCGCTCGAGGCGCGCGAGAGGTTGCCCGAGGCGTCCTTCCCACTTTTGCATCAAACCCCACGCATGGCGATAGGAGATCCCACGGGCTTTAGCGGCCACTTGCAGAGAGCCCCGCTCATGAATGTACTGCAGAAGCTGCAACAGCTGCGGTTCTAACGGCTCGGCCTGCGCGGTCCCTAAGGACCAACAGAGTTCAATGCGGACTTCCACCTACAACCGTCTTTCTTGCTCTCGGGGGCGCTGACTGGGTCTGTTTCGCAGTTGCATCAAATATAGGCTTGCGGTCGCGGCGCCGCCAAGATGACGAGATAACAAGCGATACGTTTTAGAACCCTCATGGTCCGCCATTATGTCATTAATCGTAAAAACCTGGGCTCGATCTCGGACCCTGCCCGAAGACCTCGCTAAACGGCACCGATCTCTGGCCAACACCTGGCTCACGGGGTGCCTGCCGCAGTGACGGCGTCTGGAAACCGTCCGGCAAGCTCTCGGGTATTTAGGTTCTACGCGCTCTGGCCAGCGGCACCACTTTGCGCACCAAAGCCGTGCGCAGCTCCCACTCGGTATTCCCTTCTAGGGGGGTGATGAATTGCACCTCGCGGCCTAGCTGCAGAGCGATGGGTATCCCATCGCGGTAGAGGACGCGGTTGGAAGCGAAGGCCGGAACCCGGTCCCCCGGTGTAAGTACCCCAACCAGATTAAGCGGATCGGCGGCACTCACAGAAACCAACTCTCCCTGGGACTGCTCGCGGCGTAAGGCGCGCAAGCTGGATACGGCTTCGGGTAAGGCAAAGTGCTCCCCGGATGCATTGCTGATAAAGCGGCCGCCGCGGATTTCCCCGCGCGCTTCCAACAAGCGGTAGATGTGGAGCAGATCGCGCCAAGCAAGGGGCAAACGCTCCCGCAGGAGCAAGCGCCGAAACACGACTCCATAGCGGCGCAACAGCGCGCGGGCGATCAGCTCATCGCGTAGCTGCTTTTCATCGGCTGCTTGAGCCAAGCGATGAGGCGGGGCGATGAGCGCCCAGCGCCCCGCCTGTTCCAGCCCCGTGGTGACGCTGGCTAGGCTGCGTTTGCCCCACAAGCGGGGGCGCTTGGTGGAGGGTGCAAGCAGTCCGCGTAAGCCGGCAAAGCTATCCGAAGAGACGCATCCCGCGCTCACCAATTCGCCCAACGCCTCCTGCACTTGGGCCTTGATACCGCCGCTGGCTTCGACGATGTCCTGGAAAAACGAAGCACCCTGTTGCTTAAGATACTCGTGCACGCGCTTGGCTGTACCCGATAAGACGGCCTGTCTATCCACCTGATCATAAACACGCCATGAGCCCAAGCTTTTGCGCGCTAACAGCGTGATCGGCGTCTGCCGTATCGGGGCGCCGCCGGTGGCCTTGGGCTCCAGCCGCGCCCATACCGCATGGCCCGAGAGGCATAGCGAGTCGAGCCAATCGGGGCGGTAATCGCCAATGCGAGCGGGTAGCAGGTCTTCCTCCCACGCTGCGGCCGGCGCGGAAAAACCCTGGAGCTGTTGGAGGACTTCCGGCAGCGCGCGTTCGCCGCGAAGCCGGGTGTCCGCAGTCAAGTGTTGCCAACGCAGGAGAAAGTGCAGGAAGACGCTACTTGCTACCGGTTCGATCTCGGCCCGCAAGCGGCTTACCGTGTAGCGGTGAATGCGGGCCAATAAGCGCCTCTCACACCATTGCTCCTCAGCGGGCGACTCGAAGCGGCCGCGTAATACAAAACCCTCTGTTTCGAGCCTTGCCAGAACGGCTGCGATGGCGTTGTTATCGAGATGAAGCGACGCAGCTAGAGTCTCAGGCTTAACCGGCCCTAGGGCCTGCAAGCGAGAGCGTGCAAGCTCCAGCAGGCAGTCCTCGCGGGATCGGCGTGCGTATTCTGCCGGCGGGCTTAAAGCCGGGGTCGGCTTGGCGCTCGGGAACGCGCCCTGCACCTCGCCCAGGCGCTCCGCCGCGACCCAAAGCCGCTGTGTGCCTGAACCGAGATCCACGCAAGTGGCCCGCCGCGCGCTGAGCAGCTCCTGCAAGAGCTCAGTCCAAGCGGGTCCCGTGTGAGGCTCCTCGCGCAGCCGCGGGCCGGCTTCGATCTCGTCTTCGGTGAGAAACCCGAGAGTCATGAGCGCATCATGCAACTCATCGACGGTCTCGCAATCGGGCCAGGATTCCGCCCTCACCCGCGCTATCGCTTGCGGGTCCAGCCTACCCAAGTCTCTTGCTTGCCTGGGATCCAGCCAGCGCCTGGCCCGTACGGCCTGGGTACGCCGCTCTTCCAACGGCGCGTCGTCTAAAAAGGCGTATGGTTTGGCGCTTAAGATCGCCAGCGCAAACGGGGACGGTTCGGTGAGATCGCGGGCAATAAGTCGTTTATGCCCGGCCTCGATTGCGCACAGCAAGCGCGAGATCCCAGTGAGATCCATCGCTTCGCTCAGGCAATCCGCGAGGGTCTGCTGGACCAGAGGATGATCCGGGATCTCGCGGCGGCCATTGATGTTCTCTTGACAGGCCATTTGATCCGGGAAGACCGCGGCCATCAGGTCCTCGGCGTTCATGCGCTGCAATCGGGCGGGAACCTTGCGCCCCCCGCGAAAACGAGGGATAGCCAATGCACAACCCGCGTTCCAACGCCAGCGCACGCTGAACATGGGCGCGGCCAGCACCGCCTGGGTCAGCACATCCGCCACCGAAGTGCTCTTGAGATAGTGCCAGACTTCTTCCAGGGGAAAGCTGTGGGTTTCGCTTAAGGAGAGCACGATGGTGTCTTCGCTGGCGGCGGCCTGCAGCTCGAAGTTGAATCGCTGGCAAAACCGCTTGCGCAGCGCGAGCCCCCATGCCCTGTTGATGCGGTTGCCGAAGGGCGCATGGATAACCAGTTGCATGCCGCCCGATTCGTCGAAAAACCGTTCCATCACCAGGGTGTCCTGTGTGGGCATGGCGCCTAGGGCTTTGCATCCCGCCTCCAAGTAAGCCGTGAGTTGCTCTGCGGCCTCCAGGGAGACCCCCGCGATCTCACTGAGCCAGAGCTGTGCGCAGCCCGGCTCATGCAACTGCTCCGCGACCTGTGCACGGACCTCGGCCACCGCAGCCGAAAGCTCATCGCTGCGCGCAGGCGCCTCGCCCAGCCAGAATGGGATAGTGGGCGGCTGGCCTTGAGCGTCTTCCACCCGAACCACGCCGGAGCCAACGCGTAAGATGCGCCAAGAGCTGTTGCCGAGCCGAAAGATGTCCCCGGCCAAGCTTTCTATGGCAAAGTCTTCGTTTACGGTGCCGATGAGCACATCGCTAGGCTCCAGGCGCACTTCGTAGTCAGCATTGTCCGGGATCGCCCCACCGCAGGTGATCGCGGTCAAGCGCGCGCCGCGCCGAGGTCGCAGCCGTCCATTCACGGCGTCGCGGTGGATATGCGCAGATCCACCGAAGCGGCGGATGCTGACCCCTTCGGACAACAGCCGGACCACGGCGTCGAAATCGCGGCGCTGCAGATCGCGATAAGGGTAAACCCGGCGCACGCACTCGAAAAGCGCTTCCTCGCCCCACTCCTCGCAGGCGACCATGGCCACCAACTGCTGTGCCAAAACATCCAGCGGTCCTGGCGGGATCTTGAGGCGGTCTAGCTGTCCAGAGCGTACGGCGTAGAGCAATGCGACACCCTGCACCAGCTCATCGCGGGTGAGCGGGAAAAGCCGCGCTTTGGCAATCCCTGCTATGGAGTGCCCGGCTCGCCCAGCCCGCTGCAAAAGGGTAGCGATGGAAGGCGTAATCCCGATCTGGCATACCAGATCGATATCGCCGATGTCTATGCCCAACTCCAGAGAAGCGGTGGCCACCAGGGCCTTGAGCTGGCCGGCCTTCAAGCGCTGCTCGGCATTGAGCCGCTGCTCGCGGGAAAGACTGCCGTGGTGCGAGCTGATGCAGCTTGCTCCCAAACGCTCGCTCAGATGATGCGCGACCCGTTCCGCCATGCGCCGGGTATTGACAAAGATCAAAGTCGTGCGATGCTCCGAGATCAAGGCGGCGAGCCGTTCGTACACTTCGCTCCAGACTTCGTTGGACATCACGGCCTCTAAAGGGGAGGCAGGAAGCTCGATGGCCAGATCCCAAGGCCGCTGGTGGCCGGTGTCTACGATGGCGCAGTCGGTGGACTCACTCCCGGTTAAAAAGGAGGCGACCTCCGCCAGGGGACGCTGGGTAGCCGACAACCCGATGCGCAGAAGCGGTTTGTCGGCCAATACCTGCAGCCGCTCGAGACTTAAAGAGAGATGGGAACCGCGCTTGCTCGCGACCAGTGCGTGCACCTCGTCCACGATCACCGTGCGCGTGGTCTTTAGCATCTCTCGTCCGGACTCACTGGTCAGCAGGAGATACAGAGACTCCGGAGTGGTGACCACGATGTGAGGCGGCTGGCGGCGCATGGAAGCGCGGATCGACGGCGGGGTATCGCCCGTGCGCACGGCGGAGCGAATGGCGATGTCGGGCAGCCCTTGGGCGCGCAGCATCTCACGGATCCCGGCGAGCGGCTGCTCCAGGTTCTTGTGAATGTCATTGCTCAAGGCCTTTAAAGGCGAGACATAGACCACCGCGGTTTGGTCTTGCAATCCACCCTCGCTGAGCCCTGTCCTTACCAACCCATCGATGGCCGCAAGAAAGGCGGCTAGCGTTTTTCCGGAGCCCGTGGGCGCGCTGATCAAGGTGTGGCGCCGGTTCAAAATAGCGGGCCACGCTAAGCGCTGGCAGGGTGTCGGCTGCCCGAACGCCTCATTAAACCAGCGCGCGACTGCGGGGTGGAAGGAATGTTCGCTCGTCATACTCGTTCCGAAAATGAGCTACCAACCCCTCTTCTCGGGGTGAGACTGCGGGGCCGGCTCGCTCGTCCTGACGGAGCTCTTCAATGCTCTTTGCTGTATTCTACATCGCATGTTGCGGCAACGAGCGACGGTATTTTCTCGTGCAAATCGGGGCAAACGACGGCATTATTTACGATCCCATGCACTCTTACGTCCAAACCCAGGGGGGCTTGGGGTATGGGTGCGACCGAACACACAAGCTCAAGGCCAATGTATAGCAGAAACGCGAGCCCCTGAGATTTGAAAGCCTCGCGATCTCGGATAAAAAGGAAGTCCGCGAGCTCTGCCGAGAACTTCCTGCCCAAGCGCTGCTAGGGATTGAGGACTTTTTACTACTTTTTACTTAAAGGTGTTTTGACCCACAAATGGGCCTTACCGAACATCGAAGGCCGCGTCGTCAAAAAGCGGTGCAATGCACCTCCTTTAACGCGCTGTTGTGCAAGCACGACGATTCCCTGCTCCGACGACGCTTATAATATCGTGGTCTGTCCACAATGGTGTTCACTTAACGATATGTGGTGTCCAGTCGTAGCGGACATTCATCGGTTCGTTTCCCTTACGTGGCAGATGTTGTTTGGTTCGTCGCTTGACCCGACGCGGGTTGGAACGGCCCCG
>Ga0187892_10008761_pt1 | contig 13660 bp, 9 predicted proteins | sample MA1701073metaG_FD_139345 | JGI IMG/M metagenome (GOLD analysis project Ga0187892, IMG submission 139345) | Bio-ooze microbial communities from a basaltic lava cave in the Kipuka Kanohina Cave System on the Island of Hawaii, USA - MA170107-3 metaG ...
AGTAATATCTTTCTCCGAAGTAATCCAGTCCCGTCTCGTTATCCCGTTCTTTGCGGGTGAACTTCTGCCGCACATTATCAGCGACGTAGCCTTGCTGCGGCGTGCGGTTGCCCGTGCCGGCGAGGAGTTCTTCACCAAACGGCAGATAGTCATGTCGTTTCGTATTGGCCAGCGACCCCATTTTGTCAAAGACCATGCGGGGCGTGCCGAGTTGGTCGGCTACCAGCCAGTTCAACTCAACTCCAGTTCCACCCACCGTGCCCCACGCTTCAAGCTCCACCACTCGGCTGTAGTTGGCCAACGAACTATTCACCACCACTTTGATCTTGTTCGTCGTGACCGCGGTGAAGGTAAACTTCCGCCAGACCTTGTCGTTGCCTGATACCGCGCCGCCGGTGACCGTGGCCCACCCCGACCCGGTCCAGTACTGCACGTCGAACGCTATTATTCCATAACTCGCGAACGTCATGCTCTCCGTAGGCTCAACCGGGTTTAAGTAGTCGTCCTGCACCGTAATCACATTGATCTCGTCGATCGTACGGTTGCCGCTGAAGTCGATCTGTAGCCAATCCGGATAAGCGCCGCTGGTGGCATCGTGCCAGCCGCTTCCCGTCAGCGGTCCCGTGCCCCAGTGCAGTCCCTTGCGGTCACCGTTGTTAGCGGCATTGGCGGTGTAGCCAAGACTGAACGAAGAGGAAGCCGTAGCCACACCACCGTTCGCTGCCAGAGCATGATTCACCCGCTGTCCCGCTGGCGGAGCCGCCGTCACCAGTAACTGCCCATTGCGATAGCCGTACTCCTTCTGTGGTGAGGATGGGGCGCCGCTCGCGGGATACTCTGCCAGCAGCTCGCCATCCATTCCGTAAACCTGCCACGTCGTAACGCCATCAACTTTGCGTCGAGTGCGTTGGCCGTCCGCGTTGTACACATACTCCTGCCACTGGCTGCTGCTGCCCACAGCCCTGGTCATCTTGTTTTCTGCGTCATATTCACGCAAGCCGGCGCCGGTGTAGGTGTCCGCAGTCAGATTGCCGGCGGCGTCGTAGGTCATGGTGAAACCAATCGGCGCCGTCAACCGGTTGTTACTCGCGTTGACCCCGAAGTTGGGCTTCGGAATGTTGGTGCCCCACGTGTTGGTTTGATGAATGGTGCGGTTGCCCCAGCGGTCGTAGACAAACTCCTGCTTCCAAACTAACCCGGGATTCTTCTCCTCCACCCAGCGCAGACGGTTCAGGCTGTCGTAGTCGTACCCCTGCCACCAGGTCGTGTAACTGGTGGTCGGCAACTGGTCGTTGAGAGGAATGTAGACTTCCTGCTTCCGCAGGTTCCCGTTGTTGTCGGTCATCGCAGTCGTGCTGTTGCTGCCACCACACATGCCCCAGCAACCGTCGCTGTAGTGATTGATGATCGCGCCCCGGTTCCAGGTGGTGTCTGTCGTTCCGGTGTAGCTAGTACTGACGCGGATTTCCGACAGCTGGCCCCGGCTGTTGTAGAACGACTTGTTGAAGAGCGGCGTGTCGGTGCCAAACTCCTCTTTCGTCATCCCACCCAGAGAAGAATAGAGGATACCTGTCGAGTAAGTTCGGTTCGTCCCGTCGCCCAGGTTGCCCGTGAAACTAAGAAGGCGACCAGCACTGTCGTAGCCGTAATTGACCGTGCGGCCGGAGGGGTAGATTTGAGACGTGACTCCTCCAGCGCGGTTGTAGCTACGCTGGACTTGGTATTCCGCGCTCCAGACGCTGTTGGTCTTGAACCTATGCCTTTGTTCGAGAGGCCGTCCCAACGCATCGTAGCTCACAATCTTTGTGTGCTCCACATTGGCTCCCGAGGTTTCATTGCCTCCGGCGTAGCTCTCCAGCAGCCGGCCCTTGCCGTTGGTAGCCGTGTCGTAGATTCGCGTGAGATCGGGATTTGTACTCGTGTCAGAATAGTTAACAGTCGTGTTGCGATTAAGCGCGTCGTAGATGTAGGTGGTAACAATCGAGCGGGCGTCGGTCTTCTGGGTCAAATTGCCATTGTTGTCGTACTGGTAACTGACAGCTCCGCTCTCCGGATTAGTGGCCGACGTCAAGCGCTTCAGCGAGTCGTAAGCGAACGTGCGGGTCTGGGTGCCCTGAGTCACGGTGGTCAGATTGTCGAGCGCGTCGTAAGCGTAACTCGTTTGGTAATTAACCCCCAGCGGATCTTCGTAGATTTCTTTCAACCGGCCCAACGCGTCAGTAACGCTTTTACGTTTCTTGTTATTCTGATCGGTTGCGGTGACGGTGTTGCCGCTATAGCCGCTACTGACCAGCGCACTGTCAGGCGTGGTCACCGAGGTCGTCCGCCCAGCGAGGTCGTAAATGGTGGTGGTGTAAATGGCCGTTTCTCCCAGCGAAGGTCGGAAGGGATTGCTGGTCTGATTGGCGCGTCCCAGTGCGTCGTAGTTCGTCACTACTTTGACATCGCCCTGCGGGTCGCGCGACCAGGTTTCCTTGGTGCGGCCGAAGCCATCGGTAACTGTCCATGAGCGCAAGGCCGCATCATCCAGTGTATTCTGGTCCTTCACCGTCAAGATATCGTTTCTCGCGAGCGTGATTCCGAAAGCAGTCCCCGGCGCATAAAACATGGCCGCGTGGTTTTCAATCCCGGAGACTCCAAGTGCCGACTTGATTAAGGTGGGGCGGTTGAAAGGATCGTTGTAAATCGTCTGCGAGATGACGTTGTTGCGGTCCTTGAATCCGGTTAATAGCCCAGTCGACAAGTCATACTGGCTGCGCGCTGTGTGGCTGCCTGAGCCATTGCCGGGATCCGGGCTGGTAATCAAGGTTGGCAACGCATAGGTGGGCGTCGCCGGATTATTCGGTCCGGTGCCAGGATTGCTGCCATCGCCAAAATCGTCATCAAAGTTGACAGTTGTCACGAATCCCCGCGGATCCTTGGTCGAGACCACGTTGCCCAGCATGTCATAGCGTGGATATGCAAAAAGATAAGTGTTGCTGGCTTTGATCCACCTGCCGATGCGGGTTGCATTTCCCCGCGATGTTTTCGCGACTCCGTAGTTCACAGAATCGTGGCCGCTGACCAGGCTGTAAAGGTGCATGGGCTGATGGAAGCCACCATCGTTAATATAGATGTCATACTCGGTGATCGTGCGGGCTTGCTCCACACTTCCACCATCAAAGATTGACTGCTGCAGTGGTAAGCGCAGCAGCCGAATAGAGTCGTTCGCATAATTCAGGCCGTTGACTGGGTTCGTACTAGAGTAGCTGGTGACTGTGCGACGCTTGAGTGTGCCGTCAAAGTCAAACTCGCTGGTCTCAGTTGGGTTATTAAACAAATCGTAAGTGGTCGTCGAGCGGGCGACCTGTCCGGTGTCGAGAATCCTCCGTTCTTCGTTCACCCGATTGTCATTCTCAGGTTGCTCCTGCGGATAGCCCGTGGTCCAGACAACTGGCGACCGTTGCGTCCAGTCCTGTTCGCTCGCTGACAGAATCGTTCCCGAGCCGTTGAGGGTTTCCGTCCGACGCTCGATCCCGGTGGACCACAGCACGTACCCACTGCCGTCAGGTACTTCCGATTGGTGGAGGTTGACGTAACGACCACCCGGAAGGAAGTAATGCTTTGTCCTGAGCATCAACTGGCCGGTTCCCGCGGCATGGGCCGTAACCTCGGTTCCGGTACCGTAGGTGTAAGTCCAGGTAGCCTCGAGCGTGATGCCGTCGGGATATGTGCGACGAGTGACCAGCGCCCGATCTATGTTGTCCACATCGCTCTGCATGTTTGGCTGGAAGGAATTCTTCTCCCAGGAAAAAGTGTTGCCCGTGGGCAGCGTCGTTGGGCCGTAGTCGTATTGCACCTTTCCACCTGTAGGGAGTTGGACCTCCGCTACTTCGCCATACTCGTTATATTTGAATTGCAGCGCGCGACCGTCCGGCAGTACCAGTTCGCGAACTATGATTTCGTGATCAATCAACTGAGCGTATTTACCCCAGGAATTTGGAAATAGCTGTGTGCCCATCGGCATTAGGTAGTAGCCGTGGGGTACCATCTCGCAATCTTTTTTCCCGGTGCCGACCGGCAGTCCCGGATTAATGTCTGCCCGGTAGTTCTCGTTCATGGGCCCCAACTTCACCCTGTAGTAGCGCGGCCCGCCGTATCCAGGCAGCGTTACGAGTACGTCCACATTGATACTCGGGTTGGCAGGGTCGGGCACGTCCCGCTCGATCTTAGTCACGCGTCCGAGTTGGTCTGTGTAGCGGACTTCATTGCCAGGGTAGCTGATGGTGATGACGTTTCCATTTCGATCGGTGATCGAGTTACACCTGAGCACCCCCAGGGCGCCTGGAAAAGGAACTCCGGAAGCGTCGTCAAAGCGATACCTGGTGCCATCGCTCGTAATAACAACTCCCGCCAAAAACCCCTGTACTGGACCATTACTAACATCGCTGATGTAGATCAGGCCGGAGCCGTCTGCAGCGTGCCACCTGGAACCACGGTAGCCATCACGGTATAGACAACCTGAGTTTTGGGGAACGCCGATTGGGGCGCCGTCGGTTACGTCGTCGCGGAGCTCGATCTCGCCCTTGTCAGGTAAGATCAGCGTTAACTTTGTCAGTTTAGAGGTTGGGACGCACGAGTTCGGGATCGGGCCGATCCCAATTGTGCGGGCCCTGAGGAAGGGTTGCGCGCCAATTGTCCATCCAGGTCCGAGCCGGTTGTAAAAGTCGATTGTGTTTTCGGCCTCAGCATACGAGGCATACACCACCTTGCGTTCAACAGCGGGCTCAACGCTTTTGTCGAGATCAACTCCCTGACTTGCCGACCACACCTTGCTGATGTAGCTGAGGGTAATGGGTAAGGTGACGCCACCCCGACCTCCTACCGCACCAAGCGGCAGTCTGAAACTAAGCCCGCCATTTGCCAGGTTAACGATGCCGATGTCAGCCGAGGTGTAGCTTCCGAACGTTATGCCGGCAGCGTGTTGCGGCGGCGTTCCGCGATCGTACTGGCTATGTTCTTGAGCCTGGACATTCAGGCTACACAAGATACAGACAAAAAGAAGGTAAACTTGCCGCTGCCAGACTGGGGAAATGTTGCTCATTTTTGTTACTCCGCAATTCACCGAGAGACCTGTCCGGTGTCAAAGAGCTGGCTCCACTAACAACTCGGCGCGGTTACGCGGCCGACTCAAGTCAAAAACCTCGTAACGACCCGGGGCAAGTCGCATTTCCATTCGTCCACGCCAATGGTTCTGCCGACGTTCCACGATTCCCACGTCGACCGCCACACCGCTTCTGAGTTCTCTCACCACCAGTCCCGCTGTTCCGCCCGAGAGATCATCGAAATTAATTGCCACCAGACCTGCGGGAACCTTGGCCCGACGCGGATAAATTCCGACGTCGTACAGCGAAAAGCGAACTGTTTGCACGGGACCTCGCGCCGGGACTGCGCCCGGGTAGGCCATGGTCCGGTTCGCAGAAACTATTCGCACCTCCGTCTTTACCTCTGACGAAAGCCACGATTCTCGGGCGAAGACGGCCATGCCGAGTATCAGCATCACCAGCATCACAGAGATCAAAGCTAAGGGACCACGCTGTGAAACTAAGCCAGCCATTCTAATAAGCGGTTTCATATTTTTTCCACCCCGGAGGACTGAAGTTGGCGCTAGGTTAAACCGAGTGAATCCGTCTCATTTCGGAATGCGAGAGGCTTTAGGAGACGTTGCGACTCTTAGTACCGCGAAGTACCGCGAAGAATCTGTAACGTTCGTTAACGCGAGGCTTACGCGAAGGGCGTGAGAATCCCACGTGAACGAGGAGCTGAGCGAGGTGCCGCGGACTCTACTTCAGATTTGGGAATCTGTCAAACTAGAAAAACTCAAAGGTTAGATGCCGTCGAGCGATTGTTTAATAGACTTCGATAGACGATTTTTCATGCTCGAAGGCTTGAAGCGTCAAGGACCGAAGGTGCGAGGGATTTAATCGTTTGAGTCAAGCGAGAAAGTGATCATTTTGTGAGGATAAGCTATATCCCGAAAAATTTCTGGACAGGGTGGATTGTCTAGTGTATACACTCACCAGACACATGTTTATTACTATTGATGAAGGAGATGGTCGACCGCTTTACCGGCAGGTGGTGGATGAGATCAAGGGCCTCATTGCTCGGTCTGAGCTTCCCGAAGGCGCATCGTTGCCCCCCGTAAGGCAGGTGGCGGCAGACCTGGGGGTTAACTTGAACACGATCGCTTTTGCATATCGCCAGCTGCAGAAGGAAGGTCTAATAAAGGTTCGTCACGGATCTGGGGCTGTGGTCACTTCCCGGGTGCTCGGCCAAAAGACGGAAGAGCGCTTGCGAGTACAGCTCCGTACCGCTCTCACACAATTGAGCCTGGCTGGATTGAAGCAGTCAGAGATTAAGGTGCTGGTTAGTCAGGAGTTGGCTAGTTTGCAGGGAGGCCAGGATTAGGAACCTGGCCCGGTAATTATGGCTGACGCGGACGATGAACCTCAGCACCTCCAGCTCCCGGCTGAGAACGTTCCGGAGTGAAATCCCGCGTTGGGGCTGAAGGCGGCGGTGAACTTGGCGGTTGGCTGGGCGTCGACGATGGATTCGTACCCGGGTTGTATCCGCCGGACCCGCCCGACCCGCCAGAAGCGTTCCCACCCGAGTAGCCGCCGTATCCGCCCGAGTTTCCAGGATAGTAACCGGCGAAGAAGGGGGATGAATACGAGTTTCCGTAAGGGGAACCCCAGCCATATGAAAATGGAAGAAACGTGTAGCAGCCAAATCTGGAATTGAACAGCCAAACTCCATAACCATTTCCGAATCCTCTTGACCACGGATCCCGGAAACTCGCCAACATCAGGCTTAGATCCCGTCGAGTGATTCTGCGGTTTGCTTGAGCCACGAACTCCGCACGCTGCTTGCTCCAGCCGTCGAAGTCGTCACCCTTCTTATCCTGCTTTTCCAGTTTGGCGACGGAGTAGGTGGCTCCGCTGAAGATTAGTTTCTTGCCGCCCTTTACCTTAGTGTGAGAATCGGAAAGCAATACCCGGCCTTTTCTGACAATCAACTCGGTCACATCACCCGGGACCACATTTACACGATAGAGACCGCGACGAACGATTGCCATTTTCGTATGCGGGGTCGTGATGTTGATCATCAGTTCGGTATCATCTGCTCCCGTCGCCTCGACGATAGCGGTGCCGCGGATGAGACGAACTTCGAGGTTATCTAGCGAGTTATTGGTCATCTCAAATTCGGAATTCTCAGCCAGCCGCATGTACGATCCGGGGTTGAGCAACATCTCCAGGCGGCCGTCAGTTCCCGTCTTAACCACGTCGCCAGCTTCCAGGTTGTCCTTTATTGTGAGCTGTTCCCATTCCGCGCTCCCCTGGGCATGGACGCGAGTGCGACCCGTTACGGCGTTAACTCCCCCGGCCTTAGCGGAAATCACAAACCGCTCTCTACTTTGCGCGTAACTGGTAATAAAACCCGAGAAAACCAGACCTACGGCTAGTAGGAAAAGAAGCGAACTGGAGCCCTTTCTCATGGAAGTTTCTCCTTCAGGGTCGGATTGCTTGATCGGGCTATGGGGAGCTGGCCGTGTTGGGCATTATAGTCTTCCCAGCGCCTTTTACAAGCATTTGATCGGAGCGGCTATGGTTCAGCTTTGGCGTAGTAGCCGCGCTTCGCCCGCGCCGAAACGTCATGTCGTCCGACCAGCTGCACCATTACTGAGCGCCATTTTCCGTCCCGCAATTGATTCGTTGGTTTGTAGCCAAGACTGTAGACAGTTGCCAAATCTCGTATTATCTGGTCGTAAACTCGATCGAGGTCTTTCACCTTGTTTGCCCGGTACATCGTGGTCCCGGACGTGTCGGCAAGTTGCATAAGTTGGAGACGTGCGGTGGCAAACGCTTCGCGGGGGACTTTATTCCGTTTTACGGACTCGTTTTCGGTATCCAGGTAAATTGGGAAGATGATCGTCTCCGACCTACCCAGCACCTCCATCAGTTCTGGAAAGGACCGCCGCGAACCTTCGCCAAAAACGTCTGGTAAAGCATTGTCGACACCATCGGTCATCACCACGATGGCGCCGCGTCGATCAGTCTTTTGGGTAGGAAGCACGCGTTCCATCACAAAGAGCAGCGAGTCCCAAAAATTCGTGCCCCCAAAGGGTTTCTCAATGTCTTCAATCGCCTGCTTAAGAAATTTGCGGTCCCATGTGAGCGGTGATTCGATCTGCAAAATATCCGTGAAGGTGATGACGGCAACACGATCCATGGGACGGGTCGATTCGACGAAGCGTTTTGCGGAACTCCGAATCAACTTGAGCTTGTCAGCGGTGGAACCGGATAGATCTAATAGCAGAACCAGATCGAATGGCGCCTCTTCGCCGGCAAAGAAAACAATTTCTTGAGGTTTGCCGTCCTCGAGCACCAAAAAGTCTTTCGGTTCGAGAGATGAGACGGTGGTTTCCGGCTTTAGTCTGACGACGCTGACGCGAAGGTCAACCAGATTGGAATCTACTCGGATAGTCTCTGCAGGATCAGTCGTTTGCGCTGCCAGAATCGACAAGGAGCCGGAGGCGCCAAACAACAAACCCATTACCCACAACCTTAGGGTGGTTTGACGAAGGAGAACCCTGTCAGTTCGCATAGTAGCCATGTCTGCCGCGCGCCACGGCCGCGGGTCGATCCAAGATCACCTTAACCGCGCGCCACTTGCCATCCCTGGCCTTGTTATTCGGACGATAAGCCAAACTATAAACCGTACCCAGATCGGCGACAACTCGTTCATAGGCTCCCGCCAGATCCTGGAGTCGCTCTACTTGGTAGAAAACTCCGCCACCCGCCTCCGCCATTTCTTTCATTCGATCGTGGCCGAGATCAAACGCTTCCGGCTGGGTGTCGAGCGGATTGAGCGCCTCATACTCCGTGTTTAGCCACAGGGTGTAAAGGACGCCATCGAATTCTCTCACTCGATTCAATAACTCGCCGTAGGGGAGGTTTGAACCTTCACCTTGCACACCGGGGATGCTGCCATCAAGTCCGTCACTCATCATGACAATCGCCGTGCGCCGGCTTTTGCCCATGCTCTTCAAAAGCTGCGTCAGCGAGTAGTCGACTGCGTCGTAAACCTTGGTGTCACCCGTTGCTGTATCTATCGCGTTGACCCTCTGGGTCAAAATATCTCGATCAAGTGTTACTGGAGAAACAAGAATGGGTCGACCGGCAAACGTGATAATTCCGATGCGATCTGACGGTCTCGCGGCTTCCACGAAACGAAGCGCAGCAGCTCGAATTAGTTTGACGACGTCTCGAGTCGATCCGGAAACGTCAATTAACAAAATGAGGTCGAACGGAGCTGACGACGACTCAAACCGAAGTATGTTTTGTTCCACTCCATCTTCGAACAGGTGAAAGTCTGTCTGAGCGAGTCCCACCACGCCTCGGCTGGTATTTCGATCGACGACACTAAGATTCATCGTCGCGAGTTGCGAGTCAACGCGAATAACGTCACCCTCGGTGACCTCCTCGCTTTCCGCCGGATTGGCGGGCCGGCCTGCGCCGATGCGCGGGCTGTCGCTGCCAATTAGTCTAGGTGACGTGTTAACCGGAACTGACGAGATCTGATTCGGTTCCTGAGCAAGTGTTATTGAGCCACTCTCGCTGTTGATCCTTAAAACGTAGTTCCCACTCCCGGATCGAGTCTCCAACAAACGTCCGTTTGCGCTCAAAGTCGCCTGCAATTCGGACTTGATATCGCCGGTTGCTGTTCGCGCGCTGATGTCGGCGTTGAGTGGCTGGTTCAACTCGGCGCGTATGTCGCCCGAGATTGATCGCAGGGACGCGGAGGCCAGTGCACCTCGGATTGAGATTGCTCCAACACTGGTAACGATTTCGGCGTGGGCGCCTTCCGGCAGTCTTACTGTGAGTCGAATCCCGACTTGAGGATCTACGGGTTTGCGGAGTACTGAGATCAGAAGCAGCTGTTTCCGGTTTTCAATAACAACTGGAGAACGAGTAAACGAGGCTCCGGTTCCTTCTATCGTCGCTGATACAGAAACGAATTTTTCCGACCAAACTTCGGCAGAGACCTGACCAAACTGGTTCTCGATACGAACCCGGGCTGAAGGAGGAACATCGATTCGAATTCCATCGTCGGACGCCGAAGATGGAGACGTAGCCAGGTTGAGCGTCGTCAGAACCAGGGCAAGCGCAAACGAGGCAAAGATTAGATGGCGGACCCGTAAAAACATAGGAACGATGTCGGGAGAGGCGTACAGAATACGCGGTAGAAGGTCAGCGGGCAACTTGCCGCTGACGGCACTCTTCCAGAATCGCCGGCCCCCCGGCTCGGTGAATCGCCCCGTCGACGCCGCCCCCGCCAAGCAAAGTGGGGTTGGCAGCGTTCACGATTGCGTCAACATTTTGGCGCGTGATGTCTCCCAGGACAACCGTGACGCGCCCATCCAGAAACTTTGGCTCCGACTCCAGCACTTATAGCGTTCACTATGGAATTTATTCTGGCTAGGCTTCCGCGCGTGGTTCGATCTTGATCTCGTCAAACATGTCCTGCCGGCGTAATGCTTCGGCGACCCCTTTGGCCTTGTGCTCAGTCAACGGCTGTTCGGGGTCGGCACTGGCAATCTCAAACACACGCTCATCCAGCATGATCACGCCCAGAGAACCAAGCGTCACCCCCGGAGTGATCTGGATCTCATCCATGTTGTGAATTCGAAAGTGGCCCGTTTGTTCGACCCAGTCCTCAATGAACGGGTCCCTGAGAGCATGTTCCGCTTCAGCTTCCGAGAGATAGGCCCCTTCCACGATTAGACAATATTCGCGCACTTTGCCTGTCTACTCAGCCTGAGCGGTCAGGTGGCTGGTTCCGCGATCCAACTTTTGCGTTGTCTTGGTCGACGTTTACAAACTCCACAAAATCAGAGGGAATAAGGGTATAAAGGTCAATCCTGCTCGGCGGAAACTCCCGGCGACGACTTGACGACACAACGATTCCTATGATCTAAGGAGTGTCGTTCTGGAGGTTTTCTATCGAGCGCCGGATGATTCCGTCATTGGTGGCAGCCTCTTTCGGACGTATCACCAGATATCTTCGATAAGCCACAACCGCTTCTTCTCTGCGTCCTTGCCGGCCTAACGAGTCACCGAGACCAGCCCAAGCTGACGCGTCCATTCCCTTACTCAATTCTATGCTTTTCCGAAAGTCTTTCTCGGCAGCTATAGCGTCACCGTAAGCCCAGAAATAACACCATCCGCGTGCAACGTATAGTGAAGGATCATTTGGTTCAAACGTGACCGCCCGATTGAGCAGATCCAACGCTCTATCTTTCTCGCGCCACCGTACCAGATCGGCTAGATATATCAGGATTACAGTTGATCCGGGATGAAGCCTTAGAGCTTTTTCTGCGTAAGGAATTGCCGCTTCCTTAGAGCCGAACCCCTCCACAAACCTTGCGAGTTCAACCATTTCTTTCGCCGATAAAACCTCTCCACTATCACCATTTGATTGTAGTTCAGCTGCTCTTTCTAACCGACGCAGTATTTCGCCGTTAGCTCTCCGTCGTGTTTGTCTTAGGTACTCGCGGAAGGCGCTTGCTGCTACTTCGAATTTCTGCTTTCGTGCCAAGTAGGCACTCAGCTCCCTCCATGCTTCAGGGTACACGCCACCTCGGTCAGCGATCGCATGACGGTATTCTTCCTCCGTACGTGGGTCATCCGACATTGCATATTTGCGTGCGAGTTCAAAGTGCTCCTTTGCATTCTCAGCAGTCACTTTGGGTTGCCCTTCGATCGAGAGCGGAAGCAATAAACATATTCCGACCAAAAGGATCAACCCGAGCGGCCTCACGTTGTTAGACATAATCATTCTTCCTCTTCAATTTACTTTCTTGCCCCTCACCTCGTCGCCCACGTTTTGCTCCACGCCTTTTGTCCCTGGGTCTTTACGTAGCACCGCATTCGCCGCATCAATGGCTTTTTGAACATCTCCTTTTGTAGAGACATAGGTCTTCACAAACGCGTGAGTCGCTTTATCAATAGCATCAAAAGTGGTACTCCCACCGTCATCCCCAGGGTAGCGACTGTCCAATGTAACCATTATTTGATTTTCACCCGCCCAGGTAAAGTACGACCCTCCGTTTCCGTTGGCATCGCATGAGAAATTTCCGACCACCGAAGCGTTGACTTCCGGCTTGGGGCCAGCCGGGGTGTAGTCGGTAAGACCAAGCTTTATACTTTGTTGTTGAAATGGGATTCGTCCGGTATCTCCTGTCCCGTGACCAGCGTAGATCACCAAATCTGAAGTTTTTAGCGCGTCTTCAAACCTCTTATTGGTAATAACGTCTGGGAGCCCTTTGTTTCCGGTGACCTCATTCCTGCCGAAAAGCTCTATCTTATAGCCTTCACCCTTGATCGCTTGCCATTCTGCCGGTCTCTTAGCCTCGGTGTATTCCTTCTTTGTATCTTCGTTTCTCATGGTTCTAGTCCCCAAGTCCTTGATACCGTAGTCCAGAAATACACTAATCGTCTTCTCCCCGCCCTTACTCTGACCATCTCCGCCGTTGGGGTCAACAGCGGTTAAGGGATTGTTGGTCACATACGTGTAGAGGTTCCAGCGTTGTGGATTAAGAAAACTCTCCTTGGTTACTGGTATCGGATCAGTCCCACTGAATCTCCCCTGCGTTGATGAGTAGTACCTTGCTCCGAAGTAATCTAACCCGGTTTCATTGTCCCGTTCTTTGGAGGTGAACTTCTGCCGCACATCGTCGCTCGCCGTGTAGCCTTGGGCCGGGGTCCGGCCGCCGGTGCCAGCAAATATCTCTTCCCCAAACGGCAGTTTGAAGACGTAGCGGCCCGTGACAATGCGCATGCGCGGGCGAGTGATTCAGTTTTCAAAGAGCCGGGCCCCAGCGGTGTATGCCACGTGCGGCAGCCAACAAAAGCCAAGCGACTAAGAGAGAAGCAGGGAGCGAAGCAAGTATAGCTCTGGTCAGTGATCATTGCCTATGCAGTCAGTGCACGGCGTGATTGCTTACGACTTGAGCGATGGTTGCGGCAGCTTGTCGACCGTGCGCTGGAGGTCAGTGGTGTCGAGGTGCGTGTAGATCCCGGTCGAACGGAGGTCGTTGTGGCCGAGCAGTTGTTGAATGTGGCGGATGCTGGCGCCGTGACGTAAGAGATGCGTCGCGCAGCAGTGGCGGAAGGTGTGGACGTTGGCTTTTACCTGGGCAGCTCGGGCGTAGGCTTTGATGCGCTGCTCGATCATCACGTAAGAGAGCGGGTGTCCCGTCCGCGCCAGCCATAAGGCAGACGATGGCAGCATCATCGCTGGCTGGCCTGGTTTGCGCTGGCCAGGTTGCCCCGGCGCGAGCTCCGGACGCGTGGAGCTGAGATATCGAGAGAGCCAGTGGACGGCATTCGCGGTCAACGGCACGAGGCGATCGCGGCTGCCTTTGCCCTGGCACACTGTCAGCCGTCTGGCCCAAAGGTCAACGTCGTACAGCTCAAGCCGCTGCGCTTCACGGTGGCGAATGCCAGTGGCATACAAGACTTCCATCAGCGCGCGATCGCGCAGGCCCAGGGCAGTGGTGAGGTCCGGCATCTCGATCAAGCGCGCGATCTCCGCTTCGCTCAACACGTGCGGCAAAGGA
>Ga0187892_10008762_pt1 | contig 13659 bp, 8 predicted proteins | sample MA1701073metaG_FD_139345 | JGI IMG/M metagenome (GOLD analysis project Ga0187892, IMG submission 139345) | Bio-ooze microbial communities from a basaltic lava cave in the Kipuka Kanohina Cave System on the Island of Hawaii, USA - MA170107-3 metaG ...
GCGCGCCCAGGTTCGCGAGATCGCCCAGACGAAGCTGGTCGATCTCAACACGGACAACATCGAGTCCGCCATGCGCACCGTCGAGGGGACGGCCCGCAGCATGGGCATCGAAGTCGTCTAGAGGATCGGAACGAGCCCAGATCGGGAGGAGCAGAGGACATGGCGGTGATGACGAAGCGGCTGAAGGCCAGCGAGGCGCTCTAGAGATCGGAGGGGGCCTCGACGGCCCCCTCCGAGGCCTCCCCCAGGACAGGATTGCGCCGGCGAAGCCGGCGCGCGAACGGAGGTCGGTCCGGCACGCATGGTGGTGGCGTGAGAGGAGCAGAGGACATGGCGGTGATGACGAAGCGGCTGAAGGCCAGCGAGGCGCTTTACGACCGGAGTAAGCCGTACGCCGTCGAGGAGGCGCTCGAGATCGTCAAGAAGCTGCCCGGCGCGAAGTTCGACGAGACGGTGGACATGGCCTTGCGCCTGGGCGTGGATCCCAAGCACGCCGACCAGATGGTGCGCGGAGCCATCGTGCTGCCTCACGGCATCGGGAAAACGGTGCGCGTGGCCGTGTTCGCAAAGGGCGAAAAGCAACGCGAGGCGCGCGATGCGGGCGCGGACGTGGTCGGCGCCGAGGACCTGGTCGAGCGCATCCAGGGCGGGTGGATGGACTTCGACTCGACGGTGGCCACGCCGGACCTGATGGGTCAGGTCGGCAAGCTCGGAAAGATCCTCGGCCCACGCGGGCTGATGCCGAACCCGAAGCTCGGCACGGTCACCTTCGACGTGTCGCGGGCCGTGCGCGAGCTCAAGGCCGGCAAGGTGGAGTTCCGGGTGGACAAGGCGGGCAACATCCACGTGCCGGTGGGGCGCAAGTCGTTCCCCCAGGAGCAGCTGGTGCAGAACGCCATGACGCTCCTGGAGGCGATCGTGCGGGCCAAGCCGGCCTCGTCCAAGGGCCAGTACCTCCGGTCGATCACGCTCTCGTCCACCATGGGGCCGGGCGTCAGCGTGGACGTGCAGCGCGTGGCCAACCAGTTCAAGAAGTGATCGGACTCGACGGAAGATCCCGAAAGGAGCGGTGAGGTGCCGACGCAAGAGAAGGTGGAGAGCGTACAGGCCCTGAAGGAGCGGCTGGGCAACGCCAGCACGGCGGTGCTCACCGAGTACCGCGGGCTGACGGTGCGCCAGATGTCCGATCTGCGCAAGCAGCTCAAGGCGGCGGCGGCCGAGTACAAGGTGGTGAAGAATCGGCTGGCGCGACTGGCCGTGAAGGGATCCTCGCTGGATCCGCTGGCCACACACCTCACGGGGCCGACGGGCCTGGCCTTCACCAGGCAGGACCCGGTGGCCATGGCCAGGGCGCTGCAGACATTCGTCAGGACCAACCCGGCGCTGGCGATCAAGGTCGGGTTCATGGACGGCAAGGTGCTCCAGCCTCAGGAGCTCAGGGCGCTGGCGGACCTCCCGTCGAAGGAGGTGCTGCGGAGTCAGCTGGTCGGGGCGCTCCAGGGACCCCTGAGGCAGCTCGTCTCGCTCCTGACCGCACCACAGCGAGAGCTCGTGCGGGTGCTCGAGGCCAGGAGCAGCCAGAGCGCCCCGCAGGCGCCACCAGAGGCAGCAGGTTCCTAACATCACGACGCAGCATCAACCAGGAGGCGTGCGACATGGCGGCGAACATCGAAGAGATTGTTGAGAAGCTGGACTCGCTGACTTTGCTGGAGGCGTCCCAGCTCTCGAAACTCTTGCAGGAAAAGTGGGGCGTGTCCGCGGCGGCGGCGGTGGCGGTGGCCGCACCGGCCGGCGGCGGGGCCAGCGCCGGGGCGGCGGCCGTCGAGGAGCAGACCGAGTTCGACGTGATCCTCTCGGCCGCCGGCGACAAGAAGATCCAGGTGATCAAGGTGGTCCGCGAGCTCACCGGACTCGGGTTGAAGGAAGCCAAGGACCTCGTGGATGGAGCGCCGAAGGCGGTGAAGGAGAAGATCGCAAAGGGCGAGGCCACGGACATGAAGAAGAAGCTGGAGGAGGTGGGGGCCACGGTCGAAGTGAAGTAGACTCCGCCCCTTCGCTGACTGACACCGGGGACTCCGAACGGGTCCCCCTGCACTCACTGTGTCGTCCGGGGAGCCCGGCCGTGTCCGGCCGGGCGGCCCGGAGAGTCGAACCCAGCCTATCGGCCAGGGCGCGGAGGATGTATGGCAGGAATCATTTCGTGCGGGCGGCGGGTCCGAAAGGACTTCAGCAAGATCCCGTCGATTGTCGAGATCCCGAATCTCATCGAGATTCAGCAGCAATCATACGAGCAGTTTCTCCAGAAGGACGCGGTACCGGAGCGGCGCGACGAGGTGGGACTGCAGGCGGTGTTCAAGTCCGTGTTCCCGATTTCCGATTACAACGGGAACGCGACGCTCGAATTCCACAGCTATCACTTCGGTGATCCGAAGTACACCGTCGAGGAGTGCCACGACCGCGGGATGACGTTCGCCATCCCGCTGAAGGTCACGCTGCGCCTGAAGGTGGTCGACAACGACAAGGAGACGAAGACCCAGACCGTCCGCGAGGTCCGGGAGCAAGAGGTCTATCTCGGCGAGCTGCCGCTCATGACCGAGAAGGGAACGTTCATCATCAACGGCACCGAGCGCGTCGTGGTCTCGCAGCTGCAGCGCTCGGCGGGCGTCTTCTTCGACGACGACAAGGGCAAGACGGTCGCCTCGGGCAAGCTCCTGTTCTCGGCGCGCGTGATCCCGTATCGCGGGTCCTGGGTCGAGTTCGAGTTCGACGCCAACGACATCCTGTACGTGCGGGTGGACCGCCGCCGCAAGATGCTGGCCACCGCGTTCCTCCGGGCGTTCTGGTTCCTCGAGAAGGGCGTCATCCTGTCCGACGAGGAGATCCTGGGCCAGTTCTACGATGTCGAGGAGGTGCTGTCGTTCGAGGACAGGATCGCGTGGGTCAAGCTCAACCTCGAGGTCCACGCGGGCGTCAAGGTCGCGGACGACGTGAAGGCTGCGCGCGGCAGGGAGGTGCTGGTGCAGGCGGGCAAGACGCTCACGCCGAAGGTCATCGAGAAGCTGGTCGAGACCGGGATCACGAAGATCCCGGTGCGGGCGGAGGCCCTGGTCGGCCGCCGCACCGGCGGTCGCGTGGTGGACTCCGAGACGGGCGAGGTGCTGGTCGAGACGAACCAGGAGATCAGCTCGACGCTGCTGGCGCAGATCATGGCCCACCGGCTCGCCCCGTTCAAGCTCCTGGCCATCGTCCCCGGCAAGACCGACGCGTCGATCCACGAGACGCTCTCGAAGGATCACTTCAAGAATCCGGACGAGGCGCTGGTGGAGATCTACCGGCGGCTGCGGCCCGGCGATCCGCCGACGGTCGAGTCGGCCCGGGCGCTGTTCCGCGGGATGTTCATGGATCCGCGGCGCTACGACCTCGCTCGCGTGGGCCGGTTCATGATCAACAAGAAGCTCCAGATCAACGCCAACCTGAACGTGAAGGCGCTGCGCAGCGAGGACATCGTGCACGTGGTGCGGCACCTGCTGCTGGTCAAGCTCGGGAGCCGGCCCACGGACGACATCGACCATCTCGGCAACCGGCGCGTGCGCTCGGTCGGCGAGCTGCTCGAGAACCAGTTCCGCGTCGGCCTGACCCGCATGGAGCGGGCGGTCAAGGAGCGGATGTCGATCTCGGACATCACGAACCTGATGCCGCACGACCTCATCAACGCGAAGCCGGTCTCGGCGGTGGTCAAGGAGTTCTTCGGCTCGTCGCAGCTCAGCCAGTTCATGGACCAGACGAACCCGCTGGCCGAGCTGACCCACAAGCGCCGCCTGTCGGCCCTGGGTCCCCGCGGCCTGAGCCGCGAGCGCGCCGGATTCGAGGTGCGCGACGTGCATCCGACGCACTACGGCCGGATCTGTCCGATCGAGACGCCGGAAGGCCCGAACATCGGCCTGATCTCGTCGCTCAGCACGTATGCGCGCATCAACGAGTTCGGGTTCATCGAGACGCCGTACCGCAAGGTCGTGGCCGGCGTGGTGATCGAGGCCGAGCCCGTCTACCTGACGGCGCTCGAGGAGGAGCAGTTCGTCATCGCCCAGGCCAACGCCGAGCTGGACGCGCGCGGGCACTTCGTGCGCGAGCGGGTGTCGGCCCGGAAGGGCGGCGAGTACAAGATGGTGGCGCCGGAAGAGGTCGACTACATGGACGTCTCGCCGAAGCAGCTGGTGTCGGTGGCGGCGGCCATGGTGCCGTTCCTCGAGAACGACGACGCCAACCGCGCGCTGATGGGCGCCAACATGCAGCGTCAGGCGGTGCCGCTGCTCCAGCCGGAGGCGCCGCTGGTCGGCACCGGGATGGAGCACATCGTGGCCCGGGACTCGGGCGCGGTCGTGGTGGCCCGGCGCCCCGGTGTCGTGGAGTACGTCTCCGCCAACCGCGTGGTCGTGCGGGCGGAGACGCGCTCGAAGAAGGCGGATCCGGTGCAGGACCTGCCGCTGGACATCTACAACCTGACCAAGTACCGGCGGTCGAACCAGAACACATGCATCACGCAGCGGCCGATCGTGGCCAAGGGGGACCGGGTGAAGGCGGGCGAGGTGATCGCCGACGGACCGGCCACGGACCGCGGCGAGCTGGCGCTCGGCCGGAACGTGCTGGTCGCGTTCATGCCCTGGGGCGGCTACAACTTCGAGGACGCGATCCTCGTCTCGGAGCGCCTGGTCCGCGACGATCGGTACACCTCGATCCACATCGAGGAGTTCGAGGTCCAGGCGCGCGATACCAAGCTCGGCAAGGAGGAGGTCACGCGCGACATTCCGAACGTGTCGGAAGAGGCGCTGAAGGATCTCGACGAGTCGGGCATCGTGCGGATCGGCGCCAAGGTCAAGGCGCAGGACATCCTGGTCGGCAAGATCACGCCGAAGGGCGAGACGCAGCTCACGCCGGAGGAGAAGCTGCTCCGCGCGATCTTCGGCGAGAAGGCCGGCGACGTGCGCGACACCTCGCTGACCGTGCCGCCCGGGATCGAGGGCACGGTGGTCGATGTGCGCGTGTTCTCGCGGCGCGGTGTCGACAAGGACGACCGCGCGAAGTCCATCGAGGAGGAAGAGGTGGCCGGCCTGGAGAAGGACTACCAGGACGAGATCGCCATGGTCGAGATGGAGCGCGACCAGAAGCTGAAGAATCTGCTGGTCGGCAAGACGCTCACGATGGACCTGGTGGATCCGATCCGCAAGGAGCGCCTGTCCAAGAAGGGCGATCGCATCGACCGGCCGGACCTCGAGAACTTCTCCTGGCACGAGCTGAAGAAGATCAAGATCAAGGAAGACGAAGGACTGTCGGACACGATCAGGAAGATCGAGAGTCTCGCGGACGACCAGATCGCGTTCTTCGACCGCATGCTGGAAGAGCGCGTCGGCCGTCTGCGGCGGGGGGACGATCTGCCCCCGGGCGTCATCAAGATGGTCAAGGTGTACGTGGCGGTGAAACGCAAGCTCTCGGTCGGCGACAAGATGGCGGGCCGCCACGGCAACAAGGGCGTGGTCTCACGGATCCTGCCCGAGGAGGACATGCCGTACCTGCCGGACGGCACGCCGGTGGAGATCGTGCTGAACCCGCTGGGGGTACCGTCTCGGATGAACGTGGGGCAGATCCTGGAGACTCACCTGGGCTGGGCCGCGAGAGCGCTCGGTCTGTGGGTGGCCAGCCCGGTGTTCGACGGGGCCACGGAGGACGAGATCACGAATCACCTGAGTCAGGCGGGGCTGCCGACGTCGGGCAAGACGCAGCTCTACGATGGCCGCACGGGCAAGCCGTTCCACCAGGAGGTCACGGTCGGGCAGATCTACATGCTCAAGCTGGCCCACCTGGTGGACGACAAGATGCACGCCCGCTCGATCGGCCCCTACTCGCTGGTCACCCAGCAGCCGCTGGGCGGCAAGGCCCAGTTCGGAGGACAACGCTTCGGTGAAATGGAGGTGTGGGCGCTCGAAGCCTACGGCGCCGCGCACACCCTGCAAGAGATGCTCACGGTCAAGTCGGACGACGTGGAAGGGCGCAACCGGATTTACGAGGCGATCGTCAAAGGCGAGAACTTCCTGGAGCCGGGAACGCCCGAGTCCTTCAACGTGCTCGTGAAGGAATTGCAGAGTCTGGCCCTGGACGTGGAGCTCATTCCCAAGGACGGCAAGAAGTCGTCCTAAAGGAGATCCAACGAATGCTGACGGACCGGCCTTTCGGTAGCCTGATGCGTGAGGACAGGCCTGTGAAGGATCTCTGGGGCCTCCTCGACCGGCATCCGAAGCCCATGACATTCGGCGCGATCCGTATCAAGCTGGCCGCGCCGCAGAAGATCCGTGACTGGTCGCACGGCGAGGTCAAGAAGCCCGAGACCATCAACTACCGGACGTTCAAGCCCGAGCGCGATGGACTGTTCTGCGCGCGCATCTTCGGGCCGACCAAGGACTACGAGTGCGCCTGCGGCAAGTACAAGCGGATGAAGTTCGCGGGCGTGATCTGCGACAAGTGCGGGGTCGAGGTCACCCGGGCCCGGGTGCGCCGCGAGCGCATGGGGCACATCGAGCTGGCCTCCCCCGTGTCCCACGTGTGGTTCTTCAAGGGGCTGCCGAGCCGTATCGGCCAGCTCCTGGACATGTCGCTGCGCGAGCTCGAGAAGATCCTGTACTTCGAGGAGTACGTGGTCGTCGACCCGGGCAAGGCGCCCGGGCTGAAGAAGAAGGGGCTGCTCTCCGTGGACCGGATGCGCAAGCTCCAGGAGGAGCACGGGCCCGATGCCTTCACCGCGGGCATGGGCGCGGAGGCGATTCGCGAGCTCCTGCGCGATCTGGACCTGGACACGCTGGCGCGCGAGCTCCGCGCGCAGATGGGTGTGGAAACATCCGCCCAGAAGAAGAAGAAGATCGTCAAGCGGCTCAAGGTGGTCGAGGCGTTCCTCAAGTCGGGCAACCAGCCCGAGTGGATGATCCTCGAGGTCCTGCCGGTGATCCCGCCGGAGCTGCGGCCGCTGGTGCCGCTCGACGGCGGGCGCTTCGCGACCTCCGACCTGAACGATCTCTACCGCCGCGTGATCAATCGAAACAACCGCCTCAAGCGGCTCATGGAGCTCCGCGCGCCCGAGATCATCATCCGCAACGAGAAGCGCATGCTCCAGGAGGCCGTGGACGCGCTGTTCGACAACGGTCGGCGCGGCCGCGTGATCACGGGGCCGAACAACCGCCCGCTGAAGTCGCTTTCCGACACGCTCAAGGGCAAGCAGGGCCGGTTCCGGCAGAACCTGCTCGGCAAGCGCGTCGACTACTCGGGTCGCTCGGTGATCGTGGTCGGCCCGGCCTTGAAGCTCCATCAGTGCGGACTGCCGAAGAAGATGGCGCTCGAGCTGTTCAAGCCGTTCATCCTCCGCAAGCTCGAGGAGCGCGGCATCGCCTCTTCGATCAAGGCCGCGAAGAAATTCGTGGAGAAGGAGCGTCCCGAGGTCTGGGACATCCTGGAAGAGGTCATCAAGGAGCATCCGGTGCTGCTGAACCGCGCGCCGACGCTCCACCGGCTCGGTATCCAGGCCTTCGAGCCGCTCCTGGTCGAGGGCAAGGCGATCGAGATCCATCCGCTCGTCTGCACCGCGTTCAACGCGGACTTCGACGGAGACCAGATGGCGGTGCACATCCCGCTCTCCATGGAAGCGCAGATGGAAGCGCAGGTCCTGATGCTGTCGTCGAACAACATCTTGTCGCCGTCGAACGGCGCCCCAGTGGCGGTGCCGACGCAGGACATGGTGTTCGGCATCTACTACATGACCAAAGAGCGGCCCGGGGCCAAGGGGGAAAACCGCCTGTTCGCTGACCCCGAGGAACTACGGATCGCCTACGACAACGAGGATGTCGATCTGCAGGCTCGGGTGCGCATGCGGTGGAACGGCAGCATCATCGAGACCACCGTCGGCCGGGCGCTTCTCAACGAGGTGGTGCCGGAGCCGCTGCGGTTCGTCAACCGCGAGCTCAAGAAGAAGGAGATCGCCCAGCTGATCGCCGAGTGCTACATCAAGCTCGGCAACGAGGCCACCGTCGCCTTCCTGGACGAGTTGAAGGACGTCGGCTTCCGCTACGCGACGCTCTCGGGCCTCAGCATCGGCATCGTGGACATGCGCATCCCGTCGTCCAAGGGCAGCCTGATCGAGAACGCCCGGCGCCTGGTCACCGAGGTGGAGCAGCAGTACCAGGACGGCGTGATCACCAACGGTGAGCGGTACAACAAGGTGGTCGACGTCTGGGCGCACGTGACCGAGCAGATCGCGGAGGAGCTGTTCCGCGAGATGGAGGCGCGGGCCGAAGGCGGCGACTTCAACCCGATCTACATGATGGCCGACTCGGGCGCCCGGGGCTCCAAGCAGCAGATCCGGCAGCTGGCCGGCATGCGCGGCTTGATGGCGAAGCCCTCGGGTGAGGTCATCGAGACCCCGATCACGTCGAACTTCCGCGAAGGGCTCACCGTGCTCGAGTACTTCACCTCCACTCACGGCGCCCGGAAGGGTCTGGCCGACACCGCGCTCAAGACGGCGGACTCCGGCTACTTGACCCGGCGCCTGGTCGACGTGGCCCAGGATGTGATCATCTCGGAGTACGACTGCGGGACCGTCAAGTACATCGAGGCCGCGCCGCTCGTGGAGGGGGGCGACATCATCCAGTCGCTTCGTGACCGCGTGCTCGGCCGCGTGGCGGCGGGCGACGTCCGGGATCCGTTCACCGGCGAGATCATCGTCCAGGCCAACACCGAGATCAACGAGGACCTCGCGCAGAAGATCGAGGACTCCGGGCTCGAGCGCGTGCGCATCCGGTCTGCGCTCACCTGCGAGTCGAAGCGCGGCATCTGCGTGATGTGCTACGGCCGCAACCTGGGCACGGGGCATCTGGCCGAGCTCGGCGAGGCCGTCGGCATCATCGCGGCGCAGTCCATCGGCGAGCCGGGCACGCAGCTGACGATGCGGACGTTCCACATCGGCGGCACCGCGAGCAAGGTGCTCACCGAGTCCAAGCACGAGGCCAAGAATGCCGGCATCGTGAAGTATCACACCATCCGCTGGGTCGAGAACCGCGATCGCGACATCGTCGTGCTGAACCGCAACGGCGAGATCGTGGTCGAGGACGACCGCGGCCGCGAGAAGGAGCGGTATCCGGTCGTGCCGGGCGCCAAGATCAAGATCAAGGAAGGCGGGCGGGTGGCCCCGGGCAAGATGCTCGTGGAGTGGGACCCGTTCACCACGCCGATCCTGACCGAGGTGACGGGAACGGTGGTGTTCCGCGACATCGTCGACGACGTCACGATCCGGGAGCAGATCGACGAGGTGACGGGCCTGGCCCAGCGCGTGATCATCGAGGACCAGGAAGGCAGGCTGCAGCCGCGAGTGTCCGTCAAGGCGCCGGGCACGGCTGACCCCGGCAGCGATCTGGACGCGCTCGGCGAGACGCGCGGGCGCTACATGCTGCCGGTGGGCGCGCACTTGCTGGTCGCCGACGGCGCCCAGGTGTACCAAGGCGACATCATCGCGAAGATTCCGCGGGGGTCGACCAAGACCAAGGACATCACCGGCGGTCTGCCGCGCGTGGCGGAGCTGTTCGAGGCCCGCAAGCCGCGTGAGCACGCGACGATCACCGAGATCGACGGCGTCGTGGAGTTCGCCGGATTCGTGAAGGGCATGCGCAAGATCGTGATCCGGGCCGACGACGGGGAGACCAAGGAGTATCTGATCCCGCGCGGCAAGCACATCTCGGTGCACGAGGGCGACCGCGTGCGCGCGGGCGAGCCGCTCATGGACGGCTCGCCGAACCCGCACGACTATCTGGCCGTGCTGGGCGATCGCGAGCTCCAGCGGTATCTCGTGAACGAGGTGCAGGAGGTGTACCGCCTGCAGGGCGTCACCATCAACGACAAGCACATCGAGATCATCGTGCGGCAGATGCTCCGTCGCGTGCGGATCGAGGAGGTCGGCGACACGGAGTTCGTGGTGGGCGAGCTGGTCGACAAGTTCGTGTTCCAGGAGGAGAACGAGAAGGCGCTGGCCGCGGGCAAGCGGCCCGCGACCGCCCAGCCGATCCTGCTCGGGATCACCAAGGCCTCGCTGTCCACGGACAGCTTCATCTCGGCCGCCTCGTTCCAGGAGACCACGCGCGTGCTGACCGAGGCCGCGATCAGCGGCAAGGTGGACGATCTGAAGGGCCTGAAGGAGAACGTCATCGTGGGGCGGCTGATTCCGGCGGGAACCGGGCTCAGCTCCTACACGCAGGTCGAGCTCCTGACGACCGGGCAGGAGGAGCCGGTGGCCGAGGAGGCCCCGGCGCCGGTGGACGAGGCGCCGCCCTCGGACGACGAGGCGGTGGCCCAGGCCGGCTAGGGACCTCGCCTTGACAACCGAGGTGTGCTCGGGTAAATTGCTAGAGTTTTGGCCCCGTTTGGGGGCGTGAGAGCGTTTCGAGGAGCCATGCCGACTATCAATCAACTCGTCCGGAAGGGCCGCGAGGCGGTGCCGAAGAAGTCGAAGACACCGGCCATGGAGGCGTGTCCGCAGAAGCGGGGCGTCTGCATCCGCGTGTACACGACCACGCCGAAGAAGCCCAACTCGGCGCTGCGGAAGGTCGCCCGGGTGCGGCTCACCAACGGCCTCGAGGTGACATCGTACATCCCCGGCGTGGGGCACAACCTGCAGGAGCACTCGATCGTGTTGATCCGCGGCGGGCGCGTGAAGGACCTGCCCGGCATCCGGTATCACATCATCCGCGGCTCGCTGGACACCGCGGGCGTGGCTGGCCGCAAGCAAAGCCGCTCCAAGTACGGGGCGAAGCAGCCGAAGGCGAGCGGAGCCTAGGAACATGCGGAGAGCCGGCGCGACCCGACGCGAGGTGCTGCCCGATCCGAAGCACGGCAGCCGCCTCGTCACCAAGTTCGTGAACATGATGATGTACGGCGGCAAGAAGAGCATCGCCGAGCGGATCATGTACGACGCGATGGCGACCATGGAGGACCGGACGAAGCAGGAGGCCCTCAAGCTCTTCAAGAACGCCGTGGACAACTGCAAGCCGGCCGTCGAGGTGAAGTCGCGACGCGTCGGCGGCTCCACCTACCAGGTGCCAGTGGAAGTGCGGCCCGAGCGGCGCACCGCGCTCTCGATGCGGTGGCTGATCGGCGCCGCCCGCCGGCGCTCGGAGAAGAGCATGGCCGGCAAGCTGGCCGGCGAGCTGCTGGACGCGGCCAACAACCGCGGCACGGCCGTGAAGAAGCGAGAAGACACCCACAAGATGGCGGAGGCCAACAAGGCGTTCGCGCATTATCGCTGGTAGCGCCGAGATTGGAAGAGGGGGGCCGTGACCTCGCCCCCCTCTTCTCTTGAGTAGCGCGAGAAAGGAATCGTTGTGGAATCGCAGTACCCGCTGGAGCGGACCCGGAACATCGGCATCATGGCCCACATCGATGCCGGCAAGACCACCACCACGGAGCGGATCCTCTACTACACCGGTCGCTCGTACAAGATCGGTGAGGTGCACGAGGGGACCGCGACGATGGACTGGATGGTCCAGGAGCAGGAGCGTGGTATCACGATCACGTCCGCGGCCACGACCTGCTTCTGGAACGATTCCCGGATCAACATCATCGATACGCCGGGTCACGTGGACTTCACGATGGAGGTGGAACGCTCGCTCCGCGTCCTCGACGGCGCCATTGCGATCTTGGACGCCGTGTCCGGGGTGGAGCCGCAGACGGAGACGGTCTGGCGGCAGGCGGACAAGTACCGGGTGCCGCGCCTCGTCTACGTCAACAAGATGGACCGGGTCGGCGCCGACTTCTATCGCTGTCTCGACATGTTGAAGGACCGGCTCAGGGCGCATCCGGTGGCGATCCAGCTGCCCATCGGTCGCGAGGATCAGTTCCGCGGGATGATCAACCTGATCGAGCAGGTCGCCTACATCTGGGACGAGGACGACGAGACGCTGGGCCAGAAGTACACGGTGCAGGACATCCCGGCCGACCTGCTCGCCGCCACCAAGGAATACCGGGAGAAGATGATCGAAGGACTCGCCGAGGTCGACGAGCATCTCATGGAGAAGTACCTCGGCGAGCAGGAGATCAGCCCCGAAGAGATCAAGGCGGCACTCCGCAAGGGCACCACGTCCATGAAGCTCTTCCCCGTGATCTGTGGGGCCTCGTTCAAGAACAAGGGCGTGCAGCCCATGCTCGACTGCGTGGTCGACTATCTGCCCTCGCCGCTCGAGGTCCCGCCGATCACCGGCGTGAACCCGGAGACCGGGCAGGCGGAGGCGCGCGAGGCCGATCCGCGCGCGCCGTTCTCCGCCCTGGCCTTCAAGCTCATGAACGATCCGTTCGTCGGCCAGCTCGTGTTCGTGCGCGTGTACTCGGGCACGCTGCCGTCGGGCTCGGGCGTCTACAACTCGACGCGCGAGAAGAAAGAGCGCGTGGGGCGGCTGCTGCGCATGCACGCGAACAAGCGCGAGGAGATCGAGGCGGTCTCGGCCGGCGACATCGCGGCCGTGGTCGGTCTCAAGGACACGCGCACCGGCGATACGCTCTGCGATCCGGGCAAGCCCATCGTGCTGGAGTCGATGGACTTCCCGCAGCCGGTCATCGCCGTCGCCATCGAGCCCCGGACCAAGGCCGACGAGGAGAAGCTCGGGATGTCGCTGGCGCGGCTCGCGCTGGAGGATCCGACCTTCAAGGTCAACGTGGACCAGGAGACGAACCAGACGCTGATCCACGGCATGGGCGAGCTCCACCTCGAGATCATCGTCGATCGGCTGCTGCGGGAGTTCAAGGTCGAGGCCAACGTCGGCAAGCCGCAGGTCGCGTATCGCGAGACGATCCGGCAGAAGGCGGAGGCCCAGGGTCGCTTCGTCCGCCAGACCGGTGGGCGCGGTCAGTACGGCGACGTGTGGCTGGAGGTCGAGCCGGCGCCCGGCGCCGGGGTCGAGTTCGAGAACGAGCTCAAGGGACCCTCCGTTCCGCGCGAGTACGTGCCCGCGGTGGAGAAGGGCGTGAAAGAGGCCGCGGAGACCGGGGTGCTCGCCGGCTACCCCGTCGTCGACGTGAGGGTCGCGCTCACCGACGGCAGCTACCACGAGGTGGACTCGAGCGAGATGGCGTTCAAGATCGCCGCCTCGATGGGCTTCAAGGAAGCCTGCCGCCGGGCCAAGCCCGTGTTGCTGGAGCCGGTCATGGACGTCGAGGTCGTCTGCCCCTCGGAGTACCAGGGCGCGGTGGTCGGCGACCTGAACAGCCGCCGCGGTCGCATCGTCGCGATGCAAGCGCGGGCCGGCGCTCAGGTGATCCGCGCCAACGTGCCGCTCGGGCAGATGTTCGGCTACGCCACCGATGTCCGCTCCATGACCCAGGGGCGGGCCACCTATACGATGCAGTTCGCCCGCTACGAAGAGGTCCCCCGGCCGATCGCCGAGGAGATCATCGCGAAAGTCGCCGGCAAGGGCCCGTCTCGGGCCGGTTTCCGCTAAGCGCCGGCACAGGAGAGCGAAAGATGGCCAAGCAGAAGTTCGATCGGACGAAGCCGCACGTGAACGTGGGGACGATTGGGCACATCGACCACGGCAAGACGACGCTGACGTCGGCGATCACGAAGGTGTTGCACACGAAGTACCA
>Ga0187892_10008763_pt1 | contig 13659 bp, 10 predicted proteins | sample MA1701073metaG_FD_139345 | JGI IMG/M metagenome (GOLD analysis project Ga0187892, IMG submission 139345) | Bio-ooze microbial communities from a basaltic lava cave in the Kipuka Kanohina Cave System on the Island of Hawaii, USA - MA170107-3 metaG ...
GTCGAATTCCGCCCAGGCCGACAGATAGGCCTCGTCGAACAGCGGGCTCTTCGCCAGCACGCTGTTGGCCCCTTCCGTGGCCAGGCCCAGATAGATCACCTGGTTGATCTCGCTGCGGTCGATAGCCAGCGACAACGCCCGCCGGAAGCGCACGTCGCGCAAGAGCTTGCGCCATTCCGGATCATTGTTGTTGAGATTGGGATACAGGGTGACCTGCGAGCCCCACGCCGTCTCCCACAGCACGACCTTGTAGTTGCCGTTGGCTTCGCTTTCCTTGAGCAGCGTGAAGTTGTCGAATCGCAGATAACGCGCCGCAAGATCGGCGTCGCCGGCGGCAACCTTGGCAGGGATCAGCTTGCTGTCGGCGATCTGCAGCGCCACGCTGTCCAGATAGGGCAGTTGTTGGCCCTGGGCGTCGACCCGGTAGTAGTACGGGTTGCGCTTGAAGACATAGCGCTCCGACGGCGGCTTCGTGGCGAGGACCCAGGGTTCGAGCGTCGGCAGGTCCGGATTGTCGTTCCGGTACATGTTGTCGATGCGATTGTGCATCGCCGCCCAGTTATGTTGGCCCGATTCCTCAAGCTTGTCGTTGAGTTCCTTCGGATCGGCGTACGCACCGTGGAACTGCTTGAGATACCTACTGGGCCGAAAGATGTAGAGCGGACTGGGCGCGGCGAGAGCGGGCAAGAACTGCGGATTGGGTTTGGACCAGGTGTAGCGAATGGTCGTCTCGTCGATGATCTCGACTTTCGGTGCTTCGCCATCGACCAGCAGCTGGACGGGAGCGCCCGATGGCGACAGATCCGGATTGTTGGCGACGTCTTCCCAGTAGTAGCGGAAGTCCTCGGTCGTGAATGGCTGGCCGTCCGACCATTTGTGTCCCGGCCGCAGATGGAACGTGAAGACGCGACCCTCCTCGACCTCGTACGACTCGAGAATGTCGGGCTTCAATTCGAAGTTCAGGTCGTAGGCAGCAAGTCGCGCGTAGCCGTAGACCACCATCAACCGCGTGTCCTTTGCGCTCGCCATTACGATCGTGATGTCGCCGCCATGCTTGCCGATGGTCTGCCCCGGCCATTCCATGGCTGCGACCGCCGGTACCTTGGGCAGACGTTCCTGCACCGGCGGCAGTTCGCCTTTGGCCACGCGATCGCTCAGGACCGGCGGGTCGACGAACGTCGACGGCATGGCGGGATCGTCTGCCGTGACGCTGCCGGCGACGCACGTCAGCAGAAGCGCCAGCCAGCCGGCCATCGATACGAATCGTGACGATCCGTGACGCCGGGGATGTTGCAGGATCATGACGCATACTCCGGGACGGAAACGTTGCTCTCGGCGCGAACGAAATGACCATTGCCGGCATCGATCAGGTGCGGTTGCTTGACCGCGTCGATCGTGAACGGCGCGGGCCACAGATGCGGCTTGGACGCCTTATCTGCCATCAGGCGGGGGAAATCCAATCGGTATTTCGGGTTTGGTTCCGGCACAGCAGTCAGCAAGGCGCGCGTATAGGGATGCAGAGGATTCCGGAACAGCGCCTCCTTTTGCGCCACCTCGACCAGCCGGCCGGCGCACATGACGGCGATCCGGTCGGCGATATAGTCGACGACGGCAAGGTTGTGGGAAATGAACAGATAGGTAAGTCCGAGCTGCGCCTGCAGATCCTTCAGGAGGTTGAGGATCTGTGCCTGGATCGACACGTCGAGCGCCGACACCGGCTCGTCGCAGATCAACAGATCGGGCTTCAAGGCCAGGGCGCGGGCGATGCCGATGCGCTGCCGCTGCCCGCCGGAGAAGCTGTGCGGATAGCGCTGCAGATGCCGCCTGCCGAGCCCGACGACGTGGATCAGCTCCTTGACCATGTCGGTCCGCCAGGAAGCGTCGCCGACACCGTGGATGACGAGCGGCTCGCTCAGGATATCGAAAACGGTCATGCGCGGATTGAGCGAGCCGAACGGATCCTGGAAGATGAATTGAATCTTCCGGCGGAAGGCGATCAGCTCTTCGCCCCCGAGCGCGAGGATATCCGTCATCCGGCCGCGGTCGTTGAAGCGGATCTCGCCGGCATCCGGTCGCAACGCCCGCATGATGATCTTCGACAGGGTCGTCTTGCCGCAGCCGCTCTCGCCGACCAACCCGAGGCACTCGCCGCGGCGAATGTCGAAGCTGACATCGTCGACGGCGATGAAGGCGCCATTCGTCCGGCCACCGAAGAATCCGCTCTTCCGGATCTGGAACCTCTTGCTGACATCCTTCACCGACAGCAGCGGCCCCGCCCGATCGGCATCGGCCGGCCAGGTTTCCTTGGCGGCCAGCAGCTTGCCGCTCTTGGTTTCGATCTCGCGAATCGGCACCAGCCGCTCGCCCGGCCGCATGTGAAAACGCGGGACGGCATGAAGCAGCGCCCGCAGATAGGGATGAGTAGGCTGGCCGAAGATGTGATCCAACGTGCCGCTTTCCATGACGCGGCCGTGATAGAGGACGATGATCTCCTCGGCCATGTTGGCGACCACGCCGAGGTCGTGCGTGATGATCAGAACGGCCATGCCGAGCTCGGCCTGCAGATCACGCATCAGCTTCAGGATTTGCGCCTGGATCGTCACGTCGAGCGCGGTGGTCGGCTCGTCGGCGATCAGCAGCGCCGGGCGGCAGATCAGCGCCATGGCGATCATCGCCCGCTGCCGCAAACCGCCGGACAGCTCGAACGGATAGGTCCGCAGCGCCTTCACCGGATCGGGAAAGCCGACCAGCCGGAGCATCTCGATCACGAGTTCCCGGCCCTCCGCGGCGCTCGCCTTGCGGTGCAGATGCAGCGCCTCGCCGATTTGATCGCCGACGGTATGGATCGGCGATAGCGACGTCATCGGCTCCTGAAAGATGATGGAGATGCGTCCGCCGCGGATCGCCCGCATCTCCGGGCCGTCGGGCGACAGGGCGGCGATATCGATCGTCTTTTCCGGACGCAAGGGGTCATTGAACAGAATCCTGCCGCCTTGGATCCGCGCCGCACGCGGGAGGATGCCCATGATCGCCTGGCTGATGACGGACTTGCCCGAGCCGGACTCGCCGACCAACGCAACGGTCCCGCCTTGCGGAACGCGGAACGACACGCCGCGGACGGCATCGATCTGGCCGCCATCGACGCTGAACGACACCTCCAGGTTCTCGACGCGCATCAGGTCGGTCATTGCGGCAACTCGACGGATCCGACCGGTGCCTCATAGGTCGGCGTTGTCAGGCCGAGCGCCGCCAGATTGGCCACAGTGACGTCATCGGCGCTGATGCGATTGTCGGCGAGCGCGCGCGACGCCCGTGCCGCGATCGCATCGAACCCGTCGATGTTGGAATCGATGGCGATGACAGACCGTTTGCCGCTCAGCTTGAGGGTCATCCAACCCCCCGAGCGATTTCGGCGGGTGGAATAGTATCGGAGCTTTACGCGCTCCAAATCGCTCCAGCGCAATTGCCGGTGCCGCGGTCCCGAGCGGGTGATGGCATCGTCGGTCATCTCGATCCGGCTGTATTGGCGCGCGACGGTTCGCATGGTGAAGAGAGCGAACAGGACCGTCAACCCACCGCAAATGACGACGACATGCGGCGTCGAAGGGGCCAGCAGCCAGACACCGCCGGCGACGACCAACCCGACGGCGCTGCGCCAGTAGTCTCCCAGCAGGCTCTGCAGGGAATATCGGTGCACACTCATGGTCGGTTGACTTTACGCAACCGGGCTCTCGCCGCAACCGAATAGGTCGGCGGCGTGCATCCACCGGACCGCCGGATGATCATGGGTGCGCTGCACAAAATCGGCGAGGAACTGCCAGGCTCCGGCATCATGAACCAGGTGGTGAGTCAAGACACCCGTCGCCTCGGCACGATCGACCTGGTTCTCGCGGCGCGCCCGCAGATGGCCAATGGCGAGGTCGAGACAGTTCTCCGTGCCCAGGAATTCCCGGGCACCGCGCCAGCGCATGATGTCGATGTGGGTGTTGACCACGGTCGTCCCGGCCTTGCCGACCGAATTGCGCGGGCCGTAGCCCGACAGGCCGCGGACTCCGATCTCCGGCAAAAGCTCAACCATGGCGGGGTCGATGCGGTTCCATGGCGGCACCAGAACCGGGAGTGCGTTACCGCCGAACAGTTCCTGCATTCGACGATGTCCCAACCGGAGTTCGTCCAGGGCGACCGAGATGTCGCGGCCGATGGGAAATTCCGCCTTCTTGGTGCCGGCTGCGGCGTTGTTGGCGTGCGCATAGCCATGCTGCAGGATCGCGACATGCTGTCGATCCTGCACCGCACCGGCGAGTACTGCATCGGCCGGTAGGGGAATTACCGCCAGAGCTATCGGCAGTTGCTCGCCTGTCGCTATCGTTAGCGCAAGCAGGCGTTGCAAGACTGGCGTCACCGAGACGGCGTCGTCATCGCGCCACCACAGCGTTGCCGTCTCGCCTGCTCCCTTCCAGGCGTCCAGCTCGCGTTGCAGGTCGCTCCAACCGGCCATCGTTCCGACGCTAGGCTCGACCCGGCGACACGGTTTCCGGCCGCCGCCGGGCGACGCTTTCGATCGTCTCGAGCACGGCGCTGGCCGTTCCGTCGGTGCCGGACATGTTGAACGAGGCCGTCGGGCGTGGCGCCCGGTCCGCCGCGTCGATTCCGGCCGCTAGGCTTTGCGCGGTCAAACCGTCCGGTTCGACGACTGTGAGGAGCCCGCGCTCGGCGAGCAGTCGCGCCCGGACCGGTTGTTCCGTCTCGCCGCCATCCGCGAACGGCACGACAACAGCGCGCGTCCCGGCTGCCAGGAGTTCCATGACGGTGTTGTACCCCGCCTGCGAGACGGAAAGACGGCACCGTTGCAGCAGTCCCTGAAAGTCGCCGCGAAAGCGCTCGAGAACGACGTCGCTGTCGGCAAGGGCCGACCGGAGCGCTGCGAACTCGGAGTCCGGTAAATTCAGGCCGGTGATGATTCGCCAGGATTGCTGAGCGACGCGCGTCAGCCGGCGGGCATCGACGGCTGCACGCAGGAGCGGCCCGCCAACGGCACCGCCGCCGGCGGAGATGAGAATTTCCCCCCTCTCCACTGCGCCGGTAGCCGGCGCCGGCGCGTCACTGACGACGTAGCCGGTGTAGCGCAGTTGGTCCGCGATCCGATCGGCGCTGGCGAATGTCGCGCCGAATTCGATCAGCCCCGGGTCTCCATGCACGAGGACGGTGTCGAAATACCTCTGGACGATGTCCACGACCTCTGCCGTCCGCTGCGGATCATTCTTGCCGACGAGAATATCGCGGACGGAGCAGAGGATCGCGGGTCGTGGCCGTCGTCCAGCCGCGGCCTCGAGCAGCGGCAGAAGCTCGAACCGAAACGGACGGCGGCCGAACGGATACAATTCGACCAACACCGCCGCCGGTGCCGAGCGCTCAAAGACTGCGAGGAGCGCCTCACGCCGGCGCGCGCGCCAAGCATCGTCGATCGGTCGTCCGTCGGCGTCCACGATCGAGCCGAAGCGGCTGTCGCCGGCTCGCGCCGGCGGCAACTGCACGATCTCCGCCTGGCCCAGGTCGAGATCCGCCACGGGTTCGCCGCCGGACACGAACACGACCGCGAGGCCATGGCGTTCGAGTCCGCGCGCGATGGCTGCCGCGCGACGCAGGTGGCCGATGCCCAGCAGGTGCTGAACATAGAAGAATATCCGGGGTCGAGTCATGCGGGCGCCCTCGCGAGCGGGACGTCCGATCGCAGCGCAATGTTCAAGCGGCCCGTCCGCAGCCCTCCTCCATCGATGGCGAACATTTGAACGGCGCCGTCGGCGAGCCGGTCCTTGGGCTTTGTGCGCATGTCCCAGCCGCTGGCGAGCGAATACAGCGCGCGGATGACGCCTTTGTGGGTGATCGCGAGGACGTCGTCGCCGGCGTTGGCGATTTCCTCTAGCCATGGTGTCAACCGAGTCTGCACCTCGCGTGGACTCTCTCCGCCTGGCGCACGGAAGTCGAGGCCGCTGCCTTCCAATTCGGCCATTGCCGGACCGTGGATCGATCGCAGCTCCTGCAAGGTGCGCCCTTCCCATTCGCCGAAACTCATTTCGACGAGACGAGTCTCGACGCCGATGGTTCCGGCAAAGCGATGGCGATGGCGCAGGATCGACGCCGTTTCCTGGCAGCGCTGCAGCGGACTCGTGACCCACCTCGCGGACATCGCGCTTTCGGGCAACGTCCACCCGCCGACGATCGCACGGCCCTCGTCGTTCAACGGAACGTCCGAGCGTCCCTGCAGGCGATGCGCCGCGCTCCAATCCGTTGGTCCATGTCGCAAGAGCGTGAGGATGGGCATGTCACTGGCGCCGGCGGTGCCGATTGACCGCGTCCTGCATCGTGCGGTCGAGGATTCGGGCGGCTGCGCCGATGTCATGGTCCGCGGCGACCAGTTCCCTGGCGGTTTCGCCCATCGCTCGGCGGCGCTCGGAATCGTCGAGCAGCACGCGCACCGCCGCGGCAAAGGCGGCGGCATCGCCCGGCGGCGTCAGCAGCCCGGTCCGTTCGTTGGCGACAATCGTCGGAACGCCGCCGGCGGCTCCGGCGACCACCGGCACGCCCGCCGCCTGGGCCTCGATCAACGCCATCCCATAGGCCTCGTTGACGGCCGGCCACACCAGCAGGTCGGCCGGCGCATAGAAGCCTGGCAGTTCTTCCGGCAGTCGGGCACCGGCAAAGTGAACGCGGCTGCGCCCCAGCCCGCCAAGCGCCTGTTCCACGGCCGCGCGCGCCGGGCCGTCGCCGACGACGAGCAGCTGCCAGGGGCGATCGCGCAAAGCGCTCAATGCCGACCCCAGGACTTGGTACGACGCCAGCTTGTCGCCCTCCCGCATCATGGCGACCGTGAGCAGCCATGGCGCGCCGAGGTTCAGCCCGAATCGTTTCGCGAGGTCGGTCCGCAGCTCCGTTCGGCGGTTCGCGGCGGCGGAAAAATCGGCGCCGTCGAGAAACGGCTTCAGCATGACGAGAATCGCATTGCGGTCGGTGACGCCGGCGAGGCCCACCATGTCGTTCGGGTTGAGGCTGATGATCGCCTCGGCCCGGCGGATGCCTTCGGCGGCCCCCGCGTGGCCGATCGCCCACGCGCCCGCCGCGCGCTTGTTGGCGTGCGAGGCCTCGGCGACGACATAGGGAATGTCCAACGCCGTGGCCACCGATGGACCGAGCCAGTCCGGGGCCTTGTAGTAGAGATGGTAGGTGAACCACAGCTCGGGCCGTTCGGCGTCCGGTCGGGTCTGGTATTGGCGAACCAGTCGAGCGGCCATGTGTCTGCCGAGCTCGGCCAGCGCTTTCTGGCGATCGGGGTCGCCGATTCCGTCGCGACTGCGGAACCGGGTCGCCAGTTCGACCCGATGGTTTGCCCGCGACAATGCCGCCATCAGCAGACGGGCCATGCGGCGGTCGCCCGACGGCACGGGGTGCGTGGGCGGCTTGAGCGGTGCATAGAACGCTATGCGCATGTTCTCAGGGCATCCGGCCCGGCGGTGAGTCCGAAGCGCTCGGCCAGTACGTCGATGCCGACTTGCAGATCGAAGCATCGATGGACGCGCTCGAAAGCCGCCGCCGCCAGTTCCGCGCGGCGCGCCGGATCGGCGATCAGCTGCTGCATGGCGGCACGCAATGCGGCGGCATCGCCCGGCTCGGCCAGCAGACCGGTGACGCCGTGCTCGACCAGCTCGGGGATGGCGGAAACCCGGGTGGCGATGACCGCGAGCCGCTGACTTTGTGCCTCCAGCAGAACGTTGGGCAATCCGTCCCGGTCGCCGTCCGCGGCAATGCGGCTCGCCAGCACCAACAGATCGGCGGCCCGGTAGTGTTGCAGCACGACGTCCTGCGGCTGGCCTCCCAGCCATCGGATCCGGTCGCCGATGCCCAATCTCCGTGCGTGCTGCTTGAGCGCCGCCAGATCGGGGCCGCCGCCGATATGGACGAGCTGCCAGGACAGCGTCTTCGGCAGGCCGGCCAGCGCGTCGAGCAGAATGTCGAAGCCCTTCTTTTCGACGGCCCGCCCGACCGACAAAAGCACGACCGGGTCGGCCGCATTGCGCCCGTCGCGTCGGTTCGCCGGCGACCCCTCCGGCGGACTGAAGCGGTCGAAGTCGAGCCCATGATAGACGAGCCGGACGCGATCGGTCGTGGGTGCCAGCGCGGCGAGATGGTCACGACCATGGGCGGTGCAGGTGACGGCCCAAGCGGCGCCGCCCAGCTTCTCGCGCTTCTCCCACTCGGGCGTCGTCCAGATGTCCTTGGCGTGAGCCGAGCAGCTCCACGGCAAGCCTGACAGCAAGCTGGCATAGCGCGCGACCGACCCCGGCGTGTGAATGAAGTGGGCATGCAGCCAGGACACCTCCGGCGGACGCTCATTCGCCAGCACCAGCGCCTGGCCGAAGCGGCGGACACGGTTTGGCGTCAAGTCCCGGCGCAGATCCTTGAGCCAGGCGCGGCGCGCATCGACATAGCCCGGCAGCCGGCGGGTGCGCCACCAGCTGCGCAGAACCCGCAGGGGCTCCTGATACAGATACTCGGGCAGGTAGAGCACCGGCGCGCGGATTTCCTTATGGATCGGATGGACGGCACGGTCGGTGGGATGGCGCAACGAGGCGATGCGGATATCGAGGCCGCGCAGCTCGAGCGCCCGGATCTCCTGCGCGATGAAGGTCTCGGAAAGACGGGGATAGCCCTTGAGGATGAACAGGACGGCGTTCGCCACGGGACTCGTCGGTTGCTGTTTGCGTCTCGCCGGCGCGGCATGGCACCAGCCGACCGGCGAGTCCCATCATGTCCGATGGGCGACCCCCGCGTCGAGACGCGGCTGATCCGTGTCGGCCGGTCCGCCTATCGCGATGGGCGCCCCGCCAGGCTGAGGCGCGCCTGACGCCCATGTGCCAGCCACCGGTCGGCCAGGCGGAAGACGTTCCGTTGGCCGTCGAGCAAGCCGGGCACGACCACCTGGGAGGGCAGCTTCTGCTGCGGCAGCTGGCGCAGCGCGGTTGCCATCTCCCGTGGATCATGCTGGTTGTCGTCGATGAGCATGCTGACCAGCCCCAACTCCTGCGCCCGGGCTGCCCGGATGTACTGCTCCATGCGCGGCACGGTCCGCGGCACGATCACGGCCCGCTTGTCGAACGACAGGATCTCGCAAAACGTGTTATAGCCGCCCATTGCGACGACGCCGATCGCCCGCGCCATCAGGCTCTCGAGCTGGGCGTCGAAGGTGATGGCCTCGACCCGCTTCAGCCGGCTGGCGCGCAGCAGGAACTCCGCCTGCCGATCCGAATGCATGAAGGGGCCCAGCACCAGCAGTGCCGGATAGGGCAGGCCGGGATCGATTTCATAGGCGCGCAGGACCCAATCGATGATCGCCTCGCCGTCGCCGCCGCCGCCCGTCGTCACAAGGATGAAGGGCTCGGAGATCTTGGACAGCGGCGTCGGGGTCGTCGGCTTGGTCGGAAGGCTGCGCTGCAGATAACCGGTGTAGGTCATCTTCTGACGAATGGAGCGCGACAGATCGATTCCGGCCAAGGGGTCGCAGATCTGCGGCAGGCCATAGACCCAGATGTCGTCATAGAGATCGCGCAGCGCCGGCAGCACGTTCTTGCGCTCCCATTCCGGCGCCAGCAGCCCCGGCTCGTCCATCACGTCGCGCAGGCCGAGGATCAGCGGTACGCCGCGCTCCTTCAGCATCATCAGCGTGTTCTTGACCTCGCCGCGCAGGCCCAGCGGCTCCTTGTCGACGATGAACAGGTCGGGATCGAAGATGTCGGCCGTGTGATGAATGACCGACTGGCGCATCGCCAGCGTCTCCTCGATGTCGATCAACAGGCTCAAGGAGGTGTAGTCGCCGTTGCGTAGCTTGATCACGCCGGGGATGCGGACGAAATCGACGCGGGCGCGGAAATCGAAGCTGCCGATGATCGGCGATCCCGTGAGGATCAGCACCGACAGGTCTTTGTTGTGCTCGACCAGTGCGTGCGCAATGGTGCGACAGCGCCGAAGGTGACCGAGGCCAAACGAGTCGTGACTGTAGATCAGCACTCGCAACGAATTGCGCGCACCTACCCGGCGCTCATGCATCATGCGCCCCCTACTGCGATGACGAGTGAACTCCCCTGGCTAACTATGCCATAGGCAAGGGAAACGCCAAGAGGGAAGAATCGATAACGCATTGTAACGTCGGCCATCGCCTCCGAGCGCCGTTTGCCGGTGCGCCGAACATGCACTATCGTGGAGGGGTCGCGCCGGTGAGGCGCCCATGGGCCCGGGTCGGGGCGAATATCTCTCATGGAATCCAATCTTTTCAAATACATACTCCGGCACAGCTGGCGCGAGCAGCTGGTCATTCTGGTGCTCGTCATCGTCTCGCAGGTGCCCTACTTCCTATCGCTCGACCTGCCCAAGACCATCGTCAACGGCCCCATCCAGGGCGAAGGATTCGGGTCGGCCGAGGCGACGGCCCGCTTCCTGGCGATCGGCATCCCGCTGCCCGATTTCCTGGGTTTCCTGGACAGCGACGGCGTCCTCGAGATCTTCGCCGGCGTCGAAATGGAGCGGTTGCCGTATCTCATTGCCCTCAGCCTGCTGTTCCTTGTCCTCGTCCTGATCAATGGCGGTTTCAAGCTGCAGATCAACACGATGAAGGGGCGGTTGGGCGAACGCATGCTGCGCCGCCTGCGCTATGAGCTGTTCGACCGCGTCCTGCGATTTCCGCTGCCCCAGTTTCGCCGGGTGAAGCAGGCGGAAATCGCCACGATGATCAAGGACGAGGTCGAGCCGCTGGGCGGCTTCATCGGCGATGCCTTCGTGCAGCCTGCCTTTCTTGGCGGCCAGGCGATCACGGCGCTCACCTTCATCATGCTGCAGAGTGTCTACCTCGGCATCGTGACAGTTGGTGTCCTGGTGCTGCAACTCGCCGTCATCCCGCCGCTGCGCCGGCCGGTGCTGCGCCTGGGCAAGGAACGACAGCTGACCGCCCGTCAGCTCGCCGGCCGCATCGCCGAGTGCGTCGATGGCGCGACGGTCATCCATGTGCACGACACCTCCAATTTCGAGCGCGCGGACATCGTCTCCCGCCTGGGTCGCATCTTCACGATCCGCTTCCGGCTCTATCAGCTGAAATTCGCGGTGAAGTTCCTCAACAACCTGCTCGCCCAGGTGACGCCGTTCCTGTTCTATCTGGTCGGCGGTTACCTGGCGATCACCGGCCATCTCGATGTGGGCGGCCTCGTTGCTGTAATCGCTGCATATAAGGACTTGCCGGGGCCGATCAAGGAACTGCTCGATTGGTACCAGCAGCTGCAGGATGTGCAGATCAAGTACGAGCAGGTCGTCGAACAATTCCATCCCGACGGCATGCTGGAACCGGACGCCCAGGATCCGACGGTGGATGCGTCGCAGCCTCTGTCAGGCGACGTCAAGGCCAGCAATCTCGTTGTTCTCGACGATGGCGATCGCAAGCTCCTGGACGGCGTCAGCTTCGCAGTGAACACCTCTGAGCATGTGGCCATTGCCGGCGAGGGCCGCGACACCCTGGCAATGACGATGGCCGGATTGATCAAGCCGGCGGGTGGGTCGGTCACCGTCGGCGATCGCGACATCGCGACGCTGCCTGAGTCGATCACAGGCCGCCGGATCTCATATGTCGGCTCGGACTCGTATCTTTTTGCCGTCAGCGTCCGTGACAACCTGATCTACGGCCTCAAGCACCGGCCGTTGCGCGATGCACCGTCGGCCGACAGCGAGAACCACAAGCGCCGCTGGGAGCTGATCGAGGCGCGCCGGGCGGGCAATCCCGAGCTGGATCCGGCGGCCGACTGGATCGACTACGCGGCCGCCGGCGCCACCGGCCCGGGAGACCTCCTAGAGCGACTGCTGGAAATCGTGGCCGTGGTCGACCTCGACGATGACCTCTACCAGTTCGGCCTGCGCGGCACGATCGATCCGAACGCCCGCCCGAATCTGGCGACCGACATCCTGAAGGCGCGGCACGCCCTGCGCGATCGGCTGACGGAGCCGGCCCTGGCCGCGCTGGTCGAGCCGTTCGACCGCGACCGCTATAACAAGAACATGTCCGTTGCCGAAAACCTGCTGTTCGGCACGCCGGTCGGCGACCGGCTCAAGCTCAGCCAGATTCCCGACAACGACTATGTCAAGGCGACGCTGGAACGAGCCGGCGTCAGCGATGCCCTGCTCTCGATGGGCCGCCAGATCGCTGAGACGATGGTCGAGCTGTTCGCAGACTTGCCGCCGGGGCATCCGTTCTTCGAGCAGTTCTCCTTCATCGATGCCGACGACCTGCCGGAGTTCCAGGCCCTCCTCGGGCGCCTCGAGAAAACGAACATCGCGGCGCTCGGCCGCGAGGACCGGGCGAAATTGATCGCCCTTTCGCTGCCCTACGTCGAAGCGCGCCACCGTCTCGACCTCGTTGACGAGGTTATCGAAGAGCACGTGCTGGCGGCGCGTCATGCCTTTGCCGAGCATCTGCCGCCGGCCCTGATCGGTACCGTCGAGTTCTACGATGCGGAACAATACAATGCCGCCTCGACCTTGCAGGACAACGTGCTGTTCGGGCGCCTCGTCTATGGACAGGCGCAGGCAGCCGACCGCATCGGCCGGCTGATCGCCGAAGTCCTGAACAGCCTCGGCCTGCGGCGCGCCGTGCTGGAAGTCGGCCTCGACTATCAGGTCGGCATTGCCGGCAAGCGGTTGAGTGCGGCCCAGCGGCAGAAGGTCGATTTGGCGCGCGCTCTCGTCAAGCGTCCGGACATCCTGGTCCTCAACGAGGCCACCGCTCTGCTCGACGCCGGCGCCCAGGCCAGGGTGATGGAAAACATTCTCGCTGCACGCCAGGGCCAAAGCGTAATATGGATGCTGCATCGGCCGAGTCTGGCGCGCAGCTTCGACCGCGTCCTGGTGATGCGGGCCGGCCGGATCGTCGAGCAAGGCTCGGCTGCGGAGCTCGTCAGGCCAGGAACAGCTCTCCACGAACTCATGGCGGCAGAATAGCGGACCAGCAAAGGAGAACGCTCGTGGGCATCAACGAAGATGTGGAACTGCTCCGTCGGATTCCGATGTTCGCCAAGGTCGAGCCGGCCAAGCTGAAGCTGCTCGCCTTTACCAGCGAGCGCGTCACCTACGACGCGGGACAGGAGCTGTTCCACCAGGGCGATACGGCGGATGCCGCGTACATCATCGTTGACGGCGATGTCGAGGTGCTCGTCGATACGCCGAAGGGTCCGCTCGTCGTGGCGACGCTCGGCCGCAATGAGTTCATCGGCGAGATGGGTGTGCTCTGCGATATTCCGCGCACGGCGACGAACAAGGCCGCCACGCGCGTGACGACGCTGAAGATATCGAAAGAACTGTTCTTCCGCATGATCACCGACTTCCCGGCCATGGGCATCGAGGTCATGCGTGTCCTTGCCCACCGCCTGGAACAGACCACGGTGCAACTGCGTGAAGCGCGGTTGCGGGCCAGCCAGTAGCGCATTGCACACTAGCGACCGTGAGCCGCCTTGACAGCTTCATCCGTCGTCTGCAGGCGCAGCGCGCCTGCCTCGATCATGCCGTGGGACTGATTCACGACCTGCCGGGGCCGGTCCTCGAGCTCGGGCTGGGCAACGGCCGGACCTACGATCA
>Ga0187892_10008765_pt1 | contig 13658 bp, 11 predicted proteins | sample MA1701073metaG_FD_139345 | JGI IMG/M metagenome (GOLD analysis project Ga0187892, IMG submission 139345) | Bio-ooze microbial communities from a basaltic lava cave in the Kipuka Kanohina Cave System on the Island of Hawaii, USA - MA170107-3 metaG ...
ATCTAAACCGGATGGGGTTCTTCGACCACCTGTCGGGCGAGGTCGAAGTCCTGCCCTCAAGACCCTTTTATTCCGCTGCCCAATTGCACCGGGGCGGCAACAGCATGCTGGTCGAGATCGCCCGCATAAACAAGAATGTGCGCGACGAAGATTTGCCGACACGGCTGACCGAAGCCATTTCTCATGCCTGCAGCAGCCGCAGTGATGTTGATGAACTCAAAGGCGCGGCGTGGACGATATTCGCGGAGCTCATCGACAACATTTTCGCACACAGCGCCACGCAACTTGATGGGTATGCGGCCCTCCAAGTCTATTCAAACGGCAACCGCCTTTCCGTTGCCGTCTCCGACAGCGGCCTGGGCATCATGCAAACGCTGCGGCCGTCGCTCCGCACCGAATTGCCCAAACTGGCGGATCTTTCGGACACGGACCTGTTGGTTGAGGTTTTCCGCCAAGGTCTTTCACGCCACGGTTCGGATCGGGGTTGCGGACTCAAGGGTTGCGCCGCGAAGGCCATCAAATTCGATGCATTGCTTGACGTGCGTCTGCCAAATCAGCGCGTGCTTCTCAAACCGGCCAGAGGCGCCTATGAGCCGAATCACGCTTATTGCTATGAGGGACTGCCACTGGTGTGGGGGACCCACATCGCATTTGCCTTCGGGCTAGGCGCTTGACTCTCGGTTCGTGTCTGGTTAAATGAAACAGATGAACGAGGTGACGAATCGAGTGCTTCCACTTCGAAAATATATGTCCCGTCCCGAAGGATGGGGCCGAAACCAAGGACGGGAAGTGTATCAACGTCTGCTCGATTTCATCGAAGGAAACTCTGGTACGGTCGTCTTCCAGATATCGATGAGAGATGTGCAACGCGTGGATATTTCTTTCGCTTCAGAGACCATCATCGAGCTGGCTCGGCGGTTTCGCCGAACCAAAGGGTTTTGCCTTGTCGACTTGACCGATCAGGATTTGATAGAGAATATTGATGCGGCCGGTGAAAAGAAAGAACAACCATTGCTGGTATGGCGCGGAAAATCGGCTAACTTGATTGGTATGAAACCAAGCGAAGGAACCCGCGAGGCGTTTCAGTTCGCCATGGGACGCCCGCAATCACGGGCGGCGGAATTCGCCGTTCAGAAAAGCATATCGATTGCGAATGCCAGCATGAAGTTCAAGCAGCTCTGGGAAGAAGGGTTTCTGCTAAGGCGCGAGAGCACGGCTGACACGGGGGGCGTTGAGTTCCTCTATTCTCCCATCGGTTAGATTTTTTTTCTGATCCTTTAAACTGCTTCACTGAACGAGAATGGGGCGAAGAACGAGTAAATGTGAACCACAACTAGACCGCAAGGCACGGACCAAACGGATCATCAAACCAGCCCGAAGGCCAAAACAGAAAGAGGTATCTAATGACTGCAAAACTCACCTTCCATCCGCTCGGCAATGCTGATTGCACACGCTTCGATCTTGCCGACGGCAGGAAGTTGCTCGTGGACTATGCCGACATGCGCAATCCCGATGACCATTGGGACCGGCGGATTGATCTGCCGGCCGAGTTGAAGTCCAATCTTCGTGCGGCCAAGCGCGACTACTTCGACGTTGCACTCTTCACCCACTTGGATGACGACCACTGCTGCGGTTCCGGCGATTTCTTCTGGTTGGAGCACGCGGCCAAATACCAGGGCGACGGGCGCATCAAGATTCGTGAGATGTGGGTGCCTGCCGCCGCAATCCTTGAGGACGGCTGCGAGGACAGCGCCCGTGTTATCCGTCAGGAAGCCCGCCACCGGCTGAAGAAGGGGTCTGGTATTCGGGTCTTCTCCCGCCCAACGAAGCTGAAGGAATGGTTGGAAAAGAACGGGATCACGCTTGAGTCCCGAGCGCACTTGATTACGGACGCGGGCCAAGTCGTGCCAGGCTTCTCGACATCCGGGCCCGAGCGCGTAGAGTTCTTCATCCATAGCCCGTTCGGCTGGCGCCAGAACGAAAACGAGGTGGTCGATCGCAATCAGGACAGCCTGGTGTTTCAGGCCACGTTCCTTGAAGGCAGCCGGGAAACCCAAGCGTTGTTCATGTCGGACATCAACTACGACTCCATCGACCAGATCGTTCAGACATCGAAGCGCCACAAGAACGAAGACCGGCTGCGCTGGGACATCTTCAAGATCCCGCATCACTGCTCCTACCTATCCATTGGGCCGGACAAGGGCAATGACGAGACCAAGCCGACGAATGATGTGAAATGGCTGTGCGAAACGCAGGGCCAGGAACGCTGCATCATGATGTCGACGAGCAAGTCGATTCCGGTGAATGGCAGCGACGAGGACAAGGACCCGCAGCCCCCACACCGTCAGGCGGCGGCGTATTACAAGCGCGTAGCCAATTCGAAGGATGGGGCCTTCAAGGTGCTGATGGACCTGCCGTCGTCCAGCAGGCCAAAGCCCTCGACCATCGAAATCACCGAACGCGGCGCGACGCTGCTGTCCGTGTCGGCGACCGTGGGCGCAGCCAGCGTAATCTCGACTCCGGCGCGCGCAGGCTAACCGGACACCATGACACTTCACGTGTGGTGGAGCGCTTTCGGGTCCGAGGTAATGGACATCGGTGAACTGACGCCGGTTCTTGCCCAAGAGCTGGCATCTCTCGCCGCAGACGGCGCACTTCCCGGTGTGGCGCTCATCGGCCTCCGACAGTCACCGAACATGGGTTACGCGGGCGTTTGCCTCGACGTGGATGTGGAACGTCCTCAGGATATCGCTCATCCCATCAAAGCGATTGAAACCATCGCCGTGCTTTTTCCCTTCGACGGCGGCCAACCCAGCGTCCTTTCCCTGCGCGAGGATTTTCCGGATACGCCGCACCAAAACTGGTCTCTCCCCGGCGGTCCCTGCGCCTTGTGCATCGACGACCGCCCATGGGTGGAAGCCCGGCTGTCTGCTACGGCCAACGACATCGCGTGTAGAATTCAGCTCTGGCTTTCGAAAGCGGCGCGGGGACAACTCCATGACGCCGCGCAGCCGCCGGACCCGTTGTTCTTCACATCACAGCTCAGCCTTGTACTGCCCGCAGCGGCACTGACCGAGAGCAAAGACCCCATCGAACTTGCGGGCTTCGTTCGCCCTGACAACGAACACATGATTATCTCACGGCCGGCGGAACCTGCTGATCTACAGCCGCCCGCCTTCACGGTCCTTGCTTTCCAAGCGCAGCCGCAGGGTATGACCCGCCTGCGGCACGCCCCCAGGACCTTGGCTGCGCTTGGCACTGAACTTGAGAAGTGCGGCATCCGGCTCCACGACGAAATTAGGACTCGGCTTAAGGCTTGGGCTGGACTTGAGCGTGAGGACATCCGCCGTCTATCCTCGCGGCTAGCAATCGTGGTCGCCTTCCCCGTTGCCGCAGGTGAGCAACAGGGCGTCAACGACTTGCGTGCGTTCCTGACGTTCGACACCGCAGGAGAGATCGGCATCGCGTTAGGTGTTCTCTACTCCAATAATAGCTTGGTCGGCGACAAACGGGCCCATATGGCAGCAATCCCGGAGGGGGCGCCGACCAATCAGGAACTGAGGATTGAACCAGCACAGGTTCACTTCGCCCTCAACCACGAACTCGCCGCCGCCGTCGCAGGCCATGCCGCGCCAGACCGTCGCCGTGCCGTGCTTATTGGCGCTGGTTCTCTTGGCTCGCAGTTATCAGTGAATCTTGCCCGGGAAGGTGCGTTTGCGTGGACGGTCGCGGATGACGACCATCTTCTGCCGCACAATCTCGTTCGCCATGCGCTGTTCGCGGGCGATGTCGGCGCGCCAAAGGCAGCAGCTCTCGCCCACAAGCTTGGTGCTTTGCATGGAGAACCGGCGGTGGCGATTCAATGCAACGTGCTTAACCCTGTCGAAAACGCGCGCGAACGATTGATCTCGGCGTTCGGGGATGCCGACATCATCATCGATGCATCGGCATCGGTCGCGGTATCGCGCCATCTCTCGGACCTGCGGGACGTGAAGGCTCGCCGGGTTTGTGCTTTCTTCAACCCCGCCGGAACTTCCGTCGTGCTCCTTACGGAAAGTGCTGACCGGAGAATCACCCTGCGCGACCTGGAGGCACAGTATCACCGTTTTGCACTGACCGAAGCAACCCTCTCCGGCCATCTGACCATCGTTGGTCCCGGTGTGCGCTACAGTGGCTCGTGTCGCGCCCTCACCAACCGGATTCCTGCAAGCAACGTGGCCCTCCTAAGCGCACTGGCCGCGCGCGGCACCCTCTCGGCCCTTGCCACCGGCGATGCGGCTATTTCCGCCTGGACTTTGAACGCGGATGGCGAGGTTCATCTTGCGCGGCGTACCGGCGCGACAGTAACGCATGTGCAACTCGGGGCGTGGATCATCACCTACGACGCAGGTCTCCTAAACGTTCTTTCAGCCATGCGCCGCAGCAAGTTACCGAATGAGACCGGCGGCGTTCTTCTGGGCATCGCCGATATGAGCAGGAAATCCGCTCATATTGCGCATGCCCTGCCGGAGCCGGAGGACAGCCACGCATCTCAAACCGGGTTTGAACGTGGCGTTGTGAATCTCGCCGAGCAGGTTAGCACCACTGTTGCGGCGTCGATGCACCAACTGCGCTACGTCGGCGAGTGGCACTCCCATCCGGATCGCGCCTCGGCGATGCCGAGCAATGTCGATCTCGTGCAACTCCTGTGGCTTGGGCAGGAACTCCAGAACGAAGGCTTGCCGGGATTGATGGCAATTGCAGCCCAAGACGGACGCTTCGCCTTCGCTCTTAGCCGGACAGGGCGCCAGAGTGGCAGGGGCGCATCATGACTCCCACTGATGATCGAGCAGATTGCACAATGTCAGCGCGATCTACGGACCTGCAAGGTCTCTTTGAAGCAAAGGCTGAGCGTAACGATTTTCTGACTGCTGACAACGTGGAGGACGTTATCGGGCTGTGCCTTTCCGGGGGTGGCTTCCGAGCGATGCTCTATCATGCGGGCGCGCTGGTTCGCCTGAACGAGCTTGGGTTTCTACCGCGCATCCGCGAGATCGCCAGTGTCTCAGGCGGTTCGCTTACCGCGGGCGTTCTCGCCTATGCGTGGCCCAACCTAGCCTTCGATATAGAGGGTCATGCAACCAATCTTGCAGAGCTTCTTGTTGAACCCATCACGCGCTTCGCCGCCGTTGGCATCGACGTAAAGGCCATTCTTCTGGGACTCTTGCCGGGTTTCACAGCGGCGGGAGAAATCGCTAAGGCCTATGACCGCCACCTCTTCCATGGTGCCACCTTGCAGGATCTTCCGGACGCGCCCCGGTTCACCTTCATGGCGACCAACCTTCAAACCGGTAGCGGATGGCGTTTTGCCAAGGACTATGCGGCCGATCACCGCGTTGGCCGCATCGACCGACCCAATTTTCCACTCTGCCGTGTGATCGGGGCGTCGTCGGCGTTTCCACCGTTCCTTTCCCCAGTGCGCCTCGCTTTTGAACCTGGCAGCGTCCAGCCAATGAACGGAACGGATCTACATAGGGCACCGTTCACGGAAATGGCCGTACTTACGGACGGTGGCGTGTATGACAATTTGGGGCTTGAGCGCATTTGGCGGCGGTGTCGGACCATCTTTGTCAGCAATGCCGGGCGTACAACGCCAGAGCTTGGCTCTCCGACCGGCCGGTGGGTGGGACAAATTTTTCGCACCCTCAATCTTGTTCAGCAGCAAGCCGAAAATTCTCGCAAACGACTCCTCTTTGGCGTACATAATATCAAGCAACGTAACGTTGCTTTCTGGAGCATCGATACGCCCAGCAATGCATATGTTCTGAGCGACCCCGTGCCTCTTTCTCCCGAAATCGCATTGCAGGCGTCGAACATGCGAACGCGCCTCAATCGATTCTCCCCCTCAGAAATCGAGGTATTGTTGCAGGCAGGTTACGCGGGCGCCGATGCATCGCTCCGATCACGCGGATTCGCAACAAACTTGCCGCTTGCAAACGTAAGCAGCTTGATCTTGAGCTACCGCAATCAAGGCGCACCGCATTAGCCAATTGCTCGGCATTCTAAACGTTGCTCTTGGGATTAGTGCTAGATCGACGGCTGCTGCCCAGCAAACGTCGGCTTTCGATCGGAGCCGCAACGTCCGAAGTGGCGAATTGCGGACTCTCTCGTTCGGTTAATTCTATGAAACTCCCAGCCCCTGCTTCCGCCTCACAGTCAAATACCGGCTGATACTCTGGCCGATAGCAGTGCCTGACACCAGCTTTTCTCTGAAAGCTTCGAGTTCTGGTCTCCAAGGTACAATTACGAATTCTTTTGCCCTCTGAATTACCGCGTATTTCCCACTCACAAGTTTGACCGGCCGGGCAAATGTGCCGGTGATCCGTTCGCCTGCCACAGGTTCAACGTAGGCGAGACCGAGTTCTTTCGAAAGAGCAATGCCCGCTTGCCGGATGTCGCGCTGACGTAATTGCCGGAGCAAGTCTGGCGCAGGTCGAAACACGCCGTCCTCGGTGATGCTACCGAGCGCCTGCGCAACCAGCCACTGCCGGCGCCGCGCGAGAGCTGCTCTTGACTTTGCACCAAACCCTACATTGGCGAGCCGGTCGGGCTTCGAACTTACCAGTTCCTTGTCGAGCCAAGTTGCACCTTCAGCTTCGATGAGAGTTTCAAGCCTGAGGGAGGAGAGGACGCGAAGACGGATCCGGGCCGGTTCGCCGCTTGCAGGAACTTGGCTTTCAAGGGAGGCGATCATGCCTTTTTCCGGTACAAGTTCGGGTGCAAGATGGCCGATATCGGCATAGTGAACTTTGCCGTCGGCGCCATCAATCACGACGTAGTGCCTGTCGTTGATTTCGTCGGTGAGGCCGATGCCGGCCACGCGGCCGACAATTCTTGAATTTCCCTTCGATGCATCTAAGATCGCGAAACTCCCGGCTGGGCGCTCGATTCCTGCCTCTCGCAGGGAACGATGCATGGTCTTGATGATGTCGCCGCGTGTGCCGAGTGACTTGAGTTTGACTTCCGTGTCACCGGCGATCTCCCAGACGCCGGTCTGCCGCTCCTGTGCAAGTCCCAGCCCTTCGAGTTTGCGAAGACGACCCATGTGGGCAGTGTGGGTCTGATGATCGACCGGCGGCATGGAACTCACGACCAGAAAACCTCGATCCGTGTGCCGCAGCAAAGCTCGGTCCAACCGTGTGAGGTGTTCAGCGTCCACTTCCTGGGCCAGCTTGAGTGTCATGTCGCTTTCAATCTCAGGACCGAGTTCAAGTGTGAGGAGTTCCCTGGCCCGCATTCGGAAGCCGTGGCTCATGTAATCGCGGGCTATGATGAGGTCCTCGCCCCGCTCATCTTTGCCTCGGATCACGATGTGAGTGTGGGGATGACCCGTATTGAAGTGGTCAACGGCTACCCAATCGAGGCTGGTTCCCAGATCGGCTTCGGCCTTGGCCATGAGATCGCGGATGAACGGTTTCAGGTCGGCGAGTTCCGTTCCGTCCTCTGGTGAAACGATGAGGCGAAACTGGTGGCGGTCATCTTCGCAACGATCGAGGAATTCCGTTCCGTTGGCTTCATCGGTATCGCGTCCATAGAGCTGACCCGCTTCGCCCTCCGGTGTCACGCCATCTCGCTGGATGTAGCGCAGATGGGCGCGAGCGGCTCCGAGGTTGCCGCGTTTCAGTTTGGTGATGCGTGCTTTGACGATTGCTCGGCGCTGACCACCGGGATAGAGACCGGCGCCCGCCAGCGTCCCAAAGGCGCCTCCCCTGCCAATGTGCGAGCCGTTGAAGCCGTTTCGCCTGCCCTTTGTTACATGACCGGCAGCATGGGCGGCTCGCATCACCCGGTTAATGTAGCGGTCAAGACGTGCGCCAGATTTCCAACCGATGCGGCCGAGTTTAGGTGTGAAACTGTCCGACATAGGAATCTCGCAAAGAAGAGTTGGCATCTAAATGGGTGCACATCGTTCTTCGCGTTCTGAATTCAAGATGGTGTCAGCGAGTTGCGGCGGTTTCAATGAGTTGGCGCCACCATGGCGTCATGAGCATCATGGATGGCGTTAACTGCCGTGTTTGAGATCAATCGCTTCCAGCCACCCAAGCACTACTCCTTTTATCTTGCTCTCCGCCTACCCTCCTGAACCGCACCTCCATAAATGCACCGAGCTTCACTTGCTCAAAATGATGAGAGGCTTCGCCGTTCCGATGACCAGGTCGAAGTTCACTGATCCAAAGTAACGGCCATCGAACGAATCGGGATGCTTTGAAAGCACGAATATCTCCGTGGCCCGCAGAGTTTTGCAACCCTTCCAAAGCGGCAAATCACGACCGGATTTGTCCTGCTTCAAGGCGGTGGCGACAATCTTTCCATTGACAAAAATATACAATCCAAACCTGCAAACAATATCTCCGTTGGAAGCTGCAACGGGTTTCAGCAACCACGCATTTTGGGGCAAATACCGGCGCTGATTGGCAATGATTGAGGCCCATTCTGGTAGCTTCAGGACGGCAATATCGCCAATCTCCGGGGCTTGATTTGCGACAACATAGAGGCCCTTCGGGATGCTGTCAGAGGCGTTCCAGATCAGTCGAGGCAGAGGAGCAATCAACGGTTCGAATGCCAACGCAGTGATAGCAAAGAGGCCAACTCCAATCACTGCGATTGGTTTTTTCGTGATGACAAACACCATTTCAGTACTCGGACGTCGAGCGGCGACGGCTGTTCAGGGACCATTCCCTGAGATCGTCCTTGTCATAGAAAATCCGACCGCCGTGCTTGCGAAACTTCGGTCCCGTGCCCATCCAGCGCATGTTGTCGAGGGTCCGTTTCTTGAGGCGGAGATAGTTCGCGGCCTCTGCGACGGTGAGGAAATTCGTCTCGGATTCGTTAGCCATCGGGCACTCCTGCAACTGCTTTGCGATGCCCGGAGTATCATGGTGATACTAAGCGCGCGGGAGTGTCGAAGATGGCAGCACGTCAATTCGACACCCCAGTCCTTGTACGAATCTGCCTCGATGGCGTAGGTCAAACCTAGTCCCGCGCGCAATTTCTTGGCGATATTGCCCCCGCGCGGGCACCGCGCGGGGGCTTTTTGTCTTAGTCGGCGGGGTTCCAGATCACCGCATAGAGGTCCTTGTCTTCGGAACCCGCGGCGTGACCCAGATTGGCGTAGAGCTTCTTCGGCCCGAACTCCGGGGCAGCAATCGAGAGGCTCACATAGTCCTTGCCGGAGGTCTCGCCCTTGCGGGTCCAGCCTGCTCCGATCTCGATGCCCCGGGTCATCACCCGGAAGTCGGGCTGGGCGTCGGCGGTCTTCTGGATATTCGGCACGATATCGATCTCGGCCTGGATGCTGACGGTGCGAAGGTGGCCCGTGTAGCGTCCATCGGCCTGCTTGGTGACATATCCGATTGCAGTCATGACATTCTCCTTTTGGGTGTTCGCCCGAGGCCTGTTCCTCTGGCGATGCCGGACCGTTCATGACCGCCGGAACGGCCCTGAACCTGAAAGGCCGAAGCGGAGCGGAGGACCCGAGGGACAGGCTTTTTTGAAGCGCAGCGGCCGCGAGGAGCCGCGGAGCGGCGGGGAAAAAAGTTTGTAGCGACGGTTTCGGGGACGGCTCCGGCGGTCATAGGTCCTAAAGGCAAGCCGGAGGAACGGGTCTTGGGCGGACACCCAAATGAAAAATGGCAGTCCTGCATGAAGGGTTTCACGAGGCGATACCTGTCGCGCAATGGCCACCTTCGCACCGTCGGCACGGATCAAAATCGCTATCGTGCCGAATATCCAACAGACGACCGAGGCCCGATCAGAATGCGGTGTGGCTATCGAACGGGGCCGGATGAACTGTAGGGCGAGACTTCGGCGAGGACTATGTGAGCCTCTCGATTGCTGCCCCGGAGTTCGGGCCGAAGAAGCTCTACGCCAATCTCGGCAAGGCAGCAGGCTCAGAAGACAAATGACCTCTATGCGGTGATCTGAAATGCCGCGACAAAGCAAGAAGCCCCCGCGCGTTGTCCGCGCGGGGCAGTGTGCGTCGTATGATTACTTAAGCTCTAGTGTTATCGAACAACGCTGCGACCTTCCGCCAATTCTCGGCACCACCTGTTCCGCCGCGCTCGGTGTAAGCCGCTGCGGGGAAGCAGGCATAGGCCGGTAGCCAGTTCGCAACTTGCGTTCGGCCATTGGAGCCGGTGAGATAGTCGCGGATGATGCCCTTCCGCACCTTGGCAGTTTCGCCTCTGTTGCCATCGGCAACCGTCGCCCCGCCAAGTTCGGAAAGCATCGCGTGGATTACGTCCTTTCCAGCCAGCAATGACAAGAATGTCTCGTCCGGTTGCCATGTCGTGGTCATGTCGGTGCCGGTCTTGACGCCAACGGCTTCGACAATTGCTGTACCCGTTTCCAGCGTCTCCGCCATGGCGAACGCCAAGACCTGCAACACTTCGTCATTGGTCAGTTTGAGCAACTGGGCGAAGATGGCGACGGTCTGATAGTCGTCGCCATTTGGCCGCACAAGCTCGCCTCGATCCGGGTCCAGTCCAAGAAGTTTGAGGACGTCTTTGCGCTTCTCCCCGAAGGCCTGTTGGGCCTTCGACTGCATAACCGACGCTTTGATCTCCGGCTTCTCGGCCCGTTGCGGATCGGGCCTGACCTGCCAAAGACTTGACCCCGCAATCATGTGCGCAACGGCAAGCCGAAGCGCCAACTGCGGGTGATTGAGAAGCTCCAACTGCACGGCGACATGGCGATGCAGGGCGAAGTAGTTCTGCATTGGCTTGGTCAGTTCCGGCTTGTCAGGCTTAGTTTCGGTGGCCGAAGTCCCATTGGTCTTGGCCTCGCGCTCGCGGGCCTCGGCCCTTGAGAGATAGCCCTCATGTGTCTCGACCTCGCCACGCTCCGAGACAGTGATGAACACGGCTCCACCCTTCTTCTTCGCCATCTTCTCATAGTCCCATTGGTGGAAGCGCTGGTCTTGCTCCATGACCTCGACACGGGTCCAGCCATTGGCCTCGTAATTGGCTTTGAGCTTGGCAATCGCCTCGTTCTGGAGGGTCCAGAAGGTATCGGGATTGGCGAAATAGCTCTCCTCGCCAAACAGGTCCGAGACGATCTCGCCAGTATAACTGGCAAGGTCGAAGATGGCGTTGGTGGTGGAGATTTGCGAACCCCCAAGAAGCCAGCGCTTAATGTAAGACCCCCTCGGAGCCTGTTGTTCCGGGTCTTCGAACAGGGCCAACCAATCCTTCTGCTGCTGCTTGGAGGCCAGTGTCAGTGCCCTCAATGTCTCGCCATCGATCTCCTCGGCGCGATAGGCTTGCCTGATCTTCGGCAGAAGATTGGCAATGGCTAATCGCCGCTTCACCATGACATCGGTGACGCCAAAAGTGTCGGCGATTTGCTCAAGGGTGCGGCCCTCCTTCAATAGGCGCTGGAAGGCTTCGAACTGGTCCATTTCGTCCATGGGAAGGCGATGAACATTCTCAATGAGCGAGGCCTCGACCGCCGCCGCATCGTCGCCCTTTGCCATGACGGCACAGGGGATGGCATCAATCTCAAGCCCTTCCTTCTCAAGGGCAAGCGCCGCCAAATAACGCCGCCTCCCAGCAACGATCTCATACCCTCTGCTGTTCTTGCGAACCAGCAAGGGTTGCAGAATGCCGCGCTCACGGATGCTTGGAATGAGGTCGTCGCAGTCGGCTTTCCTGACATTGTGCCGGACATTGACCTTGGCCACTGACAGTTCGCACAAGGGGATATGCATGAGTTCCATGATAGAGTTCCTTTCAGGAGTTTGATTTGGCGCTGAACAGGTCCAGCTGATTCCGGGCCACTTCATCAAAGAGGCCAAGGTCGCAGGACCGCTGCGGCTTCTTGGAGCCAAGCGGTTGAGCGGCCAGCACCATGAGCCGCTCGTACATCGAAACGGGCCTGACACCGGGAATGAGCGATTGCTCACCTATAGGTGTCGGTTCCGTCTCGAAGGGATTGGGGGGCAAGCCGGTCATACGGTGGCCTCCGCGTTAGTGATCTTGTTCTCGAAGGCGAGGATGAAATCCGAGGCCTTAGAAGCCATGCTCGCTGCCTTGAAGATGGCGCGGGCGTCCTGTTTCAGAACTTGCAACCAGTTGCCCAGATAGTCGGCATGGCGGACGGTCGGCACGATGCCGAGGCTTGCGCAGACAAAGGCTGTTGCCATCTCGGCAACCAGTTCTTCGCGGGCATATCTGTTTGATGCGAATTTGGTTGAGAGATCACGGGCCAGCCGTGAGGCATGGCCTGTCCAGTGGCCAAGCTCATGAAATACGGTGCGGTAATAGTTGATCTGGTCGCCGAATGCCGTCTGCGGCGGCACGCGGATGGCATCGACGCGGGGGATATAACACGCGATCTCCCCGCCTATCTCGAAGCTCGCACCCGTGGCAGATATCAGGGCCTCTGCATGGGGAACAATCTCACGCTCGGGAACGGGCGGAGCCGACTGATAGAAGTGTTCCGGCAACCCATCGCATTGGGCGATATTGAAGATTGTGTAACGTTTGAGGAAGGAAAGGGGCTGCGGATCATCGCCCTGCTGTCTTGCCCGTTCCTTCTCGTCCTTGGGGACGAAGCTGTCGGCAAAGCAGACGGTCCAGCCCTTCTCGCCCCTGCGGACACTGCCGCCAAGCTCAAGCGCCTGTTTGAAGGTGAGCCACGATTGCGCATCGTAGCCGCCCTTGATGACGGCACTCCACAAGAGGAGGATATTGATGCCGGAATAGGCCCTATTGGTCCGGGCATTCCTTGGCATCGCCAAGGCCGCATCAATGCCAACCCGGCCCCAAGGCTGCACCCAAGGGACAATGCCGCCTTCAAGATCGGTGATGATTTTATCGGTGACTTCCCGATACAGGCTCTCACGATTGCCGGACTGGTTTCCCTCTCTCCGCATCGCTTCTCTCCTTCGCATCCGTTCCCCGGTGAGTGGGGTGGGCGGCGAAAAGCGACCGGCAGGCCGGACTTGGCCTGCCGCACCCTCTTGGGGGCCCCATCGCTTGCGATGGGGTGGGCCGGAACGAATGTTGTGTGGACGGCTATTGCAAGTACGTTCCGACATACTTCTCTCGCTTCTCGCGCACCTGAACCCAGAGAGTGGGGTGGGCGGCGAAAAGCGACTGAAGAGGCCCGCTCAATGAGGCGGGCCGCACCCGAAGGGCCGTAGCGAAGCGAAGGACTGCGCGAATGAGTGCGAAGTCGAACCTGCGAATGTGGTGATCATGCGCAGTTGCGGCCTGCCGCAGCGGGCCTAGAAAGGAGCGGGCCGCCCACCCCGCGAACGGGATTCAGGCAAATAAAAATGTCATCGCGAAGCGATGGCCTTATGGGAAGCGACAATTGAGAGCGAGGTGACGCCCGTGATCTTGGACCGATTGGGTGCGGTCATGTGTCCGGCCTGTTTGTGCGGCACGATGACCGCTGGCCATGAAGAAATCCGCGGATTGCACGTTCCATCAGTGAAACGGACTCAAAGGTTCCCTTCGTTCCTCGAACTGAACAATCCCCAGCTCCACCGGTTCGTCTTCACATCTACAGCACCACCTCGCGCCTTCAGCAGGTTTTATCCTACTGAATCTTCATCATGCTTGCGCTGCATGTTTCGCGTTGAAACTGCCGCCACGCGTCAGAACGGCCCACAC
>Ga0187892_10008766_pt1 | contig 13658 bp, 8 predicted proteins | sample MA1701073metaG_FD_139345 | JGI IMG/M metagenome (GOLD analysis project Ga0187892, IMG submission 139345) | Bio-ooze microbial communities from a basaltic lava cave in the Kipuka Kanohina Cave System on the Island of Hawaii, USA - MA170107-3 metaG ...
AGTGCGGCCGTTCGGTTTGGTCACGTCGATCCAGGCCGAGAGACCCGCCTGCCGTGACGACAGCGTATTCCGCAAGAGCACCTCGTACTCGAAGCTCGAGCCCTCCGGCGGAATCCGGACTGGATCGTTCGGCCCCTCCATGCCGACCTGGACCAGGGGCGAAGCCCAGTTCGCACGGATCTCCGCCATTGCCGCAATCGTGTCCCAGGCCGTGTAGACGTTGCCCAGCTCGTCGGCCGCGATTGCCACTCCGCCGTTGTCTCCGACCGTGTCCATCCGCATCTCCGCGGGCAACCAGGTCGCCCCGTCATCGACGGACGCATTGAGCATGATCTCTCGCGTGAAGTACGACCACACCACGTACACGTGGCCGCCCCGGGTCGAGGTGAAGTCCCAGTCCGTCACGTCCTCGACTCGCGCGGAGAGCTGGATGTCGTCCGGCTGCCAGGTCAGGGCGTAGTCGAGGGAGCGATTGAAGAAGAGTTGTGCCTTGAACCCGCCCGAGCCGCGGGAAGAAGGAACCAGCGCATATACGACTCCGTTGCAGCTCATCCTTAGCCCGCCGAGTCCGGCGTGACTCACGCGGATGTCCTCGTTGCGAAACGATTGGCCGAAATCGGAAGACACGTTCACGAACACGTCCCGGCTTTGGCCCACTGGATCGCGCCGGCTGTCATTATAGCCGACGACCACGTGCCCGTTTCCGTCGGTCGCGAGATAACCAAAGCCGGGCTGCGTATCGAATGGGTTCACGCGGACTTCCGGGGCGAACGTCTCGCCGAAATCGCTCGACACCGACAGCCAGAGGTTGTGTGCATCCGGGATGCCGGCCACATATAAAACGTAGACGTGACCCAGATCGTCACAAGCTACCTGGATCTGCTCTGCAAACTGCGTCATTTCGTTCAGCCGAATGTCCAAAGCCCGCCACGTGTCGCCGAAATCATGGGAGACGTTGAAATAAGCCCCGGGTGATCTGGACTGACCCCCATCGAACCATCCGACGTAGACATTGCCGAGGCCGTCGTGGGCTATTCGAGGTTTTGCGTTGTCACTCGTCCCAGGCTCCGATGAGCTGAGTCGGACAGGCGGTCCATTCCAGGATGCGCCTGCGTCATGAGACACGACGAAATAGATGTCAGGCCAGCCCACCGTGGGATTGCCCCACGCTGCGAAGACGTTGCCGAACGAATCGCATTGTAGGTCGGCTCCGCCAGATGCCACCTGGGCTCGCCCGGGAAGACTCTCGATGACAACTGGCAGCTCCCAATCTCTTCCGAAGTTCATGGATCGCGCCACCAACACGTCGAATTCGTTGAAGAGATCAGTGCAGCGCACGAAGAGAGAATAGACGTGGCCGTCGTCGTCGGCACACAGAAGCGGCATGCCCGTGCATCGCTCCCTTGCTACGATCACTTCGGGTGCACCCTTGACATAGTCGCTGGCCGAGCACTTGCGGGAGACGACGAGCGACGTGCCGATCACGAGCGCGAACGAGATCGACAATCCGGCTCGCGTCGCACTTCGAGGGACCAGCCGCATCGACGGAACGAGAGCATCCAGAAACATTAGCAGCTCCTTCGCTTCTACGGTCGCATCCGAGCGCTCAAACGATCGGTTTCTTGAAGATGTGCCACGTCGTCGATCCCGCTATCTTCTTCTGATAGACGAGCTCCGTGCCGGTTGAGTCCCATTGCGGCTTATCGTGGTCCGCGCTTCCGCCCACGATCTCCGTGATTACCAGGGTGGACACGTTGACAATCATGATCTGGCCGTTGCCGCCCATCGTGGATCGCCGGACAAACGCGACGTTGTCTCCGACGGGCGACCAGACGGGGCTGCTGTCCATGTAGCCTGGGCTGTTCGGAGTCAAGTTTATCGTCGCTGCGTTGCCATCAAATGGAGCAACATAAACGTCTTCGTTGGAGGTGGAGGAGCTTGGATCATCAACTACGGAGAAGACGATCGAGTCAGCCGCTGGAGACCACTCGGGATTGTTGCACGATGCTGGCATCGCCGGCACAAACACGTCGAATGGGCCCGACACATCGTCTCCTAAAACAGACATTCGCTGGATCTTTCGCTGCGCGAATGCCGGAGGCACGGTGAGGCCGCTCTCGCGCTTGTAGACGATCCAGTTCCAGGCCGGGTTCGAGGGATTGAGCACCGGCGACCAGACCGGCTTGTACATCGACGTATCCCTCATGGGCGAGCCGTTGGAAGGAGCATCGCCGATCTCGGGGGAAACCAGATAGTTGTCCGGGGGCCAGACGGCACGGAGGGCCGGCGAGAATCGAATGGTCGAGTACGAACAATGGACCGAGGAGGTCGCCTCCTCGGATTTGGGGACACCGCGGTCGAAGACGAGCGAAACTCCATCGGGCGACCAGCGGGGAAACACGTGGCTCCGGACGAAGGACTGGTTGGTTTCAGGAACCCCTGGCTCGCTACTCACCGAACGCAGCTGAAGGCCGTTCTCATCGACGACGTGAATCCGGAACCAGGTCGGTTGTAGCGGATCACTGTTCCTCGAGAAGGCGATCCAGTAGAGTCCATCCGTGCCGACGACGGGCGACCAGCGGGGTTGCTTGTTCGTGAAGATGTCGTCGACGACAGGGTCCTCCAAAAACGTCGGATTCGGGACGGCGACCTTGAAGATCGACAAGTTTCCCGTACCGGGGGATGGCCGTTCGTAGACGATCCAGAGCTTGTTAGGCGACCATTGCGGATTGGTGTGATTTACGGATGGGTTGTTCGTGGGTTGAACTTCTTGAGCGATGCTGTCGGCGGCGACGAGGTAGATCACGAGGAGGATCGCTACGGCCAACGCGGAACTGGTCGAGAGGTTGCGTTTCATTACAGACCTTCTCCTAGTGTGGCAGGTGATACCGGGATTGCAGTGTGATCGAGAATCGCCGATCCTGGCAGGCGACGCCGACAATTGGCCACTCGGCCTCCTTTGTGCCGTTTTCCGGCGGCGGCACATGGTCGTGGCTCTGATGTGCTGTCATCTCGGCATCGCCATTTCACGGATGGATCGGGCAAAAGACGACTTTCGTGACCAACTGCCACCTGCCGTTCGTGAGTTGTTGGTAGACGACTCGACTCGCGTCGGCCGGGCTCCACTGAGGATTGCCGTGGTCCTCCGTCCCCTCGGAGGCGAGCGTCTCGCCTGATCCCGACGTCTCGCCCGCGACCCAGATCTCACCCGGTCCGTCTCCGGTCCGCCGGCGGAACGCGATCCGGCTGCAGATGGCGCTGAACGACCAGGCGGGCTGGTCGTCGTTGACGGAGTCGGGGTTGTTGGTGACGCACGTCAGGTTGGTCCCATCGGCCTTGATCCAGGCGATCTCGTAGTCGACTCCCCCGGCGCAGGGACTCCCGGGAGGGAACTGGTTCGAGGCGAAGACGATCTTGTTCCCGTTGAACTTCCACTCGGGCGAATGCGTGTCGCCGAGCTTGTACAGATCCATGGGGAAGTTCGTGTTCGGCGGACCCTCTCCGGTGTCGCTTCCCTGGAAGTCGAGCTCCTTCAGCTTGCGGTCCGTCGTCAAATGATCCTTGCGTCGCTCGTGAACGATGTAGCCGAAGGTCGGGTTGCTCGGTGACGTTGCCGGCGACCAGACCGGTCGAGTCGCCATGAGATCGAGAACGAAAGCGCCCCCCGGAGCGTAGTCGTATCGGTGGAGTGCGATCGGGTAGATGTCCCTCGAAACGTCCGCGGCTACGCCGGAACCGAACGTGATCGACGAATAGACGCGGTAGATCGAGCTGGCCTCCGAAGGGAGGACCTGGCCACGCTCGAAGACGAGCCAGGTGCCGTCGGGAGACCAGCGGGGCATTCGATGCGGCCGGTCGGTGACCGGGTCTTCGGTCCGCTGGCGCTTGACGGCACCGTCCTCGCGCACGACGAAGGGACGCAGCTTTCCGGCTTCATCTCCCGCGTAGGCGATCCAGAGGAATCCCTGTGCATCGGGAATCGGAGACCAGCGCGGGTTGAAGTGGTTGAAGGCGCCCTCGCCGGGGAGGAGAGAGACCTCTGAGCCCCCTGACGAGGCTATCTTGAAGAGCTGGCTCTTCCCGTTCTCGACGCGCTCGTAGGCGATCCACTGGCCGTTCGGCGACCACTGGGGATTGAGGTGATCGAGCGGATCGCTCGTGAGCTGGATCTCCTGCGAGCGCGCCTCGGAAGTTCCGAGGATCGTGGCGAGGACGAGCGTCGCGGCCGCCGGCATGCTCGATCGGCATATACGCCGACGAATGCAGCGTGTAGCTGAACAGAAAAGCGTTCTCACGGGTCTATCCTCCCTACTTGACCGTGGCGGAGAGTGGCTTGGCGTCACCCCCTGTTCGCACTTCCCTCGAGTGCATCGCCATTGCCAGGGAATGTCAAGGCTTCTGGATCCGATACCGAGACCCCACGACTTATTCCCCTCCCGAAGTGTTGTAGCCCATCACGGCCTGGGAGGTACTGGCCGCGCGAAACGCGAGCCGTGCTTCTCCAGTGGAGGATTCTCGTTGCCCTCGTCGTCGGCGAGCTCCCCGTCGAGCGGGCTCGGGATGGATGTCGCGCCCGTGCGAGATGACGGCTGGGTCGCGCACGGCGAGGCCGGCGAGAGAAAACTGCGTTGGGCCGAGGAGGCGGGAACTGGAACGAGCCACGGTCGTCCGGCGTCCGGATGGCGGCGTGGCGCCGGGCAAACGGCAGGGTGACGCGAGAACAGCCCGTACTGTTCGCGAAGCCAAGGGGTCTCGGCCCCGATCTCGTCGTCGCGCCTTCTGGTCGAGCGCTCGGTTGACCTCGTCGGCTCTCCTCGATCTCGGCGCCGATCCCTCGACCAGACCTACGCCGAGGCTCTCGTGACATCTTCGGCTTCGGCTCTGCGGTGCAATCTCCCGTTGTTCGGCGCAATTCTGCCGCTGACCTCGTGAGTGATGCGGGCTAGAATGCGCGGCCCGGCTGCAGCGAGCGAGATGACATCCGTCACGTTCTTCGTTTTCCTCGTCAACTTCGCGTTCGGCCTCGTCGTGTGCCTGACGCTCGTGCCCCGGGCGGAAACCGGGAGCGGCTTCCACCGATTCAACGCGATGACGGCGGCGATCCTGCTCGCGATCGCCGTGGTGCTCCGGCTCGCGCGGCCGGGCGAGCCGGGCGGGGAGTTCTCGCCTTCGCTCTTCGGAACGGCCAGCGCCGTCGCGTTCTGCGCGGCCTGTCTCGCTCTCTGGGCCGCGCTTCGGACCGAGTGGGACCTCGGCCATCGCGCCGCCCTCGCGCTCGCGGTCGCGAGCGGCTTCGCGGCGGTCCTGGGCTACGCGGCGGACTTCGGGGGCCGCTTCGCGGACAACGGCTGGTTCCGCGCGCTCCTCGTCGCGCACGCCCTCGCGTCGTCCCTCGTCCTCGGGTCGGTGACGTTCACGATGATCCTCGGGCACTGGTACCTCGTCGTCCCGCGGCTCTCGATCCGGTTCCTCCAGAAGCACGCGCGCATCTTCCTCGGCTCGATCCTCGGGCGCCTGGCGCTCGCGCTCGTCTCGCTCGGCCTCTACGCGGCCTTCGGCTTCCCGGGGGCGTTCCGGCTCTCGGCCGAGTCCCTCGTCTCGGACGGCTTCTTCCTCGTGCCGCGCTTCCTCTTCGGCGTGGCCGGCGCTCTCGTCCTCGCGTTTCTCGTCGTTCGGACGGCCGCGATCGGGTCGACGCAGTCGTGCACGGGGATCCTCTACGGCGCTGTCGTCCTCGTCCTCTTCGGAGAGCTGTCGGCGAGCTGGCTCCTCGTCAGCCAGGCGCTCCTCCTGTGAGACTTGAGGATCGGCCCGCGATCGAAGTCCAGCTCGCGTGCTCCGGCTGCCGCGGCGAGGTCGCACTCGCGCTCCCGGGCGCGGGCGAGGCCGCGCGGTGCGGGCGGTGCGGCCGCGAGACCCGTGCCCGCGTGACCGAGGCGATGCGGGAGCGGCGCGTCGTGGACGAGTGCCCCGTGTGCGGGTGCGAGGACCTCTACGTTCAAAAAGACTTCAACCGGAAGATCGGTCTCGCGATCGTCGTCGCCGGCGCCGCGCTCGCGCCGTTCACGCCGTATTACTCGAGCCTCTTCGCCGCGGCCGCGATCGACTTCCTCCTCTATCTCGTGCTCCCGTCCTGCACCGTCTGCTACTCCTGCAAGTCGGTCATCCGGGGAAACGAGAAGAACCCCGCCCACGCGGCCTTCGACATCCACGTCCACGAGCGGTACCGGCGAACGGGAAGCGAAGGAGGGCCCTCGGACGCGGGTTGACATCGGCCCGGCGTCGAGCCACTACTCTCTCTGGCTCTGGCCCGCGCGACGGGCGGCCCCGCCCGCCGGCGCATCGAAACGGGAGTCTGCGCATGAGAAGCCCCCGACCGGCGTCGATCGGCGTCCTTTTCCTCTGTCTCGCTGCCGCGCCGCAGGCGCCCGCGCAGGAGAGCGCGGCGCTCTACGACGCCGCGGTCGTCGTCCTGTCGAACGACAAGAGGATGGACGCCCTCCTCGACCTCGACGGCGACGGCGACCTCGACGCCGTCGGGGTCTGGCACGAGACGCTCGACGCGGAGCCGTATCTCTCGACGTTCTCGAACGACGGCTCGGGCCGCTTCGTTCCGCACGATCGCGTCCGCCTCGGATACCGGACGATCCCGTACGGCCACCGCATCGTGGTCGGGAATCTCGACGGCACGGGCGGCGACGACTTCGCGATCAAGGTCGCGAGCCAGGTTCGCATCTATTCCGGCGCGCTCGATCTGACGCCGTACGCCACGATCTCCCTTCCGTTCGACGTGAGGGACTTCGCGCTCGGCGACTTCGACGGCGATGGCCTCGACGACGTCGTGGTCGGCTACGCGGCCGTGGTCGAGATCTACCTGAACGGCGGCGACGGCCGGTTCGCGTTCGCGTCGCAGTCCCAGACGTGGAACTCGGCAGGAACGCTCCGGTTCTTCGAGGCCGAGGTCGACGGCGACGGCCTCGCGGACGTCGGCGCCGTCAACTTCACGTCGGCGCACAGCTACGTCAGCCTCTTTCCCGCGGCGGGCGGCGTCTTCGGCGCGAGGACGGATTTCCTCCTCGGCGACTTCACCGACGCGGCGGCGGCCTCGGGCGACGTCGACCTCGACGGCGACCTCGACGTCGTCTTCTTCCGGAGGCAGGGCTACGTGACGTTCCGGCGGATCGGCCCGGCCGAGTTCGCGGTCGAAGCGGAGACGCCGGGCGGGCCCGCGACGGGGCTCGCCGACGTGGACGGCGACGGCGATCTCGACGGAGTGTGCTGCGGCGGCGGAGGCACCCCCGAGCCGCCCAAGAACGTCGGCCCGTCGGTGTTCGAGATCGCGCTCAACGACGGAACCGGGAGGTTCGCTCCCTCTTTCAAGATCCCGGGTCTCGGCGCGCGCCGGCTCGCGGGCGCGAGGGACGTCGACGGTGACGGGGACGTGGACCTCGTCGCGGGCCGCTGCGTCTACTACGGCAACGGGCCGATGCGGGACCCGTATCCGCGCATCCCCGACTGGGGCGCGTCGCCGGCGGACGTCCTCCCGATCGTCGACGCGGACGGCGACGGAGACGTCGACGCCCGGTTCGGGCTCTCGACCTCCCGGTCGAACCGCGCCGACTGTACGTTCATCGTCCTTCCGCCGGCCGTGCCTTCGCCGCCCGGCGGGACGCGATTCGCCGGGCCCGGCCTTCCGGGCGATTTCGACGGCGACGGCGACTGCGATCTCCTCGTTTGTCACGAGACGCCGAACGGCAGCACACTCTTCGCGATGCGCCTCCTGCTCAATCTGGGAGGGGGGAGCTTCGTCGACGGCGGTGACGCGGCGCCGCCGGGCGAGCGCATGTTCCGCTCAGGCGACCCGCGCACGATCCACGTCGTGGCCGACCTCGACGACGACGGCGACGTCGACGTCGTGGCGCGCACGACGCCGTCCGGTCTCGGCTCGGGGCGCGCGTGGATGAACGGCGGATCCGGTTTCTTCTCCGCGGGGGTCGCGTTCCCCGACGAGAACGTGCTCGGCGTCGCGGACTTGGACGGCGACGGCGTTTCGGATCTCGTGACGCACCGGCTCGCCGCGGCGAGCGACGTCCGTCTCGATCTCCGGCGCGGGACGGGCGGCGGCGGCTTCGCCTTGGGAGAGACGCTCGCGGGAAGCACGGAATCGATCGCGAACGCGCTCTCGATCGCCGATCTCGACGGCGACGGCGACCTCGATCTCGTCACCGACCGTCCGCCGTTCCGGATCCTCGCGAACGACGGCGCGGGCGTCTTCGTCGAGTCGCGGCCGTTCGGGAACCTCGACCGGCCATGGTGGCTCGAATTCAGCGTCCTCGTCACGGACGCGAACGGAGACGGCCATCCCGACGTCATCGTGTCTCCGCCCGACCGCACGGAGAACAGCGTGTCGAGGATCTACCTCTGGTCCGGCCCGGGCGTCCGGTATGCGACCTCCGTCCGCCAGGTGATGAAGGGCGTGGCGCTCGCGGACGCCGACGGCGACGGCGACGACGACCTCCTCTCCGACACGTACGTGACATCGAGCGACTCGAGCGACCCGTCGTACAGCTCGGACCACTTCATCCGGAGCCGCCGCTTCGACGCTCCGGGCTCGGGCGCCGTGCGGCAGTACGGCGGCGGCGTCGCGGGCTCGGGCGGGCTCGTGCCGATCGTCGGCGCCGCGAGCCCGTTTCGGCCCGGCGTGCCACGCGAGTACCGCGTGACGAACGGCCTCGGGAACGCGCGCGCGTTCCTCGCCATCGGGCGGAACCGGATCTCTGAGTCCCGCCGCGGCGGCGTCCTCCTCGTCGACCCGTTCGAGGTCCGCAAGATCCGGCTCGACGGCTCTGCGGGATCGCCGGGCGCGGGGTGCTACGTCCTGGCGGAAGGGCCGGCGCCCGCGCACCTCGCGAGGAAGACGTTCTACCTGCAGGTCGTCGTTCGCGACCCGGCCGGGCCGGCGGGCTTCTCGTTCTCGAACGGGCTCAAGGTCACGTTCGGCGACTGAGGAGCGGCTTCCGCGCGCTTTGATTCGGCTTCCGCCTCTGGTAGACCGTGGCCTCGTTTCGCTCCCCGGTCGCAGGCATCCGAACCCGAATCGAGGCCATTCGTCCCATGTGGAAGCGCATCCTCATCCCTGTCGACGGAACCGGAATCGACGCGAACGTGACGTCGCTCATCGCCGGCGGGCTCGCGCCCAAGGGCTCGACGCTCGTCCTCTTGCACGTCATCCCGTCGGAGGCGGTCGCGGGCGCGGCTCCCGGGCGATCGCTCGAGGTCTCGCGCAAGATCGCGCGCGGCGCGCAGTCCTACGTCGCCGGCGTCGCGCGGAAGATCGGAGTGCGCGGGCGGAAGGCCTCGCCGATGGTCGCGTTCGGCGACCCCGTGCGGCAAATCCTGCTCGCGGCGAGAAAAGAGAAGGCCGACCTCGTCCTCGTGGGGACACACCGCCGGAAGGGGCTCGACCGCTGGCTCACCGGGAGCGTCGCCGACGAGGTCGCCCGCAAGGCGAAGTGCCCGGTTCTCGTCCTCCACTCGCCGGGGAAGAGGTCGGCGAGCCGCCGGCGCTCGTAGCGCCGCGAGCGATGCACTTCTCCCGCGTCCGCGCGGAAGGGCACCTGATCGACTCGGGCCTCATGGCTCGGTACCTCGGCGCGATCGTCGAGGGCGGCGGACGGTACGAGATCGTGCGGTTCGACGTGGGCCGCACCACGAAGGACTTCTCGGTCGCCGAGATCGACGTGCGCGCCGCGACCGAGGGCGCGCTCCGCCGGATCCTCGACAACCTCCTCTCGCTCGGCGCCCGGCCCGCGGAGGCGAGGGACGCGCGCCTCGTGCCCGCGCCGAAGGACGGAGTCGCGCCGGAGGGCTTCCACTCGACGACGCACCACCGCACGCGCGTGCGCCATCGCGGGGCGTGGCTCGACGCCGAGCGGACGCGGATGGACGCGATGATCGTCGTGCGCGGCGGGCGCGCGCGCTGCGTGCTCCTGCGCGATCTGAGAAAGGGGGACCAGGTCGTCTGCGGGCCGGAGGGGATCGACGTCGTCCTGCCGCGCGACGAGCGGCGGCCCGAGACGTTCGCGTTCATGCGGTCCGAGACGTCGTCCGAGCGCGCGGTCGAGGTGAAGGTGGCCGAGGTCGCCGAGGCCATGAAGGCGGCGCGCCGGGCGAAGAGGCGGATCGTCGCGGTGGCGGGGCCGGTCGTCGTCCACACGGGCGGCGCGCCGCACCTCGCGGCGCTGGTGAAGCAGGGCGCCATCGACTCCATCCTCGCCGGCAACGCGATCGCGGTGCACGACGTCGAGCTCGCGCTCTTCGGCACCTCGCTCGGCGTCGAGCTTGCGACCGGCCTCGGCGCGAGCGAGGGGCACATGCACCACCTCCGCGCGATCAACGCGATCCGGCGGGCGGGGTCGATCGCGAAGGCCGTGAAGACGGGCGTCCTGAAGTCGGGGATCTTCTACGAGTGCGTGCGCGCGGGCGTGCCGTTCTCGCTCGCGGGGTCGATCCGCGACGACGGGCCGCTCCCCGACACCGAGATGGACTTGATCGCCGCGCAGAGGCGATACGCGGAGCTTCTCGAGGGGGCGGGGCTCGTCCTCGTTCTGGGCTCGATGCTCCACGGCATCGGCGTCGGCAACATGCTGCCGGGCGACGTGCCGATCGTGTGCGTCGACATCCACCCGGGCGTCGTGACGAAGCTCGCGGACCGCGGCAGCGCGCAGACGATCGGCGTCGTGACCGACGTGTCCGTGTTCCTGCACGCGCTCAGGAAACGGTACCAGGTACCGTTTCCGGGGCGACGACTCTCGCGGTCCCGCGGCCGATAGGGCCGGAAACGGTACCTGGTACCGTTTCCGCCGTCCGCTACCGGTGATCGTCCGGGGGCGAGATGTAGCCCAGTTCCTCCTTGCGCTTGCGCGCGTCCTCGCCCAAGCTGCGGCCCGTGAGGTGCCGCTCCAGCTCCGCCTCCATCTCCTTCGCCTGCTTCGTGAGCTCCGTGATCTTCGCCTTGTCCTCGGGGCGTCCCGCGTCCTCGAGCCGCGCGCGGAGGACCGCGTTCTGCGCGAGGTCGTCCGCGAGCCGCCGCGCGAGGTTGTCCCGCGACGACCGCGCGAGGAGGAGCGCCGCCTGCTTCACGAGCGCGGCCAGCTCGACGACGTCCTTCCGCCGGTCGTACGCCTCGACCACGGGCTCGAGCGCTCGCCCCACGTCCTCGAGCCGGCTGCCGCGCGCCCAGACGCTCTCGCGCAGGATCTCCGCGAACTCGGCGACGAGCGCGTGGAGCCGGAACGAGCGGCTCGCCTCGACGTACGAGCGCACGCTGGATCCCGCGAGCATCTCCTCGATCTCGCTCACCTCCCCCGAGTCCGGGCTCTTCCACCGCACGCTCACCTTCCCGAGCCTCTGGTCCGCGACGCCCGGAAGCGGCGTCACCTCGTAGAGCGCCACGACCTCGTGGCCCGCGCCGACCTCGCCCCCGTCGACCGCGTCGTTCCGGAAATCCTCGTCGGCGACCGCCCGGTTCTCGTAGCCCAATTGCCGCCACTTGGCGACGGTCCGCGGGTCGAAGGCGACCTGGATCTTCACGTCCTTCGCGATCGTCTCGAGCGTGCCGGTCAGCCCGTCCACGAAAAGCCGCCGCGCTTCGGCGAGGTCGTCCACGTACGAGCAGACGCCGTCCCCCTCGTCGGCGATCTTCTCGAGGAGCGCGTCGTTGTGGTTCCCGAGCCCGACGCCGATCGTGTTCAAGTAGATCCCCTCCGCGCGGTAGTCGCGCACGAGATCGAGCATCTTCGCCGCGTCGGTTTCCCCGGTGTTCGCGACGCCGTCGGAGAACAAGATCACTCGGTTCATCGCGCCGCGCGAGAGCCCGTCGAGCGCCGTCTTGTAGCCGAGGAGGAGCCCTTCGGCTACGTTCGTTCCCCCTTCGAGGACGAGCGACTCGGCGGCGGCGCGGATCTCGTCGAGGTTCGGCGCGGGCGTTGCGGAAAGAACGCGCTCGGCCTCCTCGTCGAACTTGACGATCGCGATCGTGTCGCGCGCGTCGAGCTCGCCGGCGAGGATCTTGATGGCCCTCTTCGCCAGCTCGAGCCGCCCGCCCTCGCGCATTGAGTCCGAGACGTCGACCACGAGCGTCAGCGCGAGCGGCTTCCGGTCGGGCCTTTCCACCTCGCGCCCTTTCACCGCGACGCGCAGGAGCAGTTGCCCTCGCTCGCTCGAGAAGGGGCTCGGCGCCGCTTCGGAGGCGATCGCGAAGACGGTGCCCCCCGCGGGCGCCGGCGTTTCGGCGGGGAAGTAGTTGACGAACTCCTCCGTGCGGACGCCGTAGCGCGAAGGGACGATCCCTTTCATGAGGCTCGCGCGCGCGAGCGTGTAGCTCGCCGAGTCGACGTCGATCGCGAACGTGGAGAGCGCGTCCTCGACGCAGTCGATTTCGGGGTTGTCGCCGAAGAACCGGAAGAACATGTCGCGCGGCCGCTCTTCCGGGAGCCGCTCGAACGCTTTCAAGTACTGCCGCACGGCCTCGCGCGTCGTCGCGGCCATCTCGGCGCGCGCGGCGGCCTCGTCGCGGACGCCGTCCAGGACGGTCGCGGCGTCGGAGTCCGCGAGCGTGAACGGCTGGTCCCCCACGTTTCCGATGTAGCCGAGCTTCCGCAGACTGTTGTCGCCGTCGGGCAGGACAGCCCCGTTCGTGATCTCCATCGGCATGCCGTGCCGCACCACCGCGTCGCGGCCTGACGGCAGCGAGAGACTCTGGACGAAGGCGGCCGTTGGCGTGGCCGGCCGTCCAGCGAGGCGGACGCCCACCGTTTTCGCGGGATCCGGCGCCGACGGAAAGAAGCCGTACGTCGCTCCGCCCGGCGGCAGCTCCGAGACGCCCGTCTGCATCTTTAACGCGGGCCGATCCCACATCTGCCTCCCCGCGACCGCGAGCACCGCCGCGGCCAGACCCGCGCCGAAGAGGGTCGCCACCCGGCGCCGCACCCGCGGCGGCTGCGGCCCGCGCGCGGCCTCCGCGAGGATCGCCTCGACCCGCGCCGCTTCGAGTGCCGCGGTCCCGGACGCGGGAGCCGCGGACGCGACGACCTCGACCGTGGCGTCGAGGCGCTCGCGCCGCTCGCGGCACGCCGCGCACGCGGCGAGGTGCTCGAGGATCGCCTCGCGATCCGGCGCGGTGAGCGGTCCGTCGAGAACGAGCGAGGTGATGCGCTCGGCCCACTCGGGGCAAGGGCCCAAGCCTTCGGTCGGCTTCATGGAGGTCGTCCTTTCGTGCGGCTTCAGTTCACCCGCCCCGCCGCGACGAGCACGCGGGCGAGGCGTTCGAGGCCGTGGTGCAGGAGGTAGCTCACCTCGCCCTCGGACACTCGCAGCGCGTCGGCGATCTCGCGGTAGCGGAGGCCGTCCCAGATCCGCAGCACGAGCGCCTGTCGCTGCCGGGCCGGGAGCTCCCCGATCGCCGCCTCGATCGCGGCGCGCGTCTCGTCGCGCTCGGGCGCGCCGTCCGAGCCGGGCACGGTCTCGGGTCGAGCCGCATTCTCGTGCCGCCGCCGCCGCGACGCGCTCTTCAGGGCGTCCCGCGCGAGGTTGCCGCAAACCTCGATCAGCCAGGCCCCGAGCGACCGCACCCGCGGCAGGCTCGGCGCCAGCCGGAC
>Ga0187892_10008767_pt1 | contig 13657 bp, 13 predicted proteins | sample MA1701073metaG_FD_139345 | JGI IMG/M metagenome (GOLD analysis project Ga0187892, IMG submission 139345) | Bio-ooze microbial communities from a basaltic lava cave in the Kipuka Kanohina Cave System on the Island of Hawaii, USA - MA170107-3 metaG ...
CCCCTCCGTACACGGGTTTGTTCAAGAAACTCCGTGAGGCCTCACACGCTCAGTTTGCCAGTGTAACCCGAACGCGACCGTCCGGCAAGACTAACCGCGGTTTAGATGCGATAGCCCTGGGGCGTATCGGAGCCGACGAGACCGCGAAAGACGACACTTCCCCCAAGCAAGTGCTGGCCCAGCGGCTCGACGAAGTCATCTACGAGCTGCGGCACGTGGCCGCCCACCAGCGCTCGTGGGTCTGGCGGCGCACGCTGCTCATGACCCGCAGCCTCACCAGCGCCCTGTTCATCCACGGCATGAACACCGGCTGGAAGCGCATGGCCAAGTTCCAGGCCCCCATTGATGAGCAGCGCTTCGGCTTCCGCCCCAACGGCTCGTCCCGCACCGAACGCCTGCGGCAGTCGTTTTCGATCATGACGGGCTGACATAGGGCTCAGGGTTCGGGGTTCACGGTTCAGGACAATCACTTCCGCCGTAATGGCTCGCGATCGCGGGCGCCGATCTCGCAGGAGCGGGCAACAGCATAAATGCTCGGGATGGCGCCGTCGTCATTCGCCTCGGCCATGATGCCTCAGTCCGGGCAAATCCACGTTGCTGGCCGAAGATCGGCCGTGATCACGACAATGTGTCCATGTTGGGACGCCGCGGCCGGTGCCGAGTTCGCCAGATGCTTCACGCACGGTTGTCCCAGGACCGGAGCAGGCTCATGCCCGGCACCACTGACGGGACGGTCAGCTCCGCGCCCGGGAATGGGACGTCGATTCGTGGTCCCGAGTTGGTCGTACGCGATCCGGACGGGCGCGAACGGGTTTGCCCGGTGCTGGCGGATCGCGCGTCGGTCTCGATCGGCCGGAGCCGAAGGAATGACCTGGTGCTCTACGATCGCTATGTGTCGGGCCGGCACCTGTGCCTGCTCATCAGAATGGAAGGAATGTACATGCAATATCTCGAAAGCAAGCACGGCACGTTTGTGAACGGCGAGCGAGTCAACGCATCTGTCGTGCCGCGGCTGCACGACCGGGACGAGATCGCGCTCGGTCAGTCACTCATCCGGGTCGTCGCGTACGGCGAGCGGCTGAAGCGGGCGTTCGGCCGGATCGAAAGTGCGGCCTTGGGCGATGCGACGCGGGCCGATTTTGCATGGGAAGCCAGCGTCGATCCGTTTGAAGCCATGGGGCCAGCCGCCTTCCGCGGCTCGCGCAGAGCGGGGCGGCAGATGTTCGGCACGGCGCGACGCTGGGCCGGGGTGCTTGGCAATCGCGTGACGTGCGTGCGGCCGTTCCAGAACGGGGACTCGGGGTGGTTGCTGGCGATCATCTGCTTCGCGGCAGGATTTGCCACACTGCTGCGCCTGTTAGTACGAGGTTGATCTGCGGCGAGCGCGTGTCAGACAGTTCGGGAAACCGTCGGACGCTTGGGGATGGTCTGCCTGCTGTCGCGGGCGGCGGACGAAGACGGGTCGCCCGGATATCCGCACGATCCGGCCGATGTCGCCGTGACCCAGGAACTCATCGGGCGCTTGCACGAACTCATCCCTCGGCTGGCTCGCGACCGGGCTACTGTCGTACGTCTTTACTATTTCGAGGGAAAGTCGCTGACGGAGTGTGCCGAAGCGCTCGGCAAGCACAAGGCGTGGATATCACGATTGCACGTTCGCGCCTTGTCGACCCTCCTCGAATGGCTTGAGCGACCGATGGTAGCGGCAGCGTCGGGCGGACCCATTCGGCGCGTAAGTCACGTCTGCACAATAGCTTACGCGAGTGCTTGAGTCCGACTCACTTCGTCGAAAAAATCTGCGAAGAAAACCGGACTCGGGCACTATATGTGAATGGCCGGTCCACTCTCCCCGGATCGGCCACCGTTCATCGGTCCGCTCCTCCGGACCGTACTGCGCAATCGTGTGTCGATGTTCAGGAGAACGACCTACAATGGTGACCGCAGTCTGTGTACGCAATGGAAGGGGCACGCCGGTGAGCCGCACCGCTCCATCGTCGCGCGAGTCGGAGTTCCCGCGGACCAACCTGCCGATGTTCGACGAGATGTCGCGTGGGGCTGATCGGGCGTGGCGGACGTTTTTCTCGCTGTACGGGCCGATCGTACACCGCTACGCGCGGCATGCCGGCCTGCGCAGCCAGGATGCCGACGAGGTGCTGTCGAACGTGATGGGCGCGTTCGTGCGGCTGATCCAGCGGGGCGGATTCAAGGTCGACCACACGCGCGGCCGCTTCCGAGACTACTTCAAGACCGTGACGAACAATCAGATCCTCGCCCAGCGCAAACGCCTGTTCCAGGCAGCGCGGACGGCGAGCGAAGCGGTTCGGGCCGAGCCGTCATGTGACGAGCCCGCCTGCTGGGAAGAGCTGGAGCGGGGTGAGATGCTGCGGGTGAGCCTCGAGCGGCTGTACGCGTTGCCCGGCGTTCGGGCCCGCGACGCGCAGGTCTTCAAGCGCTACGTGCTGAGCGGTGAGCCGCCCAAGGAAGTGGCGGGCGACCTCGGGTTGTCGGTCGACCGGGTGTATGCGATCAAGCACGAGATGCTGCAGAAGTTCCGGCTGGTGTGGCGCGAGCTGCACCGGATCGTGGAGTAGGAGTGAACACCATTGCTGAGCCGCTGTCCGACGGCACAGGCACTGGAGGCCTACGCGCTGCGTCCTGAGTCACAGCGCGTACGCCGACATCTGGACGGCTGCGCTACGTGCCGCCAGGGTGTTGCCGCGGCAAAGCAGGATCATGCGCTGCTCGCCGAACTTCGCCAAGTGCTACGCGATTCGGACGCCAACGCTCGCGAGCACATCCAGGCCATCTGCCGCCGGGCGCTGGCGGCAGCCGCTCGGCCGCGTGAGGCTCAAACCGGCCGAAGCGCCACGGATCGACGGAACTAGATACGAGCCACGGATCAACACGAATGAGCACGGATGAACAGAGATTCACTCCTACGCGCCACGGATTGACACGGATGAACCCAGCGCGGCCTCTGGGCCGCAACCAAAGTGCCGATACGCGGCCGGGTAGGGTTCAGGGTTCAGGGTTCAGGAAAGGCGTTCCCGAGCCTTCGGCTCGGCGGGTTGCTGAGCCGAAGGCTCAGGGCGTCGTTCGTACTGAACCCTGAACCCTGACCACTGAACCCTCGCTCACCGCAGAAAATCTGCGCGCCGTAAGAAGATTCTGATCGTTAGTAGTACGGATCCCAGCCTCGAATAGCACGAGAACGCCGGCTGGCAAGAGCACCGGCTGGTACGAGAATCCCTTCTCGTACCCGACCGCTCATCGCGCTGGCACGAGAATCCCTTCTCGTACCCGACCGCTCATCGCGCTGGCACGAGAATCCCTTCTCGTGGCGACTCCTCATGCGCTCAATCGTACCGACGCAACGGATCGTCGATGGCGTAGCTGCGCAGCGAGCCGTCGTCGAGGTGAACTTCGACGGTCAGGTTCGCGGGATAGTCGCCACCGGCGACGCAGGCCACCGACGCCAGCAACGTTCCGATGCGTACGTCGCCCATCACCTGTTGCCCTCGTCGCCCAGCCGCTTGCACGCCTCTTGCGCAGCGAGGTTCGCCATGATGAGATGCTGATCGCCGCCGAACTCGTCTTCCGGCACTCGAGCCACACTCTTCTCGTCATCGAAGATCGTTTCGACCTCGCGCGTGCTGACGTTAATGAGCCTGAGCAGCAGCGCAGCGTTCCAGTGGTCTCCGCCCTGGGTCGGGCCCACCTTCCGCGCCCCTGCCCGGCCGAAGAGCACGTGCGTCATCCCACGCTGGGCCGCCTCGTCTACGATGGCAACCTCCAGCCACGGTCCTTCCGGCAATTGCTTCGGTTCGTGCAGCCGGAACCCGGCCTCCTTCAGCGCCTCGTGCAGTCGGCGCACCACGTGGCCGCTGGTACGCGCCGGATGCCCGTCGCCTTCGTTCAGGTCTTCATTGACGGCCAGCAAGATGCACAGTGGATCGCCACAAGCTTTAACCGGTAGCGGCGCCGGTTCGGCAGGGTGATCGTCCTCGGTGGCGACGGCCGGACCGGTTTTCTCTCGAACGCGCACTTCGCGGGTCGCGCGCAGGTCGCCGACCTTCGCGATCAACGTCGCCCTTCCGCTTCGAAGCGGCGTGAGCGTGCCGTCGCTGCGGTCGAAAGCAAAGACGCCCGAGTCCCCCGGCCCGTAATCCAGCACGACGTTGGCCATGGACAGCGGCTCGCGGCGTCCGTCTGCGTACTTCCGGTAGACCTGAACGCGTCTGGGCTCAGCCGGCAGGTCGAACACGATCTCGGCTGGTTCGAGCGCGATTCCCGTAACGGTGGACGGCTCGTGCAGTGCGGCCACGAGGCGGACCAGCGCCAAGAGTAGGACCGACGCGGCGACGACGACGGCTGCGCGCCGTCTTTGCCGTTTCGGCGGCAGTGCGTCGCTAGTCACCCACGCGCGCAAGTCGCGGGCCATCTCGTCTGCGCCGACATAGCGTTCGTCCGGGTCGCGGCGCATGGCCTTCAGGCAGATGCGCTCGAGCTCTGCCGGAATGTGCGGGCCAAGCTGCGGATCCTGACCCGGCGGCACCGGATCGCGCGTGACGATCGAACGCAACACTGTGTCGCGCTGGCCGAGATAGGCACCGTGGTACACCAGGGACTCGTAGAGTGTGGCGCCCAGCGCCCAGATGTCGGCCCGCTGGTCAACGTCGACGCTATCGCCCAGAATCCGCTCGGGCGGCATGTAGTTGGGCGTGCCGGCCGGCAGACAGTACGTTTCGTTGCACGTCACTTCGTTCCACTGGCGGGCCAGCCCGAAGTCGGCGACGAGCAGTCGCCCGTCGCGGTCGATCAGGAAGTTCTTGGGCTTCACGTCGCGGTGCAGCAGACCCGTTTGGTGTGCAGCGTGGAGCCCGTCCGCGGCCTCCGCCAGCCATGTGGCCACGATTCGGTAGTAGGCCTGCGCGCTGCCGGCCGCATGGCGAAGCTCGCTTCCCGCGGACGACGCGTCGACGCCGGCCAGCTCGAGCACGCGGTCACCGGTCAGGTGATGCGCGCCGGCCTTGCGGAAGCGCGACACGAGCTCGGCAGCGCTCGGTCCGTCCACGAGGTCCATGACAAAATAGACGTGCGGACCGCTACGGCCGTAGCTACGGATTCCGACGATGTTGCGATGGCGTACCTTGGCCAGGGCCCGGGCTTCGTTGATGAACTGTTCTTCCGAGACCAAGCCGCGCCGCTGGGGCACCTTGAGCGCCACCTCGACCCGCAGGTTCAGATCGAGCGCGCGGTAGACCTCGCCCATGCCGTCGCCCCTGTCCCGGCCACCGAGCTGCTCGAGCAGCCGGAACCCGTCGACGACCGGCCACTCGGGCGGCGGCTCCGACGGCCCATCCGAGTACTCCGTCGATTCAACCGCTGGCGAACCCGCCCCGCCAAACCCAGCCAGCTCGGTCAGCAACCCGGGTCGGGACGAGACAGACTCCGCAGAACTACGTTGAGCCTCCGACGACGCCGTCGGTTCCGTCGCGCCATCGCCGCTGGCGGGCGCACAGACGCCTTGGCCGGATCCGATCACGGCTTGCTTTGGGATCGTAACGCCGTCCAGTTCTCGCTTGTCCATTACCGGGCCCTGACCTGTGCCGTCAGCGTGTTCAAGGTATGATCGTTGACCACGAGCTTCAGCACGCCGGATGGATCCTGCCACTCCTGAAGCCGAAGTCCAAGAGACTTCGACTCCAACGGAGTGGTGATTTCGCCGGTAACCACATCGGCCACGCGGTCCAAGCGCGTCGCCTCGACTCCCTCGATCGAGCGGATGAACCGGTCGAGGCTATCTTCGGTCTCCAGGTCTGCGACGCCGGAAATCTGCACATGCAGCCGCTCGCGGCGCGGCGGCCGAAGCATGCGCTCCAGAAACTCTTCAGCGACGGCCCTTCCGGCCTCTTCGAGCGCCCGCACCGAACCGGCATCGCGCTCCTCGTGCATCGCTTCGCGCCGCCCGTCTGGTAACGGGATCGTGAACAGGGTCTCGCCCGTGTCACTCCAAACGGCGCTGACCGTGACATCCGCCAGCCACGAGAAGTAGATGCGGTCTCCGGTCCCGTCGATCCGCTTCTCGGCCGGCCCATTGGCCTTGGCGTGGCCATACACGATGATGTCGGCCTTGTGCCTCAGCGCCAGCGCGCGAATGGCAGTCAGATCCTCGCGGCGCAGGCGGGCCAACTCGTCTTGCTTCGCGCGAATGTCATCGAGCTGATTACCGTTGACCACACGCATTCCGTTGTTGGTCAGGGTCGACTCGATCGCGGCGGCCGCCTTCGAATCGGGCCGAATTTCCCAACTCACGTGGACGGGCTCTTCGCGCTGGCGACGGTGCTCCTCGCTGATAATGACCAGGATGGTCGGCCTGAACGCACCGCGCACTTCCGCCAGAACTGCTCGGTGAATGTCCCGAATGGCGACCCGGCTGACGGTGGCCCGCATCCTCAGATACGCCGGGCTTCCCGGACGGGCGCGTGGGCCGTCCAGCAAGGCGTAGGTCACTAACTCAGCCGCCCGACCGCGAGCGCGTAACAACGTTTGCGCCCGAGCGGCTCGCTCAGTCGACTCGCCGGGCTCGGGAACGACCTGCTCGACTGCCGACGTGACGATCTGTTCGAGCGCCTGCTGAACGGCTGATGGAAGCTCGTCGCCCTTGAACTCAAAGTCGTTGAAGACGATGTCGTGATCGCCGCGCACTCCGCCGCACGCCGCCGCCGCCACGATCCACGCCAGCCCGCCCACGCGCATCTGCACGTCGTTGCTCCTCATAAAGTCGATTAGGGCACACCGGCATCCGACGCCGACACGCCCGAACCCGGCCCGACCACTTCGCCGCGCTCCATGCGCAGCGAAGCGCGCTCCATGGCGCGCTTGTACACCCTGTAGTCGTCATCGTCGTTGTCGAACTCGTCCTCAGGCTCGCGCTCGATCGCCATGGCGCTGGCGTACCAGTCGCGGGCGACCTCGAACATGCGCAGCAGCTCCGCCGCGACGCCGGCGGCGAAACGCGACTTGTGATCGCGCGGGTCAGCCTTGGCCGCCGCCTCCAGCGATGTGAGTGCCGACCGGGGATCGCTCTTGAGGCTCGATACGCCGCAGACAGAGGCCTTGTGCCCCGATGACTCGACGTACTCGGTCGCTTCCAGCGGTACCGCGAACATCCGCCCGACGAACAGCTTGACCTCGCGCTCCAGCAGCTTCTTGACCACGGCGTCCTCCGAGTCGAGATCGCCGATGGTTCTGTCGCCCGTGAATGGACGGCTCTTCTCCTTCTCGAGCGTTTGCTCACTGAAATCGTGCACGAGCCACTCGCGCCCGTTTCTGCCGTCAATCAGCTTGAAGTGACCGGCGAACGTCAGCGTTCGTTGCACTTCCTGCTTCGGTCGATTGCCTTCGTACCAGAAGATCGGCCCTACATAGGGCAACCAGCGCAGGAACATCATCCACAATCGTGACTTCTCGGTCACGATGATATTGGTACTCGCGTTGACGCTTCCCACGATGAACGCATCAATGCCGAGTACGCCCATCTTGCCGGACCCTACGGCGATGTCCGCCAATTGAAGGTCTCTCTCGCGCAGCAGCGTGGTCAGATGATCACGGTCGACGGTGGCAACCGCCTTGCCATTGACGCGCGCCCGTTCACTGATGAGCGCTCCGATTTGGCTTCGAGCAGCGTTTTCCCACATGCGGCCTGATTGGCCGGACTGCTGAGCTGGGAGGTTGGACACCTCTAGCTGTCCGCGTGTGATCCCCTCGCTGCCATGTGCCAGCATCCAGTTCCAGAGGAGTCGGCGCTGCGCATCGCCTTTGTCCTGAGAGTAGGCGTCCCACGTCACGCCGATGTCGCCGACAGAAACCGTGCTGCCGTCGGCCAGCAAGCCGGCGTGATCCGGACGGAGCGTGTAGGTTAGCTGGATCGAATCCTTGGCGGTCGCGCAGCCATTGACGAACAGGAAACCGATGACAATGCCCGCGAGGCGACGGTCACAAAATGTCCGCTTCATCCGCATCACAGATCTCCACTCGGAAAAACCAGGCACCAGCCTCGGGCGACCAGCGCGGCCGGCCCGCAAGCCTGACTACGGGCTCGCCCGCGTCGTTGCGGCGGCGCGCGCCGCATCTTGGCGTTTCGGCGCTTCCGAAGCGGGCGTCACCCTACAAGTAGCCGCACGGGCGACCGTTCTTCGCGAATTTTTCGTCAGAAGGAAGTCTCAGCGCGATCATTCGCAAATGGTTTTGCAATTCCACGACAGCGACGACCGCCACTTTTGGCGCCGCCGCCGGAAAATCTTCGCCGAGATTCCACCACATGGCTCCCCGAGCACGAGTCGAACCTGCGGCGGGTGCACGTCCGGTCTTGCGCGGCAGTTTGAACATCTTCGCCCGGAAGGGCGCACGACCGTTGCCAGGGCCTTCAGGCCCTGCTGGCCGGCCTTCCTTCCCTCTTCCCGCCCGGAGGGCGGACGAACGCTTGCTATCCCGGCATTCGCCCGCCCTCCGGGCGGAGGAAAACAGATCAGCGCCTTCCAGGGACTGAAGTCCCTGGCAACGACCGCGCGCCCTACGGGCGAACGGCAGACACATCCTCCTGCCTTTAGCGGGCGGCAAGACCGGACATGCACCCACCCGCGGCTCAGCGCTTGACAGGCCCTCGCTCCACCGAGCTATCGGGGATCGCTCGGACGACCGACAAGCACGTCAACTTCGGCGAGGGTCCACCGCCTGACGCCGTGAGCTTTCTGGGAGCGATCGAGGCCTGCCCCTGAGCGGTATTGCACGTGAAGATCCCGGCGTGATGGCTCGATCTGGTCGTGTGCACGGGCCGCGTGAATGATGGGTCTTCTACAACGACCGCCTCGACTCAGGGCGATAGGGAACTCGTGACCCAGCGCCGCCGGCGCGTGAGCCGGCACGAACTGCGTCTTGACCGCCGACGAGCTGTTTCACATGGCCGGCGTGCCCGCCGCTGTCGCGGACGAGGCAAGAATGTAGAGCCGCCTGCGAACGCAATCCACAGCTCCCGGCACGCCACGTCCGGTCCTCGCCCTTCGCTACTCCCGCTACATTCCCTCCCCCGCCAGGAGCACGAACGTCACCCCTTCCTTACCCAGCACCTCCAGCCGCAGCGCCTCTTTGTCAGGCCCGCTCAGCTTGACCTTCATCGCCCCTTCGTCGCCCTTCTCCTCGTCGGCCGCCACCGTCCAGCCGAGCGGCGGCAGCTCCTTGCGATAAAACGTCAACACGTCGGCCGGCGGCGCCTTGGTCGCGTAGCCCAGATACACGAACGGCTCCTCCATCAGTTCGATGCCGGTCGCCTGAGGCATGATCGGTAGGCCATACTTCATCAGGCTCGTCTGCACCATCACCCGCGTCGCCTCGCCTTCGCGATCGATGAGCGCCGTCAGCGACGTCCCGCGCTGCACGAACATCAGCAATCGGTGCAGGTCCGGCTCGTCGTTGTTGGCGCCCCCGTAGAACCCCACTCTGCGCCAGCCAAGTTTCGTGAGCTCACCCCGCAGGAAGTCGGCCACCGCGTCGACTTTCCCGTCGGTGGTGTAATGCGCCACGTTGAACTGCGACGGCTGCGGCCGGGCGCCCGCAAAATGCGGCAGCGCCTGCGCGTCGACATTGCCCAGGTTCTCGACAAACGCGCCCATCTTCCCGTCATTGGGGTCCTTGACGATGCTGACCGCCAGGCGAAACCCGCCCTTGGAAGCGCTCAGTATCCCGGAGTGCTTGTCCGCGTTCACATCTTCCTTCTCGATCTTCCATCCGGCCTCGGTCAGCTTCGTGCGATAGAACTGCACATCGCCCGCCAGGTCGGGCTTGGCGATGACATATCCGACCTTCGACCGCATGCGGTGGTGCATCTCGCTGCTCTCCAGCATCGGAAAGCGGCGCAGGTCGATGACCTGCTCCGCCTCCAGGAGCGACGCCGGGGCCGCCGGCTTCGTGGTCGGCTCCTCCGCCCGCGCCGGCGATGCTCCCTCCCCACCGGCGAGGCACACCGCCAGCAGCACTGCGATTCCTACCACCCTCTGCCAAAACCGCCGGATGCCTAGCCCGCACATGACCGTTGCTCCCGTGGAAGAACCGCTGAACACAAACACGAATCCGACCGATTGAGCGTACTGATTCGACGGCCGCCTGTCACGAGATGCCGTTGACGATGGCGCGCTGTATGGCGTTGCTCGGGCTCCTTACTCAATCTCGATCCGGTAGTCGGCGAGCCAATCGGGTGGTACGTCGCGGCGGTCGTTGAACCGGAACGGGAGAAGCACCTCGAACCGCCGCCATGTGCTGCTCATAACTTGTGCGACCCTTCACGGTGAAGGAGATGTTCTGGTCGGCCAGCGCCTCCAGTGCAGCCTCCGGAACCAAGTGCTCCCCGGACCTCAGCAGCCGGCCGGAGAAACGCCCCAGCAAGAAAGCCAGGGCTCGCTTTTCCGCCTCGCGGTCGGCAAATGTGATCGTGACCATCTTGTCGTCCTTCAAGACCAGCGCACGGGCTACGGGCACGTGGCTTCGCCCAGCATGCGAGAGATGATAGCCAGCGGAACAGGTCGGAACCAGATTGGCGGGTGTTCTCCCAACTAGGGCGAGACTTGGTCGGATTCTTCCCGCTGACGGCGAGCGGTCCGGGCCGGTCAGGCCGTATCAGCGTGCCTGTCTATTCCCGCTGCACGGTGAGCGTCAGGCCGAGCGCCTTCATCACGGCCATGAGCGTTGTCAGCCGCGGATTGCCGCGCGGCGACAGCGCCCGGTACAGGCTCTCGCGCTCGATCTTGGCCGCCTTGGCGACCTTGGCCACGCCGCGGGCCATGGCGATGTGCCGCAGTGCAATCAGCAGGACCTTCGGCTCATCGGTGTCTTCGATGGCCGCTTTGAGATACTCGGCTGCGAAGGCCGGATCCTTTCGTAGCTTCTTTACGATTACCCCTTCATGTGAAACGCTCGTACGGTTCTTCATGGCTTTGCCGTCCTTCGCTGGTAGTCTCTCCAGTAATCGACTGCACGCTGGAGTCCGCCACCTGCGTTCGCTTGTCTCCGCCGCACAGCAGCAGCACAACCTGGCGGCCCGCCATGGCGTAGTACACCCGATCTGGTCCCCAGTCGATGCGAAGCTCTCGGACGCCGCCGCCCACCGGTTTGAAATCGCCGAAGTTGCCGGCCGTCAGTCGCGCGAGCCTCGCCGCGATGCGCGCCTCGGCTTCAGGATCGCGCAACGAATCCAGCCATTCCTCAACGACGTTCCTGCCCGACGCCGTCAGGTAATGCCAGACCTCGAACATCCGCTCTATTGTAGCTCATAAGTTACATGCCCGGCAAGCCGCAGGCGTGGCCGGCGTGCCCGGAGGAGCGGCCTTGACCGTACCCAGCGCGCACATGCGTGGCGTGGGTACAATGCCGCGAGCGAGTTGGTCCGGATGATGCCCAAGATGCGGTATGGAATTGAGGAACATCGGCACCGGTTCTCCGTGCGGGCCGCCGCCCGCGCGGCGCAGCGGGGCTTAAGAAAGGCGAAGGTCGCGGTTCTTCGCAAAGCTCTGGAGAACTCGGGAGTTGCCGAATACCTCCGGACTTGCGATGGCGATGCCGTAGACGAAGCCGGGTTTGATGCGGAGCACCGTGTTTGGTGCCAGCGTGTGGCGTCGTCGCTGCGCGAGGCTGGCGTTGAGAACGTTGCCTTCGGCCGGGCTGCCAAGCTGATCGCCGTGTACCTAAAGTCCGCTGTTGTGATGGACAAGCACGCAACAGAGCTAGCCCGAGTCGCACATCCCCCCATCGACGGGATCCTGCTCAGGAATATCGCCGCTTGCGCAGACGTGCGATCGGACTACAAGCGCGAGTGGGCGCGGGTGCGTTGGACCCAGCTGGACGAGGACGGCTACTACCGTCTCATCTCGCAACTGCGCGCGGCGTTCGGCGCTCGGGAGTCATTTTGGATGCTTGAACGGTACTGGACTGTGACGGACGAGCCTGGGCAGTGACGATGGCGTCGTCGACGGCTCGCGGCTTAGCCGATTCAATTCGCATTCGCCGTGGCCGGCTCGGTGTCAGTTTCGATGCCGCGACAGACCACGCGCGCAAATCAGCCCGTTCTGATCCAGCGCGAGTGTCCGGGTGACAGGATGATCAGACGGTCCGCGAAGTCGTGCTGAGTGTGACCGGCCAGGAACGGTAGCAGCAGCTTTGCGGCCGGATCGGTCGTGGTCGGATGAATCTTCAGCCGAATCACGCCCGGATGCCGAGATAACGGCACGACCGTCCAGTTTCCGAAGTCCTCGTCGAGCGTGATCAGCGTTCGTCCTTCGGAAATGACCCTTTGCATGATCTCGGCATCGTCGGCGCGGTCCTGGTTAGCCTCGGCGGCACGCAGCACGTCGTGGCCGTGCGACCGTAGCATTTCAGCCAAATCGACACGAAACATCTGGTCAAGGTAGAGCCGCATTGCGCATCACTCGCGCCACGCCGCGGGCCATCGGCACCTGGGCTAGGTGGTCGCCGGTGAAAAGTCGGTGTGTTCGATCGATGCGCGCGCATACTCGAGGGCCGCCTGGATGTCTTCGCGCTGCAATTCCGGGAAGCCCGTTAGAATTGAATCCCAAGCTTCGCCAGTCGCGACCTGGTCAAGTACAACCGTTACCGGAATGCGCGTACCTTTGATCACGGGCTTGCCGGCGCAAACCCGCGGATTGATCTCGATGCGGTCGTTCATCCAGGTAATGCTATCCAGTCCGTCGTCGCTGGGTCAAATCCCGCGGTCGCTGATGTGGCGTTTCCGGTCATTGACGGCCTGCGGTCCGGCCGGTCCAATTTCGGACGCCGAACCGATGACAATCGGAAATCGGCAATTGGCAATCGGAAATCCACGACATGCTCGACATCAAGTACATTCGCGAACACGCTGACGCAGTCCGCGACGCTGCGCGGCGCAAAAAGATTGCCTGCGACCTCGACAAGCTGCTGGTGGTTGATCGGCAGCGGGTCGAGCTGCAGCAGGCCTACGACGGCCTGAAGGCGCGCATCAACGAGGGCGGGGCGCAGATGGGGCTGATGCGCAATCCGAAGTCGGACTGGTATCGGCGGGCGGTCGAAGGCGGCATGGCCACCGACCAGATCAAGGCCGAGGCCGAGAAGCTCCAGAAGGAGCTGACCGAGCTGAAAGGGCGGCTCAAGCCGACCGAAGACGCGCTCAAGCCGATCGAGGCCGAGTTCGAGGCCCTGATGCTGACCGTGCCGCAGCCGCCCGCCGCCGAGGTGCCCGACGGCAAGGACGACACCGAGAACGTCGAGGTCAAGCGCGTCGGCGAGGTCCGCTCGTTCGACTTCAAGCCGCTGGACCACGTCGAGCTGGGCAAGCGGCTCGACATCATCGACATCGAGCGGGGCGTGAAGCTGGCCGGCACGCGCAACTACATCCTCAAGGGCGACGGCTGCCTGCTGCATCAGGCGGTGCTGCGGCTGGCCCACGACATGATGATCGCCCGCGGCTACCTGCCGATGACCGTGCCGGTGCTGGTGCGCGAGGAGGTCATGCAGGGCACCGGCTACTTCCCGGCCGGCCGCGAGCAGGCCTACCTGTGCGAGCGCGACGGCCTGTCGCTGGTCGGCACGGCCGAGGTGCCGGTCACCGCCTACC
>Ga0187892_10008769_pt1 | contig 13651 bp, 16 predicted proteins | sample MA1701073metaG_FD_139345 | JGI IMG/M metagenome (GOLD analysis project Ga0187892, IMG submission 139345) | Bio-ooze microbial communities from a basaltic lava cave in the Kipuka Kanohina Cave System on the Island of Hawaii, USA - MA170107-3 metaG ...
CGCTGTTCCTGCCGCGCGTGTGGGCCCGCACGGTCCGTCCTGGGCTGGCGACCGTCATGCCCGATATCGCGCCGAACGACGGCGCGCTCCGCCGGGCATTCGAGCGCCTCGAGCACGCGATGGGCGAGTCGTGCGCCCAGGCGAAGGTCGCCGCATGAGACTTGACTCATTCACTACAACTCTGAGCCTTCAAGGACTCTAGCCCGACGTGTAGCGCTGCAACTCGCGCGGGACGAACCACCGGGTGAAGTTGTGGAGGATGCCCGCCGGTCCCGGCTCGATGCCGCGGACCCGGCCGGAAACCACCGGCAGCGCGTCACGGAAGTACAGGAACACGATGGGCTGGTCCTCGGCGAGAACCCGCTGGAAGCGATGGTAGTGCTGGATGCGCTCCTGCTGCACGCAGGAGGCGCGGCCCCGCTCGAGCGCCTCGTCGACCTCGGGGTTCGCGTAGGAGATCTGGTTGAGCTGGTCGGGCCCCGTCTGCGACGAGTGCCAGACCGCGTACTGGTCCGGGTCCGTCGGCACGCCCCAGCCGAGCACGACCGCCTCGAAGCGCTTCTTCTTGATGAACTCCTTGATGAAGGCCGCCCACTCGATCACCTGGATCTCGGCCTGCACCCCCACCGTCTTGAGCCGCTGCTGGATGATCTCGGCGACCTTCTTGCGCTCCTCGTTGCCCTGGTTGGTGCGGATGGTGAAGACGAAGGGCTTGCCGTCCTTGTCCTCCACGACCCCGTCGCCGTCGCGATCCGTCCACCCCGCTTCCGCCAGGAGCGCCTTGGCGCGCTCCGGGGAGAACTCGTAGCGCTGCACCTGGTCGGTGTAGGCCCACGTGCCGGGGCGGATGGGCCCCGTCGCCTCCCGCGCGAAGCCCATGACCACCCCCTCCATCAGCTCCCGCTTGTCGATGGCGTGGGCGAAGGCCCGGCGCACGCGCCGGTCGGCGAAGCGCGGGTCGCGGAGGTTGAAGCCGAAGTAGGTATACCCGCCCGAGGGGTACCGGTACTTGCGGTAGGCCTTGCGGAAGGCCGGGTACTCGGTCTGCCGCGCGTACTGGATGGCGGTGAGGCTGGCGAGGTCCACGCCCTTGGCCTTGAGCTCGAGGAAGATGGTGCCCTGGCTCGGGATCACGCGGTACACGACCCGCGACAGGTACGGGCGTCCCTCATGGTAGTCGGGGTTGGCCACCACCACCACCTTCTCGCCGCTCTTCCACTCCTTGAAGCGGTAGGGCCCCGTCCCCACCGGGTTGGCGTTCTGGGGCGCCTCGCGCAGCTTGCCCCGCTCCACCCACGGCTCGAGCAGGTGCTGGGGCAGCATCCACATGCTCCAGCTCGACAGGGCCTTGGCCAGCGGGTGCGGGTACGTGACCCGGACCGTGTGGGGGTCCACCACCTCGACGGCCTTGACGGCGAGGAAGTCCTGCTTGTACGCGGTCGGGGTCCGGGGATCGATCATCGTCCGGTAGGTGAACCGGACGTCCTCGGCCGTGAACGGCCGGCCGTCGTGCCACGTGACGCCCGGCTTGAGTCGGAAGGTCAGGGTGAGGCAGTCCTCGCTGAACGTCCACGACTGCGCCAGGTGGCCGACGATGTTCTGGTCCTTGTCGAGCTTCACGAGGCCGTCGTAGATCAGCTCGCCCACCTGGTGCGAGGCGCCGTCGCTGGTGATGTTGGGGATGAGCCCCGAGATGTCGGCGATGGAGGCCTCGATGAAGGTGTCCCCGTAGGCGGGGCCGGAGCTGACCGTCGGCTCCTCGGGCCCGCTCTCGACGGGCTGGCCGCAGCCGGCCAGCCCGGCACACAGCGCCGCCAGCGCCAGGATCCGCGCGCGCGGCGGCCGGCCCATCCTACCGTTGACCCTGGGCGGGCCCGGGGGCCGGCGACGCCGGCGGGGCGGGCGCCGCCGCCGGCGGGACGGCCGGCGCGGGAGCGGGCGCGGCAGCCGGCGCGGGGGCGGTGGCCGGCATGATCGTCTCGGTCCTCCGGCTCACGAGCATGGCGAGGGTGAAGGAGGTCACGAGGAACGCGATGGCGACGGCCCCCGTCAGCTTGCCCAGCACGGTCGGGGTGCCCATGGAGCCGAAGACGGCCTGGCTGCCGCCGCCCCCGAAGGCGGAGCCGATGTCGGCGCCCTTTCCGGCCTGCAGCAGCACGAGGCCGATGATCACGAGGCTCACCAGCACGTGGATGACGACGAGCGCGATGAACATGATCCCCGTCACTCCTTTCCCGCGGACCCGCCGCCCCGGGCCGCCCGCTTCGCGATGGCGACGAAGGATGCGGCGACCAGACTCGCGCCCCCGACGAGCAGCCCGTCGATGTCGGGGGCGGTGGTGAGCTCGGCGGCGTTCTCGGGCTTGGCGCTGCCCCCGTACAGGATCCGCACCGCCTGGGCGACGTCCTTGGAGCCCAGCTCGGACACGAGCCCGCGCAGGTAGCCGTGCACCTCCGCGGCCTGGGCCGGCGTGGCGTTGACGCCGGTGCCGATGGCCCACACGGGCTCGTAGGCCACGAGGCAGCGGCCGAGCTCCTCGGCCGCGAGGCCGCTCCAGCCCGCCCGGAGCTGCCCCTCCACCACCGTGAACGTGAGGCCCTGGCGGCGCTCCTCGGCCGTCTCCCCCAGGCAGAGCACGGGGGTGAGCCCGTGGGCGAGGCAGGCGCGGACCTTCCGGCCGATCTCCTCGTCGGGCTCGCGGAAGAGATGGCGGCGCTCCGAGTGGCCGAGCAGCACGAGGCGGCACCCGAGCTCGGCCAGCATCGGCAGCGCGATCTCGCCGGTGAAGGCGCCCCGCTCTTCCCAGTGGCAGGTCTGGGCCCCGAGCGCGATCGACGAGCCGTGCAGCACCTCGCCCACGGCCTCGAGCGCGGTGAACGGCGGACACACGGCCACCTCCACACCCCGCGCCCGCCGGAGCCCGTCCCGCACGGCTCGCGCCAGCTCGCGCGCCTCGGCCCGCGTGGCATGCATCTTCCAGTTGCCGACCACGATGGGCGTCCTCACCGGCCCGCCTCCGTGAGAGCGGCCACGCCGGGCAGCGTGCGGCCCTCCAGGAACTCGAGGAAGGCGCCCCCCGCCGTCGAGACGTAGCCCATGGCGTGGGCGACGCCGGCCTGGTGCACGGCCGCGACCGTGTCGCCGCCGCCCACGACGGCGAACGCGCCGGCGCCCGCGACGGCCCGGGCCACCCCGAGGGTGCCGGCCGCGAAGCCCGGCTTCTCGAACACGCCCATGGGGCCGTTCCAGACCACGGTCCGCGCGCCCTTCACCGCGAGGGTGAACTGCTCCACGGTGAGGGGGCCGATGTCCAGCCCCATCAGGTCGGCCGGGATCGCCCGCACGCTCACCGCGCGGGCGCCGGCCCCGTCGTCGGGGTCGCGGGCGGCCACCACGTCCACCGGCAGCCGCACCGGCTTCCCGGCACCCCGGGCCCGCTCCAGCACGCGCCGCGCCGCGTCCACCCGATCGCCCTCCACCAGGGAGCGCCCCACGTCATGGCCCAGCGCCCGCAGGAAGGTGAAGGCCATCCCGCCGCCGACCACGAGGCCGTCGAGCCGCTCCAGGAGGTGCTCGACGAGGGTGAGCTTGTCGGAGACCTTGGCTCCGCCCAGGATCGCCCACACCGGCCGCTCCGGTCGCTCGAAGATGCGCCCGAGGGCCTCGAGCTCGCGGGCCATGAGCCGCCCGGCGACGGCCGGGTGGAGGTGGCGCGTGATGGCGTCGACCGAGGCGTGGGCCCGGTGGGCGGCGGCGAAGGCGTCGTTGACGTAGACGTCGCCGAGCGCGGCGAGGCGCCGGGCGAAGGCGTCGTCGTTGGCCTCCTCCTCGGCGTGGAAGCGCAAGTTCTCCAGCAGCAGCGCACCCCCCGCCTCGAGCCGCCCGGCCAGGGCCTCCACGTCGGGGCCCACGCAGTCCGGCGCCAGGGGCACGGCGCGGCCGAGGAGCTCGGACAGGCGCGCGGCCACCGGGCCGAGGGAGTGCTTGGCGTCGGGGCGGCCCTTGGGCCGGCCGAGATGGGACGCGATCACGAGGCGGGCGCCGGTGTCGAGGCAGTGGGTGACGGTCGGGAGCGCGGCCGTGATGCGGGTGTCGTCGGCGACCCGTCCCCCTTCGATGGGCACGTTGAAGTCCACCCGCAGGAACACGCGCTTGCCCCGGACGTCGACCTGGTCCACGGACAGCTTCCCCACGGCTGGCGCACCGCTCCGACGGGGACGACTACAGGGACTTCGCCATGTAGCGGATCAGGTCCCGCACCCGGCTGGAATAGCCCCACTCGTTGTCGTACCAGGCGAGGACCTTGACCAGGCGCTCGTCCACGACCGCGGTGGAGGGCAGGTCCACGATGGAGGAGTGGGGATTGCCGTTGAAGTCCACCGACACCAGCTCCTCGTCGGTCACGTCCAGGATGCCCTTGAGCCGGCCGGCCGCGGCGGCCCGGAAGGCCTCGTTGATGGCGCCGGGCGTGGCGGGCTTCACGAGCTCCGCGGTCAGGTCCACCACCGACACGTTGACGGTGGGCACCCGGATGGCGATGCCGTCCAGCTTGCCCTTGAGCTCGGGCAGGACCAGCCCCACCGCGGTGGCGGCGCCGGTCGTGGTCGGGATCATGCTGACGGCGCCGGCCCGCGCGCGCCGCAGGTCCTTGTGGGGGAAGTCGTGGATCTGCTGGTCGTTGGTGTAAGAGTGCACGGTCGAGGCGAACCCGCGCGTGATGCCGAAGCTATCCACGAGGACCTTGGCGACCGTGGCGAGACAGTTGGTCGTGCAGGAGGCGTTGGACACGAGCTCGTGGCGGGCGGGGTCGTACTTGTCCTCGTTGACCCCCAGCACCACCGTGATGTCCGGGTCCTTGGCGGGGGCGGTGATGACGACCTTCTTGGCGCCGGCCTGCAGGTGCTTCGAGGTGGTGGTCTTGTCGCGGAAGAGCCCGGTCGACTCGACGACGATGTCGACCCCCATGTCCCCCCAGGGCAGCTGCGCGGGATCCTTCATCGAGCACACCCGGATCTCGCGCCCGTTCACGAAGATCGCCTCGCCCTTGGCCTGGACCTCGGCCTTCAGCGTGCCGTGCACCGAGTCGTGCTTGAGCAGGTGCGCCAGGCTCTTGGCGTCGGCCAGATCGTTCACCGCCACGACTTCCAGATCGGGCGTGGCCAGGGTCGTGCGGAAGAACACGCGCCCGATCCGTCCGAACCCGTTGACACCAACGCGCACCGCCATGGGCGCTCCTTTCTGTGGTCGAGGTTGGCGATCCTGGCCAGGAGGTTGCATTATATCGAGCGGCCGTCCCGGGGCGCAAGGCAACGAGCCTTCCCGAAAGCGCCGCGGGCGGGGTCACCCGACACGCGCCACCGTGAGCACGCCCACCGTGGTCGCGCCGGCCGCGTCGAGGCGGCGCGCGCAGGCGTCGACCGTGGCCCCCGTGGTGAGCACGTCGTCGACCAAGATCACGTGCCGGCCTTCCACCGGCCGCGGGGAGCGGACGACGAACGCGTCGCGCACGTTGGCCCGACGGGCGTCGGCCGGCAGGTCCGTCTGGGGAAGGGTGGCCCGGGGGCGGGTGAGCACGGCCGGCGCCACCGGCAGGTCCCAGGCACGCCCGAGGCGCCGGGCCAGCAGGAGCGCCTGGTTGAACCCGCGGGCCCGCTCCCGGCTCGGGTGGAGCGGCACCGGCACGATCACGGCCGGCGCGGGGACGGGCAGGGTCGCCGGGTCGATGGCCGCCAGGAGGTCCCCGAGGGGCGCCGCCAGCGCGCGGCGCCCGCCGAACTTGAAGGCGTGCACGGCCCGACGCACCGTCTCGCCGTACCGCGCCGCCGCCCGCGCGTAGCGGAACGCCGGCGGCTCGAGCCGGCACGCGCCGCACGTGGGGCCGGTCGACGGCCGGGCCGGACCGGGATCGCGGAGGCCCAGGGGGACGCCGCACACGCGGCACACGACCGGCGGCAGGCGCTCCATCCCGTCCCAGCACCGGCCGCACAGGGGGTCACGGCGGCCTCCGTCGAGGGGCTGGCCGCACACCGGGCAGAAGGGCGGGAAGATCAGGTCGACGAGGGCGCCGAGCCAGCGCCGCGCCGCGCTCGCGTCAGCGGGCCTGATGGGTGCCGGCGCCGGATGCGGCGACGGTGCCCCGACCGGGGTCACGCGCCCCCCCGCGAGGCGGCGAGGCGGCGGAGCGGATCGAGCCAGGCGCGCCCCCCCATGATGGGCCGGCGGCGGCGCCTAGCGGGCGAGCGTGCGCTCCTCCTCCTCCACCGCGCGCTGGCAGGCGATGCAGTAGCGGGCGAAGGGCAGGGCTTCCAGGCGCTTCTCACCGATCGTCTCCCCGCACCGCTCGCAGTCGCCAAAGCCGCCCTCGTCGATGCGCTGCAGCGCCGAGATGACCTCCTTCAGGAGGCGGCGATCGCCGTTGCCGAGCTCGAAGAGAAACTCGCGGTTGTAGGCGGAGGTGGCCTGGTCGCCCAGGTCTTTGATGGAGTCGTCGTCGGGGCCCTTGCCGTACAGCGCGTTCTTGCCCACCTCGTCCACGAGCTGGCGGTATTTCTCCTCCAGCTTCTTCCGGAAATGAGCCAGTCGCTCCTTTCTCATGGCTCCCTCCTCACGACACGCTGGGTGCGCGTCAGAGGCGCAGGCTAGCACGCCCCCCGCGTGAAAGCAATCCCTGCCCGGGCGCGCGTCAGCCCTCGACGGTGATCAGCGGCGCGTCGCCCCACAACCGCTCCAGGTCGTAGAAGCGGCGCGTGTCGTCCAGGAACACGTGCACGATGACGTCCCCGTAGTCCATCAAGAGCCAGCCGCTGCCGGCGTCGCCCTCCACGTGGCGCAGCCGCGCGCCGCGCTCGCGCAGGGCCCGGCGCACGCCCTCGGCGATGGTGTCGGCGTGCGTGGTCGAGCGCGCGCTCATCACGAGGAAGTAGTCGGCGATCCCGGAGAGCGTCGTCAGGTCCAGCGCGACGAGGTCGACGGCCTTCTTCTCCCGCGCGGCCCGGCCTGCCACCTGCACCACCGTCTCGGCGGAGAGCCCCGGCATCAGGGTGCCAGGCCGTAGAGCCGGTGCTGCCGGATGTAGGCGGCCACGTGGGCCGGCATGCGGAAGGCCAGGCTGCGTCCGTCGCGGGCGCGCCGCCTCAGGTCCGATCCCGAGATGGGCAGGGACGGGGCCGGCACCAGGAGGGGGGCGGCGCGCCCCGCGGGCCTGGGCTCGGCGTGCGCCGGCTCGGTGGCCCGGCGAAACGCGGGCAGGGCCAGCTCGGCGAGCACCTTCTGGGCGGCGGGGGCCTCGGGGTCGAACCCCGTGCTGTGGCGCGGGACCACGCAGAGCCGGGCCAGGCGCGCCACGCGCCCGGGCTCGTGCCAGGTGAGCAGGTCGAGGAAGGTCTCGGAGCCGATGAGCAGCAAGAGGTCCCCCCGCCCGGCGAGGAGTTCCAGCGTGTCGGCGGTGTAGGAGGGCCCGCGCCGGCCGAGCTCCACGTCCGACACCTCGAACCGCGGGTGCTCGCGCACGGCGAGCGCCGTCATGGCGAATCGGTGCTCGGCGGGCGCCAGCTCCTCCGCCGGCTTGTGCGGGGGGACGGCGGCCGGCACGAACACCAGCCGGTCCAGGGCCAGGGTCTCGCAGACGGCGTCGGCCACGAGCAGGTGGCCGAAGTGGATGGGGTTGAACGATCCGCCGAACACGCCCACGCGCGGCACGGGGCGGCTACTCGCGCAGGTGCCCGTCGCCCCACACGACGAACTTCGTCGTGGTCAGCTCCCGCACGCCGACCGGGCCCCGCGCGTGCAGCCGGGAGGTCGAGATCCCCATCTCGGCGCCCATGCCGAACTGCCCACCGTCCACGAGCCGCGTCGACGCGTTGACCAGCACGGCGGCCGCGTCGACCTCCTGGGTGAACCGCCGGGCCCGCCGCACGTCGCTGGTCACGATGGCCTCGGCGAGGCCCGACCCGTGGCGCCGGATGTGCTGCACGGCCTCGTCGAGGCCGCCGACGACCTTGACCGCGAGCACGTAGTCCAGGTACTCGGTGTCCCAGTCGGCCGGCTCCGCCGGCCGCGCCCCCGGCATGAGCGGCCGGGCCCGCTCGTCGGCGCGCACCTCGACGCCGCTCTCGGCCAGGCGCGCGGCGGCGGCGGGCAGGAAGGCGGCCGCCACCCCCTCGTGCACGAGCAGGGTCTCGAGCGCGTTGCACACGCCAGGACGCTGGGCCTTGGCGTTGACGACGAGGGCCACCGCCATGCCGAGGTCCGCGCCCTCGTCCACGTAGAGGTGGCACAACCCCTTGTCGTGCTTGAGCACCGGCACCGTGGCCCGCTCCGCCACCAGGCGCACGAACTCCTCGCTGCCCCGCGGGATGATGAGGTCGAGATAGCGGTCCAGCCCCAGCATGGCCATGACCGCCGCCCGGTCCGGCGTCTCCACGCACTGCAGGGCGTCGGGCGGCACCCCGGCCTTCTCGGCGGCCTTGGCCAGCACCTGGGTGATGACAGTGTTGGACTCGATGGCCTCGCTGCCCCCGCGCAGGAGCACCGCGTTGCCGGACTTGAGGCACAGCCCCGCCGCGTCGGCCGTGACGTTGGGCCGCGACTCGTAGACGAACCCGATCACCCCCAGCGGGACCCGGACGCGGGCGATCTCGAGCCCGTTGGGCCGGCGCCACGCCTCGACCGTCTCGCCCACGGGGTCGGGCAGGGCGGCCACCTGCCGCAGGCCGGCCGCCATCTCCTCGACGCGCGCGTCGGTGAGCGTCAACCGGTCCAGGAACGCGCGCGGGTGGCCGGCCGCGCGCACGCGCTCGAGGTCGGCCCGGTTGGCCTCGAGGACGGTGCCCGCCTTCTCCTCGAGGGCCCGGGCCATCTGCATGAGGGCTTCGGTCTTGATCCGCGGAGCGGTCACGGCCAGGATCCGCGCCGCCTCCTTCGCCGCTCTCGCCTTGGCCTCCACGTGCGCCACCGCGTCCATGCCCACCTCCCCGAACCGGGCCCGCCTAGAGCAGGACCAGGTTATCCCGGTGGATCACCTCGTCGAGCCCCTTGTACCCCAGGACCCGCTCGATCTCGCTGGTCCTCACGCCGCGGATCTTCCGCGCCTCGTCCGCATCGTAGTTCACCAGCCCGCGGGCGAACTCGACGCCGTCCGCCTCGGCCAGGGCCACCATCTCCCCGGCCTGGAACTCGCCCTCCACCCCCACCAGCCCCGACGGCAGGAGGCTCCGGCCCTTCTCAGTTAAGGCCTTCTTCGCGCCCGCGTCAACCACGAGCCGCCCCTGGGGCGGCGCCGCGAAGGCGATCCACCGCTTGCGCGAGGCCAGCCGGTCCACCCGGGGCTGGAAGAAGGTGCCGACGGGCTCGCCGGCCAGCACCCGCGCCAGCGTGCCCGGCTCGCGCCCGCTGGCGATGACCATGGGGATGCCCGAGGCCCCGGCCTTCTGGGCGGCCTGGAGCTTGGTCCCCATGCCGCCCACCGAGATGCGCCCCGACGCGTCGAACACCAGGCGCTGGATGTCCTCCGTCACGCCGGCCACCGTCTCCAGCCGGCGGGCCGCCGGGTCGCGGCGGGGGTCGCCGGAGTAGAGCCCGTCCACGTCGGTCAGGAGCACCAGGAGGTCGGCGTCGATCAGGTGGGCGACGAGCGCCGCCAGGTTGTCGTTGTCGCCCACCTTGATCTCGTCCACCGCCACCGTGTCGTTCTCGTTCACGACCGGCAGCACGTCGAGGGCGAGCAGGGCCAAGAGCGTGTTGCGCGCGTTCAGATAGCGCACCCGGTCCGCCACGTCCTGCCCCGTCAGCAGCACCTGGCCCACGCGCATCCCGTGCCGCTGGAACGCCTGCTCGTAGTGCCACATGAGGGCCGACTGCCCGACCGCCGCCGCCGCCTGCTTCTCCGGGATGGTGCGGGGACGCGACGATAGCCCGAGCCGGGCTGTGCCCGCCGCGATGGCGCCGGAGGTCACCAGGGCCAGCTCGCGCGGCGGGCGCGCCACCGCCGCGAGGTCGTCGGCCAGCCGCTCGATGAGCTCCTTCGCCAGGCCCTGGCCGGGCGCCGTGATAAGCGCGCTGCCGACCTTGACGACGATGCGCCGGGCGCGCGTCAGTGGGAGGCGATCTGCCATCGGTCGGCGGCGAGACGCTCGCCCAGGTCGTGGAGGAGCGGGCCGAGCCCCTGGCCGGTCACGGCGGAGATCGCGTGGCACGGGATGCCGCGGGTCGCGCAGAAGCGGGCCAGCCGCTCCCGGCGCGCCGTCGTGTCCGGCAGGTCGGCCTTGCTGGCGGCCACCACGCGGGGGCGCGCGGCGAGGGCCGGGGAGTAGGCGTGGATCTCGCGCTCGATGGTCGTGTAGTCATCCAACGGGTCGCGGCCGGTGCCGGGGTCCAGGTCCACCACGTGGAGCAGCACCCGGGTGCGCTCCGTGTGCCGCAGGAAGCGGTGGCCGAGCCCCCGCCCGTCCGCGGCCCCCTCGATGAGCCCCGGCAGGTCGGCGATCACGAAGGAGCGGGCCTCGTCCAGCCGCACCAGGCCCAGCGTGGGCTCGAGCGTGGTGAACGGGTAGTCGGCGATGCGGGGTCGGGCCGCCGACACCCGCGCCACCAGCGTCGACTTGCCGGCGTTGGGCAGGCCCACCACGCCCACGTCGGCCAGGAGCTTGAGCTCGAGGCGGATCCAGCGCCCCTCGCCGTAGCGGCCCTGATCGGCCCGGCGCGGCGCCCGGTTGGTGGAGCTGACGAAGCGAGCGTTGCCGCGGCCGCCGCGAGCGCCGGCGGCCACGCAGAGGCGCTGCCCGGGCTCGGCGAGGTCCCCCAGGGCCTCGCCCGTGTCGCGGAGGGACACCACGGTGCCGACGGCCACCCGGAGCAGCGTGTCCGCCCCGCTCCTGCCCTGGCGGTTGGCACCCCGCCCGTGCTGGCCGCGCTCGGCCGCGTAGTGGCGCTTGTAGTGGAAGTCGAGCAGCGTGGCCACGGCCGGATCGGCCACCAGCCACACGCTGCCGCCATCCCCGCCGTCACCCCCGTCGGGGCCGCCCCGGGGGACGAACTTCTCGCGGCGGAAGCTCACGCATCCGGCGCCACCGTCACCACCCTTGACGAAGATGTCGATCTCGTCGATGAACACGGCAAGGCCGGGACCCGCGGGGAGGGAGGGGTCAGGCGGGGGTGACGCCGATGCTGACGTACTTGTCGTCGCCCCGGCGCTCGAACCGCACGTAGCCGTCGGCCCGGGCGAACAGCGTGTGGTCCACGCCGACACCGACGTTGACGCCCGGCTTGAATCGGGTGCCGCGCTGGCGAACCAGGATGCTGCCGGCGGTGACGAACTGGCCGCCGAAGCGCTTGACCCCGAGCATCTGGGGGTTCGAGTCGCGACCGTTGCGGGAGCTGCCGACGCCCTTCTTGTGTGCCATGTCTAGCCCTCGATGGTCGTGATGCGCACGGCCGTCCGGACCTGCCGGTGGCCGCGCTTCCGACGATACCGCTTGCGGCGCTTGAACTTCACCACGAGGATCTTCCGGCCCTTGGCCTCCCGCACCACGAGGCCGGTCACGCGGGCGCCGCTCAGCGCCTCCCGTCCCATCAGGACCTCGCCGCCGTCGCGCTTGACCAGCCGCACGTCGCGGAACTCGACGCTGGCGCCGGCGTCCTGGCCGAGGCGCTCCACCTCGATCACCTGACCGGGAGCCACCCGGTACTGCTTGCCGCCCGATGCGATCACCGCTTCCATCACGTCCACACCTTCCTCGCTGGCGATGGCCACGAGGGGCTATCAGACCATAGCGGGCGGGCGGCAGTCAAGCACGGGGCCGACGCCCCGTCGACGGGCCGCGCCTCCGGCGCCGGTCAGGCCGCCGTCATGTAGTCGGCGAGGCGCCGGCGCAGGAACAGCCGCGAGCGGTGCACGCGGGACTTGACGGCGGGCAGGCTGATGCTGAGCGTCTCGGCGATCTCCGGGTTCGAGAGCCCCTCGACGTCGTGCAGGAGGAAGGCGGTCCGGTAGTCCTCCGGCAGGTCGTTGATCGCCGTCGTCAGCAGCGTGCGCAGCTCGGCCTGCAGCGCCGGCTCCTGGATCCGCGGGGACCAGTCGATGGGCGGGCCGGGCAGCACCGCGTCGCCGTCCAGGATCGGGGCGACGTCGTCCAGGGGCACCTCCAGCTTGCGCCCCTGGCGGCCGCGCAGCTTCTGGTACGCGGCGTTGGCCGTCACACGGTAGAGCCAGCTGCCGAAGGCCGCCTCGCCCTTGAAGGTGTCGATCTTCCGCGTCGCCGTCCAGAAGGCGTCCTGCATCACCTCCTCGGCGTCCTGCTGGTTGCCGGTGATGCGGATAGCCAGCCGGTAGACGCGGTCCCCGTAGGTCGTGAGGAGCGTCTCCGCGCCGCCGGGCTCGCCGCGGCGCAGCCGCTCCACCAGCTCCGCGTCCGGATCCTGGCGCCGCATCCCGGGCCGCGGCGTCGCCTCGGCCGTCTCGTCGGGCGTCCGGCTCACGCGAGGTCTCCCGCGACGGGGCCGGCCGCCCGCGCCGACGCGGGCTCCGCGTAGAGCGTCAGGTGGCGCTTCAGCTCCGCCACGCACCGTTCCAGCACCGAGACGTCCTTGCTGACCTTGCCCAGCAGGATGGCGCCCTCCAGGCCCGCCACGAGGAACTCGGCCAGCGCGGCCGGGTCGCAGGCGTTGGACAGCCGACCCTCGGCCGCCCCCCGCCGCACGGCCGCGGTGAGCCCGCGCCGCCACTCGACGAAGATCTCGCACAAGCGCTGGCGGAAGCCCTCGTGCACCTCGGAGAGCTCGGAGGCCAGGTTGCCGAGGGGGCAGCCCCCGGCGCAGTTGCGCTCGCGCTGGATCTCCACCACCCGGTCGAGGAACTCGTGCACCTGCCCCACCGGGTCGGCCGTCGGATCGGCGAAGGCGGGCTCGAGCGTCGCGGCGAGGAATCCCCGCGTGACCCGGTCGATGATGGCGTAGCCCAGCTCCTCCTTGCTCTTGAAGTAGTAGTAGAAGTTCCCCTTGCCGACCCCGCTCTCCCGGAGGACGTCGTCCAGCGAGGTGCAGTGGTAGCCCTGCAGATGGATGAGCCGGGCGGCCGCGTCCAGGATCTGGTCGCGGGTCACGGCTCCGCGGGCGCGCTTGGTCTCGACCGTCATCGCATCTTGGCCCTGGCCTGGGTTCGTTTACCGACCAGTTGGTACAGAAGTATCGACGAGGGATCGACGCCTGTCAACCGTGGATTTCACACATTGTTCCCAAGGGCTTACGAGATCTCGACGAACTTCAGGAGATCGGCCGTCAGGTCGAAGAGTTGCCCGCAGCCCTCGCCGCCGCCCACGAGGCCCCCGACCCGCCGCCGGAGCCCGGGGTCCACCGCCTGGCCGACCAGCCTCGCGAGCCGGCCCTGGGGCTCGCTGCAGACGCTGCTGTAGGGCAAGCGCGACACGACGGAATGGGCGGCGACGATCACGCTCGTCCCGAGGTCCACTTCCAGGTGCAGGTCGAAGCCGTGGACGTTGTCGTGGAGCGCGTTGAACAGGTGCAGGCGCGACCCGTTCCGCACGAGCCGGGCGAGCCGCTTCCGCACGAAGACCCGCCGGGCGCCGACCGGTGCGCCGTAGAGGTCGGGGGTCATCGGCGTCTCGACCGTCCGCGTCTCGACCAGTCGCCGGCCGGC
>Ga0187892_10008770_pt1 | contig 13647 bp, 15 predicted proteins | sample MA1701073metaG_FD_139345 | JGI IMG/M metagenome (GOLD analysis project Ga0187892, IMG submission 139345) | Bio-ooze microbial communities from a basaltic lava cave in the Kipuka Kanohina Cave System on the Island of Hawaii, USA - MA170107-3 metaG ...
CGCTCGCGGTACAGGAACGCCAGGTGGTGCGTGCCCGCAGCAATGCCGGTCACAGACCGGGCCACGCCGTTTACGGTGACGGTAACAGACGACGTACCGACATAGCTCTTTACTGCCGCCTGTACCTCGCGTATCTCGATCTGACGCCCGCCGGGCGACCTCAGCGTAGGAGACTTCCATGTGTAGGTGTTCGCCCTGCTGGGGGAGCCCGACTCCCGCATCGGGTACACGTAAAGCTCACGGGGCGTGTGGCCGGCGCAGATAACCTGACGGTTGAACCTGTCGAGAGTGGCAACGTAGGCGTTCGAGTCGAAGGCGAAACTGGACCGGAACCACGCCTTAGTGCGGAAGTCGAACGTGTACCCACGCGGGGTGACCAACCACTCGTGGTGGGAGATAAGGTCGCCGGTCGCAACCATGTCGAGAGGCGACGGCGTGGGCGCTACGCTGGGGACTAGCTGCTCGTCAATGCGGGCGAACGAGTACCCCGCCTCCGTGAGATAGATACCGCCATCAGCGGAGATAAAGGCGATGCCTCGGCCAGTGTCGGTCAGCGCCTGGTCAACCCCGACGCTCTTAGAGTCGGCCCCGCTGCGGATGATCGGGTCCGTCAGGTCGCCCTGCACAGACGCCCACCCCGCTCCCGCCTTGGCAATAATCAGGTCGCCAGGAGAGACGGGCAACAACGAGACGTTATCGCTGAGGTTTCGCTCTGGGAGAACGTCCACAAAGCCGGCGGTAGCGGCAGAGAAGTTTTCCCCACCAGGGTCGGTGAAGAAGACCTTAGAGCCACGCCCCTCCACCAGCCGGGACTGGTGGACTGCGATAGGGCCGGTCCCGATAGAGCCGGTAATCTTCGCGAACGTCTGCACCCCGGTAAGGTCGGCCTGGTTCGCCGCCCAAATCCCCGTATCCGTGCCGCTGTAGCCCAGCGCCACATGGATGCGCTTTGTGCCGGCCGCAAGTGTGTACGCCTGGAACCGCGCCTCCTTGGGGGCCTGGTTGCCGGCGGCCCAGGTGCGGATAAGCGTCCACTGGGTCTGTGCTGCGTCGGTCTGGTCGAAGCGGTACAGCCTAGGCACGCCAGTCGTGTTGTCGTAGGTGACTAGGTAGTAGTCGGTGGCGCTGGTCCCCAGGGTACGGTGCGTGGTCCCGTAGCCGAACAGACCGATAATCCGCTGCCCGGTTGTGACGCCCGTAAGGGCGAGGGTCGACGGTTTGAACCACGCGCGCAGCCCGCCGCCCGGCTGCGGGTACGCGTCAGTCAGAACCTGGGCTGCGCCAGCGGGCAGGAGCCAATCACCTGTCTCCCAAAGACCGGGAGAAAAGTCCCTTACGTCGATCCACTGGATGTTGCGATTAGAGGGGACGGCCACTGGCTAAGTGTACGACGGCCGGGGGCCGCTAGCGTCCCTCAACGTCAGGGGCGGGCTCTTGCGGTGCGGGGATAGGCTCGGGGAAGTAGTGCGTCATCACGCCGTTTGCGGTGTCCCGGGCCAGAGCCATCTGATGCTCGATCATCGGGCCGGCGGCCTCCCTAAACGCGTCGCTGTCGGCCTTACGCATGGCCTTGTCGGCCTTGTCCAGGCGGTCAGCGACCGGGACGTGACCCGGGGCCTCGGCCCGCATCCCGCACAGGTCGATGAGAATCCGGTCAAACTCTTCGAGCCGCCAGTGCCCGATGAGTTGCGTCGACCCGTCCTCCATGTCCCGCCAGACCTCATAGCGCCGGCCGACCTTCTTGGTCACCCTGTGTTCGATGATGCCCATACCGAGCCAGAGACGGGGGTCGCCAGGCCAGGCGATGCCGTCGCCCTCTCGGAGCTTGTGGTCCAGCGCCGGGGCATCGCCGTGAACGAAACCCCCGCCATCTCGGTTGGGGACAAGAAGTGCCATGAAGAAATAGTGCCAGACGCGAAGGAGCCCCCAGTGATACTGGGGGCTCCTAGGTACTAGCGGGGGCTAGAAGCTCGGGACAGCAAGCGTTCCGAGTGCGTGGGCGTTACGGGTAGTGACGACAAGCTGGTCGTAGACCTTGAACCGGGCCTCCACGGCGTCGCTGCCGTCGAGGGCCTTGAACAGAACCTTGCCGTCGTCCTCGTCCCAGGTGAAGTCCAGGCCGACGAAGCGGCTGAGGGACTTCGGGCTGATGGCGAAGACAACAGTCTCCGGGCAGAACCTGTCGACCACCAGGCTGCCCTGAGCGATCTGAAGGCCCTTCCAGCCGCTGGTGAGGGTCATCTCGCGGCCTTCGTAGCGCTTCTGAGCCTGCAACATGCTGGCGAGCTTGCGCCGCTGAAGGTAGCCGGTCAGGTAGAGCGACGGCATGTCGCCGTTACCGTCAGTGGCGACCGACTCGGACAGTTCGTCCAGGAAGACCTCACTGATAGCCGTGGTCGAAGACCCGACCTCGATCGAAGCCCACTCCGGGACGGTCGCCGGGTTCACGCCAGCGAACACCGTGGTGGCCGAAATCAGGCCACGAAGGCCGTTGATCTCGTTGTTGAGGTTGCCGGTACGGACGATCACGTCAGTAGCGACGGTGCCTGCCAGAGGCGAGTCGAACGTGATGGTCTTGGCGTTGCGGTCAACGGCGACGATGGTCTTGGTGCCGCGGACGGCGCCAGTAGCCGGGATCACCACGTCAACGATCATGTTGACGAAGAAGTACCGCATCTCGGAGACGGTGCTGCCGCCGAGCACGGGGACCGTGGTGGTACCGCCAGTGACGGTGCCCATGACGCCAGTCTGCGGAGTGCCGTTGATGGTGGTGAAGGTACCGAGGGACTGACGGGCACGGTCGGACATGATGTCCATCTCGGCGCCGTCAAGCTCGGACTCCAACGCCCGGACGAAGGCGCCGCTGTCGCCACGGGTCAGGTGCTTGGCCTGGCCGCTGACCTTGATCGTGTGGTAGTTGTAGGACAAGTCCTCGAACAGGCGGGTGTAGCGCTGACGGTCAGCGGTCGCCAGGGGAGCAAGCTCGGCCCGAGCGGACGTGCTCGCGGAGCGCCCAGAGTGCAGGGACCAAACGGCGCGCTCGCCGATAATGTCCTGTTCGTTCTTGCTGACCTCGTTGATGACGTTGTGGGCGTTGTTGATGGCGTTACGAAGCCCAGGACCGTAGTTGTCCTTCATGGCGTTAGCCAGGAGAGCCTTCGACTGGGGCACTTTGGTGCGTCCTTTTCTCGTTGGTGCCACAGTCGTGGCGTCTTACGAGAAAGGGTAGAGCAGTCGTTAGGGCGCTCTGCACCAAGAACGACCACCAGCACCCTACACCTTTTCAGGTGGGGTGCGGTGGTGTTATTTCCCTTACGGGACTAGCTGATTCCGAGTGCCTCGCGTGCCCGCTTCTTGGCCTCAGCCAAACTGGTGGGCTCAGGCAAGGCGTCGCCGCCTGGTGAGTTTCCACCGATGGAGCCGGGAAGCGCCTTCTTGTCGGCCACCTTCTTAGCCACGTAGTCGGTGAACCGCGCCTTGGCGGCCCGCTCGTACTCGGCAAAGCCCTTCTCCACGGCCTCCTTGATGTGCGCCGGGTCGAAGTCGCCGTCCTTGATGAACTGCTGGCCGGCAGCCAGGACGGCGCGAACCTCTGCCGCGTCCGTCACGCCCAGCGTGGCTAGGGTGGCGTTCACCGTAGCGGTAGCCGTGGCGTGCTGGGCCTCCTGCGCCCGCTGGGCGGCGGGGCCGGTGACCTCCTTCTCCATGAGTTCCTTGAACTCACGGTAGGTCATCACCCGGTCGGGGTCGTCCTCGTCCGCCTCGGGCGTCGTGTCGACGGCGAACAGGGAAGCGAGCTTCTCGGCCGTGACGCCGAGCGCCTGGCCGGCCTTCTCGAACAGGGTCCTGACGCCTTCCTCGGTTTGCAGGGCCGCCTGGATAGCGATGGCCTGCTCTACGGTCGCCTCGTCGCCGTAGCGCGCAACGCGCTCCAAGGCGGCAACGGCCTTGGCCTGCTGGGCCTCGTCAGCCCAGTCGATGGTCGACTGCTCGTCGGCAGCCTCGCCAGTCTCGTCGGGCAGGTCCGTGGCGTCCACGTCCTGCTCATCCTCGGTTACCTCGTCCACGTTGTCTGCGTTCATAGTGGACACAGTAACGCCTACCGTGAGCGGGCCGCTTGCTACTAGTTGCCAGTCAAACGCGCTTGCGTCTCAGCATCGATGCCGGGGACGACGCCCTGCTGCCCCGTAGCGCCGATGCCGGCCGCCTTACGGATGCCCTCGGGTCCCCGGCTAAGCGAGGACGGCTCCTGCCCAGCGGCAGCCCGCACCGGGTCGGCAAGGTTGCCGGTGAGCGGATCAACGTAGTCCGGCCCGCCCTTTCCTACGTCCTTGCCGCCCGGCGGGGCGGGGACGGGCGCCCCAGCGCCCGAGAGGCGCTGTTGCTTAGCCGCAAGCTGCTCCATGTGCGCAGAAACGTGCGCGTCGAACGCAACCCGTCGCGGGTCGTCCTCTTGCGCCATGTGGTACCAGGGCTCTTTCATCTCGTTAGTGTGGTCGGCCCAGTGAGCCTCGTGGTTGTCGAACCAGTTGACCGGCACCTGGACGCCGCGCATAAGCTCGGCGTTCTCCCTCTGTGCCTGCTTACTGTCCCGGCTCCACGTCTCAGCCAAGAAGTCCGTGCCCGGCATGTCGAGAAGGCGCAGGAAGTCGCGGGGGTCCGTGATCATCCCGGAGTTCTTCAACTCCATGGCAAGCTGCGAGCGGGCGGCCTTGCTACGGGGTAGCGCCGACTCGGCCGACACGTGAATGTCGAGCGACTTTGCCACGTCGGCACCCGTGAACCGCTGTACCTCCAAGTCGCCGTCAGCCGACCAGGTTCGGACGATACGGTCCTCGGCCCAGAACTGACGGACGAGTTGAAGAAGCTGCCACCCGGTGTCCCGAATAGAAGAAGCCATCTCCTTGGCCGAAAGCGCCAACCGCGTGTCGTCGGCCTCTTGCAGAGCGAGGATGGCGGCTGCCGGCATGGACGCCGATGGCGCCTTACCGTTCGACACGTCCTGCTGCCCGGCTCGGTCGCCCATCTCCTGGTCGGCTCGGAGCATGCCGGCCTCGTACTGCGCCATCCAGCCGGAGTCGGGGATCATCATGTGCGGGGGCTGCCCAGTAGGGGCGTAGTCGATGATCTCTACCCGGGACGTGACCCTACGAGGGTCGATAGAGCCGGTAGGCGCCACGATCTTAGGCGTCAGCATACGGCGGATGGCGGCCTCACGGCTACGGGCGTCGTTGTAGTCCACCTGTAGCGGAATCAGGTCGGTGACCCAGGTCCGCCCCTCCCGGGTGCCGACACCGGGCAGGAGGTTCCACTGAGTGAACGGCAGCCGGCCGTGGTCGTATGGGAACGGTGAGGGGCCTTCCAAGATGGTGGTGCCCGCCCACGTAACTACCAGCCCGTCTCGGCTGGCCCGGCTTCCTGGACGGAGCCAGAGTTGGTGGACGTTGGCAAACGTCCCTTGGTCCAGCTTTTTACGGCCCATCATGCGGTCGCTGCCCAGGGAGTAAACGTCATCGGCAAGCGAGCGGGTAGCCGAGGCGTCCTCGACCGTTTTTCCCCAACGCTCCCAGATGGCCTCCTTAGTCATGGAGGTTGTGCGTACGCACCAACGAGCGTCGCGGAACCGCTTAGCGTTTGGGTCGACAGACATCTCGAATGCCGGCACCTGCTCCAAGACGATGTTGCCCTCGAACCCTTCCTCTTGCTCGCCGTCCACGTCGACCTCGCCCACGGACTCGCCGGCAGTCGGGTCCCACCATAGGTGCGTGTAGGACCACCCGAGGGTCGTCGGCCAGAAGTAGAACGAGGAAAGCTCAGACTCCCAGTCAAGGCGGTAAAGCTCGTGGTCCATAATTCGTGTAGACACCTTTGCGGCGCTCACGTCCTGCTCAGAGTCCGAAACGGGGCGGGCCTCCGGGATAGGCGCCGCCTTCGTCAGCTTCGAGATAGCCCGCTCCACCAGGCCGGCCACCTTGTTGGCCGTGATGCGCACGGGGGCGTTCCTGTCATCACGCGATGGGGCAGAGGGGCGGCGAAAGCGCCCGGCGCTGTCGTCCCATGCGATCCACTGGTGGCCGAGCAGGAAGGCCAGGTTGGTCCGGAGTTGGCGGTCAGACGCCGTTCCCTTTCCTGACTCCCTCTTAGCGTCCAGCCAGGTGATGAGTTTCTTCGGGTCCCTGGGGACCTCGTACATGCTAGGCGTCTGCAAGGTCGTCCTCGTAGTCGATACCGATCAGGCCAGTGGGGTCGTAGATGCGCGAGACGGGCTCTACAGCAAACCCCGGATGCTGCATGTTCGCCACGGCCTGGTACTCGGCGGGCGTGCGCGAGGCTAGCCGGGTAAGCAGGTCAGCTACCCGAAGCCGCTCCGCGGCAAGGTCCCCGCGAGATTGGCGCAGGGAGGCGTAGAGGCAAGCGGCCGTCGCCACGGCGTAGGCCGCTAGCGCCGCTAGGGCGGTGGTCACTACTTGTCGACAGTCTTGGGGCGGGAGACCCTAAGCCCTGCGACCTGGCCTGCCTCCCCGATACAGTTGACACAGAGCGCAAGGCACCCCTCTCCCTCAATATGGACATCAAGGTCCACGACCGGGCCAGCGGAGAGACAGCGGTAACACGCGCTCTTGGCGAACGTGTAGCCAACCTCATTCAGACGTTGCATAGGGCATAGGGTAACGTAGACGGGGGGCCGCCGTGCTGCTACCAGTCGTCCCAGCACCCATCGCCCCACTCGTCGTAGGGCTCCACGGTGTCTCGCCTAGGTATGGCTGGCCTGGCCCGTACTCCCAGGGTCCGCTCAACCGTATCGTCGGCGGGGGTGGGCACGTACAAGTCATTAGACATGCTGAATGCGTAATACACGGAGTCAGCCCGGTCCGGGGACTTGAAGCCCCTGTGCTTCATCTCGGCCTTGGTTTCCAGTTTGATGGCGCCGGCCTGGATGCTGTATTTGATGTTCGTCAACTGCTTACGTAGCTCGTCATCATTGACCAGCACGCTGATACCTCCCGACTCAAACAGTCGGCGCAGGTGCCAGTACCACTGGCTGCGAGAGTTGGCGTAGGAGTCGCCGTACTTCTTGGCGCCCCGGAAGGCGATAATGCGGCCCTCGCCTAGATGCCGCCCAAGGGCCTCTGCGTAGCCAACCGCTCCCGCCCCCACCCCGTCAGCGTCGTAGATTACGTCGTTCGGCTGGTGCCGCTGTACGGCGGCAAGCACCGGCCCCTGGAAGAAGTGGTCCACCCGGCCGGCTGGGAACGCCTGCAAGTCGACCAAGGAGTTGCCGTCCCTAATGGCGATGGTGGACTCGGATGACCCGTAGCTTGCGATGTCGATGCCGATGGCCTTATGCCCAGGTACCGGCACCTGGCTCAGCGCAGACTCGTACCACTTGTCGGCTACCAGCGTGTCGTCAGTAGCGTCCCAGAACTCAGCAAGGATTTTCGTCTGCCACTCGTAGGTGCCCGGCCCGCAGCCCTGCTCCTTTAGGTCGTCAAGGAAGTCGTTGTCGATGAAGTGAGCCCCGGGCGGCCTGTGCTCGCCCGTAAACTCTGGCGTGTCGAACGCCGTAATCCGTATCACATCGGTACGTGAGAGTTTCGATTGCTGCGCAGCGTACGTGTCCGGCGTTGTGGGGTTGTAAATCAGGAGTAGCCGGGCGTCTCCTGACGCCAAGATTCCGGTAATTCCCTGAGACACCTGGTCGGACACGGATGCCGCCTCGTCCCCCACCACTAGCAGGTGCGCCCCGTGGTACCCCTGCACGCCTTCGGCGGCGGTAGCCATCTGGCCCATGATGAAGTGGTTCGGCGTGTGGTTGATCCACACGTCAGCCGGTGGGAGCTTACCGTCCATCCCTACCCGCTGTTGTAGGACGTTCCAGGCGGTACGAATCTCGCCCCACAAGTTGTCCTTTAGGTGCTGCTCCTTGGACGACATCGTGACGATCTTCGAGCCGCCGCATGGCCCCCTGCATATCTCGCAGGGCGTGCCTGGGGTAAAAGCGTCATAAAACGCAAGTGCGAGCTTTGCCGCAATATGGGTGTTGTGGGTAACCACGAAGTTGTCAGTGAGAAACAGGGCACTGGGGTGCGCTACCCGGATGCAAGTAGTAGGCCCGTGGTCCTCTACCGTCACGGACCGAACTATCCTGCCATACGGCCAGCGGCGCTTGGTTTGCAGTGCCTGCTGCTTGTCGAGCTTTCTCTGTAGCCTAAACAGGGGGAACGGCGCCGAAATGTTCAGTCGAAAGCTAGGGAGTCCGGCCTTCCTGGTACCTGCGGGGTACTCGAAGTACGTAACCCTCTCTCGAATGGGTCCAGCGTACCCCCCAAGCGAGCGCACAAGGTGCTGTACCCCCTCGGACAGGGGGCGGCTAGTTGACGAGAACGATGAGCCAGCGCCCTCGACTCCCCCGTCCGAGTCCATAAGCCCCTGTAGGACAGCAAGGCGGTCCTCAGCACTCGACCAGAGGTAGTCGTAGGGTATGTGTTTCTCGGGAGAGCGCAGCCCATGGAGCCCGTAGTGGCGTAGGGCGGGAAGCCACCCCCTAGCGCCCTTCGTAATCCCGTCCCCATATAGCGTGCCCTCGAAGAGGGCCAGGATTTCCGGGTCTGCCGATGTTATGCGCGTTGACCCGCTAGCTACCATGCTGCCGTCTCCCAAGAGCAGGCCCATGCGGTAGGGCTCGCCTAGAAGCTCCCTGGGCGCGAAATCAGCGGGTCCCGATGCCGGCAGCACGGGCCAGTAGCCGTGTCGAAGTAGGGGTATCAGGTCGGCGGTGCGGACGACCTTCTTCTTCCGCCGAGACGTGATCTCCCAAAGATGGTCGGCGTCTGTAAGAACGGACGTGCCGTCGCTAAGCGACACACGGTAGCGGGGCTGCTCTGGCTGCGGGTATACGCCAACTACCTCGGTAGGGCTGCCGTCTCCTGCCAGAACAAGGTCCCCAGACTCTAGCGACTCTACCGGCACCGGGCCGGTAGGCGTCATTACCGGGGTGCCGTGCGCCAGCCCTTTTCCGGAGCTATAACAAGACGGAACATTCACCCTAGCTCGCGGCTTTGACAGAGCGGTTGCGATACGCTTCTGCACAGACCAGAGCTCGCCGCCCGTAGCGGTCGTGATCCAGTCACCAAGGTCGAGTTGTCCGAGCCGGCGCAGCCGCTCGCGAGAGCTACCTGTCTCCACCCGGCCAGTATCTCAGGTCCGAGACGCTGACCAGATGCTATACGGCTACAGTGGAGAGTACGCCAAGGTTGCTGACCTGAATACGGTATCGAGTACCGTCCGGGGAGCGTAGGACAAGCCCCTTCGTGGTGAGAGTGATCTCGATGTCCCGTGCGCCGACCATCACCTGTGCGGTAGCGGAGGTAACCGACGAGTCGCCCAGCGCCACAGAGTTTGCGTGTAGCGCCTGTGCGCCCGACCCGACAGCTACCGCTGCGTTCCCGTCTACGAGAGCCCTATAGCCGATCGTCACGGTGTCGTTTCGCTGAGTGGCGGACGCCTGTCCCGTCTCGACACCTACGGCAGTGTTTCGAAGCCCGGCCGTTGTGGCGTTAGTAACTACACCCCCCGGCAGGTACAACGAGTTTGTTCCAATAGCGGTGTTGTCGCTGCCTGCGGTGTTTAGGCCCATGACGCTAGTCCCTACCGCAACGTTGTTGTTGCCGCCAACGTTGGCAGACAGGGACCCCACCCCTACCGCTACATTGAAGAACCCGTCTACGTTGACGGCCATGGCGAACGTACCCACGGCCGTGTTGTATGACCCGCCAGTGTTTGAGGTTAGCGAAAGTGTCCCCAAAGACGTGTTCCAGATACCCCCCGTGTTGGAGGTTAGTGAAGCCGCCCCTACGCCAACGTTATTGGTCCCTGCCGTGTACGACGGCAGACTCGATCCGCCGGGGCTACTCAGCCCCATAGCGCTACCCCTCCTTGACCGTAAACTTCTGCCCGGTCGTGGCGGCGATGACCGACACTCTCCCGGTAGCGCATACCCTGTCCTCAAACACCAGGGAGGCCCCCGTCTTTAGCAGGATGGACCCGGCGCCGGCAACGACAGCCGTAGCGCCCAGGTTGACCCAAAGGTCAGCGGCGGGGTCGATGTTCTGGACAAGGAGGTACTGCCGCCCTGAGTTGAACGCCGCGGCGTCCTGCGCCGTGCCGCCCGTAGTGATCGTGCCAGAGCGGTCGGTCAACCCGACCGGGAAGGCGCTCATCCTAGAGCCCGATGACGGTGATACGCACTACCAGCGCCGACAGGTCGACACCGTTGGCAACCTCGACCAGAGCGCCTCGCAGGGCGACGAGCTTGCGGTTCACGTAGTCGTACTGGACGACGGTGGGGGTGCCGCCGGCAACCTCGCTGACGTACACGGCGTGAATCTCGGCCAGGCCAAGGTCACGAGGGAGTAGGGACTCCCCGCCAGTGGCGTAGGAGTTGTCGAACGTCACGGTCTTGGTGACGACGCGGTTACGTCCCCAAACCTCGTGAGGGGTCTGGGACGAAGGGTTGGTGAGGGTCAGAGCCATGCGGATAGGTTACCCACTAGGCCGGGTGCCCGTGCGCCAACTAGATTGACGGCATGCTGGCCGGCGGGGCCTGCATGCAGGCGTAGAGAAGGTACGACCCAAAGTACGAGAACACGTCAGACCACTCCCGCTTAGTGACCCCGAGAAGGAGTGTAGGGTCAGCTACAGCGGTGGCCCACGCCCACGCTGCGCCCTCTACCAGTACCTCTACCCCTAGGGCGGGGTAATCCTGGTTTCCGCGGCGCCGAGCCGTCGCTGAGGCGATGTGCCCAAGTTCATGAAGGGCTACCAGGTATCTCTTAGCGGTGCTGGGTTCCGGCACCCACGCCTGGCGCGTACTAGGAAACGACTGCCACCCGGACTGCCTATACGTCATCTTGATGCGATGCTTGTCCGCTAGTGCTTGTAGGTGGGCAGAAGCGGCTAGGGCGTCGAAGGCGCTCACTGGCGGCGCTCCGCGGCCAGTCGGCGCGCCCTGCTTAGGCGTACTGACGTGGCTCTAGCTAGGGCTTTCTCCCACGTATCTAGGGCACCAGTCTCGGCGTAGGCCAGGGCTTCCAAGTGGCGCTCTAGCGCCCGGATAGGTACGAGGCGTCGCCCGCCGATCATTACGGACGGAATGTCGCCGTCGGCTATCGCCTTGCGGACCGTGCGCTCGCTCAGACCTAGGGCTGGCGCTACCTCACCTACCGTAAGGGCGATACGACCCATAAGGCCGGGAAGTCCCGGCGGTAGGGGAGGCACCAAGTCACGGTATGCCGCCTCAGAGCGATCAGCGATAACGTGCGGGCCGGCGGCGGTTCCGTCTCCCTGCACTGCGCTCCTAGCGGCAGCTAGGTTGGTAGGGTGGTTAGGGTCATCCAGGCGGCGCTGAGCGGCTTGAAGCTGGGGTGGCAGCATTGACACAGTGTGCCACCCAGCGAGCGGGAACTAGATGATATGCCAGGCGGCCGACGTGGTTGACGACCACCCCCACACGGGGCCGCCTGCGACGGCTCGCCCGACTACCTCTACCGAGAGCCTGGACAGACGAAAGTCCGCGTTGATGCCGTTTCTGCCCGCCTCTACCGAAAGACGGGATAGCCGAAGGTCCGGGGATATAGCGTTTCGGCCGACCTCGACCGAAAGCCTTGAAAGCCGAAGGTCGGTTACCGGGCCGTGGTATACGCCAGTGCCGTAGGCATTTAGCCCGTACATACTAGAACTTCAACGAGGCGATCTTGAACAGGTCAAGGCGTGCAGGGTTCAGGTTTATGCTTACCCCGCTGTTCTGTAGTACCGTCACAGAGATAGTGTCGCCCGGGAGCAGGGGGGTGAACACAGTGTTCATACCCTTGGACTGCCCGGCAGTCGTGTTTCGAATGGCCGTGAGGGTAGCGGACCGGGTAAGTTGAAGCTCTATGTACCCGCCCGTGCCGGTAGCAGCGCTGTAGTCGCACGATACCGTGATACCGTACAGACCGGCCTGCCCGGCCGGACACGTAAGCGTTGTCGCCGTAACTGCAATCCAGCCGTCAAGGTCGGAATCCTCAACCGTCCATGAAATGGTGACTACGGTGTTGTTAGCGATCGCCTGGTTGGTGATCCTTGTAAGCCGGCACTGCCGGTAGTCAAAGTCCTTCGTGGTAGGGCTATGGACCCAAGAGATTCCGGAGGCGTGCTGTCTGGCGGTCGTACCCTCCTGGCCTCGAAGAATGGTGGCTGACGTGGCGCTGGCCGTATGGGCGGTGATCCATACGATCTCTGGCGCCCCTGCCGACCCAGTTGGGTCTAGCGTGACGGCTACCTGTTCCGTAGAGCCAACGGCAACCACGGAAGCCAGGGCTGCCGAGTTGAACGTAGTGGCTCCTGACGTTAGTGGGTTGTCCGTGATAGTGCCGCTCATGAACCCTTGGCGGACCCGAATGTCGTTAGCCATTACCTAACCTCGATCCCGAACTCGGATGCGTTGACCTCTGCTGTTGTCCATGCGGCCGTAGTCTGGGGGTTTAGTTCCCACGTCGTCTTAGTTCCGTTTGCGGATGCGGCAGTGCCTACAGCCGGTGAGAAGTTGGGGCCGGCAAAGTCGGTAGACGTTGGGCGTGCCAAGATTCTGCCGTTCACAGAACCAGCGTCGGTCTTATGGGCGAAGGCGTGGGCGACCACTCCAAACACACTGCCCACCTTTACCAGGTTTGTGAAGGCGTATGTGTCCTTCTGGCCGACCGTAGGGCTACCAACAAAGTCGCTCGTACTGGGCGTGCCAGGCTCGTCCACAAGGAGATAGTTGTCAGTCGAGTTACCGTCTGACCCAAGAAGCTGCGACGAGTTTCCGTTGCCGTTCGGGTACAGGGTTTCGATAACCACGTCCCCCAAGAAGTTGTTGTTCACGCTGCCGGCGCCATTACAGACATATAGGTCGTCAAACGTCTGCTGTACCGGCAAGTTAGGGGTAAGGACGAGGGACTCTAGTACCGTGCTTGTACCGGCGTTCTTTGTGTCGCCAGAGAAGGTAGCCAACGACGAACCGTTCACCTGTAGGTCACATACCCCCACGGTGTCGCTGAGTGTTACCTTCAACTCAATATAGGCCCACACGCCAGGCACGATAGTGTTTGCGCTGGTAGTCCAAAGCACTGTGCCGCTCTGCGTGCCCCGCCTAGCCACTAGCTGCCCAGTGCTTGTTCTGGAAATAGTGATGTGCGTCACCGTTGGGCGGACAGCGTTGGTAATCAGGGTCGTGATCCCCTCAGACCCAAGGTGTAGCAGTACCTCGCCCTCCTGCCCCGCAATGTTAAGGGCGAAACCGACCACGATCGTGGCGTGCTGGTCAGCGTTTGCCCAAGCGTGGTACGTGTTCCCGGTAGAAGTGAGCATGCCGTCCCCGTTACGGCCGGTGGTCACGTAGGTACCCTCGAACTGCGTCCACTTAGACGACAGTCGGTCGTCAAACCCGGCAGTGAAGATAAGAGACATAACTACGGAGCCCTTCTAACGTTGATACATACTACGAGCCCGGTGGCTGCGCCAGGTGCTACGACGCTGACCTGTAGGTAGTCAGACGTGAGTAGCCCGCGAGTATCGGGCACAGAAAACCCGGCCCCTACGAAGGCGGCCGCTAGTACGGTCGGCTTA
>Ga0187892_10008771_pt1 | contig 13646 bp, 14 predicted proteins | sample MA1701073metaG_FD_139345 | JGI IMG/M metagenome (GOLD analysis project Ga0187892, IMG submission 139345) | Bio-ooze microbial communities from a basaltic lava cave in the Kipuka Kanohina Cave System on the Island of Hawaii, USA - MA170107-3 metaG ...
GCCTCCGGCAGCGGCTGGGGATCGGCCATCCCGCACACGTAGACGTGGCCGTCCGGCCGCGGGAAGATCTCCGGCTCCAGGTGGCGGCCGTCGGCCGTCCGGTACTCCACGAAGAGCGCGTGGGCCGGCACGTCGGGCGCGGCCAGCGTGACGCTGAACCCCTTGAGGCCGGCCACGCGCGGCAGGCCGAGCCGCGCGCCGAGCGTGTCCGTCCACGGGCCCAGGGCCAGCACGACGGCGTCGGCGGCGAGGACCTGCCCGTCGACCCGCACCCCGGTGGCGGCGCCCGCCTGCTCCATCACGGCCTCGACGACGCCCATCACGAGGTCGGCGCCGCGGGCCGTGGCCGCGTCCACGAGCGCCCGGGTGAAGCGGGCGGGGTGGACCTGGGCGGTGGTCTCCGGAGAGCCGAGCGCGGCGGTGACGGCGCCGGCGCCGTCGAGCCAGGCCGGGGGCGCGATCCGGTGGCCGCCCGGCGCGCGGCCCTGCTCGCGCGCGGCCAGCATGAAGGTGTCCATCCGGCGGTAGCCGTGGTCGCCGTCCAGCTCGCGCGCCAGCTCGGCGTGCAGCGCGAAGCTCGCCCGGGCCAGGGGGCCGACCGGGGAGCCGTCGCACCAGTCCAGCGCCAGGAACCCGCCCGACTTGCCGGACGCGGCGCACGCCACCCCTTCGCGCTCCACCAGCGTCACGGCCACGCCCCGGCGCGCGAGGAAGTAGGCCACGGCCGCGCCCACGACGCCGGCCCCGCACACCACCACGCGGCCCGGCGCCCTCACGGCTGGCACCCGACCGCCTCGTCGAGCCGGCGGATCACGGTCTCCATGTCCCCGGGCCCTAGTGTTACACCATGTCCCGGGCCGTGGAGGCCTCGGAGCGCGCGCGCCGCGCCCTCCCGGTGACCGGCTTGCCGGGCGCCGGGGTCGGGGCGAGACTGACGGGGCCGGGTCGCCGCCCGGCTCGAGGGCCTGACCCCGCCGACCCGGGGCGGGCGAGAGGAGCAACGCCAGTGCCAGCGGCGCGACGGACGACGGCGGGACGAGCGAAGCGGCAGGGCGTGCCCCGCGCGGGGCGGGCCTTGCGGGGGCGGGCCCGGCCGGGGGCGCGCCCGTCCCCGGTGGACCGGCTCCGGGCCATCTGCCTCGCGCTCCCGGAGACGAGCGAGAAGCGGGCGTGGGGCGAGCCGACGTGGCGGGTGGGCGGCCGGCTCTTCGCCCAGCTCGACGACCACCACCATGGCGCCGACCATCTCGCCGTCTGGCTGCCCGCCCAGCCCGGCGTCCAGGAGCTCCTGGTGCGCGAGGACCCGGGGCGCTACTTCCGGCCCCCCTACGTCGGGCCGCGGGGCTGGGTCGGGGTGCGGATCGACGGGCGGCCGGACTGGCGCCGGGTGGCCGGCCTCGTCGAGGACGCCTACCGGCTGGTGGCGCCCCCGCGGCTCCGCGGCGGCGCGCCGGCGGGCCGGTAGCCCACCACCTCCAGCAGGTTGCCGTCGGGGTCGAGGAAGTAGACGCACTCGTGGTCGCCCCAGTCGATGGGGGCGTGGTGCGGGATGCCCCGCTCGGCGAAGAGGCGGGGGGCGGCCACCAGGTCCTCCCAGGACACCTCGAAGGCGTGGTGGCTCTTGCCGAGCGGCTCCCGGATCTGCTCGAGCCCGCCCGGCGTCCGCTCGGGCGTCCAGAAGAGCGCGCAGTTGCCGTCGCCGTGGCGCAGCAGCCGCTGGTCGGGCAGCCGGAGCTCGACCGTCATCCCCAGCACCTCGGTGTAGAACCGCTCGGCGCGGTCCAGGTCGGCGACGTCGACGCCGAAGTGGTCCAGGCGCCGCACGCGGAGCATGGCCCGCCGCTCAGGCCCCCTCGACCGACCGCCAGTGGGCGGCGATCTCGTGGAGCGGCGCGACCCACACCCGCGGGGTGCCGCGGACGTGCTCCAGGAGCTCGCGCAGACAGGCCAGGCGCGACGGCCGGCCGATGATCTGCGGGTGAAAGGTGAAGCAGGTGACGCCGCGGACCTCGGTGATCCCGTCGAACTCGGTGAGCCAGCCCTGGAGGACGGGGCCCGGCGGCTGGATGGCGCGCTGGCCCGTGAACAGGAAGTAGGGCGCGTCGTCCAGCACCCACGAGATGGGGATCTCCACGAGCCGGCGCCCGCCGTGAGGGGGATGCAGGTACGGGGCCAGGCGGTCCATCATGTTCGACGCGTAGTCGAACCCGTGCGCGGCCAGGAGCTCGAGGGTGTGGGACGACAGCTGCCAGGCGGGAGCGCGGTAGCCGACGGGCCGGCGCCCGCTGAGCGGCGTCAGCACCTCGAGGCTCTTCGCGAGGATCGCCTCCTCGCGCTCGCGGGGCAGCTCCGAGACGCGCTCGTGCTCGTCGCCGTGGCAGCCCACCTCGTGCCCCTCGGCGGCGATGGCCCGCACCGCGTCCGGGTAGCGGCCGGCCACCCACGCCGGCACGAAGAAGGACGAGCGGACCTCGGCCCGGCGCAGCAGCGCGAGGATGCGGGGCAGCGCCTCGACGGCGCCGAAGCGGCCCTGGGACAGGGCCACCGGCTCGTGGACGCCGCGCGCCATCCACAGGCTCTCGGCGTCCAGGTCGAAGGTGAAGGCGCAGGCGGCGCGCGCGTCGCGCGGCCAGCGCGGCTCGACGACGGGGACCGTCGCCATGGCGCACCATCTTAGCCCGGAATCGAGGCGCCCGACCAGCGTCCGGGATCGGCGGGCCCGGCGGGGGGTCGGTGTAGTATAAGAGCGCGCCATGACCACTCCGCAGGAGCTGATCAAGCGGCTGGAGGGCAACGTGAGCCGCGCCCTGGTCGGCAAGGCCGACGTCGTGCGGCTGGCGGTGGTGGGGCTCCTGGCGCGCGGCCACCTGCTCATCGAGGACGTGCCGGGCGTCGGCAAGACGACGCTGGCCGCCGCGCTCGCCCGCTCGGTCGGCGCCGGGTTCCAGCGCATCCAGTTCACCTCGGACATGCTGCCCTCGGACGTCCTCGGCGTGGCGGTCTGGGAGCCCAAGCGCGGCGAGTTCGTCTTCAAGCCCGGCCCCCTGTTCACCAACGTCGTGCTGGCCGATGAGATCAACCGCACCACCCCCAAGACGCAGTCGGCCCTGCTCGAGGCCATGAACGAGGCGCAGGTCTCCCTGGACCACTCGACCTATCCCTTGCCGCGGCCGTTCATGGTGCTCGCCACCCAGAACCCCATCGAGTACGAGGGCACCTACCCGCTGCCGGAGTCGCAGCTGGACCGGTTCCTGCTGCGGATCCGCATCGGCTACCCGGAGGCGCCCGACGAGAAGGCGGTGCTCCGGGGCAACGTGGCGCCCACGCCGGCGCGCCTGGCCCCGGTGGTGACGGTGGAGGAGGTGCTGGCGCTCCAGGACGAGGCCGAGCGGGTGCGCGCCGACGAGTCGGTGCTGGACTACCTGGTGAGCATCGTGGCGGCGACGCGCCGCTCGCCGCTGCTCGCCCTCGGCGTGAGCCCCCGCGGCTCGCTGGCGCTCTTGCGCGCGGCGCGCGCCCGCGCCCTCACCGAGGGGCGGGACTACCTCGTGCCCGACGACGTCCACCAGCTCGCCGTCGCCGCCCTCGCCCACCGGGTCATCCCGAAGGCGCGGCCGGGCAGCGGCCGGAACGGCGTCATGGGCGGGGAGGACGCCATCCACGCCGTCCTGCAGGACGTGCGCGTCCCCCGCTAGACGCCTCCGTCCCGAGCGCGACGGATGGGTCCTTCGGTGGGGGCGTGGCTCCGGCGGCTCTTCAGGCCGCGCCGCACCATCTGGCCGACGCGCGACGGCTGGTGGTGCCTGTTCGTCGTGATGGGGCTGGGCGTGGCCGCCATCAACACGGGTAACAACCTGCTCTACCTCCTCGTCTCGCTCCTCCTCGGCCTCATCATCGTGTCGGGCGTCCTCTCCGAGCAGGCCATGCGGGGCGTGCGCCTGTCCGCCCTGACGCCCGGCGAGGTGTACGCGGGGCGCCCCGCGCTGCTGGGCGCGCGCGTGACCAACGCCAAGCGCACGCTCCCGTCCTACTCGCTCGGCCTGGAGGCGCTCGCGCCGGGCGCCACGCCGCGGACCCACTACCTGCCGCGGCTGCCCGCGGGCGGCGAGCGCCTCTTCCACTGGGAGGAGACGTTCCCGCGGCGGGGGCGCCGGGCGCTGGCCGGCGTGCGGCTCACCACACGCTTCCCGTTCGGCCTCTTCCTCAAGGCCGGCCAGCCCGACCTGACCGGCGAGATCGTCGTCTACCCGGCCGTGCACCCGCTGGCGCCCGAGCAGCAGCGCCAGCTCGAGGCGGCCGGCCTCGTGGTGGCCCGGCGCCGGGGGCGGGGGACGGATTTGCACAACCTGCGCGGCTACCGCGCCGGTGACGATCCGCGCCTGATCCACTGGCGCAGCACGGCCAAGACCGGCGCCCTCGTCGTGCGCGAGCTCCTCGCCGAGGCCACCGAGGACACGCGGCTCGTCCTCGTGGACCAGGGCGGCGGCGACCCCGGCCTCCTCGAGGAGGGGATCGCCCGCACGGCCTCGCTGGCCGCCCACCTCGTCCGCCGCGGGGCGGGCGTCGAGCTGGTCGGGCCGGGCGTCGCCGTGCCCCTCGGCCGGGGCCGGGGCCAGCTCCACCGGGTGCTCACGGCGCTGGCCCTCTACACGCCCGGGCAGCCGCTGCCCGACGCGGAGGGCGCGGTCCAGCGCGAGACGGGCGGGCGGCTCCGCCACGTCCACGTGAGGATCGGCTGATGGCGCTGCCGCTCGGCCTGCGGGCCGTGACCTACCTCCTGGTCGGGACGGGCGTCGCGGCGCTCGTGCTGGGCGGGCTCCTCGGCCCGCTCGGAACGGGCCTGGTGACCGGGGCCCTCGCGGTGAGCTGGGGGCTCGAGGGGGCGCGCCGGCGCTGGCGCATCCGCCCGGCGCTGGTCACGGGGGTGCTCATGGCGGCGGTGGCCGCGGCCGCCCTCGATGTCCTGTACCTGGCGGACTCGATGCTCGACGGCATGGTGCGCCTGCTGCTCGTGCTCATCCTGCTCCGGCTGGTCCTGGGCCGGTCCCCGCGGGACCTGCGCGACGTCGGGTTCCTGTCCTTCTTCCTGCTCGTCGCCACCTCCACCGTGACCTTCGGCGTCGGCTTCCTCGTCGTCTTCGTCGCGTTCCTGGTGCTCGGCACGGCGATGCTGCTGCTCCAGCACGTGCACGCCGAGGCCGAGCGCGCCGGCGTCGCCCCGGCCGGCGGCGCGCTGCCCGGCCCGACGCTGGTGCGCATCGGCGGCGCCGCCGTCGTCGCGACCCTGGCCATCGCCGCCGTGCTGTTCTTCGTGATCCCGCGGGTGGGGCCGGCCGTGCTGCCCTTCCGCAGCCATCTCTCGCGCATGGTCACGGGGTTCTCCGACCGGGTCGACCTCGGCAGCTTCGGCGACATCGAGGCCGACCGGACGGTGGTCATGCGCGTGTACATGCCCGGCGAGGCCGGCGACCCGTCGAGCCTCCCGAACCTCCGCTGGCGCGGCATCGTGTTCGACCACTTCGACGGGCGGACGTGGCTGGCGAGCGGCGTCGAGCGGGCGGTGGAGCGGCGGAGCGAGAGCGGCCGGTTTGCCCTGGCGCCCCGCCGGGGCCGGGGGCCGGTGGTCCGCCAGGAGATCTACCTGGACCCCATCGGCACCGACGTGGTGTTCGCCGCCCCGCGCCCGGTCAGCATCGAGCTGCGGGCGGCCCACCTGCTCCTGGACGACACCGGCGCCGTGTCGGTGCCCTCGGCGGCGGCGCGGCTACAGTACGCCGTCGAGTCGGAGCTGGAGCCGCCCGTCCCGCCCGGGACGCGGGTGGGGAGCGCGGGGGCGGCCCTGTCGGCGGCGGAGCGCCAGCGCTACCTCCAGCTGCCGCCGCTGGCGCCGGTGGTGCCGGGCCTGGCCCGCGCGGTGACCGCCGGCAGCGCGGATCCCTACGACGCGGCCTCGCGGCTGGTCGCCTACCTGTCGTCCCCGCTGTTCCGCTACACGCTCGCCAAGCGCGGCACCACCGCCGCGCCGCTGGAGGAGTTCCTCCTGGTGCATCGGGCGGGCAACTGCGAGTACTTCGCCGCCGCCCTGGCCGTGATGCTCCGCACCCTCGACGTGCCGGCCCGCGTCGTCGGCGGGTTCCAGCGGGGCGAGTGGAACCCCTACGGGCGCTACTTCATGATCCAGCTCGCCGACGCGCACTCGTGGGTGGAGGCGCACTTCGACGGGCTCGGCTGGGTCACGCTCGACCCGTCGCCGCGCGGCCTCGCCGCCGCGCCCGGGGAGCCGTGGGCGCTCACGCTCTACCTGGACGCGCTGCGGATGCGCTGGTACCGCTACGTCATCAACTGGAGCCCGCGGGACCAGCGGGTGTTCGCGACGAGCCTCGGCCGCCAGGCTCGCGACCTCCGCGAGTGGGTCGCGTGGCCAGCCGCGTGGCCGGGCGCGCGCTGGCTCCTCCTGCCCGGCGCGCTCGGCGCGGTCCTGGCCGTGGCCTGGATCGCCCGCCGCGGCCCCGCCGTCGGCCGTCGGCCGGGCGGCGCCGCCCCGGCGCCCGTGCCCCGCTTCTACGCGCGCGCGCTCCGGGTGCTGGCGCGGCGCGGGCTTCGCCCCGAGCCCTGGGAGACCGCGCGGCAGTTCTCGGTCCGCGTGGCGCTGGCCCTGCCGGCGGCGGCCGCGCCCATCGGCCGCCTCACCAGCCAGTACGAGCGGGCCCGCTTCGGGGCTGGCCTCGGGCCGGCGGAGGCGGAGGAGGCCGAGCGGCTGGTCGCCGACATCGAGGCGCATTGACTCGCCGGGCCGCGGACGCTAGGCTCGGGCCGTTGCGCGTCATTCTCGCCATCGCCCTCATGGCCCTGGGCCGGCACGTGCTGCCCAACTGCCTGTCGCCCGTCATCGTCCAGGGCACGTTCATCTTCGCCGCCGCCGTGCTGGGCGAGGCCGCGCTGTCGTTCCTGGGCGTGGGCGTGCCGTCCCAGATCCCGTCGTGGGGGAACGTGCTGGCCGAGGGGCGGCTCTATCTGCAGCAGGCGCCCTGGCTCACGCTGTTCCCCGGCGCGGCCATCATGGCCTGCATCCTCGGGCTGAACCTGTTCGGCAACGGCCTCCGCGACTTCCTCGCCCCGAAGCTCCGGGGCGTGCAGGGCGACGGGCGCGAGACGTAAGGGCGGGCCCGGGCTCCTCGACGGAGCCGGGGGGGCGGCGCATACTCGGCGTGTCACGGCCCGGCCGTGGCAGGGAGGCCATCGATGCCGATCCGCATCACCCGCGTGTACACGCGCACCGGGGACGCCGGGGAGACGGCCCTGGTGGGCGGCCGGCGCGTGCCCAAGGACTCGCCCCGCATCGCGGCCTACGGCGCGCTGGACGAGCTCAACGCGGTCATCGGCCTCGCCCGGGTGTTCAACGCCGAGGGGCTCGGGACCCGCGCGGCGCGGGGCCGGGCCCACGCGCGGCTGGACGAGATCCTGCGCCGGCTCCAGAACGAGCTGTTCGACCTCGGCAGCGAGCTCGCCACGCCCCCGGATGCGGCCTACGAGGGCATGTTCCGGGTGGGGCCGGCCGAGGTGACGGCGCTGGAGCGCGTGATCGACGAGTGCCAGCGGGACCTCCGGCCGCTCAAGTCGTTCGTCCTGCCGGGGGGCGGCCGCGTGAGCGGGTTCCTCCACCAGGCCCGCACCGTCTGCCGCCGGGCGGAGCGGGAGATCCTGGCCCTGTCCCGGGTCGAGCCGGTGGGGCCCTGGCCGCTCGCCTACGTCAACCGGCTGAGCGACCTCCTGTTCGTGCTCTCGCGATGGGTCGGACGGCACCTCGGGGAGACCGAGTACCTGTGGGAGCGGGCGCTCCGGGCCCACGAGGAGCGGAAGCGCCGGGCGGGCGGCGCGCGCGCGAAGGACCGGTGAGCGCGAGACCGGCCGCGGCGGCCTCCGCGGGCGCGTACGAGATCCGCCGCGCCACCCCCGCCGACGCGGTGGCCGTGGAGCGGGAGCTCCGCGCCTACCTCGAGCACATCGGCGTCGCCCTCGAGCCCCACGCGCTGGACCACGACGTGGCCCGCTGGCCGGAGGAGTACGGCGGCGGCCGCGGGGCCCTCCTGGTGGTGGCGGCCCCGGCGGGGCCCATCGTCGGGACGGCCGGCCTCCGCACGCTCGAGCCGGGAGTCGGCGAGCTCAAGCGGATGTGGATCCGCCCCGCGCACCAGGGGCGGGGGCTCGGGCGGCGCCTGCTCCTCGCCTGCCTGGACGAGGCCCGCGCGCTCGGCTTCCGGCGGCTGCGCCTGGACTCGATGGGCCAGATGGAGGCGGCGCAGGCGCTCTACCGGGCGCACGGCTTCCGCGAGATCACGGACTACAACGGCAACCCCCGCGCGCACGTCTGGATGGAAGCCGACCTCTGACCTCGTCCCGGCAGGCCGCTCGCGGTCCTGGCCGCGCTCGAGTCGCTGGTCAGCCTCGGGAGATCGCTGGTCGTCCGAACGGGGCGCGGTCGGCCCCACCAACTCGCTGAGGCGATCTGCGACGCCATGGGGCACGCTGCAACATCCCCGGGAAGGGCCCGTCGGTGGGGTCTCCACAACCCCTCGGAAGAAGAGGAATGGCCGCGCTCGATCAGGTTGGCACCCGGCTTGCTCGTCTCCCTGCCAGAAGCACACACATCCATCAGGGGGAGGATCGACATGCGGAAGCTGTGGGCGTTGGCGCTGGCGATGGTGCTGCTGGTCGGAATCGGCGCGGCGATGGCGAGCGAGCAGGTCAAGGTCACGGGCAAGATCAAGGCCGTGATGGCCACCGAGCGGATGTTCACCCTGGAGGATGGCACGCAGCTCTGGGTGGCCGAGGGACTCGAGGCCGAGAAGCTGCAGAAGCTGCAGGAGGGCAAGGTGGTCAAGGCCTCCTACGAGGAGCGCGAGGGCAAGAAGGTCGTGGTTGACTTCGAGGTGTCCGAGCCCGAATAGCGTCGAGCCAGGCCAGCGGGCGGCGATCGGGGCCGCCCGCTGGCCGGACCTCCATCGCACGGTCGGGTGCGCGAGTCCCCGAGAGGCCAGGAACGCGTCGATCTGGGCGGTGCCGATGACGTGGGTCTCGCCTGGCACGGGGAGCTGGAGCACGTGGTCGGGACTCCGCGGGAGTGCGACGGTGGCCGTTCGGTACCCTTCGACGATCGCGACGAGTTCCTCCCCTCCTCGCATCGAACACCCCACCCCCGCTCGATCCGTAGCTGACCGACGCGTCGACCATCTGCGGGGCCCCTTTCCAGGGCCAGCTCGGCGTCCCCCGTCACGATCTGGCTCACGATTCCGCTCACCACGGTGAGCCTGCGCTCCCAGGGGAACGCCACCACCCACACCTCGTCCCCGAGGCGCACGGTGGCCTTGACCCGGACGGGGGGAGCGCAATGCCCGCCAGCTCGATCACGGCCAGATCCGAGTCGGCGCTGGTGGCCAGCACCGGGGCGCTGGTCCGGCCCGTCCGGGGGGTGCTGACCGAGACCTGTCCCCGATCCACCGGCTCCAGGAAGTGGCGAGTGGTCAGGATCCAGGAGAGGTGCCGGACGCTGTCCGAGGCCAGCACGACGCCAGAAGCCGCGCGGCGAGCCCCGCCGTCACGCTCGGCGCGGAGCTGGACGGCCGACGGAATGACGCGGCGGAGCACCTCTCCTCGCTCTCCCGCAGTCCGGCTCGTCGCGCGCGCCGCGGTCCCCACCGCGAGTATTCCGAGGCCCAGGCCGAGAAGGCGACCCCGCCGGGTCATTCGGCGCTCTCCTCGTCCGCTGCCTGGCGCTTGAGGATCCGGTACAACGTGGCGCGGTCGATCCCCAGGATCTCGGCCGCGCGGACCTTGTTCCCGCCGGCCTCCTGGAGCACCCGTGCCACGTACCATTGCTTGGCCTCCTCCAGCGTCATGCGGCCCACGGGCAGACGCAGGTCGGGGCCCGGCTGCTGCCGGGTCTGGGCCGGCAGATCGTCGGGCATGATCACCGTGGCCGAAGAGAGCGCGACGGCCCGCTCCACCGCGTGCTCCAGCTCCCTGACGTTGCCGGGCCAGTGATACGCGGTCAGGATGGCCAGGGTCTCGCGGGCGAAGCCGTGGATTGCCTTGCGGCTCGCCGCCGCGTACTTCTGGAGGAAGTGCTGGCTCAGCAGGGGGATGTCCTCGGGCCGCTCCCTGAGCGGCGGCACGGTCACGGTCACGACATTGAGCCGGTAGTACAGGTCCTCGCGGAAGGCGCCATCGTCCACGCGCTTCCTGAGATCGCGGTTGGTCGCGGCCACGATGCGGACATCCACCGGGATCCAGTCATTGCCCCCCACGCGACGGACGGCGCGCTCCTGGAGGGCCCGGAGCAGCTTGGCCTGGAGCGAGGCTGACAGCTCACCGACCTCATCGAGGAAGCAGGTGCCGCCCGCCGCCGTTTCCAGGAGACCTCGCCGGGCGGCCACGGCTCCGGTGAAGGCGCCGCGCTCGTGGCCGAACACCTCCGACTCGAACAGCGATTCCGGCAGGGCCGTGCAGTCCACGACGACGAAACGGTTCGCGGCTCGCTCGCTCGCGAAATGGATCGCTCGGGCGACCAGCTCCTTCCCGCTGCCGGTTTCACCCTGGATCAAGATAGTGCTGTCCAGGTTCGCCACACGCGCCACCAGCTTGTACACCTCGACCATCTGCGGGGACCGGCCCACCAGATTGGTCACCCCGTAGCGACTGAGGAGATCCTGCCGGTACTGGACGTTCTCGTGGGCCAGCCGTCGGGCTTCCAGCGCGCGGATGACGAGGAGCTTCACCTGCTCCATCCGGAACGGCTTCGAGAGGTAGTCGTAGGCGCCCGCGGAGATGGCCTCCACGGCCGTGTCGATGCTGGCGAAGGCCGTGAGGATCACCACGGGGACGCCGGGCCGGAGTGAGGCGAGGCGCTGGACGACCTGGAGCCCGTCGACGCCCGGCATCTGCAGGTCGATGATGGCTAGGTCGACCGGATGTGCCTCCGCCAGGCGTAAGCATTCAGCACCGCCAGTGGCGCCTCTGACCTCGTAGCCTTCGCCACGCAGGACCTCGGCCAGGAGATCGAGCGCCACGGGGTCGTCGTCGGCGATGAGGATGCTCGCTCGTCCGCTCACGGACGCCGGGCCCCTGCGGCCGGCAATACCACGGTGAAGGTGCTGCCGTGGCCCTCCTCGCTGTCGACGAGCACGTCGCCCTTGTGGTCTTGCACGATCCGGGCGGAGATGAACAGACCAAGCCCGGTGCCCAGCCCGGGCGCTTTGGTCGAGAAGAACGGGTCGAAGATCTGCTTGCGCTGGGCCCCGGGGATCCCGTGGCCCGTGTCGGTCACGTCCATGACGACCTCGCGGCCGCCGGCCTGCGCCCGCAGGGTGACCGTCACCTGCCCGCCGGGGGGCGTAGCGTCCAGCGCATTGGTCATGAGGTTCAGCGCCACCTGCTGGAGCTGGCTCGCATGACCCCACACCGTCGGCAGATGGGCCGCGCCCGACACCTTCAGCCCGACGCGCGCCGCCGCGAACCCCGGCTGGACCAGGTCGGCGACTTCCCGGATGAGCTGGGTGAGGTCGACCGCCCCGGCCGGCTCGGCGGGCCGGCGGGTGGAATCCAGGAGCTGCCCGATGATGGCCGTGACCCGCGCCACCTGTCCCTCGATCACGTCCAGGCGCCGGGCCGCGTCGCCGGCCATTTGCTCGCGCGGCAGCGCCTGACGAAGCAGCTCCAGGTGCCCGGCGATGGAGTGGAGCGGCGTGCCAACCTCGTGGGCGACCTCGGCCATGATGCGGCCTGACACGGCAAGGCGCTCCGCCGTGCCCAGCCTGCGCTGCATCTCGAACAGCAACCGGTTGAGACGGTCCACCTCCTGGTAGCGCCGATCCAGCTCCGCGGTCGCTTCGGCGACGCGACGCCCCAGCTCGTCGTTGAACCGCCCGAGGCGATCCAGCATCTCGTTGAAGTGATCGGCCAGGTCGCCGAACTCGTCCCGGGCCTGGACGTGGACTCTGGCCCCGGTGTCCCCCGAGCGCACCAGCCCGATGGTCTCGACGAAGGCGCGCAGGGGCCGATCCACGACCCGGTGGACGGCCAGGCCCACGAGCACGCTGACCACCAGCACGGAGACGGCTGTGAACCCCAGCGTCCACGTGCGCGTCCGTTGCGCCAGCCGGCCGGCGCGGTCCAGGGAGAACTTGGCCGCCACGGCACCGGCGACGGTCCCGGACAGGGTGATCGGGGCCAGAATCTCCCAGTAGCGCTCCCGTCCTTGCTCCACGAGCCGCGAAACGACCTCTCCCCGACGCACCCGGCTCACGTCCTGCCGCGTGAACGGCAGGCGCACTTCCGGATGGCTGGTCGCCACGATGGTCGTTGCGTTGTCGGCAATCGCGAGGATGTCGAGCTGGCTGACGGTCTGGCGGATGGTCAGGATCTCCCGGACCTGCTCGCTCAGCAGGGCGTCGCTCTCCAGCTCGCGCCGGTCGCCGATGGTGACCGCGATTTCGCGCGCGAAGGCGATGGCGCGCTCCTTCAGATCCTCTTCCACCCAGCCGTGCGACAGCCACAGGTTGAGGAGCGTGAAGCCGAAGGAGACCACCGCCAGCAGCACACCGGACAGCAGGACCAGCTTCAGGCGGACGCGCCGTCGCATGCCCCAGTGGCGTGGCGGCTCACCGCCGCGCCACCTCGCCCCTCATCGACGAGCCCCGCCGACCAGTCTCGACCTGGGTGAGGGACTCCGTCCCCTGCGAATTGACCAGCTCGGGCTCCCTCGCTTCGTTGTACCGCTCGACGCCGGCGGTATGCACGGCTGCCATGGGTCGTCTCCGCCCGTGTGCTAGACTTGCTCGGCTTGTAGCACGCGCCGTCAGGCGCCGCAAGCCGTCTCGCCCCATGGGGTCCATGACCACCGGCCGCCCGCTGACGATGGCCCTTCGCGGCATGGTGACCGGCCCCCACGCGCTCGCCTCCGAGGCCGGGGCCGACGTCCTCAGGGCCGGCGGCTCGGCGGTGGACGCCGCCATCGCCGCCAGCGCCGTCCTCTCGGTCGTCTACCCGCACATGACGAGCGTGGGCGGCGACGCCTTCTGGCTCGTGTGGGACGCGGCCGAGCGGCGTCCCCGCTTCCTCGACGCCGGCGGCCGCGCGGCGCGCGCGGCCACCGCGGACTGGTTCCGCTCGCGGGGGCACGACGCGATCCCGCTGCGGGGCGTGCTGCCGGCCACCGTCACGGTGCCGGGGGCCGTCGACGGCTGGTGCCGGGCCCACGCGGCCTATGGGCGCGTGCCCCTCGGCCGGAGCCTGGCCGCCGCCGTCGACTACGCGCGGGAGGGCTTTCCCGTCACCGGGCGGCTGGCGGCGTGGACCGAGCAGCACGCGGACCTGCTCGCCCAGAGCGAGGAGGCGGGGCGGCTCTTCCTGCCGGGGGGCCGGCCGCCGGCCCCCGGGGCCAGGCTCGCCAACCCCGACCTCGCGCGCACCCTCGAGCGCGTCGCCGCCCTCGGCCGCGAGGGCTTCTACGCCGGGGAGACGGCGCGAGAGCTGTGCCGCTTCGCCCGCGAGCACGGCGGCTTCTTCACCGAGGAGGACCTCGCGCGCCAGCGCGGGGGATGGGGCGAGCCCCTCGCCACGACCTATCGCGGCGTGACGGTCTACGAGAC
>Ga0187892_10008772_pt1 | contig 13645 bp, 9 predicted proteins | sample MA1701073metaG_FD_139345 | JGI IMG/M metagenome (GOLD analysis project Ga0187892, IMG submission 139345) | Bio-ooze microbial communities from a basaltic lava cave in the Kipuka Kanohina Cave System on the Island of Hawaii, USA - MA170107-3 metaG ...
AGAACTCGGAGCAATCGTCGTACGACCATTTCGGCACAAGCTTCTCGGCGAACATCTTCATGACTTGGGCACGGTGGGGGCCCCGTTCTCCCATGCGCCACCGGGATACGCCGATCTACAGCAACTCACCCTATTTGAGGCCGCTCGCTCGGGTTCCCACCCCCACTCGAACCATTTTTTACGAAGAGAACATCGGTCGCTGGGCTTGGGCCGTCAAAGACGACCCCTGCCCAACGATTGCGGGCATCGACCCGGGACCGACCAAGGCCATTCGTGGTTGGCATGGCAAGGACTGGACGTACTCACGGTCGTTCTGCGACGGTCACTCGGAATTCCAAAAGGTCGTGGAAAGCGAGCCGGACGACCAAGGATTCATGGCGCACTACCGCGTGGAAGAGCTCGGCGAATACCCGCCGCCCGATCCGGAGCAGGCCGCGGACGATGACTGGAAGGAGCAGTACCGGTGCATCACGGTGCGCGGCGACGGCTGGCAGAAGGACACCCTACCCTCTCCACGGATCAGGACGCACATCAAGGGTCATTTCGGGCCGGTTCGCGTTGAATGGGAGGATTGCGTCGCTGAGTAAAGGGCCATCCAACACTACAAGGGGGCGCGCCGGGCGGACTTGAGGCCCCTACAACAGCTCAACGAATTGTTCCACCGTTAGCCCGCTCTGCCGAATAAGTGCCCGCAGCGTTCCACGCGGTACATCGCCGTGTGGCGCAAATCTCAGCGCTTAACGTGTCTTCGGGGATCTCTCGGCCGACTTGGCGAGACGCCGCGACCCACGCCTCGATAGCGGATCGAGCGTCGCGCAGGGCCTCTTCCTTCGTCGCCCCGTGGGCGATACAGCCGGGCAGGCTGGGGGACCTCACACACCCAGCCGCCGTCCTCAACGTCCGGATAGATCAGGACTTGTCTCATCGCCTTCTAGTCTATCGAAAATCACGGTGCTATTCCACAACTCGGCTCGGGCGTTTCGGCGCTCACCGAGCGTTGACCTTCAACAGCACCTTGACGTTGTCGGGGTTTCGGGTTGCCTCCACGGCGTCGGCTGCCTGCTCGATCGGGTAAGTGCGGGAGATCATGGAGCGTACGTCGATTTCCTTCCGAGCGAGGGCGTTGATGGCTTCGGGGAACGGTCCGCTACGGCTACCAAGCAGGTTGACTTCGTTCAAAACGACGGGCGCTAAGCTGACTTCCCCGGTCGCGCCGCAAATGCTCTTCAACACAATGGTGCCTTTCGGGCGGACTAGCCGCATGGCGACGTCCAACCCCTGCGGCGAGCCTGTGCATTCGACGACCAGGGCCCGATCCTGCCGCGGCGCCAGTTCGTCCACGTGGATGCCCTGAATTCCCTTCTTTTCGCACAACAGAAGCTTGTGTCGGTTGCGGCCGATGACCGTCAGCTTGCAGCCCTTCGTCGCCAGCACCTGCGCGACCAGTAGCCCAAGTCGGCCTGCCCCGACGACGCTTACCGTCGCGCGGGCGTCGATCGGACACTGAGCGAGCACTTGATACGCGGCGGCCAGCGGCTCGACGAACACCGCTTCGTCGTCAGAGACCGCCTCCGGCACGACGTGTAGGTTTTCTTTGGGGACGGCGACCAGGTCGGCAAAGCAGCCATCTCGCCGATCGACGCCCATGACGCGGCGATTCCGGCAGTGGCTCGCTAGGCCGCCCACGCATTGATCGCATCGGCGGCAGATGCAATCGATCTGGCAGACGACGCGCTTGGTTCGCCACTGCGGCGGACCGCTCATGACGACGCCGACCATCTCATGGCCGAGCACGCCGGCGAAGCTGCGATGTCCCGCGATGATTGCTAAGTCCGTGCCGCAGATGCCAGCCAGCAGCACACGCACCAGACATTCATCCTCCGCCGACTTCGGGTCTGGATAATCGGCGTTGTACGCGAGCTTTCCGTCGAAGGTTACGGCTCTCACGGAATGCGGTCCCGTTCCGCGGACGATTGCGTGCCCTCGATTCGAGCGATCGTGCCGCACTCCGGGCAGCGATCACACACTTTCTTAAGCAAGTACCTTGGCAAGGCGATCGAAGGCCCAGTCGATCTCCTCGCGGGTGATGACCAGCGGCGGGGCGAGACGGATCACTTGCTCGTGGGTGTCCTTGCACAGCAGGCCTTCGTGCATCAGCTTTTCGCAGTAGGGTCGGGCCTTGCCCGCCGCCGTGTGCAACTCGATCCCCACCCACAGCCCGCGGCCGCGAACTTCTTTGATCTTCGGAGACTTCATCGTCCGCAGGCGTCCGAAGAGATACTCACCCAGCTCTCTGGCGTTCCGCTGATATTGGCCGGTCTCCAGGATTTGCAACACCCTTCGGGCGACCGCACACGCCAACGGGTTGCCGCCGAAGGTGCTGCCGTGGTCGCCCGGCTTGAACACGCCGAGAATCTCGCGGGAGGACACCACCGCCGAAAGCGGCATGATTCCGCCGCCCAGAGCCTTGCCGAGGAAGTAGACATCGGGCTGGATGTGGTCCAGCTCACAGCAGAACGTGGTTCCGCAGCGGCCGAGTCCGGACTGGATTTCATCAGCGACGAACAGAACGTTCCGATCCGTGCAAAGGTCGTGCGCTTCTCGAAGGTAGCCCGCCGGCGGGACGATGATTCCGGCCTCGCCCTGAATCGGTTCCACCAGAAACGCCGCGGTGTTTTCGTCGATCGCGGCGCGAAGCGCGTCAATGTCGCCGTACCGGACGATCTGGAAGCCAGGCGTAAAAGGCCCGAAGTCCTTGCGGGCTTGCGGGTCGGTGCTGAAGCTGACGATGGTGGTCGTACGGCCGTGGAAGTTTTCGGAACAACAGATGATTTTCGCCTTATCGGCCGGAACACCTTTCCTAAGGTAGGCCCATTTGCGTGCCGTCTTGATGGCCGTTTCGACGCCTTCGGCCCCCGTATTCATAGGCAGCACCGCTTCCATCCCGCACAGCTCGGCGAGCTCTTTGCAGAGCGGCCCGAGCTGGTCATTGTGGAACGCCCGTGACGTGAGCGTCACCTTATCGAGTTGGGCCTTCGCCGCGGCGACGAGCTCCGGATTGCTGTGGCCGAAGTTCACCGCGGAATAGGCGGCCAGCATGTCCATGTATCGCTTGCCGGCGGTGTCTTCGACCCACACGCCTTCGGCCCTGGCCACCACGACCGGCAGCGGGTGGTAGTTGTGCGCGGCGTACTGCTCGACAAGTTCGATGTGCTGTTGGGAGGTCATCGTGGTGCGTGCCGTTGGTGTTCGTACGTTCATTGTGCTCTTCCTCCAGATTCGGGTTGTGGTCTCTCCAGGTCGTGCAGCGGTTCGTTCGCTCAAAACGAGCCGACTCGACCCTCACCTTGTCCCTTTTATCGGCTCTTCTACGCCGACGCAACCAAGACCGCCTTTCGGTGTCTCATCGGTCGGATGGCCACCTCTTTGGAGGCGGGGGAGCGATGATCGCCCTCAAATCGCTGGTAGGATGTGATTCGCCTCTGCATCTTCCATCCCTGGAGTTCCGCCGATAATCTCGTGGGGCGAGCGTGGCAAGCTCACGCGGAGACTGGGGCCGCATGGCACAACGAACGATGGGGATTCTGGTCGGCGGCGGCCCGGCGCCCGGCATCAATGGGGTGATCGGCGCCGCGGCCATCGAGGCGGTCAACAACGGGCTTGTCGTTCTGGGCTTTTACGACGGCTTCAGCCACCTGGCCGGCGAGAAGTTCGACCCGCACCGCGACGCGGTGGAGTTGACCATCAAGGAAATGAGCCGAATCCACTTCGACGGCGGCTCCATTCTGCGGACCTCCCGCACGAATCTGCTGGACGCGTCGAAGTTGAAGACGTCCACCAAGGTTCAACCCGATTTGACCAAAGTGTCGCGCGTGCTGACTAACTTTCGCTCCCTCGGCCTGACCCATTTGCTTACGATCGGCGGTGACGACACGGCGCTCAGCGCCCGGTTCATCGCCGAAGCGGCGGATGGGATTCGAGTCGTCCACGTCCCCAAGACGATCGACAACGATCTTCCGCTGCCTGAAGACGTGCCGACGTTCGGGTATAGTACCGCCCGGCAGCTCGGCGCGGACATCGTCGCCAATCTCATGGAGGACTCGCGGTCGACGAGGCGCTGGTACATCGTCGTGACCATGGGCCGCAACGCCGGCTTCTTGGCACTCGGTATCGGAAAGGCCGCGGGGGCAACGCTGACCATCATTCCTGAGGAGTTTCCCGACTCAACGACGGTCACGGGCATCGCGGATATCATAGAAGGAGCCATGCTCAAGCGGCGGACCATGGGACGGCCCGACGGTGTGGCCGTCCTGGCCGAAGGGCTTGCCTACAAACTCGGAGACCGGCAAGAGCTGTCGCGACTGCTAGGCCGGGATGTTCCCGTCGACGCCGCGGGTCACCCGCGTCTGGCCGAAGTCCCGTTGGGCCGGCTTCTCAAGGACGAACTGGCCCAGCGGTTCGCGGCCCGCGGCGATAGCATCTCCGTCGTCAGTCACACCCTGGGCTACGAATTGCGATGCGCCCGGCCGAGTACGTCGGACTTGGACTACACACGAGACTTGGGACATGGGGGCGTTCGGCTTCTCCTAGACCCCTCGCGGGAACTTCCGTCGGGGATGATGGTGACGTTGCAGGCCGGCGACCTGGTCCCGGTCTCGTTCGAAAGCATGATCGACCCGATAACCAATCGGACGCGGATTCGGCAAGTGGACCTGGGCAGCTACTCCTACAGCGTCGCGCGGGCGTACATGATCCGGTTGGAGAAGGCGGATTTTGAGTTGCCGGAAACGCTGGCCGCCCTGGCGGCCGAAGCCCGGATGGAACCTCAGGCGTTTCGGCAGCGATACGAAAAGGTGGTCGAGTCGGCCCCGCCGCTACGGGTCAGCGGGCAGCCAACGGCATAATGCGGGCCGGACCGGGCGGCTCCTACGCGCACTACGAGGACGTCATTTTCCACTTGCCTCGCGGCGTGCTACCCTTCTTCCTGTGTACGTCTTCCCCCTTTTTGTGCGGAAGTGCGAGCGGATGAAGCATGATGATCTGCTGGACGACGAACTCTACCGGCGCCAGAGCCACGTTTCGACCTTCTTCGCGGATGTTGGCGAGCATTTGCAGATGCGGAAAATCGTGTTGAACCATCCAAACAAGATACGGCGCGACCACAATGAGCGCCACCAACGCTCCGAGCCAGACCCAGCGGCCGGCAAGCTGCTTACGCTGGACACTCAGAATGAGGCCGACGAGTACCGCGAAACCGAATAGCGCGGTCGTGCTCTTGTTGAGCAGACCGACCCCGGCCAAAAGCCCGAACGCCAGCCAGAGTTTCGGGTCCGCGCCGTCGGTGATGCGCACCAGCAAGTACGCGCAACCCGTCCAGACCAGCGGCTCGAACGCGTTCATCGAGTGAAAGCTGTGAAGCGATAGATAGATGGGCGCGATCAGAACGCCGAGAGCCGCGAGGAACTGCGCGAACAGGCCGCCGCCCATCGCGCCGGCCAGTCGCCCGGTCAGTAATACCAGCGCCGCTCCCGCCACGGCCGGCGCCACGCGCACGGCCAAGAGAGAATCGCCAAGCGTAGCGCGCAAAACCGCGGTGACCGCCGGAAGAAGCGGGGGCATGTCCACGTATCCCCAGGCCAAATGCTCAGCGGCGGCGAGGAAGTAGAGTTCGTCGACGAAGACCGTATCCAAAACGCCCTGTTGTCGCGAGGTGGGCCGCCAGCTTGGCAACGGCCAGCACACCAAGAATGACAATGCCGAGACGGCCAAGTCGCGGAGCCCTTCCGAGAGTCACGATGACGCCACTCTCCACCTGCGGGTATCACCGCGCCACAACGCTTACTGCGTTCGACGAGGCTTGGGGGTGCGCTTCCCAGTGTCCGGTTCAGCACTAACCACGTGGATTAAATCGAGCAAGAGCCAGTCTTTGACGGTGCGTTCGTCGTTGGTGGGAGTTGCCGGCCGTTTTCGTCCGTTCTTGACTTGAGCAAGTCCGATGATGACATGCCGCCGCGCGAGGTAGGCTTGCTCCGGATGTCGAATACAGACAGGGCCGTCCGACAGCGCCAACTCGAATGGCTTGAAGGGTAGTCTGTCCTTCAACTCCCTGAATTCATCAGATCCCATGAGTCTACGAGCCTACCACTACCGTCGTCGCCCGTCAACTCGCCCGCTCGGAAACGCCGCGGCGCGCTCTTCGCTGCCTCTCGGCGGACTTGCCACGGAGCGTCTACTTCGCCAGTGACTGACGCCGCGGAAATCGAGTTCCCGGCATTTTCTGGATTTTCGCACCCGTCAAAGCTGGCGGGTCGGTGTCTTATATTATATGGTACCGTGGTGCAAGTTCTGCGCGGAACTTGATCGTGCCAGCGCAGGCGCACTTGGCATGGGGAACCAAAATGAAGACGGCACTTCGAACACGGTCCGCGGCCGCCGTGGCCTTGACTCCTTTAATGACCGCGGCGGCGGCTTCCGCACAATGTGATCCGCGGTGGCTTCCCGGTGAGGGCATCCCCGGCGTGGCCGGTGAGGTGCATGCCACGACTACCTGGGACCCGGACGGGCCGGGTCCGGAGCCAGAGCTGCTGGTTGTCGGCGGCAACTTCGACATTGCCGGCGACTTGATTGTTCACAACGTCGCGGCCTGGGACGGCACCCGATGGCACGCCCTCGGTGACGGGATCGGCCGCTCCACCATACATCCATGCGGTCCCTTCGTGTGTAGCTTCGACTCGAGTGTCTACGCGTTGGCAGTATATAACGGGGACCTCATTGCCGCGGGTGAGTTCACGCATGCCGGCGAACTGAGCGCCAGTTCCATTGCTCGCTGGGACGGACTGCGATGGTGGCCGCTGGGTGCTGGAGTGGCGGAAGGGGACTCCAGGGGCTTCGTTCGTGCTCTGACCATTTTTAACGGGGAACTGGTCGTGGGAGGCCGCTTCACGACCGCCGGCGGCTCGAGCGCTAGCAACATTGCTCGGTGGGACGGTGCGCATTGGCAGGTTCTGGGCGGTGGAGTGAACGCCCCCGTGCGTGCGCTCGGCCTGTACGACGGGAACTTGCTTGCCTCCGGTTCGTTCACAACTGCCGGTGACGTACAGGCCGAGCGTATGGCTCGATGGGATGGTGCGCGGTGGAGCCGGTTCGATGACGGACCCGGTCTCGAAGTGGCTTCGTTCGCTATCTTCGAGAATGAACTGGTTGCGGGTAGCGGCGTCGGAATCGTCCGCTGGCGGAGTGGGCAGTGGCAAACCATCGGAGGGGGAATTGGAGGGCTAAGTCTGGCGGTCTACAACGAGGAATTGGTTGCCGGCGGATTCACGACCCTCGCCCGTTGGGATGGCGCTGTCTGGCAGCCGTTGGGGAGCGGGGTTGGTGGGCCTGTATATGCCCTGGCCGCTTATCGCGGCGAAATCGTTGCCGGAGGAGATTTTCACAGTGCCGGCGGTGTTGGCGTAAGTGCCATAGCCCGCAGCGACGGGAACGACTGGCAGCCACTTGGTACGGGGTTGAACTTGCGCGTGGATGTGATGACCGTCTACAATGGGGATCTGATTGCCGGCGGTTATTTCAGCGTCCCCGACACGGGCGCGCGATATATCGCCCGCTGGGACGGCGCGCAATGGCGGCCGCTTGGTCTTGGGATCGATGGACCGGTCTCGGCGATGACGATCCACAACGGTGAACTGGTCGCTGGAGGTCGATTCGGGATTGCCGGAGGCAGGAGTGTCGACGCGATCGCGCGTTGGGACGGCACTCAGTGGTTGGCCCTCGGCACCGGAGGTTGGCGTGGGATAGACCCGTACGTGGACTCACTGACCGTCTACAACGGCGAGCTCATCGCCGGCGGCGGCGGATTCAACATTGGAGTCGGCCCTTTCAACGGCGTCGCCCGCTGGGACGGCACCCAGTGGGATCTCATCGGGGGAGAAAGCATTTTTGTTGGGGATACGCGTGTGTCGGGCTTAGGTGTCTACAATGGCGACCTAATCGCCGGAGGCGCCTTTACCACAATCGGCGGCGTTGCTGCCAACAATATCGCTCGTTGGGATGGCGCGCAGTGGTATCCGCTCGGCGCCGGGATCGATGGCGGAGCCGGGGTCTTGGCAGTCTACAATGGCGAATTGTACGCCGCAGTTGGCGTCGTTCCTGAAGGCGGCGCATCTACAAGAGGCATCGCCCGCTGGGACGGTGCGCAGTGGCGGGCGGTGGGAGGTGGATTGACTGCGACTCCCCCCCGTTGGCCAAGCGTTGGCGCCCTGATGGCTTACAACGGCGAACTGATCGCGGGTGGATTCTTCAACAGTGCCGGCGGCGTCACTGCCAATAACGTCGCCCGCTGGGACGGCACGCATTGGAGAACGCTCGGAACCGGCCTCGGGCCGCATCCCTTTGACTCTTACGTCTTGGCCCTCACCGTGCACAACGACGAGCTAGTGGTGGGCGGAACCTTCACGACAGCCGGCGGGCACGCGGCTCCGTACTGGGCCCGCTGGGGCACCGGGGCTAGGGCGGGCGATCTGAACTGTAACGGTAGCGTCGACCTTGAGGACCTGCCCGAGTTCCTCAACTGCCTTGCTGGCCCGGATATGCCCTATCGGCCCGGATGTGTGCGGGTCGACCTGGAACCTGACGACACGGTGGACTTATTCGATTTCGCGGCGTTTCAAAGGCTTTTCACCGGTCCGTAGGCGGTAGGCCGCGTCAAGCACGCTGCCCGACGACTTCGAAGGAGAGTACGGGGGGAACAACGATGAATAGGGCAAGGCGAACATATCTTGTGGCCTTAACGGCATTGATTCCAATGGCGGCGGCAACGGCGGTACGTGCCCAATGCGAGCCGTATTGGCTTCCCGGCGATGGTCTGCCGGGCGTCGACGGCATCGTCTACACATCGACGACTTGGGATCCCGACGGCGACGGCACGGCGCCCGGGCTACTCATTGTCGGCGGCTTGTTCACCGTCGCCGGGCGCGCACAGGCTAAGAACATCGCCGCGTGGGACGGTAGCCGCTGGCACGCTCTGGGTACCGGAGTCAACGGGGCCGTCCGGGCCCTAACTACCTACTACGGCGAGCTCATCGCCGCGGGCGACTTCACCAACGCCGGCGGCGTCGAGGCCCGTTCCATCGCGCGTTGGGACGGCACACACTGGCGACCGCTTGGCCTTGGAATCATAGGACAGATACACGCGCTAACCGTCTACAACTCGAGTCTGATTGCCGGCGGTGTGTTTATGGAAACCGGCGGCGATCTGCTGGCCAGCAACATTGCGGGTTGGGACGGCGCGCAGTGGTGGCCGCTGGGCAGTGGGACGAATGGGGGGGTCTACGCACTGTCGCTCTATCGGGGCAGCTTGATCGCCGCGGGGGGCTTCACCACCGCAGGCGACTTTGTGTCCAACTTCGTGGCCCGCTGGAACGGCCAGCAATGGCAACCGCGAGGCAGCGGCCTGAACTCCACTGTACTCGCGCTCACGGTTCACAACGATACTCTGATTGCCGGCGGCGCCTTCAGCAGCGCCGGCGGCGTAATGAGTAGGCACATTGCGCGCTGGGACGGCAACCGCTGGCAAGCACTGGGAAGCGGGGTCGACAACAGCGTCCGCTCGCTGACGAAGTACAACGGCGAACTGATCGCCGCGGGCGACTTCACTACGGCCGGCAACGTGGAGTCCGCCCGCATCGCCCGGTGGGACGGTATCGAGTGGCGATCGATCGGTGACGGGATCAGTGCTAGGGTGTCTACCCTAACCGTATTCCAGGATGCCCTGATTGCCGGAGGTTCTTTCCGAAACGCCGGTGGCCTCAGCACCAAGCGCATCGCCCGCTGGAACGGCTCGCATTGGCATCCGCTGGGCAACGGCATGGACGCCGCGGTAAACGCTTTCGTCGTCCACAACGGCGACCTGATCGCGGGGGGCGCATTTGTCAGCGCGGGCGATGCGACAGTCAACTTTGTTGCGCGGTGGGATGGCAGCGAGTGGCACTCGCTTGGCGGCGGCATGAATCACTGGGTGTCGGCCTTGGCCGTCTATAACGGTGATCTGATCGCCGGGGGAAGGTTCTCCACCGCCGGCGGTGTGACCGTCAACGGCATTGCCCGCTGGGACGGCACGCAGTGGCATGCGCTGGGTTTCGGCATGGACGGTCCGGTCTACGCCCTGGCCGTCTACGACCGGGAATTGGTGGCCGCAGGACAGTTCCACACCGCCGACGAGTCGACCGTAAACAACACCGCTTCCTGGAATGGAATACGGTGGCACTCCCTCGGCGTCGGGACGAATGAGACCGTGTCCGCATTGACTGTCTACAACGGCGAGCTAATCGCCGGCGGGTCCTTTACTACTGTAGGCGGCGTGAGTGCTGACTACATCGCCCGTTGGGACGGCGTGCAATGGCGCTCTCTCAAGAGCGGGATGGATGCTTCGGTGTCCGCCCTGGCCGTCTACGATGGCGAGCTGATCGCCGGCGGCGACTTCATCTCCTTGGGTGTCACTTCGAGCAAGGGCAATTCCAATTACATCGGCGGGTGGAACGGCTCGCAGTGGCGGGCGCTCGACGGAGGGTTGACTGACGCGGTGCAATTCTTGACCGTTCACGACGAAGAGTTGATCGCCGGCGGATATTTCCGAAGTGCCGGTGGCCTCGTAGCCGATCGCATTGCCGCGTGGGATGGCACGCAGTGGCGACCGCTGGGCGCTGGGATGAACGACTGGGTGTCGGCCCTGGCCGTGTACAACGGAGAACTGATCGCCGGTGGTTACTTCACTACCGCCGGCGGCTTCGTCTCCGCCTACTGGGCCCGCTGGACCACGCGTCGCGTGACGCCGGCGGATTTGGATTGCGATGTTGACGCCGACCTCGATGATTTCAACATCCTCGCTGACTGTTTCAGCGGTCCGAACGTGCCCCATCCGGCCGGGTGTGAAGCGGCTGACTTGGCGGGCGACGCTTATGTTGACCTGCGCGACTTCGCCGCGTTCCAGAACTTGTTCACCGGCCCGTAGCTCTCGCCCGCGGCGACCAGCGCTTCAACCGGGCGATGCGCCCCTTGCTTCGTACGTCGCCACCCGACCGGCCAAGTCGAAGAACAACTCCACCTCATCGTCGGTCATGTCGACGTGCCGGCGGGCCATCACCTTGGACGCGGTATCCAGCAGCCGGTCCGGCTTGCCCGCGGACACGCCCCTGTCGGTCACCCATCCGAACGACGGGACGTATTTCGGCAAGAGGCCGCACGCAGCCGCGGAGGCCGCAAACCCCAGCACCGCACCCGTGGGTATGGCCGAGTTGATGCCGGTTTTCACGTGGTCGGCAATGACCGCTCCGAAAAACATTTGGCCGGTGTCGATGTTCACTCCATTGAGCAGCACGCGAACGGTGCCGTACGTGTTCTTCAGATCAGAGTTGGACGTGCCCGCGCCCAGGTTCACCCAACTGCCGACGTAGGAGTGGCCGAGAAAGCCGTGGTGCTGCTTGTTGGTGCAGCCGTGAATCACGCATGCGTCAATTTCGCCGCCCAGCTTGCACATCGGCCCGATCGAAGCTCCGCCGTGGATCCAAGTGTACGGGTTGATGCGTGTTCCGGGACCGAGGTACGCCGGTCCCTCGACGACCGCGTACGGCGCTATCGCCACGTCGTCGCTGATGTAGATCGGTCCGGCGGAGGCGTCGAGGATGGCGGTTGCGTGGATTTGCGCTCTCTCGCCGATGTGAAGCTGATCCATCGGTCCGGTCAGCGTTTGAGTATCGAACGGCACGTCGATTGCCGAATCTCGCGGTTGCCAATCACGGATCAACAGCTCGCTCAGGCGGTCGATGAGGTCCCACGGATAGGAGATCATCTCGCCACCGGCCGGAACCCGCGTGACGTTGCGAAGCGCCGCCTGTTGTCGTTGCGCGTCTAAGAGATCAGCCGGGGCCAGCCTGGCCGAAAGCGTGCGGTCACAGACAATGTATGCGATCTCATCGCCGACCGTGCCGCAGCGCGGGCTGCTTGGAAACTCGACCGGCCCGTCGACCAGCCATCGACCGTTGACCAGGATGGCGTCCTCCGCGAGTGGACGATTGGCCGGGGCTCCGCACCGCTGTTGCGCAACCTTGGCGATCCAATCACGCGTCCAGATGCCGGCGATCTGCCGGCCAAGTTTTTGGGCCGTTCGATCCAGCAGAATGTTGCGACCGGCCCGAAGCTCGAACACGCACCGCCAGAACAACAGCGGCAGCAGGTTCACATAACCCGCGTCCTCAAAAAGCACGATGGGCTTCATGTCCGCAAGTATAGACGCTGTCGACACGGTTGCATCGCCCAGGCCAACTGCGGCCGGCGTCAAGTTTGATGTCAGGCCCATTCCGGCGGACGCCTCGGGCAGCGTGTCTGCCCGTGCCGGGACTCGGAGAAAACGCCGGTGGTTTGCCGTGCCATTCGAAATGCTCAAAAGAATAGGGCCTGCGCGTGCGCGCAAGCCCCGGTTTATGGCCCGACAGGAGCAACCGCCGCAATGCCGGTTGGAGGTAAATGGACGGAACCCTTACATTAAGGTGGGCGATTTTCCGGGCCCCAGACCGCCGACCTCAAAGGGGTCGGTACGTCGTTTGGTCCCAGTCGAAAGCCGCCACAGGTTCCTTCTATCGGTTCAGCCAATTGATCCTCCGGATCGAACATGGCAGCCGCACCGACGGGCGATAGGTAAGTATATCATCCTCCCCTGGTCCGGCAAAACCACAAAGTCGGATAATCTTCGCTGCCCGTCGCCGCTCGAGTGTCTATCGCGCGGGCAGACATTCATGTACCGTATGCAAGAGTGCGGCCTCGGCGCGGACCGTCGCAGTCGTAGCTGTCCTGGTTTTTCGGTAACCATCGGTGGAACATAACGTTACAGTCACGGGTGGGCGAGCCGGTCTCGCCGATCGCATTCTCCGCAACCGCGCGGCAGGCGAGGGATCACTGCTGCCGTACTTTACGGCGGGCTTTCCAAACACCGCCACCGTCGCCGAACTGATCCTCCGGGCCGATGCCGTCGGCGTAGCGGTGATAGAAATTGGTGTTCCCTATTCCGACTCCATCGCCGACGGGCCGGTCATACAAGGCTCGTTTCATCACGCCCTGGCCCACGGATTCAAGGTTGACGATTGCTTTTCGTTGGTCGAGTCCGTGCGGCCGTCGGTATCGTGCGGACTCGTCGTGATGGTCTCCTGCTCGATCGTCTATCGGACCGGGCTTGGTTTGTTTATGAATCGCGCCGCGGCGGCAGGTTTCGATGGAATTATCTTGCCCGATGTTCCCGTGGAAGAATCGGCCGCCGCGGCCGGGGCGGCTGGCGACGTTGGATTGTCCTTCATCGGGATGATCGCCCCCGGTACCAGTCTCGCGCGGCGTCAGGTGATCGTCCGCTCATCTTCTGGATTCCTTTACCGAATCGCAGTCGCCGGCACAACCGGAGAACGAGCCGGTCTTCCTGCCGACCTCGGTGCTGATGTCGCTGAACTCCGGGGCATCGGCGGGCTGCCGGTCTGCATTGGTTTCGGAGTAAGCACACCTCGACAAGTCCGCGAGGTCTGCACCATCGCCGAGGGCGCCATCGTCGGCAGCGCCATCATCCGCCGCATCTTCGATGGCTTAAATAGGGGGCTCGAAGGTCCGG
>Ga0187892_10008773_pt1 | contig 13641 bp, 11 predicted proteins | sample MA1701073metaG_FD_139345 | JGI IMG/M metagenome (GOLD analysis project Ga0187892, IMG submission 139345) | Bio-ooze microbial communities from a basaltic lava cave in the Kipuka Kanohina Cave System on the Island of Hawaii, USA - MA170107-3 metaG ...
GGCGTCAGGTCTCGGATCCGGAATACCTGTTTGAAGCCGAGCCGAGGAAGCGGAAATCAGCCAAACGTCGATCGGCTTGATCGTTTTCTTGTAGGACCCAATCGACAACCGGGGTCGTTTCGGCTCTCTCCGCGATCACCAGCGTGCCGCAGCGTGGGCAGTCGGAAGCGCGCTCGGTACACCCGAGGATTAAGCCGACTAGAAGGACGGCTCTGGCCCGCCGCCGTGGCATGGTCGCCACAACAGTGTCTACTAACCTGACATCGATAAGACGTCGATGTGCCATCGGTTTTATCCTCGATAGGAGGCTTTTTCGGAGAGCGCATTTCCTTGCCGCCATGCTAACCATTTAGAATCTAATGCTTTACGTGATCTGTGCCAGCACATGACCAAAAGCACTCCACCTGGCCACCTTCCGGGCATGCCGGTTGCGAATTTACTATGACAGAAAATTTGACGGTTCGTTTACCCCCCGCTTCGGAGTAGTGCTCATGGGTCGCCCCAAACCGTTCTTTAACACCATTCTCGGCGTAGTGGTCGGCGCCGACTGCTCGAGCCTCTCGAAAGCTCCAGCCGATCCGTCAACGGACGCGGGGGTAGTGTAGGCTCGATGTCCTACGCGCCCGTGTCGTCGTCGTCGCCTTCGGATCCCCCCACCGGCAGTGCGCAGCTCTTGCTCCGCACCGGGCGGACGCACGATATGGCTGGACGCATGGAGGACGCGATCGCATCCTACGAGCAGGTGATACGGCTCACCGAAAAATCGAGTGGCGCCGACCGCGCGGTTCTGGTCGAAGCGCTCCGAAGGTTGGGCGTCGTGCAACACCGTCGCAATCGACTCCAGGAGGCTCGACTCCTGTGCCGCCGGAGTCTCAAGGAAGCGGTTCGGCTGAATCACCTGGTGCTTGCCGGCGAAGCGCTCAATGCGCTGGGTGGATTCGACACCGAGACCGGTGATCTCGCCGCAGCCCGGGCCCTCTACCGCTCGGCCTTGCCGCTGTCCGACGAGGATCCGGGACTCACCGGACGCATCGAACAGAACCTGGGCATTCTCTCCAGCATTCAGGGCGACTACGAGGATGCATTCCAGCACTACAACCGTGCCCTGGAGGCGTTTCGCCTGGCGGGTGACGAAGCCGGCGCCGCGGTCGCCTACCACAACATCGGGCTCACCGGGGCCCGCCGGGGCGAGCTCGAGGAGGCCGAACGCTATTTCTCAGCCTGCGCCGCTCGCGCCGCGCGCGGAGGCGAGGCCTATCTGGAAGGGTTGTGCGAGCTCAGCCGGGCCGAAGTCGCGCACCGGCGCCAGCAGTACAGCGTGTCACTCCGCCGAGCCGAAGCGGCACTCGACACCTTCGAGCGCATCGGTGCCCGGCGCGGCCAGTCCGGCGCCTACAAGATCATCGGCATGGTCCTGCGCGACAGCGGGAGAGCCGCTCTGGCGGAGGATCGCCTGCGCACCGCGCTCGCCATCGCCAAGGAAACCGGCTCGTTGCTGGATCAGGCCGAAGCAGCCCGCGAGCTGGCCCGATTACATCAAGGAACCGGTCGCAAACAGGAGGAGGTCGCCTTTCTGGGTGTGGCGAAGGGACTATTCCAGCAACTCAACGCTCGGCTCGATCTGGAGGATGTAGACCGCAGAATGGTGGAGCTCGCCGCATAAGCTGCACGGAAGTGCGGTATCGGAAACCGCCGTGCCGCAACGAGTTATGCTCGTCTGTCCAAAAATGTCAATAATCTGTATATACAAGTCGTTGTGGGCACAGCAGTTGCGATAATGACCGCCCAGAAAGCTTACGTTCTGGACGAATGAGCAACAGCAGCCCCCTGGTTTCCCGTCCCAACCCGGAGCTCAGACCCGCTGGGGTCATGCTTCGAAACGGGCGCGTCCACGACCGTGCCGGCCGTCTGGACGATGCCATCCTTGCCTATGAACAGGCGGTGCGTCTCGCGGGGCAATCCGGCGAGCGGGCGGTCATGGTGGAAGCCATGCGTCGTCAGGCTGTTGTCCATCATCGTCGCGACGAGGCCGACGAAGCACAGCAACTCTGCCGGGCGAGCTATGAAGAGGCCCTGCGCCTCGGCGATCGGACGCTGGCCGGCGAGGCCTTGAATGCCCTCGCTGGTTTTCGCATCCACTGCGGCGAGATCGAATCTGCCCGCAGCACCTTCACCGAAGCGCTCACCTACTCGGACGACTCCGACGCCCTGAGGGGCAGGATTCACCAGAACCTCGGAATCCTCGCCAACATCCAGGGCGACCACCTGCACGCCCTCACGCACTACCGGCAATCGCTCGAGGCCTTCGAATTGGCCGGAGACGACCGGGGATGCGCGATCGCCTATCACAACCTCGGCTTGATCGCCTCACAGCGGCGCGATCTCGCCGATGCGGAGGATTCCTTTGCCCGCAGCGCGGTCATCGCCGCGCGAACCGAGGATGTGCACCTCCAGGGCCTGTGCGAATTGAACCGGGCCGCGGTCGCCCACAAGCGCCAGCAGCACGACGAGGCGCTTCGCCGTGCCGAAAGCGCGCTGTCCACCTTCGAGCAGCTCGGATCGCGTGCCGACAAGTCTGAGGTCTATCGCATCATCGGGATGGTTTTCCGGGATACCGGGCGCCCGGTGCTCGCGGAGGCTCGGCTCCGCTCCGCGGTCTCGCTTGCGCTCGAGACGGGCTGGGTGCTCGGGGAGGCCGAAACCTCGCGAGAGCTTGCCCTCCTGTACCAGGGCCTGGGTCGAAATCAGGAAGCACTCCAGCTGCTCAACCACGCCCACGGCCTGTTCAGCAAACTCGATGCGCGGGTCGAGCTCATTGACGTGGCCGGGAAGCAGCAGGACCTGGAAGGCACCTTCCTCGCAGTGGTTCGCGATTGGGGCCAATCCATCGAATCGTCTGATCCCTACACCTTCGGGCACTGCGAACGCGTGGCCCAGTACGCGATGGCCGTCGCCCGGGAGCTCGGCCTCGATCAAATGCAGCAGACCACCGTCCGGCTCGGTGCCTACCTCCACGATGTCGGGAAAGTGAAGGTCCCGCACGAAGTGCTCAACAAACCCGGCCGGCTCACGGAGGATGAGTTCGAGATCATGAAGCTCCATACCGTGCATGGCGTGGAGCTGTTGGCCGGCGTCGAATTTCCCTGGGACATCAAGCCGATCATCCGCTGGCATCACGAGAAGGTGGATGGAACGGGCTATCCCGATCGTCTCCGCGGCGACGAAATCCCGCTCGCCGCCCAGATCATAGGGATCGTGGATGTCTTTGACGCGCTGACCACGACCCGGAGTTACCGGCCAGCCATGAGCCGGTCGGCTGCCCTGGCCGAAATGGAGCGATGCAGGCCCGGTTTTCGGCCGGAGGTCTTCCGGGCTTTTCTCACTGCCGTCGCTGCCGCCTCGCCGGAGCCTGAGCTGACCGCAGCCTAGGCGAGGCTCCCCCTCGAACTACTGGCCCGCGCCGCCGTCGGGTTTACTTTTCCTTGCTGATGGCTACCCACCACAGGAAGTCTCGAATCACTCCTTCCGCCCGGTGACCCACCTGGCGGCGAGTCTCTCCGCCGATACTCAGGAGAGCCCCTCGGCGGGCTCGATCAACAAACGTCGCGGGTGGTACCGCTGGTTCGACCATCCCGGCCGGCTCACGCTCGCTTCGGTCCTGATTGGGTGGGTGGCCCTGTACTTCGCCTTCCGGAACCACTGGATCGGTCTGCTCCTGGCGATCGCCACGACGGCCGTGGGATGGACGGCGGCTCAGCGCGGTCGAGCCCGCTCCAGGGCGCGCGCCGCGCACTTGCAAGCGGCAGTGGACGCGGCGGCGGCCCGCAATCGCGAGCTCGAGCTCCTCCGCGGTCTGGGGTCGACCCTGCTCAGAGTCCGGAGCAGCGGCGAGCTCCTCGACGAAGCCGCGATCCGCGCCAACTCCCTTCTCCAGAGTCAGGGGAGCGCCATCGTGCTCATGGCCGAGGAGGGCCGCTTTCTTCGCATTGCGGCCGGGGCAGGCCGGCTTCGCTCGGCGGCCGGGAGCCTGGTTCCCATCGATCGCTCCATGGTGGGATGGAGCGTGCTGAACGACCGGCCCCTCTTGAGCGGTGACACCAACCGCGATACCCGCAATCACCCTGTCAGCGCGATTCCGCCGGAGCTGATCCGCATGATCGTGGTGCCGCTCCGCTCCTCCGGGGTGGTGATCGGCGCGGTGGCCGGTCTCAACCGGCACGAGGATCCTTCCTTCGATGAGCACCATATCGCGCTGTTGTCCGCGCTGGCCGAGCAGGTGGCGCTCGGGCTCGATCGGGCCTTCATGCTGGAGGAAACCCGCCGCAACGAGCGCGCGCTTGCCGACAAAAACCGTGAGTTGGTGCGGGCCACCAAACTCAAGGACGAGTTCCTGGCGAACATGTCCCACGAGTTTCGCACCCCGCTCAATGCGATCATCGGCTTTTCCGAGCTGATCCTGGCGACGCAGTCCACCCTCGACCCTGAACAGCGCGATTTCCTGGAATCGATCGCGCGCAACGGGCGCCACCTGCTCGGCCTGATCAACAACATTCTCGATCTTTCCAAGATCGAGGCCGGCCGGATGACGGTGAATCTCACCCGAGCCGATTTTCGCGATTCCCTCCGCGCCGCGGTCACCGACACCGGCAGCATTCGGCTGGCCAAACGGCAGACCTGCACGGTGGAGGAAAGTGCCGAACCCCTTGAGCTGCTCGCGGATCACACCCGGGTGCGCCAGGTCCTGATCAATCTTCTCTCCAACGCCTCGAAGTTCACCCCCGAAGGCGGGAGCATCCATGTGGCGGCGGTGGGCACCACGGTGCCGCTCCCGGTTCCCGGCGGTCGAGCCGGCGAGCATGCCCGGCTGGTTCCCCGCGAGGCCGTCTGGGTCACGATGCGAGATACCGGCCTCGGGATCAAACCGGAGGACATTGAAAAGCTCTTCAAGGTCTTCAGCCAGGTGGACAGCTCCGCCTCCCGGCAGCAACAGGGGACGGGGCTCGGGCTCGCGCTCTGTAAGCAATTCGTGGAGATGCACGGTGGGACGATCGGGGTGGAATCGGTGTTCGGTCAGGGGAGCACTTTCTGGTTTGTTCTTCCGAAAGCAGGTCCGATCCGCCAGCCGGTGTAAACCAGGCTAGATTCCATTCATGAGCCGGAGAGTGCTTTCCGCCTTCCTGATCGCGCTCGTGATGAGTGGGGGCGGCGGACTACCTGTTCTGGACGGGCTGGTGTTCCACTCCCGGGATCTGGCCGGCCAGAATCTCGGTTCGCACTACGAGGCAGGCGACGGGTGTCACGCTGACGGGTGTGCGGTGCGCTCGACGGCCATGCATGCCCGGTTCGCCCCCCCCGGACACGTCCCAACGGACATCCTGGTCGAGTCCGGGCGGAGTGTCCCTGTCCCGGTTTCGTCGGTCGCTCCCAGTTCCTACTTCCCCCGCCAACCACACTCGCGAGCCCCTCCGAGCCTTCCTCCAGTCTAAACGGCGTCGTTGACGTTTTGGCTCTCCAAGGAGGAAGTCATGCGAACACTGCTCGTGGCAGTGATAATGGTGCTTCCAGGCGCAGACCTGGTCGCGGCCCAGAACCCCGATAGCCTCGCAAGAGCCCGGGAGGACTCGCTCCGGATCGTTCGCGAGCTCCAAGCCATGGGCCGCCGGGATACTGCGGCGGGACAAGCACCTCCGCAGGGACGCGGGCCCGTCAACCCGCGGCTCTTGCCAGACATCAGCGCGGTTGGCGACCTCGTGGCCGATTTCTCACCCAAGGGATCAACCCAGGAGAATGCGAGCCGCGTCGGAGTGCGGGAGGTCGAGCTGCAGTTAATCGCTGCGGTGGACCCCTATTTCCGGGGGGAATTCCTGGCCGCCTGGAGCGATGCTGAAGGCGCGACGCTGGAGCAGGCGATTCTGACTACGACCTCGCTGCCCTGGGGGCTCCAGCTTCGGATCGGCCGGGTGCCGCTTCCATTCGGGAAACAGAACATCCTGCATCGGGAAGCACTGCACACGATCGAGTTCCCGTACGTGATCCAGCGATTTCTGTCGGAGGAAGGGCTCAAAGCAAATGGCGTTGTGGCGAGCAAGGTCATGGCGCCCTTCGGATTTTACCAGGAACTCCAGGCAACCGTGGCCGATCGGTTCGGCGAGGCGCCTGAAGACCTGGTGGCCGAGTCGCCGCCGAGCCGGACACTCGAGGGGCTGGGCTACGGCCTCAGGCTGAGGAACTATTGGGACTTGAGCGAGAGCTCCAACCTGGAGATTTCCGCATCCGGCGCCACAGGCCTCCGGGAGCAGCCCTTCGCCGTCCCGGTGGATGACATCAGTGCGACGCTGGTTCGTCAAACCCTGGTCGGGCTCGACGTCACCTATCGGTGGCGGCCGTTGCAGCAGGGTCTCTACCGGTCGTTTCTGCTTCAAGGCGAGTTGATGAAGCAACTCAACTCGCAGGACGTGCCGCCGAACTACGAGGGGCCGACTCGCGACTTCACCGGCGCCTATCTGTTGGCCCGCTACCAAGTCGGCCGAAGGAGCTACATCGGCGCGCGGTATGACTGGGTCCAGGACCCGGAGGCCGGTGGCATCGCGCACCAGGCCGGCACGATCCAGTTTCAGTTCCTTCCGAGTGAATTCTCCAAAATCACCGCGGCGGTGGAGCGGAGGGGACTCAAGGGGGAGGGCGGGACGACCCGGCTCCTCCTGCAGACAACCTTCGCCATTGGTCCCCATCGCCCCCATCCGTTTTGAGGTGTGAAGACCGCCATGAAGTCGATACCCATTGGCTCAGCGCTTCTGTTGGCAGCCGGCTTGGCAGTGGCCGCGCCGGCCCCGCCGGATCCCCCCCTCCGGGTGGTGACCAGCACCACCGACTTGGCGGACCTGGCGCGTCAGGTCGGCGGTACCCGGGTTAGGGTCACGCACATCAGCCGAGGATATCAGGACCCCCACTTCGTCGAGGCCAAGCCGAGCTTTGTCCTGGAGCTCCGCAAGGCGGATCTCTTTGCCTACGTCGGCCTCGATCTCGAAATCGGCTGGATGCAGCCTCTGCTCGACGGAGCCCGCAATGCGAAGATTCTGCGCGGCGGAGCGGGGAACCTGGATGTCTCCACCGCCATCCCGGTCATCGACGTGCCCCAGGGAAACGTGGACCGGAGCCAAGGCGACGTCCATCCGCTGGGCAATCCCCACTACTGGCTCGACCCGGAGAATGGCAAGCGCATCGCCCGCCTTTTCCGGGACCGGTTCTCGGCGCTCGACCCGGGCGGGGCCGCCGCCTATGACGCGAACACCCTGGCATTCGAAGCCAGGCTGAACGCCGCCGCGCGAGGCTGGGCCGCCGACCTTGCGCGGATCAAGGGGAAACCGGTGGTTGCCTGGCACACGAGCTGGCGCTATCTGGCCGACTACACCGGGATGCGGATCGTGGGATTCGTGGAGCCCAAGCCAGGCGTGCCGCCCTCGGCTTCACATCTCGCCGGCCTGATCCTCACCATGCAGCGGACTGGCGCGAAGGTCATCATCATGGAGCCGTTCTACAACCGGAAGACAGCGGATTTCGTCGCATCAAAGACCGGCGCGACGGTCCTGATCATCCCGCCATCGGTCGGAGGCGTGAAGGGGGTAGATGACTACGTGGCCCTGATGAAGTACGACATCGGCGCGGTCGCGTCGGCCTTCCGGTGAGTGGCACGCTGGTCCGATTCGATCAGGCCACGCTCGGCTACGGCCGCCAGGCCGTCCTTCGAGACATTTCCTTCTCGATTGCCGAAGGGGATTTCCTGGGCCTGGTAGGACCGAACGGCTCGGGCAAGACCACCATCCTGCGGGCGCTGCTCGGAACCCACCCACCTCAGAGCGGGACGGTCACCGTCGCTCCGGGGCTCCGGTTCGGGTATGTCCCCCAGCGGGATCAGGTGGACTACGCCTTCCCGTTGACGGCGCTCGACGTGGTTCTCATGGGCCGATACGACCGGATCGGCCTCGGACGCCGCCCCGGCCGGGAAGATCGAGAGCACGCGAGGCACGCCCTCGAGCAGGTCGGCATCGGGGATCTTGCCGGTCGGCCCCTGCGGAATCTTTCGGGCGGCCAACGCCAGCGCACTCTGGTCGCCCGGGCCCTCGCCGGCCAACCCAACCTCCTCGTCCTCGATGAGCCGACCAACGGCATGGACCTGGTTTCCACCACCCAGATTCTGGGACTGGTGCGGGACCTCCACGAACGCTCCGGCATCACCGTGCTCATGGTCAGCCATGCGTTGAACGAGGTCGCCAACTACGTCGAGCGGATCGCGATGGTCATGGAAGGGGCCTTCCGCATCGGGTCCGTGGACGAGATCATGAACGAGACGGTGTTGAGCGGGATGTACGGCATCCCGGTCGAGGTGAGCGCGTTTCAGGGGCACCGGGTGGTCATCGCCCGGCGGCAACGCCGTGTTTGATACCGTCCTGCTGTTCCGCGAGGCGCTCTACGGCGCCCTGGTCATCGGGATCACCTGTTCGGTGCTCAGCACCTACGTCGTGCTTCGCCGGATCGTGTTCGTCGGCGCCGCGCTGGCCCAGCTCTCCTCGGCTGGGATTGCGCTGGCGCTCTGGCTTTCCGGGTTCACCGCGTTCAGCGTAGCGGGCCGGTATCCTGCCGCTGTTTCGCTGGTGGTTACCCTGCTCGGCGCGCTGTTTTTCGGCCTCGGTGGGGGCCGGAGGCTGATCTCCAGCGAAGCCTCCATCGGCGTTGCTTACGCGGTCGCCGCAGCCGGGGGGATTCTCCTTATCGCGAAGGCCGTCCACGGCGAGGCCCATGACATTTTCCTGCAAGGAAACATCCTGGGGATCACCCGGAATGACACCCTGATCCTGCTCGCGGTCAGCATTCCGGTCTTGCTGCTGCACGGGTTCTTCTTCAAGGAATTCCTGTTCGTCTCGTTCGATCAGGAAACCGCCCGGACCTTGGGCTATCGGGTGACCGCCTGGAACTTGCTGCTCTACTTTACCCTCGGCGTCGTGATTACGAGTGCCATGCAGTTCGCCGGGGTTCTTCTGGTCTTCAATTTCCTGGTGCTCCCGGCAGTGACCGGCCTCCTGCTGGCAGCCTCCATGCGGGGGACGATGCTGTGGGCCGTGGCCTCGGCGGTCATCGCCGTCGTGGTGGGGTTCTTCCTGTCGGTGCCGTTCGACTTGCCCTCCGCTCCGGCGATCATCGCTGTGCAGGGCCTGCTGCTCCTCCTGGCATGGCTGATTCGTCGCGGGCGCGAATGAGGCGGGCAGGAACATCCGGTTTCTGGGCGGCCCGGCGGAGCAGCTCCAGGTGGGGCGCCAGCACATCCGCGAACGGCCGGAGGAGTACTGCGGCGTGGGGAGCCGCCGGGAACCCCGCGGTGCGCACTCCGAGTGATCCAATCGTGCGGCCGGCCACCCGCAGGGAAACGTGGACGTCCTCCCCCTCCGGAAGCCTGACCGACAGCCACTCTCGCTCCTCCCGGAACAGCGCGGCGGTCTCCATGCCGCGGATCTGAGACACCGGGAGGTCCGCCAGCGGCCGCAAGGCCTCCGGGTCGAGGACCACGACCTCCCCCTCGCCGATGCGCAGCTGGATCACCAGCCGCTGGTGGGGCAGCACCCGGCCGAGCTCGGCCGCAAACCCACGCAGACTTTCCTGCAAGCTCACTTTCTCGGCGAGGCTTGACGCGGCCCGCCGGATCGGGGCGGCGTCGCCGCTCGGGGGGGAGGATCCCGGGGCGGTTCGCGGCTCTGGACCGGCGGAAGAGGGGCGTTCGCGGAGCGCCGCGACACGCGGCGAAAGGAGCATGGCGGCCAGCGCGATGATGTCGTGGTCCCCGGGGCGAAACGCCTCCCGGGCCACACTGCCCAGCACGACATAACCCGCATCTCTGTCGCCGACCCGGAGCCGGGCTCCCAGCACGGACCGGGCCGGGAGCGGGTGACTCTCGGTGCTCCAGTCAACCGTCGGCTCCAGCTGGTCGAGCCCGGGGATGAGAAACGTCGGGCTCTGACCGAACTGCGCGATCACCGTACCGAGCGGATCGGCGCCGCCGCTGCCGCCACCCTCCGCCCCCGCTCCCGGGCCGGCACTCCAGCGCCGGCGAGGGGTGTTCCCGCTCAGCGCGACGTGCGAGCCCGCGACCGCGCCCGGGACCAGGATCTCGAGGCGGTCGTGCGGGATGAGCGGGAAGAGCAGCGCGCTCACCCGCTCGACCAGATCCGTGCCGGTAAGCGCTTCTGCCGCGGTGCGCGCCAGGTGCTCGGGCAGGTTATCGCGGGTTATGTTGGGCTCGATCAGCGGCCGGGGAGAGACCGCCGTCAGTCTCGTGGCCAGCTCTCCCATCGGGGGGCCAAGCCGTTCGCCGAGCCGGCGGAGCGCTACCGCCTGGGCCGGCCCGAGCGCTCCGGGGTCAAAGCACCCCAGCAACATGAGCCCCACGTCGCGGGCGCCCAGGCGCACCGGGGCGGCCATCGCCGAGGCGTAACGGGCCTGCCGGAGCGTCTCTTCGAGACGGTACAGATCATCCTGCTGGAGCAACGGCTCGGGGATCGGCACGTCGAGGTGGTCCGCGGACAGGGCCTCGGGCCCCAGCAGCACGACCCCACCGCCCCTCGGGTAGACCCAGAGAGCAAAGAGGTCGTGGGGAATCTCGACGGCGATGGCCGATCCCAGCGCGAGGTGCCAGGTCTCGATCGCGATCGGGTCGAGCGAGCCGGCATCCATCCGGAGGAGGGGAACCAGGAAGTCGCCGGTCATGTTCCGGAAGCGGGCAGGAGGCATGCCACCCCCCTCATCCCCACCTGCCTCAGGCCGTCAGGGCTTTGGCCGTGTCGGTCACGACCCAACGTATTGCAAGGAGAACGATGAGTGCGCCGATCAACGATGCAATCGGTAGCATCAGGATCGCCCATTGGAGCCCAACGCTGTCGGAGATCAGGCCGACGAGCGGAAAGGCAATCGCGTCCCCGGCAAGGTGAATGAACATGAACCAGGCTCCCGCCACGGTCGTCGCCAGGCGCGAGGGGGTCACGTCGAAAATCACGGCGGCGAGCGGGCCGTTGTACCAGGTCAGGAAAAAGAACGCCGCGGCGAACACCGGCACGAACACGTCCATGTCGTGAATGAAGAGAAGCCAGACCGCGAGCGGAACTCCGATCACGAAGCCGATGCCCGAGGCAAAGACCCGCGCGCTGGGCCAGCGGGGCCGCAGCGCATCGGCGATGATGCCGCCGACGATGGTGCCGGCAGTTCCCGCGATCAGCCCCCAGGACCCCAGCAGGAGGGTGGATTCGGCGATGGTGAGGCCCCGCGCGCGCTGGAGAAACGTGGGGGCCCACCCCACCAGTCCATTCATCCCGAAGGAAATGAGCGCCCCTCCGACGAACACTACGGCGAGGGTGCGCGTCGCCAGCACCTGCCGGGTTGCGCCTTCCAGCTCCTGCCACGTCTGCTTGAGGGCATTGAACCCGGGTCGTGGCAAGCCGGTCGGACGGGAGGGATCCTTGAGCCGCAACGCAAGCGCGGCGACCAGGAATCCCGGAAGCCCGAGCACAAAAAACGCGACTCGCCAGCCGTAGTGGTGCTCAAGCTGTCCGGTGATGAGAATGCCGAGCACACCGCCGACCGCGAGGCCCGCCATGAACAGACCCAGCGCCACCGAGCGCCGGCGGCCGGGAAAGTAGTCCGCCACCATGGACACCCCGGCGGTGGCCGCTGCGGCTCCCCCCATTCCGATCAGAGCCCGCGCGAACATCAGCGATCCGAATCCTTCCACCAGGCCGGACAAGCAGGTCGCGACGCTCCAGATCGTGACTCCGGCCGCGATCACCACCCGCCGCGAGCCGAGGTCCCCCGCGATGCCGGCCGGCACGGAGGCGATCGAAAACACCAGGACGTAGACCGAACCGATCCATCCCAGCTGGGCGTCGGTCAGGGAAAGGTCGCGTTTGATCGGCTCGAACAAGGCGAAAATCGCGTTGCGCTCGAGATAGTTGAGCAGGTTGACGACGGTGAGCAGCCCCAGAGCGTAATAGGCGTAGGGGCGTGAGACGCGGGGCGCGGGATCGGCCTCTTCGAGGACCGCGTTCGACATGGCCGAGCAATATAGCGTTCGCCCGTCGGCCGCTTGCGGTTCGTTCGCCCCGCCCGCACATTGGCCGCGGTGCGTTCCGGCTGGCTTGCTCTGACATTCCGCCTGGCGATGCGAGGGGCGATGAACCCGCGGCTGGGCATCGATCTGCTGCGCCTCTCCTGGGCTTTTCGGCGCCGCTCCTGGTGGCGCAAGCCTCCGTTTCTCCCGCTCCCCGACCGGGAGTATCTCCGCTGGCGCATGTTCACCGCCTATGGCGACGAAGACGCCGTGCCACCCATGCGGGACGTGATCGGCTTCGCCCGCTGGCGCCGGGAAACGATGCACCGGTGACCGCACCCCGTGCTGGTCCTCCCCAGGTCGTTGCAGTCGGAGCCGGATTCGGCGGGCTCTCGCTGGCCCGGGAGCTCGGCCGGGGCGGCATCCCGTTGACGTTGATCGACCGCACCAACCATCACCTCTTTCAGCCCCTTCTCTATCAAGTCGCTACCGCCGCGCTCGCGGCACCGGACATCTCCTATCCCATTCGCTCCATCGTGCGGCGCCAGCTTCGGACCGAGGTAGTGCTGGGTGACGTCGCCGGCGTTGACCTGGCCGCCCGTCTGGTGAGCCTCACCGACGGCATGCAGCTCGGCTACGACTACCTGGTGGTCGCCGCCGGGTGCCGGCATTCCTACTTCAGCCACCCCGAGTGGGAAGCCATCGCCCCCGGACTCAAGACCCTGGAAGACGCGGGCGAAATCCGGCGGCGGATCCTGCTGGCCTTCGAGCGCGCCGAACGGGCCACCGACCCCCTAACCCGCAAGCGCGAACTGACCTTCGTCGTCGTCGGGGCAGGGCCCACGGGCGTCGAGCTGGCCGGGGCGATTGCCGAAATCGCCCGGTTCAGTCTCCGGCGGGACTTCCGCCGCATCGATCCCCGTGACGCGGCGATTCTGCTGCTCGAGGGGGGGGGACGCGTGCTCCCGAGCTATCCCCCCAGTTTGTCGGATCGGGCGGCCCGGCAACTGCGCCGGCTCGGCGTGGATGTCCGCACCAGCGCCCTGGTGACCGCCCTCGTGCCGGGGGAAGTGGAGGTGGCCGGAGTGCGCGTCGCGACCGGCACGGTCATCTGGGCCGCGGGCAACGCCGCCAGCCCGCTGGGCCGCACCCTCGGTGTGCCGCTCGATCGCCAGGGCAGGGTGCTGGTCGAGCCGGATTGCAGCATCCCGGGGCACCCCGATGTGTTCGTGATCGGCGACGCCGCCGCCTTCACCCACCAGGCCGGCTTCGAGGTGCTTCCCGGGGTGAGCCAGGTGGCGATGCAAATGGGCCGGTTCGTGGCGCGGATCATTCGGGACGGGCCGGACCGCACGCCACGCCCCCGGTTTCACTATCGGAACAAGGGGCAGCTCGCGGTGATCGGACGGGGCCACGCCGTCGCCGATCTCGGACGGATTCGGGCCAGCGGCTGGCCGGCGTGGCTTCTGTGGGTGCTGGTCCACATCTTCTTCCTGATCGGGTTTCGCAGCCGGGTGCTGGTCATGTTCGAATGGGCCTGGTCCTATCTGACC
>Ga0187892_10008775_pt1 | contig 13638 bp, 8 predicted proteins | sample MA1701073metaG_FD_139345 | JGI IMG/M metagenome (GOLD analysis project Ga0187892, IMG submission 139345) | Bio-ooze microbial communities from a basaltic lava cave in the Kipuka Kanohina Cave System on the Island of Hawaii, USA - MA170107-3 metaG ...
CAACACAGTCGTCGCCGAGCACCACCTTGCTGTAACCGGGGCCGTGGAGCTGAACGCGCGGATCATTGCGCCACGGCGCGGTCGTCGATGCATCCCCGAACAACATCGAGCGGTCGACGCATCGCAACAGCTCCGACGCCCCCGCATGATCCGTCGGGTAGAACCCAAACGCTGATCGAGGCACACCCGAGGCCGCGAGGGCTTCGATCACGCGAAGCGGCGTCCAAGGCTCCTCCCGCCCCGGCTTGAGAACGACCGGCGCCTTCAATGCCACGGCAGGAATCCATAGCGAATGCACTCCCGGCGAATTGCTCGGAAGGACCGCCCCGAAAATCCGACCCGTTCGAGAATAACTGAGCATGCCGCTCTGGTGGCTGCCGTAACCTCGGTCAAGAATCGTCAGATCAAAACCTCGCGTCAACCCGCCGACAACGGCATCCATCTCCGAGAGTACCCTGTGGATCTTCTTCGCGTTTTCGAGGCAGTACGTCACCGGCATCCCTGTAGTCGCAGACAGCTGCAGCACATAGTCGTCAAACGTCTGCGGTCGATCGCCCACCGGCAACACACCGGTCAGAAACAACTCCGCCGCCTTCTTGCACATAGCCAGCAATTGCCTGACCGTTAGCCCCTCAAGGATGTCGTCGGCCATGCGCCGGATATCGCGAGCAATGAGCCCGGAGTTAGCCTGGCTGACCGTGGCGACAGGCTCGCCGGTCGCATGGTGCACCAGCGTTACCTTCTCGACACTGTGATAGGGGTTGCCAGCGCGCAGGATCGGAATACTCGGCGGATCTACGCGGTCACTGCCCATTCGTCACTCATCATTCGACATTCGCAACGCCATTATTCAATACACGCCTTCAACGATCGGACTGGCAAACCCGGAGAACGGCCGAACATCGCCGGCCCCGTCCCAAGGATAGGCCTCGCAGGGCGGATGACGCACCGCCTCATCCCGCTCCAAAAAACGGGGCATGAAGAATTCGCGAGTTAGAGTCGTTAGCCTCACGCGCCCCAACTGTCCATACTCCACGACGCGGTCCGGTTGCTGGGTATCAACTACCTCAATCATCGCCCGCGGACAGGGGGGATGGTAGATCACGCTGTAGTTATCCGCCGGATCAAACGGCTTGTGACACGCAAGCCCCATGAGTGTATTCCCGTACGTCGGCACAAAGTCAATCGTTCCCTCGCACAATTCCTCGCGCGCAAACCGGTGGAATTGCGCCGTCAGTTGCGTCCCGCCGCAAAACACGCCCGTAATTCCCATTCGCCTCAGCGACACCCGTTCGCACAAGGCCTCCAGCAGTTTGGGCGTCGTAAACAGACATCGAATCCCATCGTGCGCTCGCAGCAGAGTCAGACCTTGATTGACTACGTGATCCTTGTAGTCGTGCATGACGTCCATGCGGCCTTCCTTGATGAGCTTGACCACCCATCGAGGATCCATATCGACACAGAAGCACACGCCACCGCGGTATTGGCACAGATGTTCAACCGCCAGGCGCAGCCGCCGCGGCCCGCTCGGACCGAGCATTAGCCAATCGCCGCCCTTGGGGAATCCGGCATCCGACAGAGTCTCGCTGAACAGCTCGTAGTCGGTGCGGAAGTCCTCGATGTTGATGCGGCTCTTGGGAACCCCCGTGCTGCCTCCGGTTTCGAAGACATAAACCGGCCGATCGGATAGCGCCCTCGGCACCCACCGCCGAACCGGCCCGCCGCGCAGCCACTCGTCTTGAAAGAGTTCAAAGCGATCGAGATCGGCGTAGCCGCGGATCTCCTCGCGAGGATCCCACCCTAACTTTGCCGCATAGTCCAGCCAGAAAGGGCAGCCGCTCCTCGGATCAAAATGCCACGCCACGATTTCGCGGGTATGTGCGTCCAAGCGCACTTTGGCGTCTGTAATGCGTTGTTCCAAGCGGTTTTGTTTGGTTGGCTGACCTGTCGGGACTGGGGCGGAGTTCATAAGCGAATGTCTGCCGGGCGAGCTTACTTCTTTTCCCCAATCGCCACGAGCAACCGCCGATTGGCGATATACAACACGCCGTTGGCTGCCACGGGCGTGGTGTAGACCGAGTTCTGCATATCATTCGTCGCCAGGACCTTGAGCTCCCGTCCATGCTGCAATACGGCCACATCCCCGTCCTCGTCGCCGAGGAAGACCTTTCCGTCAACGACATAAGGCGAACCCCAGATTGCGGATTGCGTGTCATATTTCCAATGGAGCTGCCCCGTCTTTTCGTCCAGGCAATAGAGATACCCGCTCAAATCCGCGGCATAGACCACGCCATCCATGACCGCCACGGTCGAGAGCGTTCGATGAAAGTCCGCCCCGCCGCGATGCCACACCCGCGCCGTCTCCGTCACATCGCCGGTCATGGTTCCGTCAATGGCGTACAAATGCCCCGGCCCCTCGCCATGTTCTGGGTCCTGACCGACACTGAGAAACACCTTGTCGTCGTGAATGACGGGCGTAGCGATAATGTAGCTCTTCGTTCCGCGGCCTCCGAGTTCATACTTCGCGTCTTTGGGATTCAGATTGAACTTCCAGATAAGTTCCCCCGTCTTCGGCTCAAGCGAATAACACCACCCGTCTCCCCCGGCAAAGATCACCTGCCCCTTGCCCTTCATGACTCCGTATGCAGGCGATGACCATTGCCCGTGCAACGTATGTTCACCCGGATCGTTCCGATCCCACAACACTTTCCCCGTCTTCTTGTTCATGGCGACAAACGCCGGCGCATTGGGCGACGGCAGATTGAGGTGTCCTTCATCTACCCCGTTGGACGTGTGCGCGAATACAGCGTCGCCTACGACGACCGGTGACGACGTGGCCAGGTTGTGCGGGAATACTCCCAACTCCTCGATCATGTCCAATACCCAGACAAAATCGCCGTCCTGGCGTTCCTTGTATTGTTCTGCCTGAAACGGTCCGTCATTCTCACCGTCCAGAAAACCCTCCACATCAGCGCATACCAGTTCGCACCGATTGCTTACGTAATAGAGACGGTCTCCATCTACACAAGGCGACGAGCAAATCCCCTGCTCCGGCCAGTCATTCACCCGCCCCGTCGGCAGCTTGTCATGCGTTGCCTGCCAGAGAAGTTCACCGCTTACTTCCTTGAAACAAAGGACAATGCCCTTATCTCCCTTGATTTCCGGACGAAACTGCCCGTTGTTGTTCGTACCGACGAAGATCTTTCCACCCGCGATCACCGGATTGCCATAAGACTGCGAACCCAAAGGCGCCGTCCATTTGATACTTTCGCCCGTCTTCAAATTCCATTTCGTCGCGATGTCCCTCTCGCCCGACGCCATGTTCCGATCCGGTGAACCGCCCCACATCGGCCAGTCACCTTTTTGAGCCGTGGCCGCCGGCTCAGCGAGAGCGGCATATGTCAATAGCCACGAAACCAGAAAGGGATGACTAAAACGAGCGACGAAACCGCGGAGGAACGATTGCCTCAGTGCCTCGATTTCGCGATCCTGTCCCCCTTCGTGACTACTCATTAGGCATTACCTTCACGTTATCGAAGAACAACTCCGGCCCCTTGCTCTTGGCGGTCGTACCGGGCGAATACCCATACACACCCGGGCTACCCTCGCGATTTGGATTCGGATCAGCCAGCTCGATCGACCAAGCCTCCGGCTCGGCCGAATCTCGCGGCCACACCTTTCCTCGGACCAAAGCCTGATCGGCGTCCACCTTCACCTGGAGCTTCATGCGGTACCACTTGTCCGTGTCCCACGCAAAGGAGACATCTTTCCGAATTCGCGGGATCGGGGTCCACGATTCAATTCGAAGTTCGTTGCTGACGCCCATCAAAGTCATTTCGTATCGCGAATTGATAAGCCCCATGTCCGGCCGGAAACGATCGCCTTTGGGCGTACCCAACATGTCCGCTTCAATGGTGTATCCCCCAGCGATCGGCGGGGTCATATACCCCTTGATACGCATGAACGGCGGTGATGGATCTTCGGCCAACTTTTGCAAGACCTTGCTTCCGTCGCGTAAGACGATCTTGGTCTTGCGCGTCACTCCCAGCCAGCCGGGCGGTACGCCGCCGTCGGGCATTTTTTCGAAGTTTTCGGTGAAGGGAAGGCTGGGGCAGATGCGGACACGTGCCTTTGCTTCGAGGCTGCCGGACCTGGCCACTAGGTGCCCGGCGGAGAATGTATTTTCGCCAACGGTCGTAAAAACACCATCCGGCGAGATCACACCGCTTACGCCGATGACCGACCACTGGGGAACTGAGCCGGCACACTCTTGGCCGGCGTGGTCATAGTACTTGAGGGTGAAGGTGGCCTTGTTTCCGGGAACGAGCGTAATCTCGCCGGGGATGAGTTGCAGGAAAGCCGGCTCCCGTGAACTTATCCTCGCCTGGTCCCGTCCTAGGGGAGCAACGTTTGCCGACGCGACCTTGGCATCGCGATCGCCAAGGCAGTACGTGTGATAGCGGGTCATGAAATACACACGTCCGCCGTCTACGGCCGGCGACCCGAAAACTTCGTCCACCGCCTGGTCCGGCCGCGTAAACTCTTCGCGGTCGAGCGAGACGCACTGATCGCCGGAGTCTCGAAGAATGTGAAATGTACCGGTCTGTTCCCCGACGTAGATTACACCATCTGAAGTTACCGCGGGGGAGCCTTTGCCGACGCGGCCTAAGTTATACTCCCAGTGAAGTTTTCCGCTCTTGCCATCTAAGCAGTAGAGATTCGCAGAGTTGTCCACGGCATATAGCCGGCCATTGGCGATAGCCGGTGACGCGTACCCCACTTCGCAACCGTCAAAGCGCCAGACCTCACCGCTTTCGGTGACGTCCCCCCGCTTGGTTGCGTCAATACACACAACGCGACCCATCTCCGTACCGCTGATGTTTTCCTCGCTGTGGCCGATGTAGGCGTAGTTACCGTCGACCACCACGGAGGAGTTGAGGCCCCGCTTGCTCAAACGGAAACTCCACAAGGACTCACCCGTCCGGGCCTTCATCCCGTAAATGTTTCCGTCCGCGTTGCCCGCGATCAACATACGCACGCCGTCAATCATCGCCACAACCGGCGTCGAATACGTCGTATCCAGCGGAATCCCTCCGGGCGCCGCCCACCAAAGCACCTGTCCGGTTCGTTTGTCGAATGCCACGTAACGATGGAGCGGTTTTGCATGATCGCCCCAACTTGAGCTCATGAAACTGATGATCACCCGATCTTCGTCAATAATCGGCGTATGCAGCCGCCCCCCGTATCCACTGATGCGACCGAATTCCTCGGTCATTGAGACCTTCCAAATGAGCTTTCCGTCCCGGTCATAGCAGAGAAACTCCCCGCCCGAGGCATGCGCGTACACGTATCCCGTTTCGCGGTCGCCGACGAGCGCCGTCCATCCCAGCCGGTTTTCGACCACGTCCGTGTCGAACACGTTGAACGAATGTTCCCACAGCGTCCGCCCCGTCTCGGCTTCCAGACAGATCACCCGTTCACGCAAGCCCGCCCCTGTCCCGACCGGTGTGATCAAAAAGATCCGCCCGCCCATAATGATCGGGGTCGTCCGTCCGCCGACCGGCACTTTCCAGATCAGATTCTCTCCATCTTGCGACCAGGACGTGACAACGGCGGCCTCGCGAGTCATGCCCGTTTGCTCCGGGCCGCGCCAATACGACCAGTCGCCCGCCGCCGGACCCGCCATGAGCGACGCCATCACGATCGCCATGGCAAAGGCCGAACGCCCCAAACATTGCTTTCCGGAGATCATTGAATTACCCGTCTGCCCTTCATCTCAAAACGCGGGAGCGAACCCGACGGCACAACGTGTACACTGGGCCGGAAATGGAGTTGATCGGCGACGGCCGCAGCGACGCGCTCCGCCAAGTCTGTCACACTAGCCTCGGTCATCGGTTCGACGTCCAGTCGAAGCTCAGCCTGCGGGGCGCTTCGATCGACTTCCATCCGAAACTCCGCCACCTCCGGCAGCCCCCGAAGAATTGCCTCAATCGCCGTGGGAAACACATTGTTCCCCCGAATGAACAGCATGTCATCGCCGCGGCCCAGGATACCACCTTCCGCCCGAGCGAACCACCGACCACATGGGCATCGGCCGCGGCTCAGACGGACATGATCCCCCGTCCGATACCGGATCAGCGGGCTTCCCCATCGGCCCAGGTTCGTTAGCACTAGCTCGCCCGATTCGCCCTCGCCGACGGCCTCGGTCGAAACCGGATCAATCACCTCGGCCAGAAACTCGCTCTCAATAATGTGCACGCCGCCCGGGACTTCGGCACATTCGAAACCCCAGGCCCCGACCTCGGTCATGCCCGCATGGTCGATTACTTTTGCACCCCATGCGGCCTCAAGGCGCTCGCGGACGGTCGGAATGCTCCCGCCCGGTTCGCCCGCCACAATCAACATGCGCACCGGCGAGCGGCCAAGGTCCAGGCCCTCCGCCACTGCGACTTCGGCCATTCGCAAGGCATACGTCGGCGTGCAACAAACAACCGTGGCCTCGTTGTCCAGCATGTACCGCAATCGCGCGGCCGTCGTCATGCCTCCGCCCGGGAGGCAAAGGTTCCCCTGTGATGCCGCAGCCTCAAAGGCCGACCAGAACCCGACAAACGGCCCAAACGAAAACGGAAAAACCAGCCGGTCCGCCGCAACAAGTCCCGCACCTCGGTACACCACGCTCCAACAACGCTTCCACCACTCCCAGCTTTCGGGCGTATCCAGCCACCGAACTGGTCTCCCGATCGTTCCGGATGTCTGATGAAAGCGGTTATACCGCCCGAGGTCGAACGTCAGATTCGTGCCATACGGGGCATGCTCGACTTGGTCCCGCTCGATCTCCCCTCGCGTCGTAAGAGGGAGTAAATCGAGCCGATCGCGCAGTGCGTTCCAGGATAGGCCTTCGAGTTTGCGGCGGTAAAACCCATTGGATACGAGGACCTCAGACAATCCGGCACTGAGTCGCCGCCGCTGAAGGGCTTCCAGCCCATTCCGATCGAGACCCTCGTCCCCCCGCAACTCGACAGGCATTCCTCTATCGCGGGCCGGTGGCGTTCTGGTGGACAAGCGGATAGTCACTGAGGTCGACGTCGCCGTCATGGTCGTAGTCGGCCATCGCACATCGGTCGATCGCGTAGGCGGCGTCCGCTCCGCTGAAGCAGTTCTGAAAGAGAGCCACGTCCTTCAAATCCACATCCACGTCGCCGTCCACATCGCCCGGTCCGGGCACAACAAACTCGGTGTTGACCCGACAAACATAAAAAAACGCGATCGGGTTCTTCGGGTCGAAAGGATTGAGCAATTGGCCCTGACCCGTCCACTCCATCGAAATCGTACCGGATTCCGCATCGTGAAAGTAGACAGTGCCCGTGGACGCACCTGGGAGCAGGACCGGCGACTTTAATTGGTATGCGCTGAGATCTCCCTCAAAATACACCGCGTAAAGATCATCCGTGGTAAACGCGCCCGCGCTCTCGTCGACCGTGCCGCTTCCTGACTCCGTGATCGTGACGAAGATTGCGCCCGTGCTAATGCCTCCCGGCAGAAGCAATGGTGCCACCTCCTGTCGATAATCCACAAACCGCGCCGTTCTCGCCTCAGAGTCGAGTTCGAGAGCGTAGTCAGTACGGGAGATGGAGGCGCTGGAAACTCCGCCGAACACCCCGAAATCAAGCGAGAACGTGTTCGGCGCGCCAGGATCGGCCGTGGCCGCCAGATAAATCGGCTCCGCATGAACCGTCGCCGCGGTCATCGAAATGCAAATGGCCGCTGAACGTGCAATAAGTCGATGTCTTGTCATCTCAATCGGCTCCTCTCTCTTCTGTCCATGAAACGTCCCACGCCTCTGCCCGCTGACCAAAACCCCATCGTCGGCCAGGCGCTGATCGCCGCCAAGCCTACGGGCCTTCGCCGCCCTTGGCAAGGTCCTATTTGTCGATTCGTGTCGTGCGGGGTGCATCCCGCGTAAGGGGCTGTAGTCTGCGTGGCGCTCCGCCAATGGCATCAGGGCGTGCCACCCGAGACGAGACGGAAATCCCCACTTCGTGCGCGGATTCGGGGCGCTTATCTCAGACCCGCTTTCGGGTACCATCTCGTGGACGGACAGGAAGGAATCGACGGCACGATCCATGAGAGTCGCCTATCTCGTCGCCGGCGCCGGGGCAATGTATTGCGGGAGTTGCATGCGCGACAACCGCCTGGCCGCCGCTCTCCTTAAGCAGGGACGGAATGTTGTCGCAATCCCGCTCTACACGCCCATTCGCACCGACGAATTCGATGTGAGCCGGCCGACCATCTACTACGGCGGCCTCAACGTCTACCTACAACACAAGCTGCCTCTCTTCCGCCACGCCCCGCAATTCCTGAATCGGTGGCTCGACCGGCCCGGGCTGCTGCGGGCGATCGGTCGGGTAGCCCAGACCAGACCGCAAACGCTCGGACCTCTCACCGTCTCCGTTCTACAGGGAGCGGACGGCGCTCAGCGCCGGGAGCTGGACAGGCTGATCGATGGTCTTCGCCCCTTTTCCCCTACAATTCTCCATTTGCCCAACCTCATGTTCGTCGGCATCGCAAAAGCACTGAAGGCCGCTCTCAACCCCTCGATCTTCTGCAGCCTCGCCGGCGAGGACATCTTCCTCGACGCCCTTCCCGACCCGCACCGGCGCGATGCCTTCGACCTCGTTCGGGCCGGCGCCGCTGATGTCGACGCCTTCGTGGCTCCGACCCGATATTACGCCGCTTATGCCGCGAAGCACTTCCATCTGTCGCCCCAGCGTGTTCACTACGTTCCCCTCGGCGTGAACGCCGATGAATTCAAGGCTGAACCTCCATCGCCGCACGGTCCGTTTATCATTGGCTATTTAGCGCGAGTCTGCTCCGAAAAGGGACTGGAAGTCCTTTGCGGCGCCTTGCGCACATTGAGGAGAGCCGGTCGCAACTGTCGCCTTCGCGCAGCCGGCTATTTGGGACCCGCTGATCGACCCTATCTCGCCGCGATTCGCAAGGGTCTGGTGAGAGACGGCCTCGGCGACGCCTTCGAATACGTCGGAACGGTCAGCCGTGCGGAAAAGCTGGCCTTCCTCAACTCCCTTCACGCCCTTTCCGTCCCCACCATCTATCCAGAGACCAAGGGCCTTTATGTTCTCGAAGCGCTCGCCAGTGGCGTGCCCGTAGTCCAGCCCCGCCACGGCTCCTTCACGGAGATCATTGACGCCACGGGCGGGGGTTTGTTGTACGATCCCAAGGACGGCACAGCCTTGACTGCCGCCCTTGCACAATTGATGGACGATCCGAGACTACGGGATCGGCTCGCCGTCGCCGGACCACCGGGCGTGCGCCAGAACTACACGGAGTCGATCATGGCCGAACGGACCTGGTCGCTGTACCGCAACCATGCTGCGCGCTGAGGCCATCTCTAAATCCTATCCCACCGCGAACGGCGGCTTGACCGTCCTGAGCAACGTCTCACTGACCTTGGCGAAAGGGTGCTCGGCCGCCATCATGGGGCCTTCCGGCTCAGGCAAGAGCACTCTTTTGAGTATCATCGGAACCCTTGAGCCGCCCACCTCAGGCCGCGTCAGCATCGACGGCTGCGATCCCTTCACCCTCTCCCCCAAGGAGCTCGCCCGGTTTCGCAACCGGCGCGTCGGTTTTATCTTTCAAGACCATCACCTACTTCCGCAGTGCTCTGTCCTGGAGAACGTTTTGCTCCCCACTTTGGTCGCGAAATCTGGCGGCGATTCCCTCCCGCGAGCAAGACAACTCCTCGACCGCGTCGGGCTGATCGACCGTCTGGATCATCGCCCGGCCGAACTCTCCGGCGGCGAAAAGCAACGCGTCGCCATCGCTCGGGCGCTGCTCAATCGTCCGACCCTCGTTCTCGCCGACGAGCCCACCGGCAACCTTGACGCCCAATCCGCCGAGAGCATCGCCGAGCTGCTGGCCGAAATGCAAGCTCACGACGTCATTCTTGTCGTCGCCACGCACAGCCTCACCCTCGCTGATCGGTTCCAACTGCGCTTCGAGCTGGTCGATACGAAGCTCGCCACGCGCTGACGTTGCGTACGCCGGCGGATGTGGTAAACACATACCGTCATCGCCAAGCAAAAGGAGAACTGCGCATGACCGAATATCTGATCTTCTTCTCCATACCGGGCCTGCGCCCCGCGGACATCACCCAGGCCGCCACGCCAACGCTTTACGGCTGGGCCAACAAGGGCGCCATGGCCGAACTCTTGCCCACTTTTCCAGCCGTCACGTCCTGCGTACAGGCAAGCATGCTTACCGCGTCGCCGCCCAGCGCCCATGGCGTGATCGCCAATGGCTTCTACCATCGAGACCGCCGTGCGGTCGAGTTCTGGGTGGGCCACAACGGCGTCATGGCCGGACGGCAGACCTGGGATGTCGTCCGCGCCCGCCGACCCGAATTCACTGCCGCCGTCTGGCACGCCCAGAACATCAAAGGTGCCGGCGCGGATGTGATCGTGACCCCCTCGCCGATCCACGAGCCGGACGGCGCCACCAAATTGTGGTGCTACTCCAAGCCGGACGGCCTCTACCAGCAGCTCATCGACGCCCTGGGCCACTTCCCACTCCAACACTACTGGGGCCCGCTTGCCAATATCGAGTCTACGCGCTGGATTCTCAACGCCGCCCTCTGGCTCATCCGAAAACACCCGCCCAACTATCATTGGATCTACATCCCACACTTGGACTACGCCTCCCAGAAATTCGGTCCGAACAGTTCCCAGGCTCGCATCGCCCTTACTGAGCTCGATCAAGTTCTAAGCGAGTTTGCCGCCGGCGTAGCGGCGACCACCATCGGCGGTGATGCCGTGCATCTGGTCGCAGGTGAATATGCTCTCGTCCCCGTCTCCAGTGCCGTGTATCCCAACCGCCTGCTTCGCGAGGCGGGACTGTTGTCTGTGCGGCAAGAACAAGGCGCTGAACTCATTGATTTCTCGGCCAGTGCCGCCATCGCCATGGTCGATCATCAATTCGCCCACGTTTTCGTAAACCCCGAGGCGTCCAACGCGCTGCAGGAAATTGCTGCGGTCTTGACGGCCGCCGACGGCGTGGCCTCCGTATGGGTGGGCAGCCGGCGAGCCGACGTAGGATTGGACCACCCGCGCAGCGGAGACCTCGTTATCTTAGCCAACGACGATCGCTGGTTTGCTTATTACTGGTGGTTGGATGACGCCGCCGCTCCGGCGTTCGCCACAACCGTCGACATCCATCGTAAGCCCGGCTACGACCCCGTTGAACTTTTCTTCGACCCGCACACCCGCGGCATTCCCCTTAACGCCGAGTTGGTCAAAGGCTCGCACGGCCTCCCCGCCACCGGGAAACGCGATCACACGGCGCTCATCTGCTCCGCACTGTCCTCAGCAGTGGTGACCGGCCGCACGTACCGCGATACCGACGTGCAGCGGATCAGCCTCGAAAGCTTGGGCCTCTGAAAAGACCCCATACGATCTGAGATTACAGATGATAGACCAGGCCGGATGACAATCGCTGAGGAGCTCTATTCCACACTATGTCTGTGGCAGCCGACGCCGTCGCGCAAACTGCGTTTTGATCCTCTGCCTGCCGGCACGCTGTTTGTCGATCAACCCCTCGTCGTCACGGATAGATGCAGCGACGTTCTTGCCTGCAAGCAAGTAGGCGGCCAACTCACTGATTGTGGGATATTCGAACAGGTTCAGCATGGTGAGCTCTTTCGTGATCGTTTCTTGTATTCTCGGCATTACTTTGGCAAGCAGCAGAGAATGTCCGCCGAGGTCGAAGAAGTTGTCGTGGACGCCGACCTGGTCGACGCCGAGAACGTCGGCCCAGATCGCCGCGATGGTCTTCTCCATCTCGCTCCGCGGGGCCAGGAAGGTCGTCCCCGGGGTGCGGTCGGCGGCCGGCGCCGGCAGAGCCTCGCGGGCCAACTTGCCGTTGGCCGTCAGCGGAAGGCGATCCAGCGGAACAAATGCGGAAGGAACCATGTAGTCAGGCAGGCGAGCGCTGACAAAGCTTCGCCAATCGGCCGCGTCCGGCGCGCCGTCCGAAACCACGTAGGCAACCAGCCGCTTCTCGCCGGGCTCGTCTTCCCGCGCCAGCACCACGGCCTCACGAACCGCTGGGTGTTGACTTAACACGGCCTCGATCTCACCCAGCTCGATGCGGAACCCACGGATTTTGGTCTGCTGGTCCAGACGGCCCAAAAACTCCAACTGGCCATCATTTCGGTACCGGACTCGATCGCCGGTCGCGTACAGCCGAGCCTCCGGCCCCGCCTCGAACGGATGCTCCACGAATCGCTGCGACGTCAGCTCCGGTCGCCGCAGGTACCCCCGGGCCAACCCGACACCGCCCAAATACAGCTCTCCCGGCACGCCCGTCGGCGCCGCCTGGCGATGCGCGTCGAGCACATACACCTGGGTGTTGGCGATTGGCCGCCCGATGGCCGGAGGCTGATCGTCGTCCACGCACGCGGCTATGGTCGCCCAGATGGTGCATTCCGTGGGACCGTAGAGATTGAACATCCGGCGGCCGGGCGCCCATCGGGCCACCAACGAAGCCGGGCAGGCTTCTCCCGCCACCATCAGCGTCTGCAGGTCCGGCAAATCCGCCTCCGGCAACACCGACAACGCCGAAGGCGGAATCGTCAGGTGCGTGATCGCCTGATCCCGCAGGAACTGGATCAAGCCCGGTCCCGGCAGAATCTCGTCCCTGCGGGCCATTACCAGCGCGCCCCCAGATGCCAGGGCCATGACCATCTCAAATAAGGACGCATCAAAGCTCAACGAAGAGAATTGCAGGACGCGGCTGCCCGACCCCACGCCGAACCATCGCTTCTGCTCCTCGGCTACATTGACCAACCCGCGGTGCGTGAGCAGCGCGCCTTTCGGCTCTCCCGTAGAGCCGGACGTGTAAATCACATAGGCCAGGCTGTCTGCCGTGGCCAGCCGGACCGGGTTGGCCGTGCTCTGCCGGCTCGTCTCCGCCTCTTGGTCCAGGCACAGTATCTTTGGATTGCTTTCCGAAGCGTCCTTCCCTGACTCCTGGACAAGATCAAGCAACCGGCGCTGGGTCAGGATCACGCCCATCGCCGCATCGGTCATCATGAAGGCCAGACGTTGCCGCGGGTACTGCGGGTCCAAGGGCACATAGGCGCCGCCGGATTTGAGAATCCCTAAAACGCCCACCACCATCTCTACGCCGCGTTCCATGCAAAGGCCCACGAGCACGTCCGGGCCTACTCCCAGGGCTTGCAGACGATGCGCCACCTGGTTGGCGCGATGGTTCAGCTCGGCGTATGTGATCCGCTCTCCATCGAACTCCACCGCCGTCGCATTCGGCGCTCTCGAGGCCTGCTCCTCGAACAAAGATGCGATCGTCACGTCACGCGGGTACTCACCCTCTGCGCGAGTCCATTCAACCAGCACCTGCTGACGCTCCGTTTCGCTCAACAGCGTCAACTCCGAAAGCCGCCGATTCGGATCAGCCGTGATCCCTTCCAGCAACGTCTGGAAATGACCCAGGAGGCGAGTGATCGTCGCTCGATCGAACAGGTCCGTGTTGAACGAGCAGACCACGTTCAGCGCGTCCGGGCGCTCCCACACATGCATCTCCAAGTCGAACCGCGTTGTCCGGCTC
>Ga0187892_10008776_pt1 | contig 13638 bp, 14 predicted proteins | sample MA1701073metaG_FD_139345 | JGI IMG/M metagenome (GOLD analysis project Ga0187892, IMG submission 139345) | Bio-ooze microbial communities from a basaltic lava cave in the Kipuka Kanohina Cave System on the Island of Hawaii, USA - MA170107-3 metaG ...
ATCTTTTAGGATGGCCTCCAGTACAGAACAACCTGCTAAGACTATTCCTGTGGACAAGCCGATGCTGCAGACGCGAAACCTAAGCTTCGCGTACTCCTCAGGAATATCCGTTGTCAACGGAGTTTCGCTGAAATTGCAGCGCGGCAAAATGGCCGCACTCTTAGGGGCCAATGGCTCCGGGAAATCCACTCTCATTCGTTTGCTGGCGGGAATACTCTTCCCCAGCGCCGGAGAGGTCCTGCTTTCGGGAAAGCCGATTCCCTGTATCCCGAAAACCCTGCTGGCCCGCACGTTGGCCTATGTGCCACAACTCAACCCTCTGAGTTTTCCTTTCACTGCATTAGAAGTCGTGCTGGCAGGGCGCAGTCCGCATGTTCCACGATTTCAATTTGAGAACCGGCTTGATTTCGAAAAGGCCTGGGTAGCGCTGGAAACAGTGGGAGCGGCACATCTCGCGCAAAGGCCCGTAACCGAGCTTTCTGGCGGAGAGCGCCAGTTGGTCGTTTTTGCCCGCGCCATCGCTCAGGCTCCTGAGTGTCTGCTCCTGGATGAACCTTCGGCCTCCCTGGATCTAAAGCATCGCGCGGAACTGATCCGGAATCTGGTTCGACTTCGAGATCGAATGAATTTGACTGTCCTCTTAGTTACTCATGACGTGCCGCTGTTAGACGAGAGTTTTGATGTTGTCTTTGCCATGCGGGCGGGGGAGATTCTAACAGAGGGAAAGCCTTCAGAGATCCTGACGAGCGATGTTCTCTCTTCTGTTTATGAAGACCCTTATCTTCAAGCGCGGAACGTGGAAGGTCGCACCTTCGTTTGGTCGGCGACCCATCGTCGTCCGGCGGTTCAACGGGAATAATTGGAGTTGAATTGTTGAAGCGTTGTTCTGCGGGGGCATATGACCGGACGGAGACTGCCGCCCTCGTCCGTTTTCGGGAGACTTCGGCGTGATTATTGAGAATCGCTCGGGCAGGGCCATAGCTTCGCCCGAAAGCTCAATTCCTTCAGCGCCCATGCCAAGATCTCGCCTGCTGCGCGCGCTCGTCATTTTGCTTCCCGTGCTGGTCGTGGCCATGGCCATCTCCTTGTGGGCTGGCTATCGCTTTCTGGATCTGACAACACTCAGCCATGATCCGGTGATGCAGTCTGTTTTCTTCCGTCTTCGTTTGCCAAGGGTGTTGTTGGCCGCGATTATTGGTGCCTCTTTGGCAACAGTCGGGGCCGCTTTGCAGGCCCTTTTTCGGAATCCGCTGGCCGACCCTTTTACATTGGGAGTGACTGGAGGCGGAATGCTAGGAGCCAGTTTGGCCATTGCGATGGGGTGGGGAGTCAACATTGTCGGAGTACCCTTTGTGTTCCTGGCTGCTTTCGCCGGGGCTTGCATCGCCATGGTTGCGATCTACGAACTCGCCCGCGTGGGTTCGTTGGTGCTGCCGGGAACTTTGCTCCTCGCAGGGGTTGTGATGAATCTCGTTTCGGGAGCCGGTGTGATCATCATCCAATACCTGGTGGACTATACACGAGCCCTGCAGATCCTCCGCTGGATGATTGGCAGTCTCGATATCATCGGCTTTGAGCTCATCGGACGCATGTTGGTGCTTTTGTTGCCTGGATGGCTGCTATTGCTAGGTTTCGCAGGTGATCTGCATCTTCTGGCTATGGGTGAAGAAACAGCGGCCAGCCTCGGAGTCAATGTGCGGCGATGTGAACGTCTCGTCTATATCGCGTCTTCGCTGGTAGTCGGTGTCACTGTCGCCGTGGGCGGGGCCATTGCCTTTGTTGGATTGATCGTCCCTCATGCCGTTCGCATTCTATTTGGCGAGGACGTGCGGATCGTCGTCCCCTGTTCATTCTTGATGGGTGCGAGCTTTCTCATGCTGGCTGACGCTTTCGCCAGGACGGTGCTTGACTCCGGTGAGCTCCCCGTAGGCGCCGTGACAGCACTGCTGGGAGGCTTGACATTCTTCTGGTTGCTGCGGAGGCGCCAACGTTATGCAGCCATTTGAGGTCAGCCCCTCATGTCTGATGCAATCGAGCTAATTGATCCAACAGAATCTGAAGAGTTCCCGTGCCGCATCGTGTGCCTGACCGAAGAGACCACGGAAACGCTTTATCTCCTTGGGGAAGATCACCGCATTGTAGGCGTGTCTGGATACACGGTCCGGCCGCCGGCGGCCCGCGCGAAGCCCAAGGTGTCGGCCTTTATCAGCGCCAAGACCGATAAGATCCTGGCGCTGAACCCCGATCTGGTGCTGGCCTTTTCCGATCTTCAGGCAGACATTGCCCGCGACTTGATTCGCCAGGGCCTGACCGTTTTCACCTTCAACCAGCGCAGTGTCACCGCCATTCTTCAAATGGTTCAGACCGTGGCGCGTCTAGTCGGCGCTTCGGAGAAAGGGAAAGCCCTGGTGGAGCAAATACAGTCGGGACTTCAGGCCATCCGAGTCTCCGCTGCTCGCTTTCCACACCGTCCTCGCGTCTTGTTCGAGGAATGGAAGGATCCCCTAATCAGTGGCATTCGCTGGGTGGAGGAACTGATCGAAATCGCGGGAGGCGATCCCGTCTTTCCCGAATTGAGAGCCCACGCTTTGGCCAAAGATCGCATCCTTAGACCTTTCCAAGTGATCGAACGAGATCCGGAAGTAATCATTGGTTCCTGGTGCGGCGTGAAGGTCAACAAAAACTACATAAGGTCACGTGAAGGCTGGTCACATGTTTCTGCTGTGCGCAACCATCACCTTTATGAAATCAAATCCACGTACATCCTGCAGCCGGGGCCCGCTGCTCTGACTGAAGGTGTCCGGCAGCTCCACGCTATCTTGGCCCGAGTGGTGAATGTGGAAGTGGATTCGCGTCTTGCACCTGAGGAGCGTGTTGATTCTGACCTCATCGTGCAAAAACGCCAATCACCATGAAAGGAGAATCAAGTGAGCATAGCAACCAAACGAGGAGACACTGGCAAGACCGATCTGGTGGGCCGCGTGCGCGTTTCGAAAGGAGAGCTGCGGGTTGAATGCTACGGCACCCTGGATGAGCTCAATGGCTTATTGGGTTTTGCCCGTTCAATCTGCAAGGATCAGGAAGTTCAAGATCTGGTCAAGGGGATACAACGAGATCTATTCAAGGTGGGATCTGCCATTGCGACTCCGCCCGAGTCCAAAGCCAAGGCGCCAGAAATCACCGCAGAGATGGTCAACGCCCTTGACACGCACGTTCACCGCATTGAATCGATGGAGGGAATCGTGGGCGACTGGTCCCTTCCGGGCGAGCTCCCCGAAGCGTCTGCCCTGGATGTGGCCCGCACGGTTTGTCGCCGTGCCGAGCGTAACCTTGTCAGACTGCATGAAGACGACGGCCCGATCTCTCCTCATCTTTTGGCCTACCTCAATCGCCTTTCTGACTTGCTGTGGCTGCTGAGTCGGCTACTTGAAGTTCGAGCAGGCGTCGATGCAACGCTGCGGCCGAAAGAGAAACCGGGAAAGCGCTGGTCGCGAGCTTGGTAATCCGATCGCACCTATTCATTCTATAAGCGACCCAACAATGACCGCTCGTTCTCTGATGATTCTGGGAACCGCCTCGCATGTGGGCAAGTCCATCGTCACGACGGCGCTCGGCCGCATTCTTTCTGACATGGGCCATCGGGTGACCCCCTTCAAAGCCCAGAACATGTCGCTCAATTCGGCGGCGACACCGGATGGCTGCGAGATTGGCCGCGCCCAGGCATTACAGGCCGAGGCTTGCCGGGTGACGCCCCGCGCCGAGATGAATCCTATTCTTATCAAGCCTTCGTCAGATACCTCTTCTCAGGTGATGGTGTTGGGCCGGGTGTGGGGCCAGGTGAGCGCAGCTGACTATCATCTGAAGCGGGTTGAGGATTTTTTTCCTGCCGTGCTAGAAAGCTATCGCAAGCTGGCATACGACTACGACTTCGTGATCATGGAAGGCGCCGGGTCTCCGGCTGAGATCAACTTGAAGGCCCACGACATTGTGAACCTGCGAATGGCGTCAGCTGCCGCGGCCGTCTGTCTGCTCGTGGGAGACATTGACCGCGGTGGGGTCTTTGCGTCGCTTCTCGGGACCTTGCAACTGCTCGAGCCTGAGGAACGTACTCTCATTCGCGGTTTTGTCATCAACAAATTTCGAGGGGATATAGGGTTGCTGCTTCCGGGCATCCGCATGATCGAGCAACGCATCGCCTTGCCTTGTCTAGGTGTTATTCCCTACTTGCCCGATCTAGGACTGGACGAAGAGGACGGTGTGGCGATGGAGGACCGGCGTACAGTGTCTCGTTGCTGGTTGCCTCATCCAGCTGGCATCGATTCTTCCCGGCGCCCTTTGCACATCGGTGTGGTGGCCCTTCCGCATCTGTCGAATTTCACGGACTTTGATGTCCTCGCCATGGAGCCCTCGGTGGCTTTGGCTTTTTTGCAATCGCCCGGTGAGATCGATGGAGCCGATCTGATCATTTTGCCTGGCAGCAAGCAAACCATCGACGATCTGGATTGGCTGGAGAAGACTGGCTTTGCTCGGGTGTTGCGCGAAAGATGCCAGGCTTCAACCAAATTTGGGCTGGTGGGGATATGCGGCGGGATGCAGATGCTCGGCGAATGGATCGATGATCCCACCGGAGCAGAAAGCGCCGGCGAAAGACGTCAGCGACAAGGTCTTGGGCTTCTTTCCCTGACCACTGTGTTGAGTTCTGAGAAGATCACCCGGAGAGCCTCCGGCCGACTCGAGGTCAATAGGATGTTCCGACAGCCTATGGATACCGGTATTTTCCGCGGCTACGAGATTCATCTTGGCGAGACCCGCATCGGTGGATCTCGCATCCTGGCCCAGATCGAACGAGAGGGTATGGACGGTGTTTTCCCAGACGGCGCCGTGAGTGAAACCGGCTTTGTCTGGGGCACCTATGTTCACGGTTTGTTTGACGACGACTATTTTCGCCATGCCTTTCTCCACGCGGCCAGAGCCGCGTTTGGCCTGTCGCCTCCTCATGAATTAGTTCCCATCGCGGCGCAACGCGAGAGCCGCCTGGACCGGCTTGCCGCTCATGTGCGCACGTCACTGGACATTGAGCAAATTACGTCTTGGCTTGGGATCAATGCAAATGACAAGGCTGTCACGCACTAGCCAATCACCTCAGCGAGCGCGCCGGTTGCATTTCATGAGACCACAACAGTTGCTAATGGCCTATATCTTGGATCTGGTCGTAGGAGATCCTCAGGGGTGGCCGCATCCCGTTCGGTGGATGGGGCGAATGATTAACTGGGGCGAGCGGTTGGTTAGGAGGTTTTCACGCTCGTCTACAGGAGAACTACTGGGTGGAGCTGTCCTGGCAAACTCGCTCGTGGGTTTCTCATTCCTGGCCCCGCGATATGCCATCGAGAGATTGAGTCGACGACAGAACACGGTTGGTGTAACTGCAGAAGTGCTGCTGGCTTGGACGTGCCTGGCTATGCGAAGCCTCCAAAGAGAGGCAGGAGAGGTTCTGGATGCGTTGGATGCAAGAGATCTCTCGACTGCACGTGCGCGGCTTTCGAGGATCGTCGGAAGGGACACCATCCATCTCAATGAAGGGGCGATCTGCCGCGCTGTTATCGAAACGGTGGCGGAGAGTACTTGCGATGGGGTGATCGCCCCGCTGACCTTTCTTGCGATTGGAGGTGTCCCTGCAGCGATGGCCTACAAGGCCATCAATACTCTGGACTCGATGATCGGTCACATGGAGCAACCCTACACTTATGTGGGGCGGTGGGCAGCCCGCACTGATGATCTGGCCAATTTCCTCCCAGCTCGCTTGACAGCTTTGTGCATCGTGGTCGCCGCAGCGCTAGTCCGCCAGGATGCAGGGGCAGCTTGGCACATCTGGCGCCGAGATGGCCCGAAGCACCTGAGTCCGAACGCGGGACGCTGTGAAGCTGCGATGGCTGGCGCTCTGGGTGTTCGTCTGGGAGGGACAAATACCTATGACGGCTTGCCTTGTCACAGGGAGTATCTCGGGGATGGCCAGCGGGAGTGTCAGCGACAAGACGCCCGGAAGGCCCTCCGAATCGCTCTCGTCAGCTCAGTGCTGGCCTGTTCGATGGCGTTGGCCTTCAGTCATTGGTTTTGTACGAAGAGAAAACGTCAGTGACAACCGCCGTTCAAAAGGCGCCGAGTAATGCTTGATAGTGATGAAAGACCGCCGCAAGAGCAGACGCTAGCCAGAGTTCATGGCGGAAATATTCAACAGGTTCTCCTGGAATTCGATCTGAGAGACGTCCAGTTGTTGGATTTCAGCAGCAACGTCAACCCTAGTGGACTTCCTCTCAGGGCTGCTGAACGAATCGCTCGAGACGCCGCGAACCTCGCTCTCTTGCAGCGCTATCCGGATGTGCGTGCTCTGGAATTACGCCAGGTACTCAGCGCAAAGCACCGGATCGGCGAAGACTGTATCGTGATCGGCGCGGGCGCGGCGGAATTGATTGCTGCCAGCATTCGGGCGCTCCGCGCTCGCGCCTGTTTATGCCCGATCCCCGCGTTTGGAGAGTATCGTTTCGCCTGCATAGCTTCTGGTTGCGCCTTCAACACGTTTCAGTTGGAACCCGAAGAAGACTTTCATCTGGATATCGACAAAGTCTGTCGGGCTCTCGCTCATAGGGCCTGCGATGTGTTGATCATCAACAACCCGCATAACCCTTCAGGGTTACTGTTGCCTCCAGACTTCGTTTGGAGAATCATCGACGCGGCTCAAAGAGCGAATACCGCCGTTCTTCTGGATGAAGCCTTCGTGGACTATTGTCCCTCTGCAAGCCTGACGCGACAGGCTGCCGAAACTCCTTCGGTTATTGCCCTCCGCTCGTTAACCAAGTTTTATGGTTGTCCGGGATTGCGGGTTGGTTACGCGGTTGCGATGCCTTCACTTGCTGCCAGCATTACGGCACAACTTCAGCCCTGGCCGGTGACGGTCCTGGCACTCAACGCCGCTACAGAAGCTCTCCGCGACGGCGAATTTGAAGTTACGTCCGTGGAATCGAATGAACGGGAACGCTCGCGCGTAGCAGAGAACCTGAGGAACCTTGAGTTTCGGGTTTATCCCAGCGCCGCCAATTTTTTGTTCGTGCAAGTTCCTGCGGTTAGGCTTTCGGCGACTCAAATCTGGACCAGTTTGATTACCGACTATTCCATCCATCTCCGCAACTGCGACTCTTTTGAAGGTTTACCGGTTGGACAGTATTTGCGGGCCGCCATCCGCAGCTCCGCCGAAAATGACCGGTTGGTCGAAGCCCTCCGTCATGTCTTGGAAAGAAGAAAATGAGTACTGGAACAGAGGGCTTGGAAGCAACTCTGAAGAGAATCACTGGCGTCGATCCTTACTGGATCAGACAAGCTGAACTGCGCCAGCTTCAGCTGACAAAACCACCCGGAAGTCTGGGTCGCTTGGAAGATGTGGCCAACCGCTGCGCCGGTATCCGGCAGACGTTGTCGCCCTCTGTTCAGAATCCCATGATCCTGCTGTTTGCGGCCGATCACGGAGTATGTGCGGAGGCGGTCAATCCCTACCCCCAAGCTGTGACGGCGCAGATGGTAGTCAATTTCCTGAAACACGGGGCAGCCATCAATGCGCTGGCACGGATTAATGAAGTCGAATTGCGGGTCGTGGATATGGGTCTGGTCTCGGAGTTGCCGGAGATGGCTGGACTGCTTCGGCGGCGGATTGCAGCTGGCACCCGTAACTTCTGCCGCGAGGCTGCGATGTTGCCAACACAGGCGATTGCGGCAATCGAGGTTGGCATTGAAATGGCAGAACTGGCATTGAGCCAGCAATGCCAGTTGCTGGGCATTGGCGAAATGGGCATCGGCAACACCACCGCGGCCAGTGCATTGACCGCAGCCATGACAGGCTGGTCGGCTGAAACGGTTGTTGGCCGGGGTGCTGGAGCCGATGAAGCTTGTGTGGCGAGGAAAGTGAACGCCGTGGAGCGAGCCATTCAACTGCACCGGGGGCATCTCGATAGCCCTCTGGATTTGCTGACTCACTTGGGTGGGTTTGAAATCGCGGCCATGGGTGGTGTTTGCCTGGAAGGCGCAGCGCGGCGATGTCCGATCGTAGTCGATGGTTTCATTGCCACAGTTGCAGCCGCGCTGGCGGTTAAGTTTCATCCATCCGTGGCGGACTATCTCTTTTCGGCGCATCGTTCCACAGAACCGGGGCAGGCTCCCTTGTTGGAGCTCATCGGACAAGAGCCGCTTTTAACTCTGCAGATGCGGCTTGGCGAAGGCACCGGAGCGGCTCTGGCCATCGGTCTCATCAAGGCCGCGGTTGCAGCCTTCACTGAAATGGCAACCTTCGAGTCGGCCGGCGTCGCAAACCAAGGCATACCATGAGAGCCTTGGTGGCAGCTATCACCTTTCTCACTCGAGTACCGATCCCGGGTCGATGGGATTTTGACGCGAGAGATGTTGGAAAGGGAGCCAGGTGGTTTCCGATGGTAGGGGCGCTCATCGGCCTTGCTTATGCGATGGCGGTCTGGGCTCTCTCACCCTTCCTACCCACATTGGTCATTGGAGTGATCGTGGTGGGCCTCGAAGCAGTTTTGACCGGGGCCCTTCACCTGGATGGCTTGGCAGACACGGCGGATGGTTTTGGAGGTGGTCGTACGCGAGAAGATGTGCTCCGCATCATGCGCGACCACGCGATTGGCAGTTACGGAAGTGTCGCACTCGTCTTGCTGGTGCTAGTGAAGGTCACGGTAGTTGCTGGTTTGATCGAGCAGCATCGGCTGGGTCCTTATCTCATCTTGAGTCCGATGTTGGGCCGTTGGTCTGCCGTGCTGCTGAACTGTCTGTTGCCTTACGCCAGACGAACCATACCCGAAGGCGGCCAGCCTGGTGGTGCAGTCACCGACTTTGTAAGTTGGCGAGAACTGACAGTAGCAACGCTCTTCTCAATGCTCGTTGCAGTTCCGGTGGGTGGATGGCGAGGAATGGTTTGTTGGGTAAGTGTCATTGCCCTAACCGCAGCTTCGGCAGTCGTCTTTCGCCGCCGCATTGGAGGAGTGACAGGCGATACGCTTGGAGCCAACACGGAGATGTGTGAGGCGATTGTTTTGCTGGCGGGACTGGCGATGAGGTGAGGATATGACCGAGACCAGCCAGTTGACTCCCGTGCGAATGTGGCTGATCCGGCATGGTGAGCCCGAAACTGACGCTCAGGGCCGCTGTTACGGACGGTTGGATTGGGGACTATCAGACCGCGGCCAGTTTCAAGCCCAGATGGCCGCTCAGGCATTGTCGGGAAAGCCGTTGGCAGCGGTCTACTCGAGTCCACGTCGCAGAGCCAGGCAGAGCGCGGAGTTTCTGGGAACCGCAAAAGGTATGGCCGTGCAAATTTTGGAGGGACTCTGCGAGATTGACTTTGGAGATTTCGAAGGACTGACGTACGAGGAGATCGAAAGACAGTACCCTGAACAATATCAACGTTGGATGACCCGTCCTACCGAAATCCACTTTCCTGGCGGCGAAAGCTTCGCGCAAATGCAGACTCGAGTCATCGCCACAACCACAAAGCTGTGCCAGCGCCACCAGGGACAATCCATCGCGATTGTCTCCCACGGAGGCGTCAACCGCATCATATTAGCTGAGGCACTCGGGATGCCACCGACTCACATTTTCCGTATCGCTCAACGATATGCTGGCCTCAACTTGGTCTCTTACTATGAAGGTGTCCCGACCGTGGAACTTGTTAACTGGTTTGCGAATGAGGCTGATTGACTAAGAACTACGTCGAAATGGGTGACGAATCCGTACACATGAACATTTCCCAGATCCGGCTGAAGCCTCAGAGATGGCTGCCGTGCTTATTGCACAGAAAATCGCTGTGACGACAAAGGTGTGATTAGTGATGCTTTTAGAGAGACACGACTGCCGCCAAACGCTTCTCTGGGATGCTCCCTATCGTCCAAGCATCCGCCACGGCTTCGACGGGCTTAAACCCACCGACACGCTCCTTCTTCGCAGATTCTGTTCATGAACTTGTAGTGAAACTGACTGGTGGAATTGATTGGGCTCGAAGGGACGATCTTCGGCTCAATGACCCCACCTATTGCTGCCTGCTCGGACATTACTGCTTTGCCGGGCTGGACTGTCTACGTCGACGATCCTTATGGCGGCAACGTACAGCGCAGCAGAAGCACTTGGAATCACCGCGCAAGGCTAGCTTGCCGACCTCCTTGTCCTAGGACGGTGATCTCCCTCCAAGCCTTTTTGGGCGTCGCGACCAACAGTTGCGTAGGACCCGCAGCCTGGAAATCCTCCTGATCATCGCCCGAAAATTCCCTATTCATGTATGGATTGTCATCAATCGGGCGGATAGCGAACCGTCTCGGTGGTGGACGAAGTGTCAGACGGCAACTAACCGGACTGGATCAGCAAACGAGTGAGTCACGCGGTTTGTTATTCGGAGCATGTCTAAGTTTAGTCCGAATCGTGAATAGTCTCATTCGTTCGTGGTTGGAACCAAGCTTACAGCTGGAACGAAAACCTTTCTTGGAATTCCGAAGAACATGCGGATTGCGCTATTGACTTTTTTAGAACAATCAAAATGCTATTTTTGGGTTATGGAAAAAGCAGCTGGTGGTCGTCTTATTCTTGTTGGGGATCCTCTTGGCTCCCAGCCCTGGAACTCTTGGGCTCACAACACAGCGACTTTGTCAGGCCAAATCAACCACCTGAACGTCCCCGCCGTGAAGCGACCGTGACATTGTCTGACGCTAAGGCTGAATCGAACTTTAAATGCGTCAGTTATTTTTTGAAGCGGAAAGGTTCAGCCCCATGAAAACGCCTGTTGCAAACAAATTCTTTTTGAGAATCGCTCTCACCTTGGCCTTTGTAGCTATTGGCCTCATGCTGGCCCCAGCGGCGCAAGCCGTCCCCTACTTTGCTCGCAAGTACGACGTCCGCTGCTCGCGCTGCCATCTCCTGCCGCCTATGCTCAATGAGTTCGGTCAGCGCTTCGTGGCGAATGGCTACAAGCTACGTGAGTTAGAGAAGAAAGCGCAAACAATCCCGCTTGCGATGTGGGTCTCGCATCGAGTGGAAGTGGATGAAGAGAACGAGCGAGCAAAAGGGTATTTCAACCGTGTGGAGGCGATTTCTTCGGACGCCTTGACTCCCTGGCTGTCTTACTTCGCCGAGTGGCGGCCACTGAGCTACCAAACCACTTCGTCGCAGAAGCTACTTGGCCGACATGGCCGCTTTGAGGATTTGTTTCTACAGTTCTGGTTGCCGCAACGAATTGCGATTACGGTGGGCCAGTTTCGCATGCTGAACCAATGGGATGTGTCGCGGCGGCTCACTTTGTCTGAACCTTTGGCTTTTTCAGCTGGTGTAGGAGGCCAGTCTTCGAGCAACTCACGCTTGACGTCCTTGCGATCATTTTCTCTGGCCGGGCGGGCGCCTGCTGTGAGGGCAACTTTTCAAACCCTCTCCGGGGGATCTGAGTCCGACGGATGGTTCCATGAGCTGGTCTTGCCCATTAGTGGCGAATTGACATTGCCTTTGGGACAAGAAGCGAAGCAGAACGCCAGCTTCGAGCTAGAAGGACGACCCAAAGGATTTCTTTACGAAACTTATTATCGTAAGGGACTTTCGTCGATTGGAGGTGGTTTCTTCCTGGGAAATGATCGCTGGCTATCTAACCTCACATCGACGCTGCAACTAGGCCGTCACGTGTTCATGGGCTCGGCAGGAACAGCAAGATTTCGTACTGGAGTTCACGATTTCCGACTAAGCGTGGGAGACAACTGGATGCCCAAGAATTGGTTGGGACTGGGCGCACGTCTTGACCATCAGAGCGGCATACGGCGAAGACCGGCTCTGATACCCCATGTTAACTTCAGCTTTCCGGGCGGAAAGTACACCTTTCTTTTCACGATTGAACAGAGAATCCAAGCCAGAAACTACAATACGGCTTTCGAGTTCGGCACGGTGTTTTAAGGCTTCAGGAGAGGCTCAGTATCGGAAGTCGCCAGAGGAAAAGCAGAATTGATTCTGAGCCGCCATGCTCGTTTCGCGATTCGTTCGTCATATGAAGTTGACTGGCGCAGGCCGTAGAGCTGCCCTGTTTCCGGAACAAACTGCCAGAGCCGTGGAACTGGGCGAGTACGATCGCGCTATAGGGCTGATACAAAAGATGGTTGACCTCAAACCCCAGCTGAGTTCATACAGCCGGGTCTCTTACCTGCGCGAACTCCATGCTGATATTGAGGGAGCTATCCAGGCAATGAGCATGGCGCTTTATTCCGGCTCTCCAAGCCGGGAAAACACCGCCTGGTGTGTCGGGTAGAGCTGGGCAATCTCTATTTCAACAAGGGTGACTACCGAAGTGCTGAACGAGAGTACCAGGCTGCGCTGGTCAGTTGTCGGGCTACGTTCACGCCACGGCAGGATTGGCGAAGATCAAGGCTGCTCAAGGAGACCTTAGCAGTGCAGTTCACCTTTATGACAAAGTTGTCGCTGCCGTGCCTTCCCCAGAGTAGTCATCGCTTTGGGTGACCTATACCAGGTGTTGGGAAAGCCGGACCTGGCAAAGAGGCAATACGAGCTGGTCGAAGCGATGCACCAACTCAACAAGGCCAATGGAGTCGACGTTGAAATGGAGCTAGCTCTGTTCCAGGCAGATCATGATCGGAATCTCGCGGAGGCTTTGGAGCAAGCCAAACGCCAGTCTCAGCGGCAGCCGAACATCAAGGCAGCAGAGGTTCTAGCTTGGACTCTATACAAGAACGGCCAGTACAGAGACGCCTATCGGCAATTGAGAAGGCACTGAGGCTTGGAACTCGACCTCCCCTGATGCTGTATCATGCGGGGATGATTCACTTCAAAGCTGGGGAGGTTGCAAAGGCGGCAGGTATTTGGCTCGGGCGCTCTCCCTGAATCCCCGTTTCTCGATCCGCCACGCACCGGAGGCACTAAAGACGTTGATGGAACTCAGGGAAGCGGAGGCCCGAAACTCGGCAGGGGGGCAATCAGACCTTGATCAATCTTCCTGCTGGTCCAGTCCAACAAGCGCTTCAGGCAGGTCATAGCGATGGTTGTTGACACAGCCAGGCTTCCCGTTGTTCTTCTGCTCCATGGGGACAGAGGTTCAGCGGCTGCAATCGTCGAGCAAAAGGAAGAGTCCAGCAGGAAAAGGGCGGGACCGCCCGACCGCATGGCCGAGCGGTGCGAAATGCTTTGAGCAAGCCGAGAATAGTTACGTGCTACCGAGGAATCGACGTATGGGGCTGGGTCACCTCCGGATATGACTTGGGCTTGGTGAGCAGTCCTGAGAGTAAGAAAACTACGCCGAGCACGATGTGAATGAGGTGATCTGTTGTCCCTAGAACAAGCACGCCGGGAATGATTTCAAGTATTCGCGAATCCATGCCATGCAATGGAGAAGCCCCTGTTCGCCCAACAATAAAGCCCAGAAAACCCAGCAGGCCATAAACGCTGCCAAAAACAATGGCGAATAGACGCGCTGCGGGCAAAGTACCCGACAGCCCGAAGTAGAGTGCTAGCGCCCCGGAAACCAGATGGATGACGTTGTGGGCGGGGGTCAGGTGCGCACCCAAAAAGCCGGGAACCGCAAAGCCAAGCAACCCGACCAGCAGG
>Ga0187892_10008777_pt1 | contig 13637 bp, 16 predicted proteins | sample MA1701073metaG_FD_139345 | JGI IMG/M metagenome (GOLD analysis project Ga0187892, IMG submission 139345) | Bio-ooze microbial communities from a basaltic lava cave in the Kipuka Kanohina Cave System on the Island of Hawaii, USA - MA170107-3 metaG ...
ATTAAACCCGACACGCCAAACTGCTCTGACTTTTTTGGGTAGCCAGCCCATCTAGGAAATGTCGTTGAAGTTAATAGAATATTAGATCGCTTTGATTAAACAAAAACGTGTATGATTAGTGTTGATATGTATGCTATAGCAGCACTTCCTGGAATTGTAATTAACCATGCAAAGACAATTTGTCTTCCTACCTTCCATCTTACCGCGAGTTTTCTTTTTGCAGCACTTGTGCCCATAATAGAGCCAGTAATTGCATGAGTTGTGCTTGCGGGAATTCCTAATACTGCAAATATACCTAAAACTATACCACCGCTAGTCTCAGCAGCAAATCCTTGATATGGTCTCAATCTTGCAACTTTCATTCCTAAAGTTTTGATAACTTTGTAGCCACCAGCAAAAGTTCCAAGGGCAATTGCAGAAGCTGCTATAAATATTACCCATAATGGAACTTCAAATTCTGTAAGAATTCCTTCTGATAACAAAACTAGTACAATTATTCCCATTGTTTTTTGACCGTCGTTAGCGCCGTGAGTCAATGCAAACCAAGCAGACGAGACAAGTTGTAGTTTCCCAAAGATCGAATTTACCTTCCCTGGATGGTGCCTTGCAAAGACGGTCATAATTATACCAGCAAACACAAAACCAATCACTAATCCCCCTAATGGTGATGAAATGATTCCTATTCCTACCTTGAATAATCCGTCAAAGAGCAGCTTTTCAGGACCTACAGTAGCTAATCCAGTTCCTATAAGACCGCCAATCAGTGAGTGACTTATTGAAATTGGAAGCCCAAAATACGTACAGAGGGACGCCCAAGTAATGGCTCCAGCTAATCCACCTATTATCATGTAAATTGTGACATCTTCCGGATTGATGATTCCTTTTGCTATTGTTGTAGCTACAGCTACCCCAAAGACAAAAGGACCAGCAAAGTTTGCCACAGCTGCTAAAAGAACTGCATGAGACGGTTTCAGTACTCTTGTACCAATAACTGTTGCAACTGAATTTGCGGCATCATTAAGGCCATTTACAAAATCAAAGATTAAGGCTGCGATTATAGCTCCTATTGCTAATTCTAACATAGGAAAACCTAAGCGTATTTTAAAACGATGTCCTCTACAACGTCTGCCACGTCAACACATCTATCAGATGCTTGTTCTATAGCTTCATAGATATCTTTTAGTTTTATTATGTTGATTGAATCATTTGTTTCAAAAAGTTTTCCGAGGGCACTTCTGTAAAGATCATCAATTGTGTGTTCTATATCACTTGTATTTCTGCAGTGAGTAATCAGATCTTTTGATACCTTTAAATTTTTTAATTTAGAAATCATGAATTCGACTTCTTTCGTCTGCTTTGTAAGCTCTTTTGCAATCTCAAGCATATATGGTGGTGTAGATTGGATATGATAACTAATGATCCTTCCAGATATGCCTTCTGAATAATCTATGACATCATCTAGTTTGGATGCAATTCGCTGAAGATCCTCTCTGTCTAAAGGAGTGATGAATGTTTTGTTTAATTCTGCAAAAACCGATCTAGTAAGCTCGTCTGCTTCCCTTTCAAGTTTTTTAATTTTAACATGGTACTCATTGGAATTTTTAATGTCTTCAAAGAGATTAACTAACTCTTCAGAAACTTCAACAGATTTTTTTGCAAGATCGTTTAAAATGGCAAGAATCTCTTTATCATTTGACCTTAGCCAAGACATCCACTGTGTCATAATCTTGTGGCTAATTTACATAGTTAAATCTGTGTTCTATATATGACATGGGAACTATATAGTTGAATCAAAATGCCTAAAAATCATCAAAAACTAACACAAAGCTACAATACAAAGAAGTCAATCTTCTAATAGACAAGAAAAAATGTCTGCTCTAACTAAAGGCCAGAAGGCAATAGTTGCTGGTTCATTTCTTGGATGGTCGCTCGATGGATATGATATTGTTTTGATGCTACTTGTCATACCATCTGTAAGCCAGCTCTTTTTTCCGTCTGAAGATCCTATCTTTAGTTTGCTTGCAACCTTTGCAAGTTACACCATCACACTAATTATGAGACCACTTGGTGCAGCTATTTTTGGAATTTATGGTGATAAATTTGGAAGAAAAAAATCTATGATAATTACGATTTTGGGATTTTCAATTGCAACCTTTGTTACTGGACTTTTGCCAACTTATGCCATGGTTGGTGTACTTGCACCAGCCTTATTGGTCTTAACAAGATTGACTCAGGGAATTTTTGCAGGTGGTGAGTGGGGTAGTGGAGCTGTAATAACAATGGAAAGTGTGCCAAAACAAAAACGAGGTTTTTTGTCTGGCTTTCTGCAGAGTGGGTTCTCCTTTGGTTTTCTTTTGGCATCAATTGTATTTCAGATAATGACAATTCTCTTTGTTGGGGAGGCATTTGTTGAATTTGGATGGAGGGTGCTTTTCTTTACGGGCGTCATTCCTGGCTTCATAGCTCTTTTTGTCAGGTTTAGAATGGATGAATCAGCTCTTTGGTTGGAAAAACAGCAAAGGCGCAAGTTGGAAAAGACGCCACTCAGAAAGATTGTTTTTGGTAAGCAGCACAGAAAAGCTTTCTTTCTTTGTGTTTTTGTTATGACTGGTCTTGTCTATATGTACCATGGTTCAGTTGGATTTCTGCCCACATTCCTACAACAGTTTGGCCATATAGAGAGAGCGGATGTTGCACCGATAATGGTTTTTGCTACTGTTTCTTCATGGCTTGGGATGATCTTTACTGGTTGGCTAAGTCAGAAAATAGGGCGAAAAAAGTCTATGATCATCTTTGCAATCGCATCAATTGTTCTGGTAATTCCTATTGCTTATGGAATTCTTGGAGGCGTCCTATCTCTTACCATTCTTTTTGTAGTGATTTACGCCTTCATAGTTTCCACGGCCTCTGGACCTGTACCTGCATTTTTTTCAGAAAGGTTCCCAACCGAAGTTAGAAACAGCGCGGCAGGCTTTGCTTACAATGGTGGTTTGATAGTAGGATCATGGTCTCCTCTGATCGCAGTAAGCTTAATATCTTTGGTTCAAACTGAGTTTATTGCACTGGCTTTAGGTGCAAATATAATTATAGGATCAGTAATTTTACTTATGGGCACGCTATTAAATCCAGAAACAAAAGATCGTGATCTTACCGAGTCCTAAACCTAGCTACTAAGAAATAAGATATATTTAGCGAATATAGATTTGGCATTTCATATATTGAAAAACGGAAATCATAAGACGGATCTAGTTCCCATCGTAGAAGACATATTATCACTAGACCCTGCTATGAGATTTGCAGCCATAATAGATCTCAAGGGAAATATCTCAGAGGCAATAATGAAGGAAGGTAAAACTTCGCTGAAATCCCAAAAAGAAGAAGAACACTTTTGCAAGCAGGTTGCGCTCAGAAGAAGGATACGAAATGAGTTTAACAAAAGTCTAGGAAAAGTAAACTATGTTCATATAGAACGAGAAAGAGTAACTCAGATAGTAGTATATCCTAAATGGAAAACGGTTTATGTTACACTGGAACCAAAATTAAACATGGAAAGAAAAATGGAAATTGTATATCTTATAAAAAAGAAAACTGCACGCTTATAAAATTAAGAAAAATTAGGGAAAAAAATTAGTTTTTGGATTAGATAGACTTTTAGCTTGCGGGTTCTGCTGCGGGTTGTGGAGAACCTTCTCCTACTACATCAGCAGTAGCAAATCGTCCACCAACTTGGGTGATCTTTACTTTTGCATTCTGCCCAACTTGTCCACCTTTGACAAATATCACAAAGCCGTCTACTCTTGCAATACCGTCTCCCTTTCTACTAATTTCCGTTATGGAAACCTCGTATTCCTTTCCTGTTTCTACCGGTTTTGGCCTGTCATCAAATCGTCTACCGCCGCCAAATCGTCTACCGCCGCCAAATCGTCTACCGCTGCCGTAGCTTCTGTCGCCGCTGTATCCTCGGTTATCAGAGCCTTCACCAAAACCGCCTTCGTTATAGCTCATCGTTGCACCTCCTTTCTCTTGACTTGTCATGGATTTATACCCTATAAAATCTGATCAGCTACGAAATTTCACCACCAAGGCAAGTTTAGTTAGAAAATGATCATCTAGCTAGTTTTCTGCGTCTAGAAAATATTAAACCAGCCACTTTTGTCTAGTCTGAAAATGATATGAGTTATACACTCTACATCTATTAGCTTTTTATATATTGTAAATTACACTATTCTTAGTCAATATGTTCGAAAAGTTCAAAAAAAATCTAGAAAAGTTTAGAGAACTTGCGTCAGAGGAAAGCCAAGGTGGTGATGTTATGGTAAAAGAAATGAATTACGAGTCTCAAAATTTGGAATCTGCTGAGCAGCCTAAAACCACTGAACAAATAAAAATACCCGAACGTGTTGAACAATCTAGTATGACTCAACCAAGTGATGACATAGGCATAAATCTACTTATGGGTAAGCGTGCGAAGCTTGAAGAGGCAATTGATTATGTTGGTCTAATGATTAAGAACCTAAAGGACAAACGTACAAAGCTTGAGAAAAATATTGAGGATGAATCAGTTGATATTAAAAATCTAAAAGAAAAGCTGGTCAAAGTTGGGCAGTACATAGAGGAGGAAAAACAAGGAATCAGAAATTTAGCTCAGAAAAGAGCAGAAGTGGAAAAGGAGGCAGATGATGTTGGTACTATGATTAATAATCTGCGTGAAAAACTTTCATCTATTGATCGTGTGGTAGACGAGGAAGGCAGTAAGATAAAGACCTTAAAAGAATCTCACCCAAAGACAGAAAGTACACTAAGTTAAAAAGTAAATCCTTCTTTTAGAATTGCATTAAGATTTTCTTTAACTTCGGCGTCATCCAGTATCGAATCCAAGTCTCGTATCAGAACCTCTGTAGCGAGACATTGATTCTTTGTAAATTGGTAATAACATTCAAGCCTTTCCTGATAGGTTTTGGCTTTGTGAAATGTTACCCAAAAGTTTTCTGAAGCGTGTTGCACATAAAGCAAAAATCGGTATATTGACTCTCTAATCTTTGGCGATTGGTTGTCTTTTGTCAGGCCGATTAAAATCTGCTCTAGCTTACTTTCCAGATTTGACTCATAAATCATCTGATATAGATCGATTTCTTTTGTTATGATTCAGATGTGTATGCATAACATAAAAATGTTGATTAGATAATTTTCAAGAAAAGCTACATATAATGTAGTTCCTAGATTTTAAGAAGAAAACTCTAAATTTCAAGTAGGATAATCAAACAAAACTTAAATAATTTGATGACGTATATTATGTCCCTATCAAAGGAACATCCTCCCAAGATAGGAATCATGCAGCCAAGCAACGGTGAAGGAAAAACCCTCCTCCGTGTAAAAGGATGAAGCTGCCTATGGGATGAAAAACTCCCAAGAAGTGATGACAAAGGTCATCATAAGCTTCTGGATCTTGGGATCCAACCTTGTGCTTCGGCGTGTTACAACACGCTGCTGCATGATGATATTTTTTCGTTTTTCAAATGCATCGTATAATAATATGACAACCTGTTGATTATCGAAAATAATGTCATTTCCCAAGAGTCGAAACTGGCTATGGTACCTTCTTCCTGCAAACACAGCGGCCGAAGGGTTACGCACAGTTCTTCCGCTGTATGTAATTTTTCTTGGTGGGAGCATCAATGAAGTTTCAGTTATAGTAGCATTACATTATGGAGCAGCAGCGTTTGGATCTATATTTTGGGGTAAAGTAATAGACAGATTCCATGTAAGGCGAGCAGTTCTTCTTGTCTCACTTTTTGTCATATTGCTTTGCTGCATATGGTTGTATTTCACAAAAAGCCTTGACGCACTTTTTGTAATTTCACCAGTAATTGGGTTCTTTGTAGTAGGAAAAAATCCAGTGACACACCTACTTGTCATGGAATCTGCCCAGAAAAATAAGTGGGGGTGGTTATTTGCAAGAACATCAATAATTGCAACTTTTGGAATGCTTGCTGCATTATTCATAGGAACTGTCTGGAGCTTCTACTTTGATTTAAGCCCATATTTTTTGATTTGTGCAATATCAAGTGGTATAGCTATAGCACTTAGTATGACCATAAAGGAATCCCACTTTAATCTTGAACGTAGTAGTATTGCACATTCAATACATGCCTTGGCCTATAGCTTTACTCACTTTCACTTTGTATTTCTCAAAATTCCTGAATTATATGACTATAGACACATAATTGCCATATTCAAGGGAAAGGTTTCTGATGAAATAGGAATTTTATTTTTAACCAATTTTCTTTTCTACTTTGGTAGCAACATTTACTTTACTGCCTATACGCCCTTTTTGAAGAGTTTTAACTTTCCCGACTCGGCTGTGTTTTTAATTTACATGATACAAACCTCTATAATGATTGCAATTTTCTTTGTTGTTCCTAGATTGATATCAAAGACGGGAGAAGACCGTGCTACGATGATTGCGTATGCGCCAAGAATAATCGCTGTGCTTATTGCAGGTTTGCTTATTCCATTGATGCTTGGAATTGGCACTTTTGTAGTGGCAATTATTTCTGCCTGTTTAATGGTTGTGGCGTTTTCTATTTTTAGTATATCAAGCTCAGTTATTTTGTTCAAAAGTATTCCACAAGGTTTTGAAGGAAAGTATCTTGGTGTGAACAGCTCAATCACAGGAATTGGTGTTTTTGGTGGTGCGCTAGCAACAGGACAACTTACACATTTGTTTGGTTATACTACCTCGTTTCTAGCTTCTTCTGTTATTTTAGCTGCATCTTTTGTTTTGTTTAGGTTGTATCTTCGTTACAGACTATCACACAGGAAAGTCTAGATGTATCGTGCTGAGGATGATTGCTCAGCAGGCATTGATGGTAGTTTGTCGTTTATTGATGCCTCTGCTACTGCTGCTGCTTCCTGCAAGATCTTTTCTGATTCTTCAGTTGTTGCTTCAGAATCGATTCCAAAGTCTCCACTATGGAATGTATCTGTCATAAGGCCGTTTAACATCTCAGTCATACCAGCTAGCTCGTGATCTGCTTCTGGCATGAACTTGACAAGTGATGATCTTAAGTTCCTCATAAGACCGATTGTTGGCATTATAGTAACTACTGTATCACCAAGATCATGGAATGTACTTAATCTAAGCTCGATCTGTTCAAGCGCCATCCTTGCGTTTCCTAATAGCTTTGTTACTTTTCGAACTTCAGCTAATTCTTTTGATAAAACTCTACTAGCGGTAGTATCATGTTGCTGTGTTGCAGTTACAATTCTTTTGAAAAGCTTTTCGTCTCTTTGTTTTAGTTTGTTAATCATGCTGTCTAATTTAGAAATTTGGTTCTGCAATTTTCGTACTGCTACTTCCATTCGGGGTTTTAGTGGACCTTTTGGTTTTATTGCATCATTGATTCGTTCCCCCAAGGTCGGTGTAGGAGGCTTTGTCCATCTCTTATCGAAGCCTGGCATGGGAATGAGTAAATAAATTAATTATTAATTCAAGGTGTGAAATGAGGTTCACTGTAGGCTAAATTTAGCTAACAAAACTGCCTCTGCCTTCCTTCTTTCTCATAGTTACGCGCATTGATAAAAGTTCAAAATATCATCCAATTTGCTCTAAAATCAATCCTAAAAATTTCGTGGATAACCTATATTGGATAAATCCTTTCAATCTATCCTCAGACCAGAGATTATCGCGCTATCTGTAAGCTAAGTCTTCTCTGCGGATGGATTTTCTTTATGTGAACCTGGAGTGCAGCAGTTGATTGCTGTGGTTCACAGCAAAGTGGACATTTTTCCATTTTATTTAATGCCTGTGAATCAAAAAAATCGTATTTAAATTTTTGCTTTGGATGGCTTTGTAAACAAAATTTTGCAAATTAAGATTATTTTTGATTTGAGCTGACAAAACTAGCTGCAAAAAAATCAATGAGATGGCCATCTACAATATCTGATCATTTACTATCTCATGAGAGCATTTCTATTTTGTAAATTTAGTAATCTAAAAAGCGGACAAAAATCCAAAGGGGTTACAATAATAAAATAAAAGCATAACGGTACGAAATGTAATTATTTATAATAATTCTAATTCTAATTTAAATAGGTTATATCTTTTATACTATAATCTGGATTTTGATGTAAAGAATTGATTAAATGCTTATAGTTAAATCTTTTTATTGCCCTCCGATCGAAACTTTTATTAGATATTATATGACGCGTGAAACTTTCAATAGCGGTGGGCGTTGCCCACGTTGTGGAAAAGGCCCGATGGTAACAGATAGTACCACCGGCGAGATGTTTTGTGGGAATTGCGGCTTTGTCGTTACAGAAAGGGTTGAGGAATCAGGTCCAGAGTGGCGTTCATTTTCCAAAGAAGAACATGAAGATAGAAGCAGAACTGGAACTCCTACATCGCTTGCAATGCATGACATGGGACTTGCAACCATAATTGGTCCTGCAGACAAGGATGCATCCGGAAAACCTTTGTCTGCTTCTATGAAAAGCACGATAGAACGACTTAGAACGTGGGATAGCAGAAGTCAAGTTCACGAGCCAGTAGATAGAAACTTTAGACAGGCCTTCAGTGAACTTGATAGGCTAAAAGACAAGCTTGCACTTTCTGATGCTGTAATAGAAAAGACTGCATACATCTACAGAAAGGCGTTAGACAAAGGGCTTGTTAGAGGCAGATCAATTCCAGGACTTGTTGCAGCTGCACTTTATGCAGCATGCAGGGACACGGAAACACCAAGAACTCTAACTGATGTTGCAAATGGAATCAACATAAAGAGAAAAGATGTGGCAAGATGCTACAGGTTACTTCTAAGAGAACTTGACCTTAAGATGCCAGTGGTGGATCCAATAAAATGTGTAGCAAGAATAGCAAGCAAAGCTGGACTTAGTGAAAAGACAAAGCGAAAGGCGTTACTAATCTTAAAAGATGCTGCAGAGATTGAGATTTCTGCAGGAAAGGATCCGATGGGACTAGCTGCAGCTGCATTGTATCTTTCTTGTGTGATGAATGGTGAAAACAAGACACAAAAAGATGTTGCGCAGGCTGCTGGCGTAACAGAAGTTACTATAAGAAACAGATACAAAGGGCTCAAGGAATCCCTCAAACTCTAATTTTTTAAAAAATTACAGTATTCAATTTTATTACATGAAAAAGGCAGTCTATGTTGGAGTGGCTATAGCTGTTGCCATAGCGATAGTAGGACTTGCGGTAGAACCCCAGTCTGAAAAATCTGAAAAGCGTGTTGCCTATCATGTAACGTTGGCAGACCCAAAGCTGTACACGAACGGAATTTTTACTGACACTTTTGAAATTCAAAAAGGAACATACCAATTTAGTTTTGTACCAAATGGCGACAGTCCACAAACACTTTCGATTGCCCTAAAGGGTGCAACTTTCTCTTTTGCAGAAGATTTTCAGCTTCAGGGAACTCCACATGAGACAGGAATTTCCACTTACTATACTTGGGACTATCTTGGCAAAAAAGAGATTCAGATCCCAGAAGACCAGCAGCTTCAAATTATGATAAATCCGCATGGCAACCTGCTTGGTAGCGCTTCAGTTGATTTGGCTAAAACATAAGTGGCGTGGCCCCCCGTCAGAAGGGCAGAGATTACCTCTTTGAATCGGCGCCAGAGCGCCCGATTTCATTTATTATTCTACGGGACCACGCACTTCAAGCAGTGGGAATTGCATCCTTCTGCATGTTTTGGTATAAGACTGCGAACTATTTATCAGTTCATGTGGATTTTTTCACATGTTATTTTGTTTTTAAAAGATTTTTTCAACTAAATATCTAGAACTATAAAATCGTAAGACCGATCATTTTATTTTTTGTAAGAAAGGAGTGTGCCACGAAATACTAGGCAAAAGTGTTGACAGTGTCACCAGTCCCATTTATTAAGCGATGAAATGTTGAATAAAACCAAATGACTCTGGGCGAGCAAAAAAGGTTTGGGAGAATACCACTATTTGCAAGGCATGCTTTCAAGTATTATCTGGTAGGCGCAAGCGGCGTATTTGTTAATCTGGGAATTCTTTATTCGCTTACAGAATTTGGCGGGTTGTGGTATCTACTTTCTTCTTCTATAGCAATCTATATCTCCATTACAACAAATTTCTTTTTTAATAAGATCTGGACTTTTGGGGATTCAATCAAAAAGCAGCGAACTGCATTCATGTATGCCAAGTTTATTGGCGTAAGTCTTGCTGGGATGGGAATACAACTTGGATTTAATTATCTATTTGTAGAAAAACTGTCCTTGTACTATCTTTTGGCAGCTTTAATATCTATAGGAATTGCGTCATCTGTGAATTTTGTACTAAATCGCCACTGGACCTTTGGTATAAAGCTCTAAAATTAAAAAGCGCCTTTTTGTATCTCATTTTATGAAGCTGGCTGGAAAGGTTGCAATTGTAACTGGCAGTAGCCGGGGTATTGGAAAGGCTGCTGCCAAGCTCTTTTCACAAGAAGGGGCAAGTGTTGTGATCACTGCAAGAGACCCAAAAAGACTTGAGGAGACTGCAAAGGAGATTGGCAATGTGATCTGGATAGCAGGTGACATTAGAAATGACAGCGATGTTCAAAATGTTGTAAAAAAGGCTGTAGATAAATTTGGTAAAATAGACATCTTGGTAAATAATGCAGGAATTTTTCCTCAGATGAAACCACTGCACAAAATTTCAGACAAGGAATGGAACGAGGTAATTGACGTAAACCTGACAGGACAATTTCGTTTCACAAGAGCAGTCATTCCTTTTATGGAAAAAAATGGTGGTTCGATCATAATTGTCTCTTCAAATGCTGGCCTTAAAGGATTTGAAAATTTTGAAGCAGATGCATATACTGCATCAAAAGGCGCGCTTGTGTTGCTTACAAAAGCGTGGGCAGTTGAATATGCAAAATCCAAAATTCGTGTAAACTGTGTCTGTCCTGGCATAGTTGAGACAGACATGACAAAACCATACCTGACTTCAGAGGTAGAAAGAAAGATGGCTGCAGCGGAGCACCCAATTGGAAGAATAGGGACAGCAGAAGATGTGGCAAAAGCTATTCTTTATTTTGCATCAGACGACTCGTCGTGGACTACAGGAGCAATCCTAGCACTGGATGGTGGAGCAGCTGCTAAATAATTGTCTGTGTCATTGCAATCAAATTAATACATCAATTCCGTAGTTTTGGTATGAACCCAAAGAAGAAAAAAAAATTAGAAATAATCATTCTACTTTCTGTAATCTGGTTTGTAATCACGCTGCCCTTGCCATTTATCATAACAAACCCAGAGGCGACACAAAGTCAGCTATTCATAATCTTACAAATTACGATAATGATTTCCATTCCCTTTGTCATCCTAGCCGTTGCGTGGACCCTTAAACCTGAGCTTACAACCTAGCTCTTTTCATGGTTTTATTTCGTATATGGATACATGTGATGATGAAAGAGGGAAAGAATTTTCAAGAGACTTCCAGACAAAGGTTTCTACAGTATGGGTACCAGCCTTGGGAGGAAGCCAGGACTGCGAGACGTCAAACTTTTGGTTTATGGCTAGGCTTCCCTTAAACCATGAAAGCCAGACAACAGTACCAGTAGAATCCTTTACCTGCACTAAATACACGAAGGGTTGCTCATAGCTTTGTTTATTTTGAATTTCTGAGACCACCTGCAACTGTTGGCCTGCCTTTGGGCCTTGTACTGGCGTACCATGGTTGTCTGCAAGAATTGTATTTCCAAATGCGACTTTTTCAAGGATATGAGTTTTAGATGTCACTACAGAATCTGCCACAATGTCTAGGCTGTCGTTTATGCTGTAAGGTGAGGGGAGTGTGTTATCCTCGTATTTTGCATATATCATCTCGTCTGGAATTGCATGGAGTCTGTTGCCACTTGAGACACCAGTCTGTGTCAAAGAAATAGTTGTCTCAAAGACTCCTGAGCTTTTTTCTGTCTCTATTGTGTCTGCTGTGATTCCTGCGCTGTCAGAGTCTGATGATACCTCTACTGAAATTGTATCAGCGGATTCTGGGTTTAGATTCATGTCAGGATCTATTATCTGAACCTTTACAATCTCACTTGGAAGATATGATGATTTGTCAAAGTTGATCTCAGCTTGATTCCAGCTTATCCGTGCATTCTGTGTTAGAACAACACCGTCTGCAAATTCAAATGATATTGTAAGACCGTCATCTCTGTCTGTTTCTAAAAAGCCACTTGATGGACCTGTGCCAGCTGTTCGTGGACGCGTGTCTATTTGCCCGTCGCCGTTTGTATCATGGGAAAATCCTGTAAGGATAACTTCGCCTACAAAAATTCCACTATTTGGAGCTGTTTCAACCAACCTGTACGGTTTAAGCTCGTGGCCGGTTGTTGATATCTTTATGAAATAACCCTCAATATCACCTATGGAATCTATTCCGTAGATATTTTCGTTCCAGCTTGGTGCAACTATTGTAATGTGAACCTTATCAGTCCAGCTGTATACCTCTTTGTCTGTGTATATTGGTGCATATGGATTGAAGTAGTCTGGAATTTGTTCTGCGTAAGCAACTAATGGTAATAACAAGAGCGCAAAAAGCAACATGTGGATTATTCCACCGTAAAGAGGATGACTTTCTTTGGGTTGTATTGTATTATTCCAAAGTGTGGCTGTGCTGTTCCAACACCATAATAGCCGCTAGGTCCGCCCAAGCCTAGTCTGATCAAGTAATTACTGGATTTATCAATATCAATTTCCTTTTTTTCAAGTACAAACCCAGCTGCCTTTTCTTGAGTTGTTTTAAGAGAAGAAAAGATCTCTTTGATTTCATTATTTTGTACTAGTGCTGCCTCGGTGTGTTGATGACCACATAAAATTACAAAATTGTTGAGCTGGGTTTTTGCTTCACTAAACGCAGAAGAGGCCTTGTAGTGATAGCCGTAATAGCTGAAATATTCAAAATCTTCTTCTGACAACCTCTGCCATGATCGTTGGTATAACCACGCCTCATCATTGGCATCTTTTGGTGTGATCTTTAGCGGATCAAGAGGCCCACCGTGAACGCAAAAAAGACTGTTTTTTGTATCTGCGAATAGCTGCTGGCCAAAAGTTCCATCGTTGTTTTTTGGAAAAAATGAGAGGTCGTTGTCAGTAAGGCCTTGATGAGCGACCCAGCTTGCAAGTGAGGAACCACTTACAGGTCTTTTGTACAAAAAAGCTTCATCGTGGTTTCCTATGACAGAAAAAATTGGATGATTTTTTGCAAGTGATTGCAATCTTGTAAGAACTTCTTTTGGGTGCGATCCTCTTTCTAGGAGATCTCCTAAATTTATTATCCTTTCAAAGCTGCCGTATTTTTTGGTAAACTCGCTACTTGTGGCTATTTTGAGAATAGTATCCAGTGCATCAATGTCTGCATGTATGTCAGAAAAGACTAGATCCAATTACATGTATGATTCTGTGGTAGCTTAATTTCTAACTAACTATCTTTTTGGCGTTTCATGCCTGCTATCGAACAAACGATGTTCGATAACGAACCATTTTGAGTTATTATATTTTTCTAGCTATATAGCTGCGCAAAATACGCATGATAGTATACGCAATTTAGCTATGGTAGCCATTTCGAGGTAGCTGCAGCTAAAAATTTTATATTTTTTTCG
>Ga0187892_10008778_pt1 | contig 13635 bp, 10 predicted proteins | sample MA1701073metaG_FD_139345 | JGI IMG/M metagenome (GOLD analysis project Ga0187892, IMG submission 139345) | Bio-ooze microbial communities from a basaltic lava cave in the Kipuka Kanohina Cave System on the Island of Hawaii, USA - MA170107-3 metaG ...
GGTCCTTGAACTCGATGCCGCCGCTCGGGTGCTCACACCGCATCTCGACGATACGGTACAACCCGAGGTCGAAAATGTCCAGCGGCTTCGCATCACCTCAGGACCTCGACCCGGTAAACAGATGCACGAGGGCGAACAGTGCCAACGCGAATGCGCTGCTATCTGAGGGCCCGAGTGTCGAGGCGGGCGCCCACGAGCGCTACCGCCGCGCCGCGCGCGCGGGGGAGCAGCACGACCCCGGGGCCGCTCTCATGCGCCGATCCTCATCGAAGGGCTCGGGCGTGCAGACGGGCAGCGCGCCGGCGGGAGTACACGGGTTCAACGTCCTCGGCGGGCCGAGATTCAGGGGCGATGCACGGTCTGCTATCATTCGGTGCGGACGGCTCGGGGCGCGGCATTCGGTACGGAGGACTTTGCGGCATGGTGGACATCTTCGTGAGCTGGGGGCTCCCTGATGCGGTAGTCGTCAAGCCCATGGTCGAGCGTTTGCGCGACGCCGGGTTTGACGTCTGGTCGTACACCGATAGCATGCTGGCCGGGGTGAACATCCCGGCCGATGTGCAGCGGACCATCGAGCACGTGTCGCTGGCGCTGGTTCTTCTCTCCGCGGCGTCGTCGGCCCGTCCCTGGATCGCCACCGAGGTCGCCTGGTGCGTCGCCCGGCAGGAGCGGGATCCTGCGTTCCGGATCCTGCCCGTCCGGATGGGAGCGGTGCCCGAAGCTCAGCTCCCACACCTACTCGCGAACCGGCGGTACTTCGATCTGCCGGGCGGGTCCATCGATCACGCAAACATGATCCGGCTGGCCGATAACCTGCAGGGACTCCTCGGCTACCAGGCGCCGCTCGTCGTCCCTGCCCGGATCCTGGCCATGACGCAGCAGCAGTTCGACGACCTGCTCCCGGATCCAGGCCCCGGCGGGAACCCCATAGGCCCGGCAGCCCAGCGGGTCGAGGAGCTCTGCCGGGCGGTGGGTATGGAGCCGTTTCCGGGGCTCCGAGCCGTGCTCCGCCAGCGCTACAAGGAGTGCTGCGAGGACTTCGCCCCCTTCACCGACGATCCGACGATCGAAGACCGGCTCCTCGACGTGGCCCATCGGATCCAGCGCGAGGTCAACCAGCAGCGCAGGGTCGCGCAGCTCCAACCAATCTGGCTCCGGTGGTGCGGGGACGAGCTTTTCGATGCTACCACCGCCGCGGGGCGGGAGCTTCGCGAGCGCTGGCAGGCCGGCCCGTCGCTGCTTATCGTGGACTCGGTCTCGGCGCTGCATCAGGGGATCCGCGAGCAGTTCCAGAACGTGCCCCCATCGCTCTACCCCAAGCAGGCCGCGCTGTTGTGGGTCCCGCCATACACGCGCCACACAGTTCGGCTCCGGCAGGTCACCGACAACTTCGTCCAGATCCTGCCGAACCTGCACACGCGCTTTCAGAACTGGGAACAGATGGCGGCGGACTCGCACATGGCCTTCGACATCGCAACCTCGGTGAGCCTGCGCCGCTGGCTGTACCGGGCGTTCGCCGATGTGACCGGAGGTCCACTACCCTTGCCGTCGAACGTGAGCGCGTTCCGCGGCTTGCTCCAGTCCGACGCGCGGTTCACAGGCAGCCCGTCGCAGTTCTTCAGCAGCCCGAAACCGACTCAGTGATCGTCACCTTCTACTCCTTCAAGGGTGGCGTCGGCCGCTCGATGGCGATAGCTAACGTCGCCGAGATCCTGGCCGGGCTTGGATACCAGGTGATCGTCTGTGACTGGGATCTGGAGGCGCCAGGGCTCGAGCGGTACTTGGCCAACGACGTGAGCGAGAGCGTCGCGCTGCAGATGAATCCGGGGGTCATCGACCTGCTGAACGAGTACAAGGACACTGTCTCTCGGACGACCGCGGCCGTCGAGGACGGCGAGGCCCAGGCTCCCGACACAGACTTCCAGCGGTTCGGGAGGCTCCACCTGCGGCGGCCCTCGGCCTACGCAAAGGAGATCCCACCACCGTCGCGCGGGCCCGGCGGTTCCATTCGCCTGCTGAGCGCGGGCCGTCGGCACGGCCAGTGGAACACCCGCTACACGAACGCTGTGCAGAACCTGGACTGGAAGGACTTCTACGCCACCTGGGCGGGCGATGCCTATATCGACTTCCTTCGCCAGGATCTGGCCGGGTCGTGCGATATCGTCCTCGTCGACAGCCGGACCGGCGTCACCGAGCACGGTGGCGTGTGCACCCAACACCTCGCTGACCTCGTGGTGCTGCTCAGCGCCGCCAACGACCTGAACCTCGAGGGCACGCTCTGGATGGCCGGCATACTGGCGGACGAGCGGCTCACGCAACTGCGCGGCGGGCGACCGCTGGACCTGATGCCGGTGGCGGCCCGCATCGAGCAGACATCCGAGGCGGATCTGCTCCTGCAGTTCCGCGACCGCTTCCAGCGCGACTTCGCGCGATTCTTGTCGGGGGTCGTGGACGACCCGATCACCTTTCTCAAGCGGTCGGAGATTCCCTACATCCCCCACTACGCGTTCACCGAGCGCGTGGTGGCCCGCATGCCGCCGAGCGGGCGGATCAGCAGCCTGTACGAGGCCTACGAGGCTCTCGCCGTCGCGATCGTGGGTTGGGGCGGGCGCAAGGCCGGCCTGCGAGCGCTGACGAACGGTACCCAGGCGCTCGGAGCACCCGCGCCCGTGCGGCCTCCAGCATCCGTCGGCGGGCGATTCTTCCTCGCGGTGGCGCCCGATCGCCGGCCGATCGGCATCGAGCTGGCCCGCCAACTCGGCGCGGCCGGCGTCCACGTCGGCCAGGGCCGCGCCGAGCGCGGGACCGTGGGCGGATCCGAAGTCTATGTCGACGTGAACCGTGCTGACGGCGCGATTATCGTCGCGGGGATGGACGCCGCGTGGCTCGACGGCGAACTCAACGCGGCGCTCCGCCGGCAGGCGGTGGCGGAGTCCTATCGAGTCCTCGTCCTCCTGCCCGCTGAAGCCGACGCTGCGTCGCGGTCGGCGCTCTTGCGCCGGTTCCTGCGCCGTCCGCCTGCCGAGCGCGGTTGACCCTGAAGCGGTCAGCCGCATCGCCGCCGAGCTGCTCCCGACACGGCCTCTCGTACCCGAACCCGAGGACGAGGCCTCGCCTATTGGCCGGCGCCCGATCGGCGCGGACCGCGCCCGCTTCTTCCTCGGGCGGGATGCAGACATCGAGCAGATCGTGGGCGCGTTGGCCCGAGGTTTGCGCGCTGGGCACCGCTGGCTCGTGCTCGCGGGGGCTGCTGGCGTGGGGAAGACATCCTTTGTTCAGGGCGGAGTCCTTCCGGCCCTCAGTCGGGGCCTCCTCGGCGTCGAGTCGAGTCGCTGGGAGGTCACGACGATCGACCTTGCTTCCGTCGCATTGGACCAAGCGGCCGAGCTCCTGAAAACCCGTCCATTCCCGGAGACCAAGGCGGCAACGAGCCAGACGCCAACGAGGAACTCGCCGGAGAACGCCGAGCTCCTCGTGATCGACCATATGGAACGTATGCTTCACGCATCTGAGCCCGGGGCCGGGGATCGACTGGAAGAAGCCCTTGCACTCGCGCTCTCTCAGCAGAGCGCCCGCCCGGGCGTCATCGTGAGCGTGATCAGGAGCGACCTCCTGCCCGAGCTGTTCGCGCACTCCCGACTGCTGCCCTTCCGCGAGCGCGCGATCGTCTACACGCTTCGCCCGCTAGACAACTCCCAAGTTCGGACGGTGCTGGCCGGCTACGCCCGGCTCACGGGTACACGATGGGAATCGGGGCTGGAGGAGCGCATCGTTCTCGAACTCGGCGGGCTGCCGCCCTCGACCCTCGCATTGCTGCTCCGCGGGCTCTCAGGCACACCGAGAGCAGACCTCCTCACCCACGCGGCGTACGACCGGGTAGGTGGGGCCCGGGGAGTGTTCGTACGATCTGCCCAAGCATCGCTAGAGTCTCTCAGCGCCGCCCAGCTGGACGTCGCGCGCCGGATCGTCCTCGCGCTGGTCGCCTTAGCCGACGCCGATCGCCCTTTGCGACGCGTGCTCCCACGAGGCGAGGCGTTGCTGCTGGCGGGCGACGGAGTGAGCGGCGAGCAGGCCGTGGACCAGCTGGCCGAAGCGGGCGTGGTGGCAATCACCGAGACGGGTCACCTCGCGCTGAGCAGCGACGATCTTCTGGCGACAGAGCCCCTGCGCGGGTGGGTCACGGCCAGTCTCGCCGACCTTCGGTTGCGAGACACCGTGCAGCGCGCCGCCGAAACGTGGAACGCCGTTGATCGCACCGCCGACGCGCTAGCCGGAGGCGCCATGCTGGAGCTGGTTCGCCGCGCCACGGCACGCAGCCGACTGGTGGCGGAGTTCCTCGAGGCGGCTGAAAAGCGCGAAGCCGACTCGCGCCGCGAGGCAGAATCGCGTGAACGAGCCCGTGCGGAGACGGTCAGCACCCTTCGGGTGGTTACAGAGGAAGCAGAGCGAAAGGTCCAGCAGATGGCGGCCGACACCCGAGCCGCTATCGACCATGCCAGGCACCAGTCGGAGCGGATGTGGCGCAAGCGGTTCCTGGCTGCGGCCAGCGCGCTGAGTGTGCTCGGTTCACTTGTCGTTGCGCTGGTCTGGCTGGCCGCGACCGAGAGGTCGAGGGCCGAGCTGGCGATCGCCCAGTCTGAGGCCTACCGGGCGAGAACGGAAGCCGAGAGTGCCACTGCGGAGCTGAAGCGCCAGCTCGACACCCTCCAGGCCGAGCTGTCGCGGCTCCGGCGCGGCACCAGCGTTCGGGGGACGACGCAGGCGCCTCACGGCACAGTCCGCGCGGACGCACCGGGTACGCAACGCCGCGCGCCCACTGCCTCGGGTTTGGAGGTGCCGCTCGCCGAGCTCAAGATCGACATCTACTATCCGAAGAGCCGGCCCGAGACCGAGAAGTTGGCCTCGGCGCTGCTGAGCTATCTGAAGAAGGCGCTGCCGAAAGGGCGCGTGACCCTCGCCGGCCGCGAAGACAGATTCTTCGAATCGGTCGGCCTGCCCCGGGGCAATGAGGTTCGCTTCGACCCCGGTCGGGACGACACTGCTGCCAAGCAGCTGACCGATCTCTTGAACAACAGTACGCTCGGGCTTCGGTTCGTGCGGCGCCCGGTCTACTCCCGGACCGCGAATGCGTTGTCCGTGTTCGTATGGGGTCGGGCACCAGACACCACCGATCGAGGAACAACCCGCGGGGTTGAGCCACGCGAACAGCCTCTGGCGAATCGCGGCCGAGTCGAGGTGGCGCGCCGCTTCGTCGACGGGCGATGGCGGTCGGGCGTCGCCATGCGCCCCGGTATGCTTTACCTCTCAGGTGGGATAGCTTCGGCGAGGTCTTCCTCGCGGCTTGCGATGAAAGCGGAATTGGACGACCAGACCAGCATTCGAGCGCTCCGTCCCGACCTGCTCGGGGACCGAGGGATCACCGGCGACGTCTCCCTCCTGGACGGGGCGGTCATGGTGCTCGCGTTCACCCGGGCGGCCACCAAGAACGCCGATGCGATCTTCCAGCCGGCGCAGGTCATCCGTCACCTCGCACAACAGGTCCAGGAGGAGATAGACCTGCCAGAGAACTGGATGAACAACGGCGCCGAGGCGTTCGTCTCGCCTGGCCGATACTGAAGCGGCACGATTTCGGAAACTTCTCAACCTTCTGCACGATCCAGAGCATCAGGTCATAGGTCTTGCCGACCACGATGGCGTCAAGGATCGGGTTCGGGCTGGCGGCGGATCCACGACCGATGGTCAAGGTACAAGAACAAGGGTTAAGAGGAAACGTCCCGGGCACAGCGGAAGCCGAGAACGACGTCGCGGACGGCGGGGCGAGCTGAAGTAGCGGACCGAGACCTGCAGGCCCTGCGGGCTGTTGGATTCAGGCAGGGCCTGGGATCGAGATTGCGTGGAGGGATTGCCAATGGCACGTCGGTACCCGTACGCCACCAGCGCGGATGCCCTGTTCAGGCCGGCCCAGGGGACGGACTTCTTCGAGGAGTGGGATCGAGACCGTGACACCATGGAGCTCAACCTCCTGTGCGCCGAGCTGTCCCGGTTGTCGTACGCTTCGCCAGATATCGCGCGGCCCTCGCTGGCGCGCATCGGCTTCACGCTGGGGGCGTGGATCGGCGGGGAGTCGTTGGGGCAGCGGGTCTCGACACGGGGCGCGGATGGGTTCGTGGCGACCAGCGAAGAGCATCAGGTCACGATCGTGGCGTTCCGCGGGACCGAACCGGACCGACTCGAGGACCTGATCTCTGACGTGAACACGCTGCAGAGCCCCTGGGGGGACGGCGCGCGAGTCCACTCCGGGTTCCTGAAGACATTCAACGCCGTGTGCGAGCCCCTCCGGACGGCTCTGGCCAATACCCGCCCGCAGCTCATCCTCACCGGACACAGCCTCGGGGCGGCCCTGGCCACGCTGGCGGCGGCCGAGTACCGGGAGCGGCGGCCCGTGCTCATCACCTTCGGCTCGCCGCGGGCCGGTGACGAGCGCTTTCGGGCGATCCTGGACGGCCTGGACGTCCGCCGGTTCGTCCACTGCTGCGACCTCGTGCCCCGCGTTCCACCCGCGCGCTTTGACGCGGCCAACCTTGGAACCCTCATCGGTGAGCTGTCGGGGGCGGGCGGACCGTCGCGCGTCGTCGCCGGAGTGATCGCCAACATCCTCGGGACCGCCGGCATGGACGCGAGGTTCGAACACGTCGGCACTGAGATGTACGCCGACCAGAACGGAGTAGTCCGGCCAGGCATCTCCGAGCAAGACCGCGAAAACGATCAGCGAGCCGCCCGGACCGCGTATGGGGCGCCGGGCGGCTCGTCCCACGCGGGGCGCCTGGCGCTGGAGGCCCTCGAGGGTGCGCGGGCGCGCGCCGCAGGAGCCGTGGATGTTCTGGGAGCTCTTCGCGATCTGGTAAGGAGTGCCGTCGGCGCCGGGACCACCGGGCGTCTGCCCCTGCGCGACCTCGCCGATCACGCCCCGATCAACTACGTGTCAGTCTTCTCGGGGCGCCGATGATGACCCTGGCCGGGACGTTCTCGTGCGCGCGGACGCCGGCCGGTCGCCGGGCCCGCCACGTCAGCCCGGACGTGCGCGGCTTCTCGCAGGTCGCCGACCCACGCCCGCGCGATCCTCTCCCAAGAGCCTCGCCGTTTCCGCCGACGACCACCGAGTGCGCGCGCTGCGAGCGCATTCAAGCGCTCCGCGCCGTGGCTGCCGCGGAAACAGCTTGACGAACAGGGGATCGTGATGAATATTCGAGCCCGGAAACGGCTTTGACGACCCATCGAGGACACGCGTTGGGCGGCCGTGCCGAGGAGACTCGCAATGTCCTGGAGTGATGCCCCTCAGCTCGAGGCCAGATTGAAGGGAGCCCTCGACGCCTTCAATTGGCCGGAAGCGGAGGCGATCTGTACCGAGATCACCGGCCGGACCAGAACAGATCCCGAGCTGCTTCCGGAATCCTCGGCCAAGAGGCTCCTGCAGAGCCTGCGGCGGAAACGCCGCTTCGAGCAGATGACGTCGCTGGCCGAGGCCTTGCTCCAGTCGGGCCTCCGCACGCCGCAGATCCGTCGGCAGTACGCGCAGGCCCTGATCGACCAGGGGATGCTCGCCGCGGGCGAGCTGATCTTGCAGTCCATCATCAACGACCCGCAGGGGATCAAGGGGGAGGAGCTGGAGGCGCGGGGGTTGACCGGCCGGATCTACAAGCAGCTCTACGTCAATACCAATGACCCCTGCTCCCACCGTAATCGCGCCAATCTCGAGCGCGCTCTGACCGAGTATCTCTACGTGTATCGCCTCGCCCCCGAGCAGAACCTGTGGCACGGCATAAACGCGGTGGCCCTGGCGGACCGGGGGCGTCGGGACAAGCTCCCCATCCCAGGATTGCCCGACGCGTCGTCGCTGGCCCAGGCCGTCCTGGCCGCGCTCGACGAGCGCGAGCGGCAAAGCACCACCGCCCTGCCCGCCTACGACATGGCCACCGCGTTGGAAGTGTTCGTGGCTCTTGGCCGCCATCAGGACGCGGTGGACGCGGCGCTGAAATATGTCGACTCCATCGATGCGGATGCCTTCGAGATCTACAGCACCACGAGGCAGCTCACCGAGGTCTGGCAGCTCAACGATCAGGAACCTCCCGGCGCTCACGTGCTGCCCATCCTCAAGGCCGGCCTTCTCAGCAAGCAGGGGTCGGCGCTTGAACGCGACCCGAACAAGGTAGTGGAGGAAGCCGGCGCGGTCGGCAGTGTGGTGAGAGACCTGGAGGCGATCTTCGGCCCCGACCGGATGGTGACGCTCAAGTGGTACCGGCAAGGCCTCGAGCAGTGCAACTCCATCGCACGGATCGAGCGGCGCAACGGAAAAGGGCACGGGACTGGCTGGCTGGTGGCTGCCGGCGATTTCTTCCCCGGCCGGGAGGGTGTCCTGCTGCTGACGTGCGCCCACGTCATCAGCCCGACCCCGAGTCCGCTGGCCATCCTCCCGGAGGAGTCACGGGTCAACTTCCAGGCGCCGGGAGAAGTGCTCGAGGTGGAGGATGACGTCGTGTGGACATCCCCGCCCGTCACGCTGGATGCGACGCTCCTCACCCTGAAGGGTCAGCCGTCGGCCCCGCCGTTGCGTCTGCACCGGAGACCGGCGGTGATGGCCGACCCTGCGCCCCGAATGTACATCATCGGTCATCCTGCCGGGCGCGACGTCGAGCTCTCGCTCCAAGACAACCACCTGCTGGCCAGCAACGGGACGCGGCTTCACTACCGGACGCCGACCGAGCCCGGGAGCTCGGGCAGCCCCGTGTTCGAGCCCGAGGACTGGAGGGTGATCGCGCTGCATCACAAAGGAAGCGCAGAGCTGCCGCGGATCGATGGGAAGGAGGGCCCCTATCAAGCCAACGAGGGAATCGCGATCCTCGCCATCCAGAGGGCGACGGCCAGCTCGTGAGCCTGCGCCGATTGACGCGACACCCCCTCTGACCGGGACGGTCGGGCGGAGAAAGCGCGCTGAGGGACCCAGCAACGCGAGGAGATCAACCATGGCCGGCGACACCGTCCCTGTAATCGTCAGCTATCAGCGGCTCAACGAGAAGGTCAGCAAGGCGCTCGAAATGAAACCGGACTCCATCATCGAGGCGGCCAAGAAGCCGGGCGGCGAGGGGTTCGAGTCGGCGGAGTCCCCGGCGACGGACGAAGAGGCCGCGCGGTTGATGGACAAGCTGAGCGGAGCCCTGAAGCATCTCCAGGCCAAGGAGCAGGTGGCGGGAATCCTCGTTTCCCCGGAGGACCAGTTCACCTCCCTCCTTCAGAGCTTCTTGGCGGAGAATTCTCTCGAGGCCGGGAAGGTCGCCCCCGCGGACGCCGGCGGCCTCGAGGCCCAGTTTGACGAGCACGACGTCCTGGGGTGGGCCAAGAGCCTCGTGACCTGGACCCGGAAGCTGAGACCACACGCGTGGCAGACCGCGCCGGCGAACCCCGATCAAGTCCCCGACACGCTGCGCGTCGCCATCCTCGGCGACTGGGGCTCGGGCTTGTACGGGGCCCCGGTCAGCGCGGCGACCATCCAGAATGATCCGAAAGGCTACGGCCTGCTCCTGCACCTCGGCGACGTGTACTACTCGGGAACGGAGGGCGAGGTCACCGACCGCTTCCTCAACCTGTGGCCCAGGTACCCGCACGCCATCAACCGGGCCTGTAACTCCAACCACGAGATGTACACGGGCGGCCATGCCTACTTCAAGCTGACACTGAAGAGGTTCAAGCAGCCGGCGAGCTATTTCGCGCTCCAGAACACTCATTGGCTCCTAGTCGGACTCGACAGCGCCTACGAGGAAGGCGCCCTCGCCGAAGGTCAAGTCGCCTGGTTGAACAGCCTGCTGGCGAACGCCGGTGACCGCCGGGTCATCCTCTTCAGCCACCACCAGCTCTTCTCCTGGGTCGACAGCATCAAGGGAACGATCCAGTCCCAGCTCGGCGCGTTGCTGACGAGCAAGAAGCTCTTTGCCTGGTACTGGGGGCACGAGCACCGCTGCATCATCTACGACAAGCACCCGGTCTGGGGCGTCCACGGGCGCTGCATCGGCCACAGCGGGTACCCGTACTTCCGGGACACGTTCACGGAGGGCTCCATCAGTGAGCGCGGCCCGCAGGACACCGCGTGGCGGAAGGTTGGAGTGAAACACTTGGTGCCGGGAGCCTTGATCCTCGAAGGGCCGAACCCGTACGTCCCGGGTCATGCCGGCAAGTACGGGCCGCATGGCTACGTGACGCTGGAGCTCAGCGGCCCTCGCCTCAATGAGATCGTGCACCTGCCGGATGGCAGCATCGCCTACGAGCGGGAGCTCCTCGACCCGGGGCGATAGCCCCGCCTGAGCCCCGGTTCGTCGAGTAGCTCCTCGGCAAGGAGCAGGCGGCGGCCCACCGTATCTGGCCGCAGACGCTTGACGCGACGGCCTGGCCTCGGTTCAACAGTCGCGTGGAGCTACCGAAAATCGGCTCGAGTACCTCGCGGGGGCGGGGTTGATCTGCAGGTCTTCCAGCTGCTTCCCTCGTCGTCCGGAGCCGCGTTCTCAAGGAGGGCACGGGCGAAGCCGGAGCGGAATCGGTGCTGGCGCCAGATGATACGAGGCAGCTTCACCGCGGCGACGGAGCAGATCGCCGGTAGACACCCGGCGGGACCCGGCGTAGGATCGGGCCTCGACGTCCTCACGGGGAGACCTCGGCATGCCCAATGATCTCTGCTTCGTGCTCATGCCTTTCGGCAAGAAGCCCGACATCGCGGGCACGGTCGTCGACTTCGACGCCGTGTACCGCGACCTCATCGCGCCGGCCGTCCGGGAGGCGGGGCTCGATCCCCTCCGCGCCGACGAGGAGATGTCGGGTGGCATCATCCACAAGCCCATGTTCGAGCGGCTGATCCTCTGCAAGTTCGCGGTTGCCGACCTGACGACGGCCAACGCCAACGTCTTCTACGAGCTCGGGCTTCGCCACGCCGTGAGTCCGTGGAGCACCGTGCTGCTCTTCTCGAAGGGCGGGAGCCAGCTCCCGTTCGACGTGGCGCCGCTCCGCGCGATCCCGTACGCGCTCAACCCGGATGGGACCCCGGCGGACCTCCCGGCCGCCCGGGACGTGCTCCGCAAGCGCCTGGTCGAGGCCCGGGAAGCGGCCAGTCGGGGGCCGGCGACCGACAGCCCCATCTACGAGCTCGTCGACGATTACCCCAACATCGACCACACGAAGACCGACGTCTTTCGCGATCGCGTCCAGTACTCCGAGGCGCAGAAGAAGACGCTGGCCGCCGCCCGCGCACGCGGTGTCGACGCACTGCGCGAGGCCGAGCAGGGGCTGGGCGACCTCGCGAGCGTCGAGTCGGGCGTGATCGTGGACCTGTTCCTCTCCTACCGCGCGGTCAAGGCGTGGGACGACATGATCCGACTGGTCGAGCGGTTGCCGCGGCCCCTCGCCACCACCGTCATGGTCCAGGAGCAGCACGGACTCGCACTCAACCGCGCCGGCCGGGGTGAGGAAGCCGAGCGCGTCCTCCGCGAGCTCCTGCGCGCCCGCGGACCGAGCAGCGAGACCTACGGCATCCTCGGTCGCGTCTACAAGGACCGCTGGGAGGCTGCGGCCCGGGACGGAAAGACCAGCCAGGCGCGCGGCCTGCTCGACAAGGCGATCGACGCCTACCTCAAGGGCTTCGAGGCCGACTGGCGCGACGCCTACCCGGGTGTCAACGCGGTCACGCTCATGGAGCTCAAGGAGCCTCCCGACCCGTGCCGCACGTCCCTCGTCCCCGTCGTCGCCTACGCGGTCCAGCGTCGCATCGCCGCGGGCAATCCCGACTACTGGGACCACGCGACCCGGCTCGAGCTGGCCGTCCTCGCCCGCGACGAGGCGACCGCCACGGCCGCCCTGGCCGCCGCCCTCGCCGTCGCGCGCGAAGTGTGGGAGCCCGAGACGACCGCGCGTAACCTGCGCCTCATTCGGGAGGCCCGGGAGCGCCGCGGCGACCCGGTCCCCTGGGCGCCGTCACTCGAGTCCGAGCTCGGTGCGTGGAAACCATAAGAGACACTGCAAGGCACGTGAGGGTTACGCGCCGCGTCGACGCGGTCCGCGCATGAGCGGAACTGGGCTTCCCCGTGTCGCTCGAGGCTCCTCGGAGGGCGCCCGACTGATGGGACAGCTGAGCTCGCAGGATCTTACTCGAGGTCGCGCCAATGGAAGGAGGCGGCCATGGATACCCGCATTGCATACAGTCTGCTCACGCTGATCGAGGATCGCGCCGCCTCCGTGCTCAAGCCGGATGGCCATTCTTTCTTGCCGCAGCTCCGAGTCGTGGGCAACCTGCTCGAGCAGCTCCGTGACCCGAAGAAGGTCATGCCGGAAGGCCTGACGCTGGGCCTGGCGTCCCTGCTGGATGAGCTGAGCGTGTTCGACGTCCTCGGTGACGAGGATTCTCCGGGCTTTCTCGGTAAGTTGCGAGACCGCGTCGGCGGCCTGGGGAAGAAGTTCCTCGATGGCAATGGCGTCGAGGCGGTCCGGGAGCTGCTCAAGAACTTGTGGAGCGCCCAGGCGGAGGCGGGTCAGCGACCGCTCCTCGAGGTGCTGCGGCGCCACCTCGGCCTTGGCATCACGTTCGTGACGACACTGCGGAACCTCGCCGATCTCGATCTGGCCGACCGCATCTCCGACGGATGGTCGCAGTACTTCTTTGGCGAGAAGGGCTTCGAGACCGCCGACGGGATCTCGATCGTCCCCCCCGCACATGGAGAGTTGTTGGCCGCCCTGGCCGGCGGGGGAGGTCTCGGCCTCGAGGGCTTGACGAGTCTCAAGGGGATCCTGAAAGAGCCGTCCGCTGCCCGGTAGAAGGTCCCGATCAGCGATAGGCCCCTGACGAGGCTAGAACTCACGCTGTCTTCTGCCCGCCACCCGCCACCATTTGCCCTCAAGACCGTTGCGGACACCTGTGCGGACTTCCGTCGCTACCTCACGCTCCTTATTGCTCATGATGGCCCTCATTGCCCCACCTCCTCTCGCGCAGGGACCCGGTGCCGGTCCAGGAAGGCGTCCAGATCAGCTTGGCGACCACGATGCGTCTTCCGATCTGGTGGTAGGGCAGTCGCCGCTGAGCGAGCCAGGCCCGGAGGGTGAAGGGGCTGAGCCCGACGTGGCGGGCCGCTCTGCGGGCCTCAGCCCGGCTGGGTGGACCTCGCCGCCCCGCGGGATTCGCTGATCCGCTTGTCCGAGCTGGCCGTCCCCTTCGGCCCTCGCCCCGCGACGGTGGACTCGCACCTGGGCGTGATTGGCATCAGGATTCCGTCTCGCCCTCTGTATTCCATGACCGGGACGGAAACTCCCCTGACCGGACGCGATCACGACCACGATGCCGGCGTGGCGCTCGCCGGTCGCCCCCGGGTTGCCGATCAGTTCCCCTTCGCCGCGGAGGACAGCGCCGAGCTCATCGTCATGGTGATCTCGCCCGCGGAGCTGATCACCGACATCGGTCCAGAGTGGCAACGCCCCTCCCCGAAGGGGCTGACATGCGGCCACACTTGACACCGCGGGTCACGTATGCGATTAAAGAGGCGTGTGGCTCTTCGGCCGGTGGTTCGGACCGGACGTGGTGCAACGTGTCGCGGCCACGGTGGCCGAGGA
>Ga0187892_10008779_pt1 | contig 13634 bp, 13 predicted proteins | sample MA1701073metaG_FD_139345 | JGI IMG/M metagenome (GOLD analysis project Ga0187892, IMG submission 139345) | Bio-ooze microbial communities from a basaltic lava cave in the Kipuka Kanohina Cave System on the Island of Hawaii, USA - MA170107-3 metaG ...
TACGAACAGGCCAAGGCGCGCCAGTGGGACGCGAGTCACGACATTCCGTGGGACCAGGGCCGCGGGGTGCCCGAGCCGCTCGAACGGGCGCTGTGCGTGATCCTGACGTGGGTGGTACAGCAGGAGTTTGCCGCCTGGTATCTGCCGGCCAAATTCATCCCGCGTATTCACCCGGCGTTTCTGGAGCCGGTGCTCTTTCTCTCCACTCAGGTCATGGATGAGGCCCGGCACGTGGAGGCGTTCACAAAAAGGCTGTTCCTCAACGGCGTCGGCTTCGTGGGCACGTATCCGAAGACCGAAGCGTCGCTCCTCGGCTTGATTCAACAGGACGATTTCGACAAGGCGTCGTTCCTGCTCCATGTCTTGGGGGAAGGGACCTTCCTGGATCTGTTCGCATTTGTGAGGCGGATAGCGCCCGATGAGGCGACCCGAGCCATTCTCGTCCGCTCGCACGAGGATGAGGCGCGCCACGTCGCCTACGGCACCGGGCGCGTGCGGGTGCAACTCCAGGCGGATCCGCAGGCCAGCGATCGCTTCATTGCCGCGCTGGAGGAGCGCATTTCTTTTGCGCGGGACGTCTCAGGCATTCCTCCAGAGATTCAGGAAGCGCTGGCGATGCTCGCCGGCGGCGGAGGCCGAGGCAGTGCCTTCCGCGGCGGCGTGGAGCAGGTGAGGACGTTTCAACAGGAATTGGAGGGCAATCGCATCCGGCGCCTGCTGAGCAGCGGGTTTCCAGAGGCGGCGGCCAAAAAGATCTCCGACCTGCATACCCGCGCGTCGGGGAACGCCATGTGAAGATCCCGTTTGACGGAACAGCGTTCCGCTGGCGGGGGGTCGAGGCGGAGCTGTACAAGTTCAGCCTCGGCGATCAGGCGGGTATGGGCTGGCGCGGCGTCACGCGATACACGATCGGCGGGCCACCCGGACTGCCATCACACTTCCAGCTCCGCTACTTCGAACTGGCCCCCGACGGGTATTCCAGTCTCGAGAAGCATACCCACGTGCACTTCATTATCGTGATCCGCGGGAAGGGCAAGGCCCTCGTAGACCGTCAGGTGTTCGACCTCCAGCCACTGGACGTGCTGTATGTGCCCCCGAACACGCCGCACCGGTGGATCAACGAAGGGAACGAGACGTTTGGCTTTCTGTGCCCGGTCGATGCTGAGCGCGACCCGCCCCAGCCGGTCAGCGATGAGGAGTGGCAGACCTTGAAGAGAGACCCCACCACCGCCCCCTACGTGTTCTAAGGACCCTTTCAAAATACATCCGGTCGCCCGCGGCGCGTGGGGTCCCGAGCCGACCCTACGAGTCGACAATGGCAAACCCGGCCACTTGACAATTAAAATCGGCCTGTTGACAATTATATCGACAATTCATGGTTCACTCCTTGACAATTAGCGACAATTGTTGGGTTTGAGGTTCCAGTATGGGGATCAGGGAAACGATTCTTGACGTCGCGTCGAAACGTCCGCAGTTTCGAACAGCCGACATACTTGCGGTCCTGGATCGTCATGTCTCCCGCCAGTATGTCAGCCACGTCATCAGTACAATGGTACGGGAAGGCACGCTGGTCAAAGGAGGCTCGACCAGGGGGGCCTTCTACGCTCTGCCCAAGCACGCGCCCGCAGGTCACACTGTCAGAAAGAGACTCAAGAACCGATCCCTGCAAGAAGATCTAGTGCTAGACGACGTGAAACGCAGCGCACCCTTCCTGATGAGGTTGCGAAAGAACGTCTACGACATCTTCACGTACGCGTTTCTGGAGATGCTCAACAACGCAATCGAACACTCCCGTTCTTCGGAGATCGAGATCGAAGTGGCGAAACAAGATAGGCAGTTGAGATTTGTGATCCGGGACTTTGGTATCGGGGTCTTCAGAAACGTCATGCGGAAACGGAACCTTGGGTCGGAACTCGCGGCGATTCAGGATCTCCTTAAGGGAAAGACTACGACCGCTCCGGCGGCGCACTCGGGGGAAGGAATCTTCTTTACTTCAAAGGTGGCAGACGTTCTTGTTCTGGAGAGTTTCTCCCACAGACTGAGGGTTGACAACATTGTCAAAGATTATTTCATCGAGACCGTCAAGCCCTCAAGGCGCGGCACGAAGGTCGTGTTCACGCTTGACGAGAAGTCCCGCCGGCGTCTCGACAAAGTGTTTCGGCAGCATCAAACCGATCCTCAAGAACCGGCGTTCGACAAAAGTGAGATCAAGGTGAAATTGTATACGATGGGTACGGCGTATGTTTCCCGATCCGAAGCGCGCAGGCTGATGGCGGGTTTAGAAAAGTTTCGGTCGGTCATTCTGGACTTTGACCGCGTCCGGACCGTCGGGCAGGGCTTCGCGGACGAGATCTTCCGGGTATTCCGTCAAGCGCATCCTGGGACGGCGATAAAGGCAATCAATATGGCCGAGCCGGTAAGGTTCATGGTTGAGCGTGTGACCGAAGTTTGAGAAGTCATTGCCTGGACTCAGTCTCCAATGACCTTCAAGAGTTTCACGACCCTTTGCCTCGACTTGGCAGCAACGCGAAGCCGTCTGAAGAAGACTGAACTGACCGCGGACTTCCTCCGCCGGCTGACCCCTGACGAGGTCCCCACCGCCGTCGCGTTTCTCACCGGTCGCGCATTTCCTGCGGCTGATCCGCGTGTGCTCGAAGTGAGGTGGGCGACGCTCGCCGATGTTTTCAAGACTGCCGGGCCGCCGGCGGCGGAGCCGGCGCTGGCGCTGCTAGACATCTCGCAGGCCTTCGCGGAGATCGCGGCCGCCACCGGGGCTGGGTCGCGACGTGCCAAGCTCGGGCGGTTGGCGGATCTCATGGGTCGGGCGAACGATGAGGAACGGCGGATCATCCAGCACATTCTGCACGGCGAGATGCGCATCGGGTTGCACGATGGACTCATCCAGGATGCCCTGGCCAAGGCGGCCGGCGTCGAGCTCGGCGTCATCCGGAGGAGCGCGCTGTTTCTTTCTGATTTGGCCGAGGTCGCCCGAATCGCGCTGACCGAGGGGGCACCGGGACTCGAGCGCGTCACCGTGAGGCTATTCGTCCCGCTGCTCCCCATGCTCGCAGAGCTCTCGGAGGATTTTGATGAGGTCTTTCAGGCCCAAGCCGGACGCACCGCACTGGAGTTCAAATACGATGGCGCGCGCATTCAGCTGCACCGCCAGGGCGATCGCGTTCGGATCTGGAGCCGGCGGTTGACGGAGGTCACCGAGAGCCTGCCGGATGTGGTCGCGATCGCGCGGAGGGACCTGCGTGGGGATGAGATGATTCTGGATGGGGAGGTCGTGGCCGTCGGCGCAGGCGGCCGACCGCTGCCGTTCCAGGAACTGATGCGGCGGTTCCGACGAGTGCATGAGATCGAAGCCACCGCGCGCGAAATTCCCCTCGCGCTGCACCTATTCGACTGTCTCACACTCGACGGGCGCTCGCTCATTGATGAACCGTACGCGGCCCGCTGGGCGGCGCTGGAGCGTCTGACCGGCGGGGCATATCTGGCACGCCGGATTCTACCTCCGGATCGCACGGCCGCCGAGGCGTTCCTCGCGGAGGCGCTCGCCGCGGGCCACGAAGGCGCTATGGCGAAAGCCCTGGACAGCACCTATGCGCCGGGCAGCAGGGGCAAGCGCTGGTTTAAGGTCAAGCCGGCCGAGACCGTGGACTGCGTGATCGTCGCGGCCGATTGGGGCTCAGGTCGCCGGCGCGGATGGCTTTCGAACTACCATCTGGCGGTCGCCGACGACGGGGTGGCGCATCCCGACGGCGCCGAGGGATTCGCACCGGTCGGAAAGACCTTCAAGGGGCTCACCGATGAGGAGTTCCGGCAGATGACGGCACGCCTCCAGGCGCTCAAGATTCAGGACGATGGATATACGGTGAAGGTCTCACCTGAGATTGTGGTCGAGGTGGCCTACAACGAGATTCAGCGCAGCCCAATCTATTCTTCGGGGTTCGCGTTGCGCTTCGCGCGCATCGCCCGAATCCGAGATGACAAGGGCCCCCAGCACGCCAGCACGCTGGCCGAACTGCGGGCCCTCTATGAGCGACAGTTTGCGTCGAAGAGCCGGCTCGAGCTCTAAGAGGCTCCCTCGCTAGCGAATCTGCCCGCGAATCTCCCCTCCGCCGAACCTCATCGTGTGAACATTGCAGTACGCGTTGCCGTTCTCGAGGGCCGTGATGAGGGCGGGCATCTGCTGGCCGGCCAGCGGGCCCACGAAGTTCGCTGCGGTTCGGGTGCCCGTGGCGATGACACCGTTGGCCGCCCCCTGAATCTGTACCGGAGGTGGCGCGGGAGGGTACAGCCAGACGGCGACAGGACCGTTCGCTCCGGCGGCGCCGATATGGATGTGTCCCTGCATCGTCTCTTGGAGATTGAACACCATGACCCAGTAGCTGAGTCCCTGCGGTGTGAGAGTGAAGGAGCATAGGCCTGATGCGGTGGTCGTGACCCGCGGGACCTCTTCGTCGCCCGTCAGGTACGCCACGTACGCGCCGCGCTGTGCGGTGGCAACGCTCAGCGAGAGTACTACAGCCGCGAACACCGCGACCACCAGTAGTACGGTTCGCATGAAATCCCTCCCGGACTCAGAATGTGACAACGGTATCGGTATTCTGTCACCGCACCGTCACGTGGTACGTGAAAAGACCAAAGCAAAGCACCCGGGTCTTCCCCGGGTGCCCGCTTAAGGAGCCGAGCGTATCGGTTTAGCGCGCGCGCACGGGAAGGTTGGCGGCGGTGAACGCTACGCCGACGGTTCCGGCCGGAATCGAGACATGCCCGCCACGAACGAGGACCGCGGCGGCAATGCCAACCGGTCCGAGCAGCACAAGACCGGCGGTACCTGCGGCAACCGCGCCACCGGTATCTTTGGCCTGCCTGAGGCCTTCGGGGCTGATCTCAACGGGCCTCAGGCCGATGCGCCGCCCATCCACTGCGGTCGTTCTCAGCGAGGAGATATGCACTCGGGCATTCTTCCCGAGCGACCCCGGCGGATTCACGGCGTCCACAATGCCCACCGCGGGCGTATTCATTCGAACTACCACTCGACCATTGACGACGACATCTTCGGACACTCGAAAGTTCACGCCTTGGCCGACTTTGGCCGTGCGCGAGTCCATCGCGGCCAGAAACCTGATCGGAACCTTGGTGCCCGCCGGCACCGTTACTGTCATCGGGGCGGCCTGAGCCAGGGGCGGCAGCACAAGACCGATTGCACAAATCACCGCCAAGGCTGTCCGCAGAGCTCGGATCATGAGGCACCAACCTTTCATTCAAGTAATCTCGGAAGTAGAGTCCGGACTGAGACTCTCCTACGGATTGTACCCCGTGGCCCCCGACCAAAAACTTCATCAATTAAAGGAGAACCGGCGGCGGCCCGAGGCAAAGCCCGTTGACCCCTAGGGCGGTGTACTGTATACAGTTGTTAATGCGCAGTCTCGCCCCACCGCTGAATTCGCCAAACATCCTGAGCCTCTGGGTCAATCCCGCGGCCCTCAGTTTCGACCCCATTCAGGTACGCTCACTGCACCACCAGGTTCAAGCGTTTATCCTGAAGGCCAGCTACGAAGGAACGCTGGGGCCCGGCGACCGGCTCAACGAAAGTACAATCAGCGCGCAGCTCGGCATCAGCCGGACGCCGGTGCGGGAGGCCTTGACGTACCTGGAGAGCTCTGGCCTTGTCGTCCGCATTCCACGGCGTGGGTTCTACCTTGCATCCCTGTCGGCGGACGATGCCGCCCACTGCTATGCGATGCGCGAGCTGTTGGAGGGCTATGCGGCTCGTCAGATTGCCGGGCACCTCGACGGCGCCCATCTCGACGCGCTCGAGCAGATCATCGCGCGCATGGGGGCCGCGGTTGAAGCCGGTGACTGGCCTCAGGCCGCCGTGCACAACATCGCCTTCCACGAAAGCGTCGTGGGTATGGTGGGCAATCCCGTGCTCCTCCGCATGTGGACGTCTGTCGGACCGGTGCTCTGGTTCTTTGATTCGCTGACACGCGACACGGTGGAGCCCAAACGCAGCATCGACTTCGTCCAACGCCACGAAGCGTTATTGTCCGCGCTTCGGGCTTCAGACTCCGACGCGGCACACGCGGCCTTTGTCGCCCACATCGACAACGTGAAGAAGGTGGTCATCGCACGCCTGAACACGCCGGACCACGTAGAGGAATCACGGGTGCCGGTAGCACGCGGTGGGCATCAGAACGTCATGTCGAGGAGGAAGGAACCATGAAGAGGACGGCAGTGGGTCGAGTCGCGTTGGCGCTGATCGCGATCACCGCGATCCTCGTGTTGAGCCATACGCCGCTGCGCGCGCAGCAGCCGCTGGTCTTGCGCGTGCTGGACGAGGGCCCCCAGGTGGGGCCGTGGCACAAGGCCGCGATGGACTACGAGCGCACCACGAATGGCCGCGTGCGGGTGGAGTGGATCGCCTCCCCGTGGCCCGGCATTCACACCCGGCTGGCGACAAGCTTCGCGGCGGGTGATACGCCGATTGACATCACAAAGACTTGGGGAGGCTGGACCAACGAGTTCTGGCCGTTCTTCCAGGCGGTCGATGAGCGCTGGCCGGCGGGCCAGCGGGAAACTCTGCTCCCATACGCTCTGCATCCCGTCGCGGCGGCGGGGCACGTCTACGGCGTTCCGCGGCATGTGACCCTGTACTACTTCTACTGGAACAAGAAGATGTTCCAGGAAGCGGGGCTGGATCCCAACAAGCCACCGCAGACCTACGACGAGCTGGTCGCCGCGTGCAAGAAGCTGACCGTCGATCGGGACCGGGATGGCCGTATCGATCAATGGGGGTACGCCGAAAGCATGGAAGGCGGATCCCCCATGCTGAATACGTTTGAGCGCTGGTTGTACCGCGCCGGCGGCGATGTCCTCGACGCCCGCGGCAATCCAACATTCAATGACCGGAGGGGGGTGCGCGCCCTCCAGGCCGTCTACGACCTCATCCACACCCACAAGTGCATGGACATCGGCCAGCTGCAGCTCGGGAACGGCGCCACGCGCCAGGTGTTCAATGCCGGCCGCGTGGCGATGATGTCCATGTGGGGCTCGGGCTGGGCGGAAGCCCACGACCCGAACCGGGCGACTAAAGACGTCATCGGCAACGTGGGGGTGACCATTCTGCCCGCGCTTGACGCCTCGTCGCCGCGCAGCGCGACGATCCATGGCTCGGAGGGATATGCGATCACCAAGTTGGCCGCCAGCCGGGGCGTCGTCGAAGAGGCCTGGAGACTTCTGCAGTACATGACGTCGACCTCGGTGCAGCTCGAGGCTCTCAAGACCCGTGGTTATCTGCCGCCCTCGCTGCGGCTCTATCAAGACCGCGAGCTGGCTCGCGATGCGTACCTGGGCCCGTTGATGGCGGCCACCCAGGAGGCCGGCAGGTACCCTGTCAAGCGGTTCGTGTGGTCGGATTATGCGCGGATCGAAGACACCATGGAGTCTGAGCTGCAGAATGCGCTCCGGGGACGGCGGCCCATTCCGGACGCGCTGAACGCGGCCGCCGCTGCAGTGGCCCGCATCCTCAAGGGGCCCTAGGCGGCGTTGGGCCTTGCCGATCTTCCCGGCATAGCGCGGACGGGACAGTTGCGGCGTCGCCTGCGCCTGCAGGCGGCGCCGTTCTTCTTGCTCCTGCCCGCCCTGCTGCTCCTGGCGGGTGTCGCCGGGTACCCCCTCGTGGGAGCGTTCCGCTTGAGCCTGCTGCGGTTTCGGATCAATTCCCCTGAGGTGTTTGTCGGGCTGGACAATTATCGCCGTGTATTGTCCGATCCGCAGACGCTCGCGTCGATAGGGATCACGGCCATGTTTGTGGGGGGAAGTGTCACGGCGCTCCTCGTCCTTGCGTACCTTTTGGCCCTGCTGCTTTACCAGGATTTCCCAGGACGTCGCCTCGTCCGAACCATCGTCTTGATCCCGTGGGCGCTGGCACCCGTGGTCAACGGGCTGATGTGGAAATCACTGTATGCGCCGAACTTTGGACCGCTCAACGACATCCTGGGCCGGCTGGGCATAATTCACGAAAGCGTCAACTGGGTGACCGAGTTTCCGATGCCCAGCCTCATCCTGGCGTACGTTTGGAAGGTGCTCCCGCTGCCGACCCTGGTGATCCTTGCGGGCATGGAAGGGATCGCTCCGGAGCTCTACGAGGCGGCGGCCGTCGACGGCGCGAGCTCAACAAGGCGGTTTCACCATATCACGCTTCCTCTGCTGCGCACGGTGACGCTGCTGGCCACGATTCTGGTATTGGTAGATGCGCTCCACGTGTTCGCCATCGTTGATATCCTGACGCGTGGCGGGCCGGGGGGCCAGACCATGGTGTTGAACTACACGATCTTCCGCACCGCTTTCAGGTACTTGGACTTTGGCTACGGGGCGGCGATGGCATTTACGCTGACCGCCGTGATCCTCGTCCTCGGATTCCTCTATGTCCGGGCGTCGGCAGAGACGCCGCTGGTGACCGAGCGATGAGGCGCATACGCCGCGGCCTGAAGTATCTCGTTGTCTACGCCGGGGTCGCAGTGGCAGCCGGGTGGGCGCTGTTTCCGATCTATTGGATCGGGAGCTCGAGCATCCGGCCGCAATATGAAATGGTAGCGTCGCCGCTGCGATATCTGCCGCAGACCGTGACGGTGCGGAGTTATGCGGCCGCGCTGGCCGACCCCGGTTTCACACGCGCGATCCGTAACACCGTTACGGTGGCCAGCCTCACCACGCTCCTGGCGCTGGCGGTCGGCGCGTGCGCCGCGTATGCTTTTGCGCGATTCAGCTTCCCCTTGAAGCGGCCGCTGTTCCTCGGCATCTTCCTGCTCCGAATGATCCCGGCCTTCACGTTGGTGATCCCGCTGTTTGTGACCATGCGCACCCTGGGATTGATCGATACGATCGCGGCGCTGGTCTTGACCCACACGCTCCTCGTGCTGCCGGTCTGCATCCTGATCATGCGCACCTTTTTCGAGAGCCTCCCCGTCGCCTTCGAGGAGGCCGCGATGGTGGACGGCGCCACCAGGCTGCAGGCCATGGCGAGGGTCGTGCTGCCGCTCAGCGCTCCGGCGCTCACGGTGGCGGCCGTGCTCTCGATGATCACATCATGGAACGACTACCTGTTCGGGTTGCTCTTCACGCTGGCGAGGGCGCGCACCCTGATGGTGGCCATTGCCGACGTCGAAGGGGTATTCTTTGTTGACTACCCGCTGATCGTGGCGCGTGGGATGATCGGACTGCTCCCGCCGGTGATCGCCGCGCTCGCGTTTCAGCGGTACCTGCTCAGGGGTCTAACAGCCGGGGCGCTGGCGCAGTAAGACGGCGAAAGGTGGCAACCGATGAAATTGGCGGCGATGACGCACAACGGCGAATCCGCGGTGGCGATCGTGTCGGATAACGAGGTGTTGGATCTTACGGCGGCGTGGTCAGCCATAACGGGTGGCGATGGAAGGCCTCCACGCACTCTCCTTGATGTCCTCGGTCGTGACGAACTCCTCCAGTCGACGCTCGCCGATGTGCGTCTTGACGATGCGGCATTGAGGTTGCACAAGAGACCCCTTCGCGACGTTCGGCTGCGCGCGCCGCTCCCGCACTGCGAGAAGTTGATCTGCGTCGCGTCGAACTACATGGCGCATATCGAGGAGGCGGGGCAGGAGGCGCCGCAAGATCGACGGACGGTCACGCCGTGGCTCTTTCTCAAACCCTCCACCACGATCATCGGAGATGGGGCGCCCATCGTGGTGCCTTCCGAAGGCCAGGCCATCGATTGGGAGGTGGAGGTTGCCGCGGTGATCGGCCGCCGTGGCAAGCACATTCCCGCCGGCGAGGCGTTGCGCTATGTCGCCGGGTACACCATTGTTAACGACGTCTCGGAGCGGCGCATCAAGGTGCCCGATGGGCGCCAGCCTCGCGAGTGGGACAAATTTTTCGACTGGCTCCACGGAAAGTGGTTTGACGGCTTTGCGCCTATGGGACCGTGGGTCGTGACCGCGGACGAGATCCCCGATCCTCAGAATCTGGGACTCGAGCTCCGCGTCAACGGCCGGTTGCGCCAGCAAGGAAACACCAGCGACATGATCTATTCGGTCGCCGAGCTGGTCGCCTTCGCCTCGTCGATCATGACGCTGGCCCCGGGCGACGTTATCGCGACCGGGACGCCGCACGGCGTGGGGAGCGCGACCGGGCAGTTCCTCCAGCCCGGCGATGTGATCGAGTGCAACGTCGAGCGGCTCGGTACGCTCAGCAACCCCGTTCGAGCCGAACCCGAGGCATAGGCCGGAGGCTGGCGATGCCGGTTCGCGTTGCCGTCATCGGTGTCGGCGCACCGTGGCATCACCTGCCGGCGCTGGCTCATCTTCGGGACGCCGCGCTCGTGGGATTGTGCGACACCGATGAGGGGCGCCTCGCGGCCGCAGGCGAAACCCACGGGATCAGCGCGCTCTTTTCCGACTATCGTGCGATGCTCTCGAACGTACAAGCGGACGCGGTGTATGTGCTGCCCAGTGTGCTGCACACGGTGGATGTGGCGACCCAGTGCCTCGAGCGAGGGTTGCACGTGTTTGTCGAAAAGCCGCCCGGCATCCGCGCGGACGAAACACGCCGGCTGGCCCTACTCGCCCAGGCCCGAGGCGTCATCTCCATGGTCGGGTTCAACCGCCGGTTTCATCCACACATCGCGGCGACGCGCGAGGTCATGGCGCGCAGGGGCCGGCCCTCGTCGATCGTCGCAGAGTGGTGGAAACCCCTGTTGATGGACGACATGGGCATGACGTTTCCCCCCGCGGTCCTCGAGCGGCTGCTGTCGGTGACCACGATCCACGGCGTCGATCTGCTTCGGTTTTTGGGCGGCGAGGTCGATGAGATTCACGCCCTCGCGGGACGCGCCTTCAGCCCGTATGTAGACGTCATTCACGCCCTGCTTCGCTTCAGGCGGGGGAACGTGGGTGTGCTGCTCAGCGACTATCACACGACTAAAGTGGAACGCCTGCAGGTGCACGGCGAAGGCTGGATGGTCGAGGCCAGCGGGACCGGCGCCCCGTTTCGCGAGGGGCGCGTGTTCGAAGACGGCCGGTGGTCTCCCCTCACGGTACACCCGGCCGAACGGACCGATCCGGACGGCTTCTTCGAGGAAGATCATCATTTCATCGCGTGTGTTGCTGCCGGACGCCAAGTTGTCCCGGAGGGTGCCGATCTGACCGATGCGGCGCGAACGATGGAGCTGGCGGAGGCGATTGCCGAAGCGGCCCGGCCGGGATGGGAAGCGTCGCGCACCGGCCAGCAGGTGTCGCCGTGAAGGTCACGGCACTCGACACGCCTGTCTTGCTGGTCGACGTCGATCGCATGGAACGCAACGTCGGCCGGATGGCCGCCTTCGCCCGGCAGGCCGGCGTGAAGCTCCGTCCGCACGTTAAGACGCACAAGATCCCCGAACTGGCACAGCTCCAGCTTGCGGCCGGGGCGTCCGGGATTACGGTAGCGAAACTGGGAGAGGCCGAAGTGATGGCAGACGCCGGGATCAGCGATATCCTCGTCTGCTACCCCATCATCGGCGACGACAAACTGGAGCGCCTCGCGCGCCTCGCGCGGCGCAGCAGGATCACCGTGGCGCTCGACTCGCTGGCCGCGGCGGAGGGCATCGCGAAGGCGGCCCGATCACACGGCGTTCACCTGGAGATCCTCGTGGAGGTCGATTCAGGGCTGAACAGGTGCGGCCTGCCCCCAGGGCAGCCCGCGGTGGAGCTTGGCCGGCAAATCGCCGCGCTGCGGGGAATCACGTTCGCAGGCCTCCTCACGCATGCGGGCCATGCGATTCGGGCGACGACGATCGAGGAGCGCGATGCGATAGGCCGATACGAAGGTGAGTGTGTGGTGACGACGCGCAACCACCTCGAGGCGGCGGGGATCCCTGTGCAAGTGGTCAGCGTGGGCTCGACGGCCACAGTGGGCATCTCTGGGCGCATCCCAGGCGTGAGCGAGATCCGGCCCGGCACGTATATCTTCTACGATTTCATGCAGATGAACGCCGGGTCGGCGACCGAGGACGATTGCGCGCTCACGGTATTGAGCACCGTCGTCAGCCGCCCGGCGCCCGACCGGGCGGTGCTGGATGCCGGGAGCAAGTGCCTCTCCAGCGACTTTCATCGGATCACCGATCGGATGAGCGGGTACGGGCTCATCAAAGGCAGCGGGGGGAGGGTGGTGGGCCGTCTCAGCGAGGAGCACGGCGTGGTCGCGCTGCGAGACGGCGACGCGGGGTTGGCCATCGGCGATCGGCTGGAGATCATTCCCAATCACGCGTGCGCCGCGCTGAATTTGTTCGACACGCTCGTAGGAGTGCGGGGGGGCGAGGTGGTTGCGACCTGGCCGGTCCTGGCGCGAGGAAAGGTTCGGTGAGATACCGCGCCGTCATCGTGGGCTGCGGCCGCAAAGCCGCCACGATCGACGACGAAGAGCGGTGCCGGATCAACTACAGCATTCCCCCCGATGCCCACGCGTCCGCGTATGCCGCGATGCCCCGCGTCGCGCTCGTGGCCGCCGCCGATCCCAATGAGTCCAAGCGCCGGTTGATGCAGGAGCGCTGGAAGCTCCCGGCGGTGTACGACGATTACCGTGAGATGCTGGCCCGGGAGCAGCCCGACCTGGTGAGCGTCACCACCCGCGCGTCGTTGCATGCCGAAGTAACCCTGGCCGCCGCCGCCACAGGCGCCAAGGGTGTGCTGTGCGAAAAGGCGATGGCCATCAGCCTGACTGAAGCCGACGCGATGATTGACGCCTGCCGCGGTGCGGGGGCCAAGCTCGTAGTCAACCACACCCGCCGATGGCATCCGACGTATGAACGGGCGGCGCAGGCGTTGCGCGACGGCGTCCTGGGGCAGCTCCGGTGTATCATGGGTACCTGTCCGGGCCCCCTGATACACAACGGCACCCACCTGTTTGACCTCATGCGGCTCTTCGGGGGCGACGTTGCATGGGTCAGCGGCCAAGTGAACCCAGGCTTGACCGAGGATGCGCCCGGTCGCGCTATGCTTGCGTTTGCAAACGGGGCGGCCGGGTTTGTGGACCTCGACGGCAGTCTCGGGCTCGCCGTGGAGCTTCAAGGCTCAGAGGGACGGCTGTTCATTGACTCCGCGGAAGACGGCTTCGACCTCTGGGAATATCGCGCGCCGGCGCGCGTTTCAGCGGGCCGCGCATGGTACCAGGGAGGGCCGTGTAGGCAGCGGGCATCGCGGCGGCTGTCCGGCGGCACCGGTGCGGGGACGCTGATCGCCGCCATTGAGGAACTCATTGCCTGTATTGAAGAGGGTCGGGAGAGTCGGTCAGGGGGTACCGAAGGCCGCGCCGCGCTCGAACTCGCCCTGGCGGTCTACCGTTCGCACGCCACCGGGGGAGCCCGGGTCCGGCTACCACTTCAGGATCGGACGCTGACCGTCCGGTCTCGTTAGGCCATTCAGGCCCGCTGACCCGGCCCTCACAGCAGGAGGCGACCTCGCGTGAATTTCTCGGGCAAAGTGGCGTTAGTAACCGGCGCCGCGCAGGGTATCGGTTATGCGATCGCGGAGCGATTGAGCGGCGAAGGCGCGCGCCTAGGGCTGTTGGACATAGACGGAAGCCGGCTGGAAGGCGCCGCGGCCAGGCTGGGA
>Ga0187892_10008780_pt1 | contig 13631 bp, 9 predicted proteins | sample MA1701073metaG_FD_139345 | JGI IMG/M metagenome (GOLD analysis project Ga0187892, IMG submission 139345) | Bio-ooze microbial communities from a basaltic lava cave in the Kipuka Kanohina Cave System on the Island of Hawaii, USA - MA170107-3 metaG ...
CATGGAGGGCAGATTCCGGTGCGTGGCGGCCAGGACGCGCGCCGAGAATCGGGCGGGTGCGGTCGACCCCACGCGGAGCACCTCCCGCGTCTCGAGGGCCCGGAGGAGCTTGGGCTGCAGGGACGAGGGGAGTTCCCCGATTTCGTCGAGGAGAATGGTGCCCCCGGCGGCCACTTCGAAGAGGCCTTGCTTGTCCCGATCCGCCCCGGTAAAGGCGCCCCGGACATGCCCGAAGAGCTGACTCTCCAGCAAGGCCTCGGGAATGGAGCCGCAGTTGACCCCGAGGAAAGGTTCGTCCTTTCGCGGGCTCGCCCGGTGGATCGCGCGGCCCACGAGTTCCTTCCCCGTGCCCGTTTCGCCGGTAATGAGGACGGTCGAGTCCGTGGGCGCGACCTTCGCGATCAGACGGTGCACGTGCCCGATCGCCTCGCTCGACCCCACGAGCCCGGTCGGCGGCAGGTCCACCTCCAGGGCATTTCGGAGGAAGCGGTTTTCCGCGAGCGCGGCCCGGTGCTTGGCGAAGAAGTCCACCTTTCGGCAGAGGGCGTCCAGGCGGACCGGCTTGAACATGTAGTCATGGGCCCCGATCCGGAGCGCCTCGACGGCGGACTCAAGGGAGGCGTAGGCCGTCAGCATGACCAGAATGCAGTCGGGCATCCGGGCCGCGGCCTCCCGGAGAAGGTCGATCCCGCTCCGGCCCGGGAGCCGGAGGTCCGTGAGGAGGCAGTCGAACGTTTCCTTCTCCAGGAGGTCCCAGGCCGCCTCGCCGCCGTCGCACTGTCGCACTTCGTGGCCGCGGGCCGAGAGCGCCTCGGCGGCCAGGCGTCGGAACTCTTCCTCGTCGTCGACGATCAGAATGCGCACGGCCGTCAAACCTCCTACACGCGGGGAAGGCAGAGGGTGAAGCAGGAGCCTCGGCCTTTCTCGGAGTCCACTTCGACGCGCCCCCCGTGGGCGCGGGCAATCGACTCGGAGACGAAGAGCCCGAGCCCCGTTCCTTTCCCGGGCTCCTTGGTCGTGTAAAAGGGCGCGAACAGGTGACGCCGGGTTTCCTCGTCCATGCCCGCGCCGTCGTCGGCGACGGAGATCTGGACCTCGCCGTTGGCGACCCCCGAGCGCACCTCGATGCGCCCCTCCCGGGGGCAGGCGTCCGCGGCGTTGATGAGGAGGTTGAGAATGATCTGGACGATCTGGTCCGGCACGGCGTCGACGGGCAGGAGTTCCGCGCCCCGCGGGGCGTCGAGGGTCACGTGCCGGGACCGCTCGTGCAGCCGAAAAATCCGCAAGGCGTCTTCGACGAGCGCGTTCGCGTCCACGCGCCCCCGCCGGTCCGCGGAAGGTCGGGCGAAGCTCCGAACGTCTTGGACGACCTGGCTGATCCGGTCGATGTGCCGGAGGAGCGGGCGGATCCCGTCCAGGGTTTCCGGCGGGGCCCCCTTGAGCTCCATCATCTCGAGCGTGGCCGCCATGGACGAAAGCGGGTTCCCGATCTCGTGGGCGATGCCGGCCGCGAGGAGGCCGAGGTCAGCGATCTTCGACCGGTGCATGAGCTCAGCCGTCATGCGGCGTTCGTCCGTGGTATCCCGGAACACCCAGACGACTGGGCCCCCTTCCGAACTCCGGGCGAGTGTGTGTTTCATGCTCCGGCCGCCGTGTTTGGTTTCGAAATCGAGAACGGGGCCGCTCAACCGGGTCAGGGCTTCGCGTAGGCGGAGATGGGCGGGCAGGTCGCCCAATCCCTTCGGTTCCGGGACGCCGATGAGCGAGCGGGCCGAAGGGTTGGCGAGCATGAAGGTCGCGTCGGGGGCGATCAGGACTCCCCCTTCCGGGAGGACTTCGAGAAGGAGTCGCATTCGCGCGTGCTGCACTTTCAGTTCTTCTTCGCGAGCGCGCACGCGTCGCGCGAGGGCCCCGAAGCCCAGGGCGGACCCGAACGTGACGACGCTCAGGCGGAAGGCCTGGGCCAGGATGTAGTTCCACTCGTGAGGGCTCCGGCGCGGATCGAAGAAGGCGTGGAGGCTCGGGTCGAAGAGTGCCAAGTGATAATGCCCGAGCCGTATCGGCGGGTTCGGCCACCACGTGAGTCCGACGAGGAGGATGAAAAGGCCGGTCCCCAACGTTGCTATCGCCAGCCCGGCGCGCATGGACAAGGTTACGGAGGCGCCCGCGGCGGCGAAGGCATAGGCGAAGCGGAGCGGATTCTCCGCGTCCCCCGAAAAGTGAAGAAAGGCGGTCAGCGCCAACGCGTCGAGACAGAACGGGAGAACGGAGGCAACCCGGCCTTCGAGTCGACCGACAGCCCAGGCGTAGGCAGCCACGCCGGCGGCGACGGCGAGGAGCGGAAGGACGGAAGGGACCAGGTCGGCGCCCAAGGCGGCCGTCACCGCCATGGCCGCCGCCGCCGTCCAGCGGATCCGGACAGGCCAGGGAAAGCGGTCCATCAGGTCTCGAAGATAACGGGCTCGAAGGGGCCGGTCAACGCGAGTTCTCGGGCCACCCGGAAGCTCCCGCGGCACGCCGGAGGGGACGTCCCTCGGTAGGCGGGGTGGCCCGGCTGGGCCCGTCCACAGGGAAGGAAATCCTAACCTGGTTGTCTTTTCTCGACGCCTCTCCGTAAGCCAGCGCCACGTGGAGCCGGTAGGCGTCGATTCGCTGATCGAGGCCCTTCTGGGATGAGGGGGGAAGCCTTTCCCTCCACGCCTGTCCCCTAAGGTCGTTGATCGCCTGGATGGCGCACTTCAGGCCTACTTCGCGGCTACTCTTACCGTCGCTCGTCATGACCCCTGATCTCCAGGGAATCCGGAGGCCACCCGCCCACAAGGGCGGGTGGCGCTCCTGCGGCACATGACGCCACCGGGAGACGTTCCCCATGGCGTCTTAGAAACGAGGAGCAATGGTCGCAAGCGACATGCCATGAAATGACGCCAAGGGCCCCAAGGACGGGAATTTCCGCGCTCCCACATCCGGGAATCTTTTTTCAAATCTGAGAATGAATCCGACGCTGAGACGGCCTTGCCTCCGTGTGGCCGTGGCACAGTGCTTGCGAAGCTTCTGGAACCACGAGGGGTCCCCCGGCTTGTCTGGGTGATCGTGGCATGGCTCCTGCTCCAAGGAGAGCCGGGAAGGCGTAACGCCCGGGTGCGAAGGGAATTGACGTTCATGGGAACGAGGCCTGTCCCGTTGGCCATACGAAGGGGCCGAAGCCTGATTCTGAGGAGACTCGTTGAGGCGGCCAAAGAACCCCGTCATTCTGGTCGTGGGATCGGATGAAACGCAAACCGCACTAAAGTCCATGTTGGGGGGGCACCTTTATCTCGTCGCGTCCCGTCGGACCGCCGCGGATGCGATCCGGTACGCCGCACGGATCAGGCCGGCGTTCCTGATTACGGATGCCGAGCTGGAAGACAGACCGGACGAAAACTGCTCGCCGAGATTGCTAAAGTCTCTTCGTCGACGCAGACCGCGTCCTGATCGGCGGCGGCATTCGAAAGGGCGCGAGGGGACGGCGGAGCCGTGCGCGCGGTCCCGGCGCGTGAGCAGAACCGCGCTCGAGGGAGGAAAGGCGGTATGTCGAGCCCGGCCATGACCGATTCCTTTCGCCACTGGGACGAATTCACCCTTCGACTGCGGGACGCGCCGAGGGCATGTGTCCTTTCGGACTTCGACGGCACGCTGACACCCCTCGTCCAGCGGCCGGAGTTGCCGACGCTTTCTACGGCCGCCCGGAGCGCGATCGAGAGCCTCGTACGCAACCCTTACGCCAGCTTCGGAGTGGTCAGCGGCCGATCGCTCGCCGACATCCGGCGCCGCGTGGACGTGGAAGGGATCTGGCACGTGGGCAACCACGGGTACGAGATACGTCGACCGACGGGAGAGGAGCATTTCTTCTACGACCCGGAGGACGTCCGACACCTCGACCTTCTTCGTGAGGATCTGGAGCGGCGCACGGTCTCCATTGAGGGCGTGACTCTGGAGCCGAAGGGCCCCATCCTGGCGGTCCACTTCCGGCAGGTCGATCCGGCACGAGTCGTCGACGTGGAACGGGCTTTCGTCGAAGCCGTGGACACGCGCAGCCAGCGCCTCATGATGACGCGGGGGAACATGGTTCTGGAGGCGCGGTTGCGGGCCAGCTGCAATAAGGGGACCGCCATCCGATTTATCCGGAGGGAACTCCCGTCGAGGGCGCTCGTGATCTATTTCGGCGATGACTGCACAGACCGCGACGCCTTCCGGGAGCTGCGGAGCTGGGGGCTGAGCATCCAGGTGGGCGGTGAAGGCGCCGGCCTCGCGGGTTTTACGCTTCCTGATTCGGACGCGGTCATTGAAGCGTTCCACCGAATCGACCAGGCGTTGCTCGGCCCTCGAGGTACGCCCTCGTCGAAAGCGCCGTGGCGGAGCTCCTCTTGAGGGCCTAGGCGAAGGAGGCGTCGCTCGATGCACACGCGAGCCCTGCGGGCCGGCATTGTCGTCGCGGGCGTAGTCGGCTTGGTACTCTCCGTCATGGTGTGGCGTCAGGTCGACCGCGAGAGGGAGGCGGGGTTTCAGGACCTCGAGCGCCGCGCGGCCGTGCTGGCGCACCGCCTGTCCCTGGCGACGGCCGAGGCCCTCCGGCTTCCGGAGTCGGAAGTCCTGACCCTCCTGCGCCCGGCCGTCGACGGCTACAGGCGCCTGATCGGTCTTGCCGTGTACGGACCCGACGGGCGGCTCCTCTGCGCCGGCGACGGAGTGTCGGATTTCTCGGAGGTCCTGGAGGGCCCGGTGAAGCAGGTTCTGGCCGGAGCGGCCGAAGTCGTGGCCCGTAAAGAAGTCGCCGACGCCTCTCTCCACGTCCTGGCGCGAAGCTTCCAGGGGCCGGAAGGAAAGCCGGGAGGGGTCGTCGCCGTGCTTCACGATTCCTCCTACGTACATGAGCGAGCGACCGCGGCCCTCACGCGGTGGGCCTTCTCGGTGCTCCTCATCGTCCTCCTCGTCCTCACCGTGGTGACGGGACTCGGCTGGTTTGCCTACGAGAAGCCGCTGCGCGGCTTGGCGGATTGGATGCGGCGGCTGCGCATGGGAGAGGAGTCGGCGCCGCCCCCGGCGGCGCTGCCCCTCCGGAGCCTGGCGGAAGAGAGCGGCCACTTGGCCGCCTCTCTGCGGGCGGCGCGTACGGCGACTTGGGCCGAATCAAGACATGCGGCCCAGGCGGATAAGGTCTGGACGTCGGACCGGCTAAGGGCCCACGCCACGGACGCTCTGGAGGGGAGCCCGCTGGTCGTGGTCAGCAACCGGGAGCCCTACATGCACGTCACTCGGGACGGCAAGCCGCACATGATCGTGCCCGCCAGCGGCCTCGTCACGGCCCTCGACCCCGTCCTGCAGGCGTGCGGCGGCCTCGGGGTCGCCCACGGGGCCGGGGATGCGGACCGGGAGGCGGCGGACTCCCGGGGGCGCCTGAGCGTACCGCCCGACGAACCCCGCTACGCGCTGCGACGCGTCTGGCTCAGCCGCGAGCAGGAGCAAGGATACTACTACGGGTTTTCCAACGAGGGCCTCTGGCCGCTCTGCCATCTGGCGCACGAACGCCCCGTCTTCAGGGGGGCCGACTGGAAGCACTACGTGGAAGTGAACCGACGATTCGCGCAAGGCGTGCTCGAAGAGGTCGGCGGCGCGAGCGCTTCGGTGTGGGTGCAAGACTACCATCTGGCCTTGGTTCCCCACCTCCTCAAGTCGGAGAACCCGGAGCTGAGAGTGGGCATTTTCTGGCACATCCCCTGGCCCAATCCGGAAGCCTTCCGAATCTGCCCCTGGCGGGAGGAGATCCTAGAGGGAATGCTCGGGGCGGACCTCGTCGGGTTCCACCTCCAGCAGCATTGCAACAACTTCCTCGACACGGTGGACCGCATGGTCGAGGCGCGTCTCGACTGGGACCACTTCGCCGTAGACCTCAAGGGCCACACGACGCAGGTGCGTCCGTTTCCGATCAGCGTCCAAGACTGGACAGAACGAGAAGTCCCGCAAGGCGAGGATCTGGGCCGGCAAATCGCCGAGCTCAAAGACGACCACAACCTTCACGGCGTCGAGGTCGCCGTCGGGGTCGACCGCATCGACTACACGAAGGGCTTGCCCGAGCGCTTTCGGGCCGTGGCCCGGTTCTTCGAAAAGCATCCGGCCTACCGGGGCCGCCTCACGTTCGTCCAGTTGGGGGCGCCCAGTCGAACTCACATCCGTCGTTACCGGGATCTTCTCACGGAGTTGGAGTCCTTGGCCGACGAGATCAACTGGAAGTTTCAGTCGGACGACTGGAAACCGATCCGATTTCTCGTGGCCCACCACGACGCCCGAACGGTTCACGCCTTTCTCGCGATGGCAAGCCTTTGCCTCGTGAGCTCGCTGCACGACGGGATGAATCTGGTGGCGAAGGAGTTTGTGTCGGCTCAGGAAGGAGGGCAGGGCGTCCTCGTTCTCTCCGAGTTCGCGGGCGCGGCGCGGGAGCTTTCGGATGCCCTCGTGGTGAACCCCTACGACATCGAGCAGTGCGCCGAAGCGATCCGTCAGGCTGTCGAGATGGAGCCCGCGGAACGTCGACGCCGGATGGAGAGAATGCGCAAGGGGGTCCAGGAACACAACGTGTACCGGTGGGCGGGAACGTTCATTAGCGAACTCTCACAGTCGGTCAAAACCCTTGCGGGCGAGATGCGGCATTATTAGCGGCGCTCTTCCAGACACTGCTCACAGAGACCGCGCGCCTTAACCAAGCGTGTCCGGCAGCGAGAACAAAACCCTTTCCCACAGGTGGGGCAGGCCCGAGATCCCTTCGTCGCGAGCCCGCCGCACGCCGGACACGAGAACTCGTCGGGACGCGCCAGGAGAGAGATTTCGGCCGAGGTCCCTCCGAGGGGCTCCTTACAGGTCCGGCACCGCCTTTCGGTCTTGGCGTTGAGCGTGTCGCAGAACGGGCAACGGACGCCCCCGCTCTGAGTTTCCAGGGCGATCGGCGCTTCGCCTCGAAGGCAGCGTTCGAAGTCGGCCAGGAACGCCCGCGCGCTCGCGTACCGCGCCCGGCGCAGTTTCGCCAGGAGTTTGAGATCGCGGTGGATGACTCCTTCCTCGTGGGCGACGCTCAGGCCCTCGGCAACGCCTCTCGCGACGGCGACGACTTCGTCCCGGGGCAAGGCCCCGTCGCGCTCGAATCGCTCCTTGAGCGTTTCGCCCTCCAGGAGCTGCATGACGATATAGAAATGCTCGCCTTCCCGCCCGACGTCATACACCTGAACGATATTGGGGTGGTCGAGCTTGGCGATCGCGCGCGCCTCGGGCACGAGGCGCTTGACGCGATCCGGATCGGCGGGGTCGATGGGAAGAACTTTGACCGCGACACGGCGGTCGAGCGCGAGCTGGCGGGCGCGGAACACCGCGCCCATCGCCGCTCGCCCGATTACCTGTTCGAGCCTACACCCGCCGAGCGTCGCCCCGATCAGGCTCTCGATGCCAATCGCCGGTGCTCCCTTCCCGCAAGGGGTTTCCGGACCCCGGGCTCAAGGAGGCGCACCCGGGGCCGGAAACCCGTGCTGGGTCCCGCCGCACGTCCGAGCGGGCGGGAGGGTTTAGAATCGCACGTCCACGCCGAGGATGAAGTTCGTCCCCGGTTCGTTCACTCCCGAGCCGTGCTGCCGGTAATCCTTGTCCGTGATGTTTTCAACTGACGCGGCCGTGGTCAGATTCTCCGTGATGGCGTACCCGCCCCGCAGCGTGTAAACCGTGTACCCGGGGGTGCCGTGCTTTCCGGGGATTCGCTGCCCGTCGCCCGCGCCGCCGGGCAGGCCTTCCTGGAAGGCGAGGTGCGACTGGCGGGCCGCGACCGTTACCAGACCCTCGACCCATACTTTCGAGGCCTTGGGCTCGTAACGCGCCCCCACGTGAACCGTATTGGGACCCACCTTCCCGAGCGGCTGCTCGTCGACGACGTTAAAGGGCGGCGTCGTCGTGGCGATCGTGTCCGCTTCGCCCTTGGCGTATCCCCAGTCGGCAAACACGGTCACCTCTTCGAGCAGACGGTACATCGCCGCGATCTCGAATCCGTAGACGTAGCCATCATCAAAGTTCTCTCGAGCGAACGCAGCCGCGACGCCCGCTGGAGCGCCGGGCGGGATTGCCGTGGGGGTCCGACCAATGAAGTCGTCGATCAGGGTGTAAAAGACAAAGGCGCTAAACTCCCAGGTTGGATAGCGGGCGCGCACCCCGAAGTCAAACGTGTGGAACCGCTCCGGGTCTATGCCCTCCGTCGGCACGTCGAGGACCCCCGACAAGTTCAGTGAGAAGGAGGTCGTGTCGTTGAGGGTCGGCGCTCGGAAGCCCATGCCCCAGCCTGCGATCACATTCCAGTTGTCCGTGACATGATAGAGGAGGCGCAGACTGCCGGTAACGGCGGAATAGTCGTCGTCGATCGGGGCCAGGACAAAGGCGTCCCCCTCAATGTTGTCGACCTGGTCCGCCTCGACTTCCGCGCGGCTCAACCGGATGCCGGGCGTAACGTCCAAGTTCCCTATTGAAAACTCGTCCTGCAGATAGACGCCGAGGGACGTATAGCTGGCGTCGTCGGCGATCGGCCCGCGCGCGTACGTCGTGACGACGCCTGTTGATGCATTGCGGTCGTGGGCGTCGGAGCCCACGTCGTCCCGGTAGTAATCGAAGCCGGCGGTGAAGTAGCCCATGCCGGTTTGCTTGCCTACCTTGAGGAACGCACCCGGGGTATTCACGTCGAACTCGCGGACCTCAACGTTGCCGGAGCCGACCGTCCGATCCTCCTTCTCGGCCTGACGGTGCCACGAGACGCTCGCCTTGAAGGCGTCGATCACGCCGCCGCCGCCGGGCGCGTCCCAGTGGTACTGGAGGTAGTAGAGATTCCGCTCCTGGTCGAAGTCGCGCTCGCGGTCGCCCCCGGGGAGCGTGCCGTGCCAGGACCGGGAATCCTGCGTGCTGTGCCAGCGCGGGGCCTCGCTCGTGCGATCGTGCTGGACGGCGAGAACGAGCTTCGACTTCTCTCCCAGGCGGTAGAGGAATTTGATGTCTCCGGCGTATTGATCGTAGCCTGTTCCCTTCATGTTGCCGTAGCGGCGGCCGCCGGAAATGTCGCCGAAGTCCCGGTAGGTCCCGCCGACGAGCCACCCGAAGTCGTCGAAGTTGCCCGAGAACTCCTGCCGGCCGGTCTGGGAATCCTCGCCCCCGGAATAGCGATAGAACGACCGCGAATGGTAATGGGCCCCGGGCTCGATCTTGGGCTCGATCGTATAGGCGTAGACGGTTCCGCCGATCGAGTCGGACCCGTAGAGGACGCTCGAAGGTCCCCGGATGAGCTCCATCCGATCGATTAGGTACGGGTCGACCGTGGCCCAGTACTGGTTGGGGCCTTCCCGGAAGGCGGAGTTGTTCAGGCGGATCCCGTCGATCAACATCACGTTCCGGTAGCCCGTCCAGCCCCGGATGAAGGGCGAGCCCTGGCCCGGGCCCGTCTTCTGGACGCTGACGCCCGGGATTTCCTTGAAGGACTCGGGAGTCGTCCGCGAAAGCCGCCGGTTGCGGATGTCGCCGCTTTCGATGATGTCCGCGCTGTATGGGGTGTCGAAGAGTTCCTCGGACTTTAGGGGCGAAGGAGCCAGGATCTTTATCTCTTTGGGCTCCTCCTGCTTCTTGGGCTCCTGCTTTCCAGGCTCCCCCGGTTTCGGCTGCGTCTCCTGAGCCCATGCCAGTCCGGGAAGCAACACGAGACAGAAAGACCATACCTTCGCGGTTTTCATTCCTATCCCCCCAGTGAATCCCGAAATCGGGGAGGCAATCTCCGACGAGCCCTCCCACACCGCGCCGGTTTAGCAACTTCCCTGCCAGGGGCGCCAGAGGCCTGTTTTAGGGAGGATTTGTATAGACCCTATGCATCCTTTGTCTATTCTCGCGCCGATGACCAAATTCTCCTCATGGGTGAAGCGGTTCGGCATGCTAGTTGCTTTCTCCCCCGGAACGTCCGGAGTCTGCCTTCAGTTGAGGGGCGGGGATGCTTGCGTCGCGCTCCACGGTGATCCCGACGATGGCCAGAATTCTCGTCGTCGATGACGAAGAATCCATCGTCTGGGCCTTTCGGCAGTTCCTGGAAGGGCTGGGGCGCGAATGCCTGGCTTCCGCCACGGCCGAACAGGGGATCGAGATCGCCCGTCGCCACCAGCCGGATCTCGTGATCCTGGACGTCAAGCTCCCCGGAATGGATGGCCTCTCCGCGCTTGAGGAGCTCAGGCGCGTGGCCCCCCGAGCGAAATTCATCGTGATTACGGCCCACGGGACGCTCGATACGGCCGTCCGGGCCCTCAAGCTGGGCGCGGTGGAGTATCTGGCCAAACCTGTAGATCTCGACAAGGCCCGCAAACTCGTTCAGGCTGCGCTTCAGGGCGCGGCCGTCAACCGCGAGGTGGAACGGCTCCGTGGCGCCGGGCCTCCCGTGGCGGGGCTCGTGGGGAAAACTCCCGCCATGCAGGAGGTCTTCAAGAAGGTCGCCACCGTCGCCGCGAGCGACGCGAGCGTCCTCCTCGTAGGCGAGAGCGGCACGGGGAAAGAGCTTCTCGCCCGCGCGATTCACTACACGAGCGCCCGCGCGGACCGTCCCTTCGAAGCCCTCAACTGTGCCGCAATTCCCGAGACGCTCCTCGAAAGCGAGCTCTACGGCCACGAAATGGGCGCCTTTACGGGGGCCGTTCGCCAGAAGCCCGGGAAGTTCGAAATCGCCGACGGCGGCACCGTGTTCCTGGACGAGGTGGGAGACATCCCGCCCTTCGCTCAAGTGAAGCTGCTCCGCTTCCTTGAGGAGCGGAAACTTGAACGCGTCGGGGGCACGCAGAAGCTCCAAGTAGACATTCGCATCATCTCCGCCACGAACCAGAATCTTGAGGACCGGATTCGCGAAGGCCTGTTTCGCGAGGACCTCTATTTCCGCCTGAACGTGGTCCGGATCGAGGTCCCCCCGCTCCGCGATCGCCGTGAGGACATCGCGCTCCTCGTCGCACACTTCCTGGACCTTGAGGGCGGCGCCGGGATCTTGAATGAAACCCTGGAAATTCTCGAGAGCCACTCGTGGCCGGGCAATGTGCGGGAACTGCGAAACGCCATCGAGCGGGGGGTCGTCCTCGCGCGGAAGGGTCCCATCCGTCCGGAACACCTCCCCGAATCCGTCGTCTCTCCCCGCCCGCTCGGCCAGACGGACATCGAAAGCGGCGTGCGGAGCATTGTCGATCGGCTCACGGCCGAAGGCCCGCGCGGGAGTCTCTTCCGGCACGTCGAGTCCCATTTCGAAAGGGCGCTCCTGCAGCGGGTCCTCGGCCTGACGGGGGGAAACCAGATGAAGGCTTCGGAGCTCCTGGGCATCAACCGGATGACGCTTCGCAAGAAGATCGAGCATTATGGGCTTTGAGGATTGAGGGAAGCCATGAAGACAACCCTTGCCGTGATGTTCCTGGGCGCGCTCACGAGCGCTTCGCCCGCAGCGGGCCCGCAGGAGCAAGACGTCGCCAAACGACTCAGCGAAACCTACGCCGCGGCCGGGGACTGGCTGGTGAGCCAGCAGGAGCCCGCCGGGTCCTGGCGGATGGGTCCGCCCGACAAGAGCGCGCCCAGCCCGTCCTACACGGCGCTCATCATCGGCAGCTTCGCGAATGCGCCGGCGCCTCTCCGCGAACGCTACAAGAACGCGATCGACAAGGGCGCGGCCTTCATTCTCTCCAAGAAGAACGACGACGGCTCCTTCGGCGAGGGTCCGAAGGGTTCGTTCCTCAAGACCTACACGACCGCGATCGCACTGATGGCCCTCTCTTCCGTCCAGCGGAGCGACAAGGTGGCTGACGCGATCCGCGGCGCCCATGCTTATCTCAAGCAGAATCAGCTCAAGGAAGGCCCGCACGCGGGAGGCATCGGGTACGGGGAGGGACCCAATCCGGACGGCCAGGAGGCCAAGAAAACGGGGAATCTCTCCGTCACCGGCTTCGCCGCCGAGGGTCTCAAGATGTCGGGACTTCCCCCGGACGATGAGTTCTGGAAGCTGGTCGTCACGTTTGTCCGAAAGTGCCAGAACTCGACCGAAATCAACACGGACGCGGAATTTGTCGCCGCGCTCAAGAAGGCCGGGCTTTCCGTCGGCGACGACGGCGGCCTCTACTACACCCCGGTCCCGAACGCCAAAGCCTCTCCCGCAGGGACGTGCAAGGTCATCGACAAGGAGGTCATCCAGAGCTACGGTGCGATGACCTACGACGGCATTAAAACATACCTATACGCCGGACTGCCGAAGGATTCCCCGGAGGTCAAGGCGGCGGTCGACTGGGTACGGAAGAATTACTCGGTCGAGGTTCACCCGGGCTTTACCTACGATGCGGACAAGCGCCACCATCTCCGGGGCCTCTATTACTACTACCTCCTCATGGCGCGCGCGCTGGACGCCTACGGAGAGAACCCGTTCGCTACGTTCGACGGGAAGAAGCACGACTGGCCCCGGGAGCTTGCCGAGCAACTTCTCAAGGCGGTGCGCGAGTCCAAGATGTGGAAGAACGAAAACCCCGCCTGGTATGAGGGCGATCCGGTCCTCGTGACGAGCTACGTCCTAATGACTTGCGACGTGCTCTTTAGACATCTCCGATAGGCGCGAGGGATGGGACGGGCCCGATTCCCTGCTCCCGGGGAAGCCGGGCGGCCCACGGGAAGTTCCGCTCGCAAAGCGAGACGATGGACGGGGGACTCCGTCGTTGAGGCGATTCGACGTCTGGCGGCGTCGGGACCGACCTCAGGTATCGGGCGACCCGGGATTCCCGCCTAGGGCTCTTCCAGGCCGCCCTGAAACACCTCGGCAAGTGGAGAACGGCGCTCTCGCGGGCCGGCATTCCCTACCCCGAACGCCTCATAGAGTGGACGCTCGAGGCGGTGCTTGAAGCCCTGCGGAAAAAGCACGCGTCCGTCGGCGGCCACACGCCCAGGCAACTCATGTACCGTCAAAGTCCTGGCATCTATGTGGCGGCGCGTCGGTACTTCGGAAGTTGGACGAACGCGCTCCGTAAGGCGGGCATCGAGACGGGGTAGGGTTGATTGCTTTCGAGCTCGCCGAGGATCAGAAGAAGGAAAGGTGCAGCGCCGCGGCTCTACGCTCCCGGTGACGATCCCCTTTCAAGCACGACGTCCCCCAACCGTTTCCCTCTTGTTTCATGGTCCGCCGAATCGTCAGGCTCACTCTTATCCGAGGCGATTCCGCTTTGCCATTCTGGCCACGGGCATATAGCATACCCCCCTACGCTATAGTCCTCGCCAGGAGGAATACGTCGACTTGGAGGCGAACCGATGGCCCACACCACACGCGACAAAGGGAAGCTCCTCCTGCGCGTCCGGCGCATCCGAGGTCAAGTCGAGGGACTTGAGAAGGCGCTGGCGGCAGAGGAAGACTGCTCGAAGATCCTCCACCAGATCGCCGGATGCCGCGGCGCCATGGACGGGCTCATGGCCGAGGTCCTGGAAGGCCACATCAGGCTCCACGTCGCCGATCCGGGCGCCAAGCCCGCCGAACGCGCGAGGGCCACCGAGAACCTGATCGAGCTCATTCGGAGTTATCTCGGCTGAGGGAGCCATGGTCG
>Ga0187892_10008781_pt1 | contig 13627 bp, 10 predicted proteins | sample MA1701073metaG_FD_139345 | JGI IMG/M metagenome (GOLD analysis project Ga0187892, IMG submission 139345) | Bio-ooze microbial communities from a basaltic lava cave in the Kipuka Kanohina Cave System on the Island of Hawaii, USA - MA170107-3 metaG ...
AGCCCGGATGGCGCTTTCGCGGTTATCGGCGGGTCGCCACTCCAGTTCGCTGTCTCCGGCATCTGGACGAATGGTGGAAGCGGCGCGCCGGCGGTCAACTGGTCGGCAACCGGAGGCACGATCTCCTCCACTGGGAGCTACACCGCGGGGTCCACTCCGGGAACCTATCAGGTTGTCGCAACCCAGAGCGGGGGAACGCTCGCCGATACTGCGGTGGTGCACGTGAACGCCGCCCCTCCGGCGCTGACTAGCCTCAAGATCCTACCCGACACCGCCACACTCGGAACGGGTTTGGCAATGAGCTTCGGCCTTAGCGCGTCGTGGGACAATGGGTCGACCGCGGTCCCTGCGGTGACCTGGTCGGCCACCGGCGGCTCCATCGATAGCTCGGGGCGATACGTCGCCGGCAATACCTCCGGGACCTTCGAGGTGATCGCACAGCATCAGGGTGGGACCACGGCTGATACGTCAATAGTGGTCGTCGTTGCCCCGCAAGTCACTCAGCTCACGCTCACCCCAGGCACGTCCACCGTGGCGGCGGGCGGGACGCAACAATTTGCAGCTTCTGCAACGTGGTCTGATGGCGTGAACCGGCCGGTCGCCGTATCTTTTACTGCCTCTGGAGGAACCATCAACGTGAACGGGCGCTACACTGCCGGCCAGGTGGCCGGCACGTTCGCCGTAATTGCTGCCTGCAGTTGCGGCAAATCGGACACCTCCGTCGTCAATGTCACAGGTCCTGCGGCACCAGTCCTCACCAGGATCGACATCTCGCCTGCGACCGTCAACCTCGTGGTTGGTGGTACTCAGCAGTTCACCGTGACCCCGGTCTGGAGCGGCGGCACCGGCACCGCGCCGACAATCGTGTACTCCGCGACCGGTGGCAGCGTCAGCCCCAACGGGTACTACACGGCTGGTAATACCGTCGGGCCCTTCATTGTCATCGCCGAGGTCCAGGGGGCGAGTCTCGCCGACACCGCAGTCGTATTCATCGATCTAGTACCGCCGCCCCCGCCGTCGAGCACGGCGCTGGCCAATCGTCCGGCTGGAATGTCGATGCTCACCGAGCAGAAGTGGCTGACTAAGCTTCCGGTGGCCGGTCCGAGGGAAGGTCAATGGACCCAGGACGCCGAGAGCGCGACGAAGACTTTCAGTCCCTTCTTGCCGCTCGGAAACGGCTGGGATTCGGGTATTGACGCCGTGCTGAACGTGACGTTCCCGAGTGGTCACCCGGGCGGGACTGCTCCCGATCAGACGTACTATCTATTCCCGACCGGACAGTCCAAGGCTGAGCTCTACATCCACTATCAGCTTCGGTTCGGGGACTTCCAGAACCCTAACGTCCAGACCAAGCACCTCTGGATCGTCCGGAACAATGACCCCGGGTCCGGCTTCTTCTTCCAATTCAAGAAGGGTGGGCGTTACGCGGCGGCAAGCGATCAGGGCGCGGCGAACGACGCGTACCTGAGCATGAACAGCCAGGGACTGCCGAATTCCAACAGGATCCTGGAGGCTAATCAAGGGTGGACTGTCAACTTCAACAACGGCGCCGGAGCCGTTCACCGCGTCGAGGTTTACGTCCACGGCGGCACCCGAGGCAACATTGACGGCGTCGTCAAAGTCTGGATCGACGGGCGGCTCTACATGTCCTACAACGATGTCCAGTTCTTCAACCTCAACGAAACAGGCCCGCTCACCTTCTACAAGGTGGAGTTCGAGCACACCTATGGCGGCGGCTCGACAGACGTGCCGCTCGGCTCGATCTACGACATCGAGCTCGGGCCGGTCCACATCAGCGGGCGGTAGAGCTCACGGCAGCCCAGTTGAAGCTGGAACCGCAGCCTCGCGGAGCGAATCCGCGAGGCTGCGGCTTTGAATCCCCGGAAAGATCGGCGGACCTAACGAAGGGCCGCGTCGACTCTGCAGCGCGCAAGTCGGCGCACGGCTTCGGCTAGCTTGCCCGCGACGAAGCCAGCACCCTCGTCGGTGAAGTGGACATAGTCGGCGAACCACCGGCTGCGGGGCGCCGGGATCGACGCAGCGAGATCGACGACCAGAGCGGCCGAGTCCCGGCCGACCCGCACCGTCGCGTCGCGCCCCGCCGAATCGAAAGCCAGCAAGGTCGGCCCCGTCGCTCGAGGGTAGAAGCGCTCCCACATCGTCAGAAGGTCCTGATCCAATGCGAGCCCGGGCTCGAACTTGTTGGCGTGCGTCATCAGAAGAGGGACCGCCCCGATCTCGCGGATCGTGCCGACCAACCGGGCGAGGTCCCGCTCGAACGCCTCGATCCGTGTCGGGGGCACCGACGCAAACCGCCACGAGCTGGGTCGCCCCTCGATCGATGCGTTGATGGCTCGGCGGCGAAGCCAGGTAGCGATGGGCGCTGGCAGCATGCTCTTGACTCCTTCACGGAGCCGCTCCCAACCTCTTGGGTATAAAGCGTATGTGCCCGGGAGTCTGCCGCGTCCGGACGAATCAGGCGGGGCGGTTTGAGGCTGGCGGATATCGAGGTACTGGACCGGCGCCGGATACACTACTACGACATCCGGTCGGAGCGGAGCCAGGCGGAGGCGAAGGTCCTCGGTGAAGGTCGGCAGGGACATCCCCGGATTTGCGGCGTTGAGTACTTCGATCCCGGTGTCGTCGCAGGGATACCCAAGCGGCCGGTTGAGCGAGTCCTGGAGTTGCATCGGGAACTCCCGGCCGGGACTCTCATACAGCCCGTACGTCTCCGAGGCGCCGAGCACCACCACCCGGATCGTTCCAGGTGGTTTGGTCGGGGTCAAGTCCGGACCTCGGGTCCCCAGGTTGTTCATCCGCCATTTGCCCCATTGGGCGTTGGGTCGGCCGTGAGCACCGAGCTCGTCGCGAACTATCAGGTCCTCCTGGGACCGGACCGGGCTCCACATCGGCATCTTGAATCGGATCCGATCGTCGAGCCTGATTGCGAGCTCGAACGAGATCCCCCCGATGGCGACCAGGCTTAGGAGTTGCACTAACTTGCGCATTCGTCTCGCAAAACCCGAATAATGACCGAAGCAGAACAGATGGGTGAAGTGATATCTCGCGCGCCGCTGGCAGCCAACCCCGCAGGAAGCGTGCGGTAGCCCGCGGCGATGCTCTTCAACAGCTTCATCTTCATCTTTGCCTTCTTCCCGGTCACCTACCTGGTGTTCTGGCTTCTGAAGACCGCGCGGAGCCGGTACATCTGGCTCACGATGACCGGTTACGTTTTCTACGGCTGGTGGGACTGGCGCTTCTGCTTCCTGATGCTCGCCTCAACCTTGACCAGCTACGCGGCAGGGCTGGCGCTGCTGAAATGGTCCGACCCCCGGCGCCGCCGGCTGGCGCTCGTCGTCCCGATCACGTTCGACCTGGCGCTCCTCGGTTTCTTCAAATACGCCAACTTCGGCCTCGAGACCGTCGAGGGGATCCTCCGGGCGGCCGGCGCCTCGGTAGCGCTCCCCCATTACAACATCGTGCTCCCCATCGGGATCTCGTTCTACACCTTTCACACGATCACCTACATCGTCGACAGCTACCGCGGCGTCGTCCGGCCGACGAGAGACTTCTTCGAGTTCTCGGCGTACGTCTCGCTCTTCAGCCAACTGGTGGCGGGCCCGATCGTTCGCTTCCGCCAGATCGAGCAGGATCTCGTCAACCTGGGAGCGGCGGATCGCGGTCGCTGGCTGGAGCGGGGGATCTCGTTCTTCGTGATCGGTCTGGTCGAGAAGGTGCTCGTGGCCGATACCCTGGCCGCGTTCGTAGACCCGGCGCTCGCCCGATACGCCGAGCTCTCGACCGGCGGCGCCTGGCTCGCGATGCTTGGCTACACCTTTCAGCTCTATTTCGATTTCTCCGGCTACAGCACGATGGCAGTAGGGCTCGGCTTTCTGTTCGGGGTGCGGATACCTCAGAACTTCAACTCTCCGTATAAGGCGCTCGACCCGTCCGATTTCTGGCGTCGCTGGCACATTTCTCTATCGAGCTGCCTTCGCGACTACCTGTACGTTCCCCTCGGAGGCAACCGGCACGGCACGTTCGCCACATACCGCAACCTGATGCTCACGATGCTGCTCGGTGGACTCTGGCACGGTGCTGCCTGGACATTCGTGGTATGGGGGGCCTACCATGGCGCGTTGCTCATCGCCTACCGTGCCGTGCAGCCGTCGTGGGACGCGCTCCCGGTTGGGCTGCGACGAATCCTGATGTTCGGGCTGGTCGTCATCGGCTGGGTCTTCTTCCGGGCCGCGTCGTTCGACATGGCGCTGCATCTGCTCGGCACGATGTTCGTCCCCACGGCGGGGACCCTCGTTCCGGAGGTCGGCCTGGTGATGCTCGCTCTCGCCGTCGCCGCGTGGTGGGCGATGATCGGCCCCAACGCGTTTGAGATCAATCACGACGAGCGAGGCTTCGGGTGGCGGGCGATCCTGGCCGCCAGCTTCGCCACATCGCTCGCGTTCATCGCTGGCAGTCGGGCCTCGCCCTTTCTGTATTTCCAGTTTTAGGTGGATGTCGCCCCCGCGTGCCCGGCTCACGGCTCACTGCTCCCTGCTCTCTGCTCTCTGCTCTCTGCTCTCTGCCTTACTGATAGAGCTCGGCGTCGCCGTCGCCGTGCCAGAAGCTCCACTCGGCGACCGGCGGCAGCACCGATTCGGCCACACCGTTAGGTCGAAAGGTGAAATGGGGTGTGTCCCGCGTGTCGATGAATCCGGCTTCGGCAAGGAGCTTCCGGGCTCGACCCGACGACGCGAAGGTCCGGAGCAGGGCGGCGCCGCTTTGCCGCGCTTCGGCCGCAGCGGCTTCGATCAGCGCCAGGACTGCCGGTCGATCGCCGAGATCGACGATCAGATCGACGAGCCAGGCGTCGCTTCCCATCCGTTCGTCGAGTCTCAACACCGCGGCCCCGATGGTTCGCTCCGCTCGATGCGCCTCCAAGATGCGATACCTCCGAATCGGGCAGGCGAGATAGCGCCATGACAAATACGCCGCCGGCTTCCAGACCTTCCAACCCGGACTCGCGGTCAGCTGCTCCGCCAAGGCGTCGTAATGCGGTCCAAAGCTCCCCGTCGGTCGGACCGCGATTCCCGGGGCAGGCGGCGCGAGCGCTTTGGCCCTGAGAAAGAGCAACGGCGCGGCGACCCTTCGCCGCCAGCTTCCCCGCACGTTCCAGGGCCGGAGAACGCGGAACAAATACGTGTCATTCGGCGCATCGTTGAAGCCGACCGACTTCCGAAGTCCGTACATCGCTTGCGTGGTCCCCTTCGCCATGACCAGGGGATAGCCCGCGGCTGCGCTCTCCACCAAAGCTTTTCCGACGCCTTTGCCTCGAGCGGCAGGGCTGACGATCGAGTCCTGCTGCCAGCATGCTTCCATGCGGGCTCCGTCGGCGACCAAAGGGCAGCGCACCGCGTTGACGGTTCCGAGGAGCTCGCCCTCGAGCCACGCGCCCCACGGCGCGTTGGTTCCAAACGGAGCGCCGGCTCGCCATTCGAAGAGTGTCGCGACCCGCTGGCCAGCCGGGAAGTTCCCTCGATAAAAGGCCAGCAGCTCTTGGGTTTCGTCGGGCCTGAGCGGGCGAACCTCGAGCGGGAAGCTCACGCGCCCGCGGCTGGCTCGAGGGCGTCGCGGGTTTTGAGGATCCGAGCCGGAACCCCTGCAGCGATCGATTGCGCCAGGGGGTCGCGCTTCACCACCGATCCCAGAGCGGTCACCGATCCGGCGCCGATCGTAACGCCGCGATTACGATGGTGACGGCTCCAACCCGGACATCACGACGGGTGATCACTGTCGCGCTGTCGCCGGGGCCAGCGATTGGCGGAGCGCCGGGTCCCGCCGCCCCAGGCGCTCCACGGATTCGACCAGGCGGGTGCCGTCGAAGCTCCAGTTGTATTGCGTCTCCACCGCGCGACGACCAGCCATCCCCATCCGAACCCGCTCCCCCGGCTCCCTGACGCGGGCGAGTGCTCGGATCAGATCATCCGGGTCTCGATCGGCGAACCAGGTACCGGCCTCGTCTTCCCGAACGATTCGGACCGCGGGAGGCATCTCCGAGACCACGACCGCGAGACTGGCGCTCATGTAATCGAACAGCTTGTTCTGCACCGTATAGTTCCAATGATCCGTCGCGTGATGGGGGATCACACCCACATCGTACCGACCGAGCTGCTGGAGCACCCGCTCGTAGGGCTGGCGACCGTGGATCGTGATGCGATGACCCAGTTCGAGGCGCTGAACCTGCTCGACCAGGCTCTGGTATCCGGTCCCGTCGCCGAATACATCGAGCGTCAGGGCCAGTCCGTCGGACGGCTGGCGTTCGAGCCTGCTGATCGCTTCCACGACCACGGCGAGCCCTCGGGATCGCTCTACGTTGCCGAGGTACACGAGGCGCAGCGGGTCGTTAGGCGATCGATCCGGCTGGGCGGCGGCGCCTTCGGCGGCGAGCGCGAGTCGGTTGGGGAGCGGGGTGTTCGATACCAGGGTAATCCTGCCCCGGTCGACGCCAAGCCCGGCCAGGCGTTGGGCCATCTCGTCGACCACGACCCAGATGCCGTCCGCCCTGGGGAGCGTCAGTCGCTCGACCATCGTCGTCAGGAGAGGGTTTCGGATGACGAGATTGGCGAGTCGAAAGTCGTGCCAGTTGAACAGATCGGCGACCAGACCGGGATAGTGCTCCGCCACGTCCACGATGACCGGACGGCGGAGGCGCCGGCCGACAGCGAGCGCGAGAGGCGCGAGCGGGAGGTCGCGGGAGACGATGACGTCCACTCCAGTCGCCGCGAACGTCCTCGTGAGGAGACGGTACCATCGGGGGCTGAAGAATGCCGGAAAGCTCGAGAGCCGCTCGATCGATCCGGGCCAGCTGGCCCGAAACGGCATCCGATGGATACGGAGAGCGGGGTGCTCCTCGACGGCGGGGAGGTTGGAACGGTTGCGGCACACGAGCTCGACGCGATGTCCCGCATCGGCGAGAACCCGGCAGACCTTTTCCACCCGGACGTCCCAGGGATACTCGCTGTCCCATACCTTGCCGACGACGAGCGGTTGGCTCATGCGGGCAGCCAATCGCCGGCGCCAGGGGTCTTGCGGTGCCCGAGGCGAGCTGGGGGGTCACCGTCGGAGGCTGGCGCCGTCAGCGCCGGCTCCGTCGGGTTCGCGGCGACGGCCGGCATCAGCAGTTGGGGGGCGACGCCGAGTAAGATGAGCATGAGCGGTTGTCTCGCGACTACCCCCGCGGGGGGGATTGCGCCGGTCGAACGCCCAGCAACCCGCGTGCCTGACAGCATCTCCGCGCTTCGTCACCGAGAACGAGTCGACGATCAGGCCGGAATATGCGTCGACCCTCCCGGCCGGTGAACCCCCGGTTCACTCCAGAGTCTCGCGGCGCTTTGATACACGCTTTCATAACGATCCACCGCGAGGTCGAGCGAGTAATGGCGCGCCCGGCTCGCCGCTCGGGTCGCGAGCTCTCGCCTCAGGTCTGGGTTGGTGGCCAGGGTCAGCAGCGCGGCAGCCATCGCCTCGACGTCGCTCGGGGGCACGACCTGGCCGGCGGGCGGGGATCCTAGGGTCTCTTTGACCCCGCCGACGTCGGTCGCGAGCACGGGGAGCCCCGAGGCTAAACCCTCGAGCAAGCTGATGGGAAGCCCTTCGGTGTCGCTCGCCGACAGCCACAGGTCGGCGGCGCGGAGGCAGTCGGGGATGTCGTCCCGAAACCCGAGGAACGCCACGCGATCCTCCACCCCGCACGTCGCGGCCAGGCTCCGGAGTGCCGACTCGAGAGTCCCGGCGCCAGCGAAGACCAGCCGGAGCGCGGGGGCCTCCCGGCCGATCCGGCCTAACGCTTCGATCATTCGGTCATGCCGCTTCACGGGCTCGAGACGCCCGACGGCGAGTGCGAGGACGTCGTCGGGACCGGCGCCCCAGAGTGCTCGCAGCCGCTCCCGCACCCCGTCCCTCGGCGACTGGTACGGAGCGAGGTCGATTCCGTTCGGGATGACCAGGGGCAGGTCGGCGAGGCGGAGGTATTGCCGGTCGTATTCCGCCAGGGCGCCCGATACGCAGACCAGGCGCTCGGTCACGCGATGGCACCATCGCTCGATCAGCGAGCGGCCCCAGGGCTCCGGCGGATACCGCCCGTGATCCGTGAAGACGAGCCGCGGGCCGCGAAGGAGCACTCGAGCCAGGGCCGTCGGTAGCCAGGTTCCGCTGTGCGCGTGGAGCAGGTCGGCCCGGAACTCACCCAACGCCCGGATCAGTCGACGGGGGTACCCGCGTAGCCGAAAGCCGCGTTCCTGGCAATCGTGGATCTGGATCCCGGCACGCTGGTAGTCCCGCGCGAACACGCCCAAACCGGCGACCGTGAACACCGCGACCGTGTGACCCCGGTGGGCCAGCGCGAGCGAGAGATCGAGCATGACCCGCTCCAGCCCGCCGCCCCGCAGGCTCGGGCCGATCATCGCAATCCGCAGGGCTCTCATGCCGGTCGATGCCAGCGGATGTCGACCGCCCAGCACGCCAGGGTGCCGGGCGTCACGCCGGCTGGCACGTTGATCCGGGGAACCCGGAATGGGTCGACCCCCGGGCGCAGCGAAGCCGATCCCAGGGCGAGGCCGACGTCATAACCCGCGTCCCGAGTGGCACTCACCACGCTCGCGTCGACCAGGCCATAGGGGTAGCTCACCAGCCGCGGGACGATGCCAAGGGCATACTCCATGTCGGCTCGGGGGGCGGTCAACTCCCGAGCGAGACGGCCGGCGGGAACCCTGGTCAGGTTGATGTGAGTCTGAGTGTGAGCGCCGTACTCGACGAGGGGAGAGCGGGCCGAGCGAAGGAGCTCCCAGGATGCGGGGAGGAGGCTCCGGGGTACTTCGGTCGAGTCCAGTCCGATCTCCCGGCAAACGACATCGCTCTGACCGGACCACTGGTGCACCGCCAGGTCACGGGTGGCGGGATCGAGCTTCCCCGAAGCGGCCGCGGCGTCCCACCAAAACGGTTTCGGCACGGCCGCGGCGTCACTGACCACGAAAACCGTGGCGTGGAGGCCGCGCGACCGGAGCTCAGGCAGTCCAATCCGGATGAAGCTCTCGTAGGCATCGTCCGCCGTAATGGCCGCGAGCCGCGCGACTGACGTTCCCCGCCGAGCCCGACCGACGAGCTCGGGCAGCGGAATCACCTCGTAATCATCGGTGATCCAGTCGAGCAGCTCCTGGAATCGACCGATGGGCATGTGCAGCGCCGCGTCACCCTGCGCGACGGGCTCCGCCACCACATTGTGAAAGCAGAACACCGCCCCCCGCGACCGGCGCCGCAACGCCGGTAAGCCGCTCGCGGCGATCGCCCGATAGGCCACCGACAGTCGGCTCAAGCCTCCCCTCGGATCCGTTGCTTGATCAGCTCGAGGCCGCACACGATCTGCATCGCCGCGGCTGCCGTCTTCGGAAAGGCCATTCGCGGGATCGCGAACGGCGCAGGTTCATCACCGTTGACGTCGCCTGTGGTGACATAGCGTTGGCTCGTCGAAACGGCCGCTGCCAGTCCGAGGGAGCGCAGGGTCGCGACCTCTCGAGGACCGAACGATCCGGAGTCCCCGTTGGGATAGGCGAAGATGGGAAGCGATGGAATTTCCACCCGGAGCCGCTCCACCGACGCGGCGATCTCCCGCTGACTTTCGGCGGCCTCGAGCCTGCTCAGCACCGGATGGGAGTCGGTGTGCGGCCCAAAGCTCATTCCACGAGGTCGGAGACTCCTGATCTGGTCCCACGTCATCGGACCGTAGCGCGCCGGAGGCTCGGATGGCGGCGTGGTATTCAACGCGCGCTCGATGTCCTCGATCACTCGGCGACGCTCGCGGTCGGGGACTTCCTTGAGGTGCTCGACCAGATCCGTGACACGGTACATCCGTTCGCGCGGCGGGAATGGAGCAATCCGTTCCGTGCGACCACCGAGCTCGACCTCGATCGGATCACCGAGATGCCGCTCGAGGAGCCAATCGACCCGATCCCACCAGAGCCACGTCCGCCGATCGATGAATCCGGTTACCACGAATACCGTGACCGGAACGTCGAACTCGATGAAAATCGGAGCGCCGACCCTCGCGAAGTCGGCATAGCCGTCGTCGACCGTGAAGGCGATTGCGCCGCGAGGGAGAGCCTGGCCCCTGAGCTCGTCGATGAGCTCGTCGAGGGCAAGGATTCGGTAGCGCTCGCGCCGGAGCTGAGCGAAGAAGGCTCGCAAGATCGCGGGGTCGTGCCCGCCGACGCCTAATTCCGGGTCGGCGAACCGGTGGAGCATGAAGACCACCGCTCGGTGCCTGACAGCCCACTGGAACGCCGTGCCGATGGGCCGCGAGGTGAGCCATCGCGCCACTTGCTCCTTGAGGCCGCTCATGGCGCGGTTCTCCCGAACACCGCGCGATCCAGGGCGTCCAGAAACAGCCCGGCCTGATATCGGCGGGTGAAGCGCTCTTGCAGGGAGATACGCGCGGGACGCTCACCCCGGCGGAACCGTTCCATGCACAGGCGGATGGCGGCGCCGATTCCGGCCACGTCAGTCGGCGCGACTATGTGCGCGCCGGTGTCACGCAGCAGGAGCTCGGTCGGCGTCCCCCGGTCCGCCAGCACCAGCAGCCAGGCGTCGAACAGCATGTACTCGAAGACCTTCGAGGGAATCGCGTAGGGGCTATCCTGGGGCAGGTTGAGCAACATCGACGCGCTGCTCATCAACCGGAGGGCCTCCGTGCGAGGCACCTGCGGAATGACTCGGACGAACGGCTCGAGCCGTTCGGCAGCGGCCAGGTCCTGCAGACGTGCGCCGCCGTATCGCTCCGTGTGGCCGATGAAGTCGATCCCGAACTCGGCAGGGCGGAGTTGCATGGCGCGAACGGTCGCGGCCGCGGCCCGAAAGAACGAGGTCGGGTCTCGGTCGAGGTACAGGGCCCCGGCATAGGCGATGACGAACCGCTCGCGTCGACCATCCTCGGTGATTTGCTCGTCATCGCAGCCGTTGGTCACGGTGACGATCTTATCCCGGGCCTCGGGGTAAATCCGCTCCAACGCGGCTCGAAGGGCATCGGTGGTAACGGTGATCAAGCGGGCCCGAGCGACGGCTGGTCGCTCGTGGCGACGGGCCAGCGCGAACCACAGAGGACTCGCGATCGGCGCGGGCAAACGGCGAACCAGCGCGAACGGGTCGCGGAAGTCGAGAACCACGGGAACGCCCACGTGCTCGCCAATCCGGCGCGCAGCCGAGTGCGCGAGATGAGGGGGCCCCGAGCTCATGACCGCATCATAACGAGTCCGGGCACCCAACTCGCGCCCGAGCGCAGTGACTCGAGCGGCCCAGGCGCCGTCGCGCCGAAACTCGAGGTAGGCGGTCCACGCGCGAATCAGGTCCCGGGTGGTCCAGCGCCACCGAATCTCTTCCGGCGCCAGCGACTCGGTTTCGGGCGCGGTTCGTGCCGGCGAGATCGAGTCCGGGATCCGGTCGGGCGTCGAGCTCGGGACCAGCCACCGCCGAAACTGGGAGGCCCGATCCTCCAGTCGCTCTTCCCACACCTGACGTTTAGGGACCCCGAACAGCCTAACGCCAGCCGGCAGCTCGGCCAGCGAGCTTTGATCGGCCAAACGAAGAGAGCTGGGAGCGAGCGTGATGACGTCAATGGCCCACCCCCGCTCGGCGGCGTACCGGCTCATCTTCTGCCAACGGAGCGCGCCGGCCGTCTGAGCCGGGGCGAAATGCCAGCTCACGAGCAAGAGTCGGCGCCGAGCTGCGGCGTTGGGACCGGTGAGGAAGAACGGAGATATGTCGGCGCTCACGATGGACAACGGCTCAAGGCGCCGCCCCGGTTTCGGGCGCGCGTGCGCTCCCGCCCCGACGCTCCCGACGCCACAGGTTCCTGATGCTGTCGACGCGATGGCGGTGAAGCGTGAGCAGGAGGATGGCGTAGACGCCGGCACCGACCACCGAATCGAGCAGGAGTCCTGCCAGCGGATCGCGGTGTTCCGGCCCCAGCACGCGACCGAGCAGGACCGCGACCGCCATCAGAGCTGTGCTCGCTACCGGCGGCGCTAACGCTCGGACGTACCTTCCGAGCGTGAGGCCGGTGACCTTCAGGGCCAGGCGCGCCAGCGGTAGCACTCCGATCGGATAGCAAACCATCCATGCCGCCGCGACGCCGGTAGTTCCGGCGTACCAGGCGCCGATGATGAATGCCACCGGTAAAACGACGGCCATGACCACCGTGTAGACGAATACTTCGCGAGCCTTCCCAACAACTTGCAGCACGTTGGGATAGAGGACCGACAGGGTCCTGACGGCGGCATACAGCCCAAGCAGTTGAAGCGGGCGCGCGGCGGGTGCCCAGGTGTCTCCGAGCGCGACCCGAACCAGACTGTCCGCCACCAGCGTCATCCCGATCGAGATTGGCAGCGCCGTCAGCGCAAGTGCTTCGGTGAGGAGGAGGAAGTACCGCCCGAGCTCGCGGGTGTCGTCCCGCACTTTGGCGAAGCCCGGCGCGGCGACGTGGCTGACGAGCGCGCTGATCCGCTGTACCGGAATCGAGGCCAGCTGCCACCCGAAGCTGTAGAAGCCGAGGGCAACCTTGCCAAGCATTCGGGCGACGACGGCGAAGTCGGCCTGATTATAGGCGTACCACGCCACTCGCGTCCCGGTGATGTGAAGCCCATAGGACAAGGGCTCGCGGATCCTGGAGAAAGGGCGCGGCCATCGGATGGGGTTCCTGCGCCAGATGACCGCGAGCGCGGTGCTCGCAGCAGACCCGCCTAACAATCCGGATACGATTGCCCAGTGCCGCCACCCGAGCAGTGCCAGGACAACGATGAGCACGGTCGAAGCCAGAACCTCGGCGGCCTCGACGACCGCCAGCCTTTTGAACTGGAGATCGACGGCCAGCAGGGCGCGGGGCACGATACGAATTCCGGCAAACACGAAGGTCAGAGCCAGGGACATCAGGACCGGACGCAGCAGCTCGGTCTCGCGGAAAAACGCTGCCAGGGGAAATGCTGCGATCATGCTCAGGATCGTGAAGCCAATCCCGAGGCAAATGGCCACAGCGTTCAGATTGGAGATCGTCAGCGCATCGCGAACGCGGCCGCGAACAATCGCTACTCCGAGCCCGAATTCGCTGACCTGCTCGACAAGCCCGATATAGACATTGGCCGCGCCGACCAGACCGAAGTCCGCTGGAGTGAGCAGTCGAGCGGCAACGAGGGTGCCTGCCCAGCTGATGATCTGGCTGGCCCAACGAACTCCGCCGGTCCAAGCGATGCCACCAAAAAGCGACCGGTCGAGCTGACCGCGGGCCGGCGCTCGCTCGATAGTCTCGACTGAACTGTTGCTGACGAAAGGATCCATTCGGTTCTTCGAACCTACTGACCTGCTGGCGAGATTCTGGTCGGCTCCATGCCCATCCTGGTCGTTGACTCGATTATTTGCCGCTGGTGGGTGCAATTAGCAAGCCTCTGGAGCCACCGAACGCTTGCCGGTGTTGCGGCTCAGCAACAGGTCGCCCGTGCGCGACTCACTCTCTCACCTGGTCTCCCCGATGTCAACAGTGTAAACGTTGCTTCATCACGCGCTCCTGCGAGGGTGAGCATGCCGATGCAGC
>Ga0187892_10008782_pt1 | contig 13625 bp, 9 predicted proteins | sample MA1701073metaG_FD_139345 | JGI IMG/M metagenome (GOLD analysis project Ga0187892, IMG submission 139345) | Bio-ooze microbial communities from a basaltic lava cave in the Kipuka Kanohina Cave System on the Island of Hawaii, USA - MA170107-3 metaG ...
GACATTCCCCATTTTGATTTAGAAGATTGACGCAGAGCGAGTTGGAGGGTCACGCTCCGTCGTGACCGTCCCGCGAAGCGGGAGACGCGACAGAGCGCGTCCCTCCAATTTGGGGAATTTCTGACATCCCTCTTGCATCTGGCGAAAGTGTGATTACACTGCGCGCATGAAACGATTCCCCTTGTGGGGGGGGATGGGGGTCGTCATCTCTCTCCTATTGGTGTCGGCGGCGTTCGCGCAGAACGACGCGGCGTGGCGTGCGGGCGTGTCGGAAGACCTGCGCGGCATCAACGAAAGTTTGCGTCGGCTCAACGACCGTCTCGACGTGATCGAAACCAATCACGCGACGTTGCAGCGCGAGTGCGCTCGGATTTCGGATGAATTGCGCGAGCTGCGGTCGAATCCGTCGGCTTCCACGCAGGACATCGAGCGGCTCGCCGCGGAAGTGAAACGGTTGGACGACGCGCTGAAGCAATCCAACGCAACGCGCGAGCGTGAGAAGACGGCGCTGGTCGAGCAGGTCGCGAAGATGATTGACGAGATGCAGCGGAAAACGCCAAGGGGAGACCCCGTGGTCGGCAGAAGTGCGGGGTCGGGAGACCCACGCACAACGAACGATTCGGAACGGGCGCAAGAGACTGCGCCCCTACAGAAACACACGGTCAAGTCGGGGGAAAATTTGACGGTGATCGCGCGCCAATACGGCGTGACGATTGCCGACATTCGGTCAACGAATCGGCTGCCCAGCGACGTGTTGCGCGTGGGGCAGGTGTTGACAATCCGCAAGGGGAACTAGTGCTCCGTCAAAGCTCATTTAAAGGGTTCTTGGAGGGACGCGCTCCGTCGCGTCTCCCGCTTCGCGGGACGGCCACGACGGAGCGTGTCCCTCCCAATGAACTTTGACCGACCACTAGCCAGCCAAATTTGTCAGGCGACAAAATTGCGCGCTTGGCGGCGGGCTGGGAGGTTGCGGGAAACCCAGGGAGGCATCGGAGTGAAAGCGGCTGTTGCGAGGGCGTGTTTCGCGGGGGGTTAAGCGCATTTGTCGGGCGCGCCACGGCTTCATTTCTGCTTTGACCTTTCTGTTTTGGGCAAAAAATGAACTCATTGTTTGCATTCATCGCGGAAATTGCGGAAACGCCGCCCGTTGCAGAAGGCGCGGCGGGCAACCCGCATCCTTACCAGCATGTTCTGTATTCCTACATTTTCGATTTCTCGGCGGTGATTTGCCTGGTGCTGGTGGCGATCCTGATCAAGCGCAACTGGATGCGGCTCGACGGCTGGCTCTGCGCCATCACGTCGGCGACCATCGGGTTGTGGCTTTACGGGTTGGGACATTATTTCACGCCCATCAAGGAGCCTGAGGTGCAACTGCTTTGGGCGCGCGTGACGTTGTCGTGCGCGATGATGATTCCCGTGTTTTACCTGCACACGATGGTGGCGCTGGTGGGCAGATTGAAAGACCAACGCTGGGTGCTCGCGGCGGCGTATGTGACGGGATTATTGGTGATTGGTTTGATCTGGTCGCCGATTGGAAATTTCCGCACGGAACCCCGCGCGTTCCTGCACCACTACGTCGTGGTCAAGCCGTGGTATCCGCTGTTGATGGCGCAAATCATGTTGTGGCCCATTTACACCATCGTGTTGATGGTGCGCAGCCTGAAGAATCTCGTCGGGTTCAGGAAACTCCAAATCCTTTATCTGATTTTCATCACCGTGGCGATTCACCTGACGACCTCGACGGTGCTGATGCCGATGCAGGCGAATGTGAACCTGCCGCCTTACGGGATGATCCTTGTGCCGATTGAACTGATGTTGCTGGGCTACGCGTTCTTGCGGGTGCGCCTGATGGACTTCAGCCAGGCGGCGAGCCGCATTTTGCTGCTGACCATCACGGGCACGGTCGCGGTGCTTGTCGGGCTGGTTCCCATCGTCATCATGGGATTCGTGAAACAGGATTATTTCACGCAGGACCAGATTTTCCTCATCTTCGCGCTGATTATCGCCGTCGCGGTGGGCGTGGCGCATCTCGTGCCCAAAATTTCGCCTTACCTCGAGGAAACGGTGCGCGGGAAACTGTTCTCGCACCAATATCAATATCAGCAATCCATGCTGGACATCATCAACAAGCTCACCCAAATCCCCGATGTTCAAACGGTGCTCGACAACGTTCTCGAAGCTTCGCTGCAATATGTGCGCGTCCAACGCGCCGCACTGTATCTCGAAGACCCCATCACGGGTGCCTACGTGTTGCGCGCCGACAGTCCGCCCATGGCGTTGATCGGCGGTGTCCGTGAGATGCCCCCATCGGCGGCGCTGATCAAGCGACTGAATGTTTCCGCGCGGGCGATTGTGCGCGATGAAGTGATGCGCCAGCCGTCGTTGACGCTGGAATTTCGGCGCGGTCCTGTGATCGAGGACATGGACCGCATCGGCGCGAAAGTGATTGTGCCGCTCGTCCACAAGGATTGGGTCGCAGGATTCCTCGTGCTGGACAATCGGCGTTTGGGCGAAGTGTTCACGACGATGGACATCGAGTTGCTCGAAACACTCGGACGCGAAACCGCCGTCGCGTTGCACCACCGCCGCAAGGAACAGCAAATCATGTCCAGCGAACGGCTCATCACCCTCGGCACCGTCGCGGCGGGCATCGCTCACGAAGTCCGCAACCCGCTCGCCTCCATCAGCACGTTTGCGGCGCTGATGGCGGAGAAGGGCGACGACCCGCAGTTCCGCGAGGAATTTTCCAGGATCGTGCAAGGCGACGTGGAGCGAATCAAAAAAGTCATCAGCACCGTGCTGGCATTTTCGCGGCCCTCGAACGTGGACACGCAGGCGTGCGACATCAATGAGATCGTCAAACAATCCATGTCGCTCGCCAAACCGAGCACTAAAGGCAAGGCGGCGCTCATCACCACGGATTTCAAGCCGACACCGCCCGTTCAGATCAACGAACATCAGATTGTGCAAGTCATCATCAACCTTCTCTCAAACGCGATGGACGCCGTGCCTGTTGAGGGAGGGCGCATCAAAGTTGCCACACAGTTGCTTTCCTCCGATGGCGAACGCAATCCGCGTCGAGGACAGAATTACGTCGTCGTAGAAATCGGCGACAACGGGCAGGGGATTCCACCGAACATCCAGGAGCGGATGTTCCAACCGTTTTATACGACCAAGAAGGGCGGAACGGGATTGGGTCTGGCGATTTCGCAAAAAATCGCCAATGACCACGGTGGCTTTATCCTGTTGGAGAGCAAGATGGGTATTGGAACCACGTTCCGCGTGCATTTACCTGTTGCGTCGGGGAGCAAAATTTTGTAGAAGCGGTGTGTTGTGCCGATGCAGGCATGGCATAGCATGGAGGGAGGGGGACTGTGGGCGAAAACATGGCGGCAGAGCGCCGCGTGGTTATCACAGGAATGGGGCTTCTGACACCCGTGGGGATCGGAAAGGACGCCGTATGGAAGGCGTTGCTCGAAGGTCAATCTGGTATTGCGCCCATCACACATTTTGACCCTTCGGAGATTCCGTGGAAAATCGCTGGCGAAGTCAAAAACTTCGACCCCTCCAAGTGGCTCGGCAAAAAAGAAGCACGCCACATGGACCGTTTTTCCCAGCTTGGATTGATAGCCAGCTTTCTGGCAGTTGAGGACGCGCATCTCGACCTCGGCAAGGAAAACCCCGAGCGGGTCGGTGTGTCCGTTTCCACGGCGACGGGCGGCTACTGTTTCACGGGCGAACAGATGCACGTGTTTCTCACGCGCGGGCTGACCGCCATCAATCCCTATTCGGCGGTCTCCGTTTATACAGGCTCCGCCACTTCGCAGATTTCGCGCTACCTCGGCGTCAAGGGACCGAGCATGACGTTGAGCACGGGTTGCGACGCGGGCGCAGACGCCATCGAATACGCGATTGACATGATTCGCGGACACACCGCCGAAGTCGTCATCTCGGGCGGCACCGAAGCGACCATCTCCCAATTCATCCTCGCCAGCTTCGGCGTCGTCGGCGCCCTCAGCGAACGCAACCACGAACCCGAACGCGCCTCGCGTCCCTACGACAAACACCGCGACGGTTTCGTGATGGCGGAGGGCGGCGCGATTCTCATCCTCGAAGAGTTGCAACACGCGCTCAACCGCCGCGCCACGATTTACGCGGAAGTCCTCGGCGCCGCCACCACGTGCGACGCCTACGGCTTGACCAGTCCCGAACCCAGCGGCGCTCAGGGCGCGCGCGCCATCACCGACGCGCTCTGGAAATCGGGCGTCGCCCCCGATGAAATTGATTACCTCAACAGCCACGGCACCAGCACATCCAAGGGCGACGTGGCGGAGACCCGCGTGCTCAAACGCGCGTTCGGCGAACTCATCTACAAAATCCCGTGCAGTTCCATCAAATCCATGACGGGACACATGCAGGGCGCCAGCGCGGCGGTCGAAGCCTGCGTTTCTGCGCTGACCATTCGCGACAACATTCTCCCGCCCACAATCAATTACGAGTATCCCGACCCTGAGTGCGACCTCGATTACGTCCCCAACAAGGCGCGTCATCGCCGTTGCGACACGGTGCTTTCCAATTCCTTCAGTTTTGGCGGACGCAACACGGCAGTCGTGCTGCGCCGCTACCCCATGAACGACGAGGTTCGCTAATGCACACCACATTGCTCATCACCAACGCCCAGCAATTCGAGCGGGACCTGCACCGCCTCTTCGCGGGCGAAATCTCCATCGCCCCCCGCCCCATCCCCGCCGACGACGTGGAACGCGCCGCCGCGCGCATCGCCGCCGAACTCGACACGGTGGACGCCATCGTCATTGACCTGCCGTCGCTCGCCAGCGTTTCCAAAAAACTTGTCGAAATCTTCGCGCCCTCCACCAACCAGCATCCCGTCATCGTCCGCGTCCGCGCCGACCAGTCGGGCGCGCTGGCGCTGCCCGATTCGTGGCAGGTGACGTTCGACACCGATCCGCCGCCGCGCCTGCGCAGACTGTTGCGCGACGCGCTGTCGCACCGCGATCTGGAGCGTCACGCCGCGCAACTCCAGAAACTGACGACGCACCAGCAACAACTGCTCGCCACCGCGCGCCCCGCGCCGACCGCAGAACCAACGCGCGCGTTCGTCAGCGTCGCGCAATACCGCGAGTCGCTCAAAACGATGTCGCGTCTGTTCAGCGGCGCGCGCGACGTGAACACGCTCGCCGCTCGGTTTCTCGGGCTGTTGCGCGACCCGATGGGGCTGACCAAGCTCGCGTTATTCCTGCGCCCCAACGAATCCATCCGTGGCGATTCCTCCTCCGACGAACACGCGCCGTGGAAAGCCGCCGCAATTCTCGGCATGGGCACCACCGCCGAGCGGGCGCGCGGGCTTTCGCTGTCGCCTGCCGACGGCATCGGTCGGTTCCTCGCCGCCGACGGCAAAATCCTACGGCGTCAGCAGATTCTGGACACGATGACCTACGCGTTCGACCCGCAACTCATCCGCGAATTCGAGTTGGTCGGGGCGGAATACGCCGTGCCCGTGCAAAACGGCGATTCCACCCTCGGCGCGCTGACGTTCAGCGGCAAAATCACGGGCGAACCGATCACGACCGAGGAGCTGGAATTCATCTTCGCGCTATGCGGCACGCTCGGCGCCGCCGTCCGCTCGACGTGGATGTCCGCGCAGGTCGCCAACCAGCAGCGGTTTTACGCCGACGTGCTCGCCAACATCCAGAGCGGCGTCGTCGTGGTCAACGACCAGAACCGCATCGTGCTGGTCAACGACCGCCTTTTCAGCCTGCTGGAACTGCCGCGCACGGACGCGCGCGGACGCGATTTGTCGTGGCTGCCGCCCGCGATTGGCGACGCGCTTTTTGAGACGCTGCGCGCCAACGGGAACAGCCCGCAACGCGAAATCGTCCTGCCGCGTTCCGAGCGGGTGCTGGGCGTGACGACCACGCGGTTTCCCGACGCCGCGAACAACGATTGCGTCGTGGCGCTGGTGGACGACCTCACGCAGGAAAAACAGAAACAACGGCTGGAGCGCGAGGCGGAGACGACGCAATTCTGGCTGCAACTGGCGTCGCGGCTCTCCCATGAGTTGCGCAACTCGCTGGTCTCCATCCGCACCTTCTCGCAACTGCTGCCTGAAAAATACAACGACGCGAGTTTCCGCGACGATTTTTCCAAGATGATGGTCAGCGAAATCAAGCGCGTGGACAAGTTCGTCGGCGAAATCACGTTCTTCGCGCACCCGCTCGAATTGAAATCGCAGCTGGTCACCGTCGCCGACGTCATCGAATCCGCCATTGGCAAGGTCTGCAATGAAATCTGGAAGGCGGCGGGAGCGGACGGCGATTTCAGCAACGTGAAGCCGACGAGCATCGTCACGCCCAAGGGCAAGAATGTTGCCATCTCGCGGCATTTCACGCACACCGTTGCCACCGTCAATGCGGACAAGCAACGCCTTGAGGACGCGCTGGTGCAACTCGTCCGCAACGCGCTCCAGTCCATGCAGGACAACGGCGGACGCCTTTCCCTCGGCACCGAGGACATCGCTGACGCAGAATCGTCGCCGTGCGGCGTGAAGATTTCCGTCACGGACACGGGTGACGGCATCGCGCTGCCCGATTTGGAGAAGGTGTTCCTGCCATTTTACACGACGCGCAACGTGGGCGTGGGACTGGGCTTGACCATCGTGAAAAAAACGGTTGAAGCCCACATCGGCCGCGTGGAAGTTACCAGCAAACTTGGAAAGGGAACGACGATGAACCTGTTCCTGCCCGTCAATCGAGACGTGGACCTCACGGCGCGCTCAGTGTCTCGAGCCGCGCAGACGCCCCCGCAGCAGCGCCGCGAGCCGACGATCCTTTTTGCCCCGCCCGTGCGCGGATGAACCATTTTCGCGTTCGCCAAAAGCGACGCCCAACAACCACTAAAATCAGAGACAAGGAAACATCATGAGCAAGCCCCGCATTCTAGTTGTGGACGACGAAATCGGACCGCGCGAGTCGTTGCGCCACATCCTCAACGAACTTTACGAAGTCGAGACCGCCGAGGACGGCGATTCCGCGCTCAAGCGCGTCGCGGCGCAGCCGTTCGACCTGATGCTCGTGGACATCATGATGCCAGGCAAGGACGGGCTGGAAGTGCTCAAGGAGGCGCGCCAAATCCAGCCGTTCCTCCCCGTCATCGTCATCACCGCGCTCGACCAGGCGAAGACCGCCGTCGAGGCGATGCGCCAGGGCGCGTTCCATTACGAGGTCAAACCGTTCGACAAGGACAAAATCCGCAGCCTCGTGAAGATGGCGATCGAGAACCGCGCGCTCAAACGCGAAGTCTCGCGGATGCAATCGCAGGTCGAGCAAATCTACAGCTTCGAAAACCTCGTCGGCATCAGCGAACCGATGCAGCGCGTGTTTGCGCTCATTCGCCGCATCTCGGACACGGACAGCACCGTGCTCATCACGGGCGAAAGCGGCACAGGCAAGGAACTCGTCGCGCGCGCCCTGCATTTCAACAGTTCGCGCCGCGACAAGCCGTACGTGCCGTTCGATTGCGGCGCGATTGCCAAGGAACTCATCGAGAGCGAATTGTTCGGGCACGAGAAGGGCGCGTTCACGGGTGCGCTCACGCAGCGGCTCGGCCTGTTTGAAGCCGCCGAAGCGGGCGCGCTGTTCCTCGACGAAATCGGCGAGATGGAAACGGGATTGCAAAGCCGTTTGCTCCGCGTGCTCCAGGAAAAACAAATCCGCCGCGTCGGCTCCAACAAGGCGATTGACGTGAACGTGCGCCTCATCGCCGCGACGAGCCGCGATTTGACGACGGAGATCAAGGTGGGGCGGTTTCGCGAGGATTTGTTCTACCGCATCAACGTCGTGCCGATCCATCTGCCGCCGTTGCGCGACCGCGCAGAGGAGGACGTGCCGCTGCTCGTCGCGCATTTCGCCAGGCTCATCTGCACGAGCCTCGATCGTCCCGAGCCGCAATTCGACGCGGACGCGACGGAGGCGCTCATCGCGTATTCGTGGCCTGGCAACATCCGCGAGTTGCGCAACTGCATCGAGCGCGTCCTCGTTCTAAACGGCACGAAAGCCGTCATCACCGCGGACGATCTGCCGCCCCATATCAAGGGTCGCCCCGCAGCCGTTGCGCTGCCGTTGTCGCCCGACACGATGGACGCGACCACCGCGCTCGCCAATGCGGGGGGCGGACGCACGCTCGACGACATCGTCAGCGACGTGGAACGCGCCGCCATCACCAGCGCGTTGAAACAGGCGGATGGCGTGTTGACGCGCGCCGCCGAATTGCTCGGCACCACGCGGCGCATCCTCAAGTATAAGATGGACAAGCTCGGCATCGTCTCCCTGCGCGAGCAGGAGGAATCCGCCGTCACGGCGTCGAACACGCCGAACCTATGAGAGGCGTCTGACATCGGTTGCAGGGCGCAAACACCGACAGGCAGGGTTTCGCATCCTGTGGGTTTCTGCCGTTCACGCCTGAACGCCGCACAAATCCGATGACAGTTTTGAACTGAAACGCGCGCGTCTTGGTCGCGTTTCGCCTCGAATCGCGTGGCATCATCGGTGCTCACCCTCATTGCGCCCCCAGGAGGGCAAGGAGACAGCCATGAAACCATTATTCATCACCATCAGCGTTTTCGCGTGGTGCGTTTCGACGACGCTCGACCAGGCAAGCGCCATCGGGTTCCGCGCGCCCAACCAGGGCACCCGCGCGGCGAACCTTGGCGGCGCGTTCGTCGGCGTGGGCGACGATCCATCCACCCTCTGGTATAACCCCGCGGGAATGACGAACCTCGACGGCACGCAATACCAGCAGGGCATCTTTTACACGTTGATTCACACGCGCGTGGACCTTGCGGCGGGCGGCACCGCGCGAAACAAGCAGATGCTCGGCATCGGCCCGATGGTGTATTTGGCAAGCAACCTCAAGTCGGAAAAATGGCGGTTCGGGTTCGGCTTCAACGCGCCGTTCGGTCAACGCAGCGACTGGGGCAACACCAATCCCTTCCGCACCGCGATCAACCGCGCGTCGTTGCGCCTGCTCAATTTCAACCCGTCGCTCGCGTATCAACTCACCCCCACCCTCTCCGTCGGCGTCGGCTTCAACGCTTCCATCGCCGACGTGCATCAATCGCGCGGACTGGCGCCTGTCGGGTTGTTCGGCGGCGCTGACATGTTCATCTTCGAGGGCAGCGGTCACGGCTTCGGCTACAACGCGGGCGTGATGTGGAAACCGCGTCCCGAACACACGTTCGGCGCCTCGTATCGCAGCTTCATGCAGATTGATTTCGACGGCACCGCCACCATCGTCGCGCCAATGGGGTTCGTTCCCGTGACGGCGCGCGCGCACGGCGGCGTGAATTTTCCTCAGATCGTGATGGTCGGTTACAGCTATCGTCCCAACGACAAATGGCTGTTTGCCGTCGGCATTGACTGGACCGATTGGAATCAGTTGAACACGCTGAACCTGCGCTCAGGCTTGCCGCCCGCGAATGTCAGTGTCCCGCTGCACTGGGAATCGAGTTTCCTCTACCAGTTCGGCATCGAGCACAATTTCAACGACCGCTGGATCGGGCGCATCGGCTACGTGTATTCGGAAAACTCGGTGCCCGACGCGACGTTCAACCCCGTCACGCCCGACAGCGACCGCCACGTGTTCAACATCGGTTTCACCTACCGCAGCAAGAGCAAAAAGTTTGAGTTCAACATGCTCTACCAATTCACCTACGGCGAATCGCGCGTCGTCACGGGCACCTCCTACGCAACCGCCCCCTTCCCTCCCACCACCGCCGACGGCACCTACAAAACCACCGCCAACACCATCTCCCTCGGCGTCACGCGACGGTTCTAAATGCCTCAGCGCATATTCGTAGCTACGAGCGTGAGCGAGTGGATACTGAAACCCACACCGCTCATTATCCACTCGCTCACGCTCGCGGCTACGTTTGCTTCTTCGGCCGCGGCGGCTGCGGCGCCAAATCCAGATGTTGCGGCGGCGACGGCGGCAGTTTCCATTTCACCTCCGTGTGACCCGTGACCACGTGATATTCGTTCGCCCGAACGATGCCGCGCTGATACGTCTCATCGAATTTCGCGAAGTCTTTCGCGGCGATGTGCGTTTCGAGCGGCGTGAGACATTCTTCAACGTAATCGTCCAGCATCTTCGCCATCTGCGGGCGCATCGTGGAGCCTTGCTTGAAAAGGTTTTTCACCTGCTTGAGTTTGTGCGCCGCCAAATCCCAGTTCCCGCCCCGCCCCGCGTAATAGACAATCCAGAACTGATAGCTGATCTCCTCCATCAACTTCGCCAGCCCAGGCTGCATCCCCGCAATCTGGTCAATCGTCAACTCCGTGTGTTTGGTCTTGCCCGTGATCGGTTTCGGTTCGCTCATGAAAAAACTCCGCGCTGTAGTCGCACCCTTTACGGGTGCGTCTTCAACTTCCGAACGCAGACTAAAGTCTGCGACTACAAATTTCGAGTCCCTTCCTCCCATCAATAATCAGGGTCGAGCCGATCCTTCAAATCAGGCTTGTCCGTCCTCCATTCACCGTGACCGTCAGCGTAAACCACACTCTGCCCCGCCTTCCCATGGGGCGCCTGATTCGACGCAAGAGAGTCTGAGAGAATTGGCTCGTCCTTGTTATGAGATGTCACAGTGCCAGTTTTCGCTAATTGTCCAAACGTCTGCGCTTCGCAGAAGCGCAGCTACAACATCGGACGCTCAAATCAGACGACTTCATCCCGCCGCACTTATCTTCTCGCCGCATTCAAATAACTGATGATCCCATTCGCAATCCCCCGCGCCATCCGCTCCCGATATTCCTCCGTCAAAATCTTCCGTTCCTCCGCCGCGTTCGACATGTAACCGCATTCCACCAGCGTCGCGGGAATCCGCGCGTCGCGCAGCACGGCAAACCGCGCCTCGCGCACCCGCCTGTCCGCCGCGCCCGTCGCCGCCAGCAACCCGCGATGCACGTGTTGCGACAACAACTCGTTCGCCCCGTCGTTCTCGTTGCCCGCGAACCGTTGCCCGTTGTCGAATCGGCTCGACGCGCGCACCGCCGACGGTTGCCCGACGCGCGGCAGGAAAAACGTCTCAATGCCGTTCACCGACGAGTCCGCGACCCAATTCAAGTGGATGCTCACGAACGCGTCCGCGCGCGCGCGGTTCGCAATCGCCGCGCGGTCGATCAATTCCACGAACACATCGCTGCGCCGCGTCAACACCACTTCCACGCCCTGCTCGCGCAACATCCGTTCGACGCGAAACGAAATGTCCAGAACCATCTTCTTCTCGTGAATCCCGCTGGCGCGCCCGCGCGTCCCCGTGTTTTCGCCGCCATGCCCAGGGTCAATCACCACCCGCCCGCGCGTCGCCACCTGCCGCGGTTCGCCCGACGAACTCCAGAGCGCGAGCAACCCGTTCAGCGCGTCCGCGCGCGAAATCATCACGCGCCCGTTCACCGTCGCGATCGGCGCGGACAACCGCACACGCAAGCCGTTTACTTCCGCGTCGCGGCTGTTCACGGTCACGCGCATCGAGTTCGCGCCCAACACGTGCAGTGTCTGCCCCTCGACACGCCATTGCGCCGACGGATTGTAAAGCCGCGTGAAATCCCAGAGCGCGAAGTAATCAACCCCGCCGATGCGATGCGTCGCCAGCGAACTCGGCTGGACGGCAAATGCAACGCACGACCAGAACAAGGCGCACCACACGCCCGCCAAACGAATGAAACCCAGACATTTCCCCATGTCTTTTCCTCCTGCGCGTAGTGTGGTCTCACCTGCCTGCCGCGACAAGAATTTTTTTCGGGCTCCGCGTGTTTGTGACAACTTGCTTGCTGGAGGGTCACGCTCCGTCGTGACCATCCCGCGAAGCGAGAGACGCGACGGAGCGCGTCCCCCCATTTTTTGGAACCGCGTTTTATGCGGTTGAAAGTTAATCATCGAACGTTTAACAACGTCGCCACGAGCGTGAGCGAGTGGACAATCCCTTCGCACCTCTCCACTCGCTCACGCTCGCAGCTACAATGCTCCTTCGCGCCAAATATCTCCTGTGGAAAGCGGGCGAACCGCCCACCGAGAACGCCGTCGTTGAAATTCGCGGACAGCGCATCGCTTCCGTCGGCAAGTTCCGTTCCGCGTCGCGCCGAAAAGTCCGCGACCTCGGCGAGGTCGTGCTGCTTCCTGGGCTGGTCAACGCGCATTGTCACCTCAACTACACCCATCTTGCGGACAAAATCACGCCATCAGCCTCGTTCACGGGCTGGCTTCGCGAAATGATCGCGCTCAAGTGCGCGGCGGCGCCAGCGGAGTTCGCCGCTTCGGTGCGCGAGGGCCTGCGCCAACTTCGGAAATGCGGGGTCGCCACCGTCTGCGACATCGTTTCTGACAACGGCGACGCCAGTCAATGGGACAAGATCATCCAATTCCATCGCGAGCAGGCGCGTCGCTCGGGGCTGCGGGTGATCCCGTTTCTCGAAGTTCTCGACCTCGGCAGGAAGGAAGACACGGGCGCTGTGATTCGCGCGGCGCTTCGACACGTTCAGCGCAGCGGGTTTCAGATTTCACCGCACTCCACATACACAGTGTCAGAGCCTCTGTTCAAAAGACTCGCGAGGACGAAAACGACGCTTGCGATCCATATCGGTGAATCCGTCGAAGAGTTCGAGATGTTCACTCGCGGACGGGGCGCGTTGTACGAAGCAGTCAGGAATCTTGGCGCGGATGTCTCCGTGTGCGGCGGCACGACGCCCGTCCAATACCTCCACGGACTTGGTTTGCTGACGCGGCGCACACTTGGCATCCATTTGAATTGCCTTGCCGCAAAGGATTTTCAACTGGTCGCCCGCTCGCGGATGAGCGTCGTGCATTGTCCCCGCAGCCACGAGTATTTCCGTCACCAAAATTTTTCCGCCGAACGATTGCTCAAACTCCGCGTCCACCTCTGCCTCGGCACCGACAGCGCAGCGAGCATCAAGGTGGGGCGAACTTCCAGCTTGTCCGTTGTCGAAAGGAACAAGCTGGAAGCTTGTCCCACACTGGCACTCGACATGTTCGAGGAAATGCGCACGTTCCATCGTCATCACCCCAAAATTTCTGCGCGGGAAATCCTGAACATGGCAACGCTCAACGGCGCGCGCGCGCTCGGTCAGCAAAAACAACTCGGCAGCATTGAGCGCGGCAAACTTGCCGACCTCATCGCCGTTCCCGCGCCTTCGCGGAAGTCGCGCATCGAAGACGCCATCCTTCACACGCGCTCACCTATTTTGTTTTCAATCGTTGGTGGCAAGATTGTTGCACTGAATTAACCGCCGAGACGCAGAGGACGCAGAGACAAGGCACATCGCTCGGCGCTCTCCGTGCCTCCGTGGCAAAACTTGGTAGTGTCCTAATTTGGAGGGTCGCGCTCCGTCGTGACCAATTTCCTCACCCACGGACGCGACGGAGCGTGTCCCTCCATGCAGCGAATCAGGACTGCCAAATTAGGACACTACCCAAAACTCAGAACTTCCCCATTTTGATTCAGAAGATTGACGCAGAGCGAGTTGGAGGGTCACGCTCCGTCGTGACCGTCCCGCGAAGCGGGAGACGCGACAGAGCGCGTCCCTCCAATTTGGGGA